>Ga0129308_1000721_pt1 | contig 44214 bp, 30 predicted proteins | sample L827metagenome_FD_94440 | JGI IMG/M metagenome (GOLD analysis project Ga0129308, IMG submission 94440) | Ring-tailed lemur group fecal microbial communities from Wisconsin, USA - L827 metagenome | ecosystem: Host-associated > Mammals > Digestive system > Large intestine > Fecal | place: USA... | reverse complement strand
CGGACGGGTATTCGGTTGAGAGGGTGAAGGAGATCGCGGAGCCGTATGTGGAGGCGGCTGGCGGCGCGCGGGATGGCGCGGGAGATGTGGTATCCGGTGGTGCAAAGAAAAATGCGGGTGGTACGGTATCTGGTGATGCGGGTGGTGCATCATTTAGTGGCACGGTATCTGGCGATTTGGATGATGCGTTAATCGGTGGTACGATATCTGGTAATGTGGATGGCGCGGCGGTTGGCGGCGCGCGGGACGATACGGGTACACAGGCGGCCGCTGCTCCGAATATCATCGTGATTATGAATGAGTCACTTGCGGATTATACGGATATCGGCGAGGGGCTTGCGCTCTCTGAGGATTGTATGCCGTTTATCCACAGTCTGACAGAAAATACGATTAAGGGCAACGCGTACGCATCGATTTTCGGCGGGAATACGCCGAACTCGGAGTATGAATTCCTGACGGGAAATACGATGGCGTTCCTGCCGTCGTCGACGATCGGGTTTCACCTCTATGTGCGAGGTGAGCTGCCTTCTGTAGCTTCTGAATTGAAGGAGTCGGGTTATTCGACGCTTGCCGTCCACCCGTACCGCGGCACGAATTACCGCAGGAATATTGTTTATCCGCAGCTTGGATTTGACACATATCTGACGCGAACGGAATTTCAGGATGCGGAGTATATCCGCAGCTTTATTTCGGATCAGTGTATGGCGGACAGACTTATTCAGGAATATGAGGCAAATCAGGAGACGGGGAAGCCATTCTTCGGGTATGGCGTCACGGTGCAGAATCACGGCGGGTATTATGCGTCAAATGTTACGGGAATCCCGATGACAATCTGGACGCTTGATGATGATATAGACCGCACGCAGACGGAGATTTATCTGAATCTGATCAGGATGTCGGACGAGATGTTTGAGTCGCTTGTGTCTTATTTTGAGGAGCAGGAGGAACCGACAGTAATCCTGATGTTCGGCGATCACCAGGCGAATCTTGGCGACAATACTTACCGACATCTGATCGGTGATGAGGCCGGGCTTTCGCAGGAAGAACTGATGGAGAAGTATAAGATTCCGTTTGTGATCTGGGCGAACTATGATATCCCGGAGGAGACGATTGAGCGGACAAGCCTGAACTATCTCTACAGTATTATGGCCGACCGGCTCGGGCTGCCGATGACCGGCTACCAGAGGTATTTGCTTGATCTGCAGAAGGAAGTCCCGGTGATCAATACGCTGGGATACTGGGGCAGCGACGGGAAGTTTTATGATCTGGATGATGAGTCGTCGCCGTATTATGAGATGCTTGGCGAGTACCGGATTGTGCAGTACAATGATATTTTTGGAAAAAAGAACAGGTATCTGCCGTTTTTGACGTTGTCGGGCGGATAATTTGGAGGAGCTATGAAAGAGACGATTGACAAAATCCGTGCGGCCTGCAAAGCGAACCGCACGCCGCTGCTGTTCATGCTGCTGTTTATCGCCGCGTTTGTGGTCGTGAATGGCCGGGAGATTGCGCAGGAGGTGTCTGTGTCATACAGTGCCGGGCCGGATGGTAGCGGGAGCGGTGTGTTGACCGAAGGATCGGAGAAGGTCTTGACGGGAAATGACAGTGATGCAGCGGATGGAACGTCCGGGACGGAAGCTGTGGACGGCGAGTCCGGGGATGACGATGCAGATGGAGATGCGGGCGCGGATGGTAAGTCGCGGGGTGACGGTGCGGATGGAGACGCGGGCGCGGATGAGATAGCCGGAGATGGCGAATCGGATGGTACAGCCGGAGACGGGGCTGCAGATGGTAAATCCGCGGACGGCAAATCGGACGGTAGAAGCGGAGACGACAATGCGGATGACGCGTCTGGCGATGATGGTTCCGGCGGTGAAGGTAGTGCTGCGGGCGAGGACGGTGATACTGGCTTGACGCAGGAGGAGTTGTCGCGCCATGAGCGCAGATTGCTTTCACAGATGGGTTCCTCTTTCCGTATTCCGATGAATATGCCGGAGAGACTGCGTTCGGGATACGTGCTGGTGGAGGCTGCAGGAAGTCAGAATGAAGCCGGGCGTGCAGAGATGCAGTCGGATGCCGAAAGAATGTTTGCGGAGCGTTTAAAGAGTGCCCTGGCAGACCGTTCCGGGCGTGTCGTATTGCGGGATGTTTCCGTGTCAAATGCATTGTTTGAGGATGGAGATGCGAGGACGCCGGAGCTTGTCCGAAGCGATGGAGCAGTGCTCTATGAGCTTGAGGATCCTGTCATGGTTTCGTATCTGGAGCTGTACAACTGGCGTTATCTGCGCGGCTGTGAGGTTTTGTCGCCGGAGCAGGCTGCGTGGTATGGAATTACCGTGACAATTCCGTACGGTCTGGTGGAGTATAAGGGTAAGTATGATATCTATGAGATCCGCGATCTCAGTGTGCTGCAGACGATGCTTGAGATAAAGACCTCAGAGTATGACGGAGTCTGGTCGGTCTATGTGAAAAATCTCACGTCGGGCGACAGCTTTGTGATCAACGACAATCCGATGAAATCGGCCAGCGTCATGAAGCTTTTCGTCATGGGGACGGTGTACAAGGCATTTGAGTCAGGCGAGCTGGAGCGCACGGATGAAGTGATGGCTCTCGTGAACAACATGATTGTCAACAGCGATAATGAATCCACGAATCAGCTTCTGTACCGTCTTGGCGATTCGGATTATGAGGAAGGAATTCAGAAGGTGGATGCGTTTATCGCGGAGTATGGCTTCAGCGACATGACGGTCGAGTACAACGGGTTTGAGAATCCGGACACGGTGACGGTTTCGGGCAGCTATAATCAGGTTGCTGCAAAGGACTGTGGCAAGCTGCTGGAGGATATTTACCGGAGGACATGGACGAGCCGGTCTGAGAGCAACGAGATGGAGCAGCTTCTGCTCTCTCAGAGCACGCGCTACAAAATCCCTGCGGGGCTGCCGGAGGGTGTGCTGTGCGGCAACAAGACGGGCGAGATGGACACGACCGAGAATGATGCGGCGGTTATCTATGGCGAAGACTGCGACTATGTTCTGGTGGTGCTTTCGAGTGACTGGGCGAGCAAGGATCAGGCAATCAGCAGGATTCAGGAGATTTCACGGATGGTGTATGAGTTTTTAAACTGAATCCGTGGCAGTTCGTGTTAAGGAGGTAGAGTACAAATGTTCCGTCTATGGGGTAAAATATGGCAGGATAATCATCTGCTGCGTGACACGGTGATCGAGGAGGAGAGCGACGATACGCGGACGCACAAGATCTTCCGGGCGCTCGATGAGATCTGTCATGAGTTCGACTTGAGCAAGCCGATCTGGCTGGACAAGAATATTTCGGAGTTTAAGCGTCACAGCAGGACACGGTTCCATCAGGATAATTTTATTGATGAGATTGAGTTTGATTATCTGGAGATTCAGGTGCTGGAGGAGGGCTGACTTCCTCCGGCATTTTTCATGCAAAATCCCCATAAAATGAGGAGTGCCCCCGGCGTCTGGTACACCGGAGGCTATTATGAAAAAATTTATCAATATGTGTAATGACCGATTGTTTGTCTGTCTGAGGAACTCTCCCTCAAGAACTGATATTACTATATCATCCATATATGAATAAAATATGAACAAAATGTGAATATATAGTAAAAACGTCATAAAATAAAAATAAATTATATAGAAATTTGTCTGATATGCACATAAACGGAAGCGGCAACATAAAATATGCGTTGTGATAAACTACAATAAACAAAAAATCGGACGAAAAATATTAGTTTCTTTTCTTTACTATTTGTAGTAAAATAAAGGGGCAATTCGAAAAATACGCCGTCAGCATGACGGCAGAATATTTTCAGGAGTAAACAAATAAAATATGCCGTCATACGGCAGGAAACGGAGGAATATATTTATGAGTAATATACCTACCCCGCATATTGCGGCGAAAGAGGGAGATTTTGCAAGGACGGTTCTGATGCCGGGTGATCCGCTGCGCGCGAAGTACATTGCTGAGACATTTCTGGAGAATGCGGTGCTTGTGAATAATGTCCGCGGCGTCAATGGTTACACGGGAACGTACAATGGCAAGCGTGTGTCGGTAATGGCGAGCGGCATGGGGATGCCGTCGATCGGGATCTATTCGTATGAGCTGTTCAAATTTTACGATGTCGAAAATATTATCCGTATCGGTACGGCCGGCGCACTGAATCCGGAGCTGAAGATCAGGGATGTTGTGATCGGGATGGGGGCGTGCACGGATTCCAATTTTGCGGCGCAGTACCAGCTTCCGGGGACGTTCGCGCCGATCGCTTCCTATGAGCTGCTGCGCAAGGCGGTCGCTGTTGTGGAATCGATGGGTACGGTCGGCTACAAGGTCGGCAATATCCTGTCGTCGGATGTCTTTTACAGTGACAACGATCTTGGCATGACCTGGCAGAAGATGGGCGTGCTCGCCGTCGAGATGGAGGCGGCCGGACTTTATATGAACGCTGCCCGCACGGGCAAGAATGCGTTGGCGATCTGCACGATTTCCGACAGTATGGTGACGGGCGAGGTAACGACATCTGAGGAGCGTCAGTCGAGCTTCAATGATATGGTAAAGATTGCATTGGAGATTGCATAAACAGTTACCAGACAGGTGACTGGCCTGGTTATTTGCGGTACGCTGTATTAGTATGGAGGCAGCTATGAGTGTAAAACGTGTTTTTTTGATTGTTCTGGACAGCTTTGGGATCGGCGAGCTGCCGGATGCGGACAAATTCGGAGACGTGGGTGCAAATACCCTCGCCTCGATTGTGAAATCCGACCGCTATGATACGCCGAATATGGAGAAGCTGGGCCTGTTCAATATTGAAGGAGTGACGTGCCGTCCGGGTGTCGGCGCTCCGGCGGGCAGCTACGGGCGGATGCGCGAATCGTCTATGGGAAAGGATACGACGATCGGCCACTGGGAGATCGCAGGTGTCGTTTCTCCTGAGCCGATGCCGCTTTATCCGAACGGTTTCCCGGAGGAGGTGCTCGCGCCGCTGCGGGAGCAGACGGGCAGGGGCGTGCTGTGCAACAGGCCGTATTCCGGCACCGATGTGATCCGGGATTACGGGGAGGAGCATATGCGCACCGGGGATTTGATTGTGTATACGTCGGCGGACAGTGTGTTCCAGATCGCGGCGCATGAGGAGGTTGTTCCGCTCGAGGAGCTGTATGACTGCTGCCGCAAGGCGAGGGCGATCCTGCACGGGAAGCATGGAGTCGGCCGCGTGATTGCGCGTCCGTTCATCGGGCAGCCGGGGCATTTTGAGCGGACGAGGAACCGTCACGATTTCTCGCTTCTTCCGCCGAAAAGGACGATGCTTGTGAGCCTGCAGGAGCATGGTTTTGACACATATGGCGTCGGGAAGATTTATGATATTTTTGCAGGACAGGGCATTGCGCATACGACGCCGATCTCGGGTAATGAGGACGGTATGGTGAAGACGCTTCAGATCATGGATGAGGATTTCACGGGGCTGTGCTTTGTGAACCTGGTTGATTTTGATATGCTGTACGGACACCGCAATGATGTGGACGGCTATGCACAGGCGTCGACGGTGTTTGACAGGCAGCTCGGAGAGATGATGGAGAAGCAGCGCGAGGACGATGTTGTGATCATCACGGCGGATCACGGGTGCGATCCCGGCGCTCCGGGGACGGACCATACGCGCGAGCATACGCCGATGCTGATTTTTGGCAAAGAGGTGCGCGAGGGCGTATCGATCGGGACACGCGGGACCTTTGCGGATATTGCGGCGACGGTGCTGGATATGTTCGGGATTCCGGAGGGACTCGACGGGGAAAGCTTCTGGGAGCTGGTGCGGAAGGGCTGAGGGATACCTAAGATACGCCCGACACCGCAGAGAAAGTATAAGAGGAGATATTATGGAAAGAAGAGATAACTACAGGGATTTGGAGGAGAAGAAGGACGAGGCCGGGCTCGGCGGCAAGCGTAAGCGCACGGTCTGCGTGGTTGGACACAAGAATCCCGATACGGATTCGATCTGTTCAGCGATTGCTTATGCGTATCTGAAAAATCAGTTCGAGTCGGAATATCATTATGTCCCGGTGCGTGCCGGGCAGGTCAGCGCCGAGACACAGTATGTGCTTGAGCGCTTTCAGGTCGAGGTGCCTGGGCTGCTCGACAACATCGGGACGCGTGTCAAGGATATGGCGATCCGGCAGGTGCCAGGCGTCCGCAGCAATATTTCTCTGAAAGACGCATGGACGCTGATGACGACGCAGAATGTGTTTACGCTGCCGATTACGAACGACAATAATGAACTGAATGGTCTGATTACGATCAATGATATCGCGAAATCCTATTTTGAGGAGTATGACAGTGCGATTGTCTCGGTCGCGAGGACGCCGTACAAAAATATTCTCGAGACGCTGGACGCTGAGATGGTTGTCGGTGATGAGAACGGTTATTTTGACTGCGGCAAGGTCGTGATTGCGGCGGCGAATCCTGACGTCATGGAGAATTACATTGAGGAGCACGACATGGTGGTGCTCGGCAACCGCTATGAGTCGCAGCTCTGTGCGATTGAGATGCAGGCGGGCTGTATCGTGGTCTGCCTGGGTTCTCCTGTGTCAAGGACGATCAAGCGTCTCGCCCAGGAGCATGACTGTACGATCATTGTGACGCCGCTCGATACATATGCGGTCGCGCGCCTGATCAACCAGAGTATGCCGGTTGAGTTTTTCATGAGAAAGGACAACCTGATGACGTTCCGACTCGCGGATTACACCGAAAATATCCGCGATACGATGTCGAAGAAGCGTTACCGCGATTTCCCGATCCTTGATAAGAAGGGCCAGTATGTTGGAATGATTTCCAGACGTAATCTTCTCGGTGTGCGCAAGCGCGGCCTGATTCTCGTTGACCACAATGAGGTGTCGCAGGCCGTTGATAACGTGCTCGATGCGGAAATTATGGAGATTATCGACCATCACCGTCTCGGCTCGCTTGAGACGATATCGCCGGTTTATTTCCGCAACCAGCCGGTCGGATGTACGTCGACGATCATTTACCAGATGTACCGGGAACAGAATGTGGAGATCCCGAGAGATATCGCAGGGCTGATGTGCAGCGCGATCATATCGGATACGCTGATGTTCCGCTCGCCGACCTGCACGTCCGTGGATGTGAATGCGGCGCAGGCTCTGGCAGGAATTGCCGGGATTGAAATTGAGCAGTATGCAAAAAATATGTTTGCGGCGGGCAGCGACCTGATCTCAAAGACGCCGGAGGAGATTTTCTACCAGGATTTCAAGAAGTTTGAATTCGGCGACCATAATATCGGGATCGGGCAGATCACGTCTATGACGGAGGAAGAGCTGAAGGATATTAAGGGCCGGCTGATCCCGTATCTTGAGAAGGCGTACACGGATCACGAGACGGATATGATGTTCTTCATGCTGACGAATATTGTCGACGAGTCGACGGAGCTGCTGTGCTATGGCAAGGATTCGGATGTGCTTGTGAAGGAGGCGTTCCATCAGGAGGTGCATGACAACAGCGCCATGCTGCCCGGCGTCGTGTCCCGCAAGAAGCAGCTCGTGCCGTCATTCATGATGGCGATGAGCCAGTTGACAGGGGTGTGATGATGGCAGGTGGAAAGAGCGGCCGGACAGAGAAGAAGCAAAGCGGGCCGAAAGGCCGGAAAGTCAGCCGCAGAACAGAGCAGCCGGAGGTTCATAGCTCTGATTGGCATCGGGAGCAGCGCAGCCTGCAGCCCGCGGCGCGGGAGCACTGGCGCGCGGGCAACATGCTTTATCCGCTGCCTGCGGTCATGGTGAGCTGCGCGCGCTCCGGTGAGAAGCCGAATATCATCACGGTCGCATGGGCGGGAACTGTCTGCAGCAGCCCGGCGATGGTTTCCATTTCGGTGCGGCCGACGCGGTATTCCTATGATATTCTGTGCGAGACGGGCGAGTTTGTGATCAATCTGACGACGGAGCAGCTTGTACGTGCTGCGGATTACTGCGGCGTGCGCTCCGGCAGGGACGTCGACAAATTCAGGGAGATGGGGCTGACGCCCGGTACGGCAGAGCACGTCGGTGCGCCGGTTATCGAGGAGAGCCCGGTCAATATCGAGTGCCGCGTGCAGCAGGTGCTTCCGCTTGGATCGCATCACATGTTTATCGCGGAGGTGCTCGGTGTGGACATTGACGGCAGATATCTCGATGAGAAGGGAAAGCTTGATCTGGGTGCGGCCGGGCTGACGGTTTATTCGCATGGAGATTATTTTGCGCTGGGGAAGAAACTGGGGAGCTTCGGGTACAGTGTGAGAAGGAAGTAAAAGTGGTGCGGCCAGGACGCCATGCAGGCCACAGGTCTACGCTCCGCTTCGGTCGGTGCTAAACGTGTGCCACTGGCACACAGCACCACGCTTGCTATGCAAGCTATCCGCTGCTGCGCAGCTCCTGTCTGCGGCTGAATGGGCGGTTCCGCCCATTCAAAAATGGTAATACAGTCCTTAGCAAGCGAGCTTGCACGGTCTGTCTTCCCATTTTCTGTGCATGGCTGAATTTTAACTGGCATAATGCCGAAATGTGGCTAAATCTACAATTTTTGTTTACAAACCGGGAGAATGTGGTATACTGGTACTTAGTTTCCGTAATTGCAGGGGCTTTTTGCGCCTGCGCGGCGGCGCAAAGGGGAAGCGCGCATCACCGTGGGGACGGGGTGCAGGAGTATAAATACGAGATAATAGAGGTGTCATATGGAACAGTATATTATCAGAGGCGGAAATCCGCTGGTGGGCGAGGTCGAGATCAGCGGAGCGAAAAATGCTGCGTTGGGGATTCTTGCCGCAGCTATTATGACAGATGATACCGTACTGATTGAGAACCTGCCGGATGTGCGCGACATCAACGTGCTTCTGGAGGCGATGGAGAGCATCGGTGTCCGCGTTGAGCGGCTGACGAAGCACGCGGTTATGATGAACAGCGAGCATATCGGCGAGGTCAGCGTAGATTATGAATATATCAAGAAGATCAGGGCTTCCTACTACCTGATCGGAGCTCTGCTTGGCAAATACAAGAAGGCGGAGGTGCCGCTTCCGGGAGGCTGCAATATCGGCAGCCGTCCGATCGACCTTCATCTGAAGGGCTTCCGGGCGCTCGGGGCGAAGGTATCGATCCGCAACGGCTTCATCGTGGCCGAGGCGGAGCATCTGCATGGCAGCCACATTTTCCTTGATACCGTATCAGTCGGAGCGACGATCAATATTATGATGGCAGCGTCGATGGCGGACGGTTATACGATTATTGAGAACTGTGCGAGAGAGCCGCACGTCGTTGACGTGGCGAACTTCCTCAACAGCATGGGTGCAAACATCAAGGGCGCGGGCACGGATATGATCCGTATCCGGGGTGTGCAGAAGCTGCACAAGACGGAGTATTCGATTATTCCGGATCAGATCGAGGCCGGGACGTTCATGTTTGCCGCGGCAGCGACCAAGGGCGATATCATGGTCAAGAATGTCATCCCGAAGCATCTCGAGGCGACGAGTGCGAAGCTTCTGGAGATCGGGTGTGAGGTGGAGGAGTTTGACAATGCGGTGCGCGTGGTGGCTTCGAAGCGCCTGAACAGCACGAATGTCAAGACGCTCCCGTATCCGGGGTATCCGACCGATATGCAGCCTCAGATCGGCGTGACGCTTGCGCTTGCGAGCGGGACGAGCATTGTGACAGAGAGTATTTTCGAGAACCGTTTCAAATATATGGATGAGCTGGCGCGGATGGGCGCGATTGTGCGTGTTGAGGGCAATACGGCGATTATTACCGGCGTGGAGAAGCTGACCGGTGCGCGTGTATGTGCTCCTGATCTGCGTGCGGGCGCTGCGCTTGTGATTGCGGCGCTGGCGGCCGAGGGTGTGACCACGATCGATGATATTGTCTATATCCAGCGTGGTTACGAGGAGTTCGATGAGAAGCTCCGCAGTCTGGGCGCGGAGATCGAGCGGATCAACAATGAAAAAGAGGCCAGGAGGTTCTGTCTGAGGACAGGCTGAGCGGCGGGTGAAGTGTCCGGTGCATGCCGGGAAAATCGCATGATGTGAAACTGACAAAGAGGTTGCAGCGAAAAAGCGGCAGCCTTTTATATAATAAGAAAAGTGCATTCATTTTTAGCTTTCAATGTCAGATTGTCTGGCGCGGATTGAAATAAAGGAGGATAACAGAATGATTAAGCTGTATGACGGCGGAGTGTATCTCGTTAACGGCACAGAGATCATCGAGGATGGTGTGCACGCGCAGGAGGCGGTTGCCGCCAGGACAGGGCGTTCCGTATCGAAGGAGGAGGCGTCCCACAGCACGATTGCGTGGTCCATTCTGGAGCAGCACAATACATCCGGCAGCATGGAGAAGCTTAAGATCAAATTTGACAAGCTGACCTCCCATGATATTACGTTTGTCGGGATTATCCAGACGGCGCGCGCGTCGGGACTTGAGAAATTCCCGGTCCCGTACGTACTGACAAACTGCCACAACTCGCTGTGCGCAGTCGGCGGTACGATCAATGAGGATGACCACATGTTTGGCCTGACCTGTGCGAAAAAGTACGGCGGCGTCTATGTTCCGCCTCATCAGGCTGTCATTCATCAGTTTGCGAGGGAGATGCTCGCCTGCGGCGGCAGCATGATTCTCGGCTCTGATTCCCATACGCGCTATGGTGCGCTCGGTACGATGGCGATGGGCGAGGGAGGCCCGGAGCTCGTGAAGCAGCTTCTCGGCCAGACCTACGATATCAATCTGCCGTCTGTGATCGGCATTTACCTTGACGGGGAGCCGCAAAAGGGCGTTGGCCCGCAGGACGTTGCGCTGGCGATTATCGGCGCGGTATTTGCGAACGGCTATGTCAATAACAAGGTCATGGAGTTTGTCGGTCCGGGTGTCGCAAAGCTTTCCGCTGATTTCCGTATCGGTGTGGATGTTATGACGACGGAGACGACGTGCCTGTCCTCGATCTGGCAGACGGATGACACGATTAAAGAATTTTATGAGATCCACGGCAGAGGCGGCGACTACAAAGAGCTGCAGCCGGGGGCTGTGACGTACTATGACGGAATGGTTTACGTGAATCTGGACGAGGTGAAGCCGATGATCGCGATGCCGTTCCATCCGAGCAATACATATACGATAGAGGAGCTGAACGCGAACCTGATGGATATTCTCGATGATGTCGAGAAGCGTGCGCTGGTAAGTCTTGACGGTGCGGTTGATTTCACACTGAAAAACAAGGTGCGCGACGGCAGGCTGTACGTCGATCAGGGCATCATTGCAGGCTGCGCGGGCGGCGGATTTGAGAATATTTGCGATGCGGCCGATATCCTCAGGGATCACTATATCGGTGCGGACGAATTTACGCTGAGCGTTTATCCGGCAAGTACGCCGATCTATATGGAGCTTGCAAAGAACGGTCGGCTCGCCGATCTGATCAAGAGCGGAGCGGTCGTCAAGACTGCATTCTGCGGGCCGTGCTTCGGCGCGGGCGACACACCGGCGAACAATGCGTTCAGTATCCGGCACTCGACGAGAAACTTCCCGAACCGTGAGGGCTCGAAGCTGCAGAGCGGCCAGATTGCGTCGGTGGCGCTGATGGATGCGCGCTCGATCGCGGCGACCGCGGCGAACAAGGGTTATCTGACGGCGGCAACCGATATCGATGCGACATTCGGCAAGCCGAAATATTTCTTTGACAGCAGCATTTACGCGAACCGCGTCTTTGACAGCAAGGGAGTCGCGGATCCTTCCGTTGAGATCAAGTTCGGCCCGAACATCAAGGATTGGCCTGCGATGTGCGAGCTTCCGGAGAATCTCGTGCTGAAGGTTGTCTCCGAGATCCACGATCCGGTCACGACGACCGACGAGCTGATCCCGTCGGGCGAGACGTCCTCGTACCGCTCGAATCCGCTCGGGCTTGCGGAGTTCACGCTTTCCAGAAAAGATCCGGAGTACGTCGGACTCGCCAAGGAGGTCCAGAAGGCGGAGAAGGCGCGCGAGGCAGGCGAATGCATTGGCGACGCGTTGCCGGAGCTGTGCGATATCATGCAGGCAATCAAGGCTGTGCCGCAGTTTGCGAAGACGTGCAAGAAGAACACCGGTATCGGCAGCACGATCTTTGCCGTGAAGCCTGGCGACGGTTCTGCGCGGGAACAGGCCGCTTCCTGCCAGAAGGTGCTCGGCGGCTGGGCGAACATCGCGAACAGCTACGCGACAAAGCGTTACCGCTCCAACCTGATCAACTGGGGGATGCTCCCGTTCCTGATTGATGAGGGCGAGCTTCCGTTTAAGAATCATTATTATCTGTTCATTCCGGGGATCCGGGCTGCAGTCGAAGCTGCGGCGACCGAGATTCCGGCCTATGTCGTGAAGGATGGTGTGCTGACACCGTTCACGCTGCGCCTCGGAGAGATGACAGGCGACGAGCGCCAGATCATTCTGGATGGGTGTCTGATCAATTATAATAGAGTGAAATAAGATAGCTTACAGGAGGTTCGCTTGCTTGCAAGGGCGAATTTCGTAAGCTAATAAGCAGCTATGCTGCGAGTGATATGTGGGAAATGAACCAGCCGCTCCGAAACCGGGGCGGCTGGTGGCGCATATGTGTGATTTACAGTTCCATATAGTGTTCGGCTGTCTCTTTGTCTACAGAAAATTCCTTCATGACCTGTGCCAGAATCTCTTCTTCCGGCATATTCTGGGCCCGGAATAGCTTTATTACGATTTGTATGCCAACTCCAAGGCCCTCCTGGTAGCTGATTTTCTTTTCGCTTTTCCAGTGAAGCTGGTCAGCGTATCCTGTCAGTATCATATCAGTCACCTCCGTCCGATGTTTGCGCAAAAATTTATCCAGTATTTTGTGGGATATACAATACTGCACGGCTGCATCGACAGCGTCCTTCAGCGTCCGGTTTAACGCGAGCTCTTTTCGGATGCGGTCGATCAGAAACGAATACTCACGCAGTTTTTTACATTGCGACATGAGCTCCTGGTTGTGCCCGTAATTGATGTTTAAATAGGTCGCTGTGCATTCGAGAGCCGGTGCATCACTGCCATGTCCGAAAAACGCATCTGAGAGACGAACCTCCATACGCTCTCCGATTTCTTTTGTTCCATTGAAAAATACAATGTATTTCGGCGTTGGAAGCGTAAGCAGGCGGCTGCCATACAGATCCCATTCGTGCTCTGCGACATAGCCCTGATATAACTGTGAAAAGTAGAAGACTCCTCGCAGCGGCATATTTGGATTCCAGGTACTTTGTACCTCGTAGAGATTGAGATAGTCACTGATCAGGAAGGAAATATCGTTTTTTATTCCCATGTAAAGAACATCCTCGATCGTGTTCACCTCAAGCAGTTCAGGATCCGCGTAATCAGAGCCATTGATTGCATTGTACAAACTCAGCAGTTCTTTCTTCTCACGAAAAATCATCCGAAACAGGCTGTCTTTATATGTGCGTTTTATATTCCCATTGTTCATACAATTCCTCCTTTATTTTACTACAGGCTGTTGTGTTATGCAACCAGTTTAACATAGTTTCCTCTCATGATCAATACATATAAAATGATAAATATATAATCTAAATGCAACAAAATCCTGCATTGGATGACTTGAAATTGGAATCGGATAGCATAGAAAAAGTTACTGTTCGGCCGGATACTGCCAGAGAATTGCACTGGATTGTCCAATGGATTGAATTATAGCCGGAAAACCGTTTGGGTATTTGCTGGGAAAATGTGCTTGACAAATTTTCATTTTAGTCGTACTGTTATACATATGTTAAACAGTAACACACATGCGCGGGGAGGGATGAAGCTTGGAATTTCAGAATGATCAGCCGATTTATATCCAGATTGCGAATGTGATTAAGGAGCAGATCGCGCGGGGCGAGCTGCAGGCGGGGGAGAAGCTGCGGTCGGTGCGGGAGTACTCGGTGCTGTTCGAAGTGTCGGCGCTGACGGTGCAGAGGATGATGGAATATCTGGTGCGGGAAGGGCTGGTCACATCCAGGAAGGGCATCGGGAGTTTCGTGCGGGAGGACTGCGTGCAGGATTTGCAGACGGCCCTGATCCGGGAGCAGGCGGAGGAATTTGTGCGAAAGATGGAGAACTGCGGACTGGATGCGCAGCAGATCCGGGAGCTGATCGGGGAGACGCTCGCGGGCAGGGAATAGATTAATTCCAAAAAATGAAGGCAGGGTTTCCCAGTGTTACGGGAGACGCTCGCGGGCAGGGAGCAGATTAATTCTGAGAAAACATGAAATTGCGTTTTGTGTCATGATCGGCGAACCGGCAGGCTGCGGGCCGGATAAAGAAGGATGAGGGCAAAAGCCAAGCCAGAAAGAGATTGGGAGAGGGAAGCGGGCCTGAAAAAATCTGAGGCCAAAAGGCAGGCTGCAGGGCGGATAATGTAGGATGAGGACAAAAAACAAGCCAGAAAGAGATTGGGAGAGGGAGGCGGCCTGAAAAAATCTGAGGCCGGACGGCAGGCTTGAAAAGGTCTAAGAGCGAAAGGCAGGAATTTGAAGGCGACAGGCCCAATTGCAGGGAGGAGGAGCAAGGTTGGAGGAGTATCTGTTGAAATTGGAGGATGTGTCGAAGGGGCATCACGGCGTGCCGGTTCTTCGCCATGTGAACCTGTGTATTGAAGCCGGGCGGATGATCGGGCTGGCCGGGGACAACGGACTGGGGAAAACGACGCTGCTGCGGCTGATGACGGGGATGTGGAGGCCGGACGGCGGCAGCATTTGGAGGAGTGCAGGACGGATGACCTGTGTGCCGTCCGCGGAGGAATTTGAGACGTGGATGCGGGTTCGGGAGGCTGTATGGTTTTATCAGACATACTATGACAATTTTTCCGCAGAAAAAGCGGGGGCGCTGCTGGAGGAATCCGGTTTGTCCGGAAATACCAGGATCCGGCAGCTCTCAAAGGGCCAGCAGGAGCGGCTGTTTCTGATCCTGACGATTTGCCAGGATGCGCAGCTTTATCTGATGGATGAACCGCTGAACGGGATCGATCCCTATTTTAAACAGAATATCCGCCAGTTTCTGCTGAAAAATCTGCCGGAGAATGCGACTGTGATTATGGCGACGCATCTGCTGCGCGAGCTGGAACAGCTCTTTGACGAGATGATTTTTGTAACCGAGTTCGGAGTCAGTCAGATGGATTCTGACGAGATACGGCAAAAGTATGGTAAATCGATTGAGCAATATTATCTGGAGGTGATTCGGCGTGGGAAAAAATAGAACGGTCTGGCAGAAGCTGGCGGGCGCTGTGCTGTGGGAGTGCCGGAAGCGCTACTATGCGCTGCGGTATCCGGCGGCGGTTTATCTCGCCGCATTGCTGCTCATCTGCGCGCTGCCGCAGGAGCTTTGCCGCTTTCTGGATCAGGAAGCGAGATTTCTTGTGACAATGCTTAACCTTGCGTTTGCGATTTCAGCGATTTTAGGTCTTGCAATTCTGCCCTATTCTGTGATGTCGGCTCCGTATGGCAGGGAGCAGTATCAGAAGGAACGGCTCAGCGACATCTCTGTGCCGGTCCGTCTGTTCGCCCGCGCGCTGGCGGTTCTGCTTCAGACGGCGTTTGTGCTGACCGCCGTATATGCAGCCACGTGGGGGATGGGAAGGTTCGCGGATGCATCACACTCTTACTTTGTACTCTCGCTTGACAGAAAACTGTGGGAATCCTTGCTGCTCTATGGGATTTTGAATCCACTGATTTACCTTGCGCTGTTTTTGCGCATGTATCTGCGTCATCAGAGGTGCTATTATGTGTTTCCTTACCTCGTCGCGGACGTGCTCACTCATCTGATCGCCTCCAATGCGGACCGGTTGCCGCGCACGCTTCCGACTTCGTGGAGCGCTGCGGCAGATGGTGTCTGGGCGGCTGCGGTGCTGTTTTTCGGAGTGCTGAGCTTCTGGGTTTGCTGCAGGTATGAAAAACGGCTGTAATATAGGAGATAATAAGGATGAGTCATGCGTTTGATGCAAAGCGTGCGGCTCATCCTTGTTAAATTATAAAATGCAGAGACCTTTCAGGTATCTGCCGCGTCAAATAGATGTAAGCAGGTATTCCGGCGGCGATGAACCGCTGCATGGCAGGCTGTGAATGGACAGACGGTACAGTGCCGGAGCCTGCGGTACATAGAAGCTGCCGGCCGGCAGAGCACCTATGGAGGATGTGAGAGATATGAAAAAAGAACAGCTTGGAGATCTGATCATCACGTCTCAGGAAACCATGTATCACGTGGCAAAAACGCTTCTGCGAAGTGACGAGGATTGCGCGGACGCGATACAGGATGCGATCGTAAAGGCTTTCTCGAGGATAGATACTTTGCGGGAAGACGCCTTTGCAAAGACGTGGCTGATACGGATTCTGATCAATGAATGTTATTCGTGTATGAGAAAGCAGAAAAGAGTGGTTTTTCTGGAGGAGTTTGCTCCGGCTGAGGAGGTGCAGGAGCAGGAGGATTACTCGGATCTGTACGAGGCGATCAGCAGGCTGCCGGAGGAGGTCCGGTTGTCTGTGATCCTGTACTATATGGAGGGCTACAGTATAAGAGAGATCGCACAGATTCAGGATACGACGGAGAGTGCGGTGAAGAACCGCCTTTCGAGAGCGCGTAAGAGACTGAAAGCAGATCTGGAACCAGAGCTTGTACATGGATGAGAACGGAGGCAGCAGAAAAATGAGAATTGAAGATATTAAATATGAATTTCCAAAGATGCCGGAAGAAATTAAAATGATGGTAGCCCAGGAGGTGCGCAGGCAGGTCGGAACGCCGGACAGCGGGACAGTGCGGGGAACGGCGGCAGAGCGTACCGCGACGTACACGGGATCGGGCAGCGATGCGATATGTACGAGACAGGATGCATATATCGGATCGGGTAGAAGTACAATGCGGGGAACGGCGGCAGAGCGTATCGGATATGAGTCGGCGACGATGGGATCAGATAACGGTGCGAAGCGTACGAGTCAGGAAACGCGCGCCGGGTGCACCGCGGAATACAAGCGTGGAACCGGCGGCGTCAGCCATGCGCGCGGGCGGCGCAGGTTGTCGGCGCGGCGTGTGGCCCTGATCGGTCTGGCGGCGTCTATGGCGCTGGGGACGACGGTATTTGCGGGCTCAAGACTTTACCGGATGTACAGTGAGCAGGTGGGGAACTACGGCGCAAAGACGAGCGTCGGCGGGGACGCGGCTGCAGGCACGGAGCTTGAGACGTCGGGAATTGCAGGTGTGCAGGACGTTCCGGAGGTGAAGCTGGAGCTTGGCTACGTGCCGGAGGGCCTGTCGAACCAGCCGTACGAACCGCTGAAATACCACTATGATACAGAGAACGGCATGCAGGGAGGTATCAGCTTCTGTGCTTACTCGATGGATCTGGGTGACGATGCATTTGAGATCACAGATGTGAATATCACAGCGCGCGAAGAAATCAAGGATGCAGAGCACGATATGATCTATCTGGAAAAACAGTGGGGGACAGCAGGAGGAAGCAATGCGCTCCTTTATATCTTCTTCCCGGAGGTTCACCATGTGCTGGAAATGTGGGTTGGCCCGGACGTCTCCAAGGAAGAAGCGATTCAGGTGGCAAGAGAAGCGAAGCTGGTTCCGTTGTCGGACGGCGAGAGTGCGGATATCGGGCTGAACTGGGCGTGGAGCAGCTACATAGAGAGCCAGAATGAGACGGAGCATGTTTTGGCGGATGATGCTGCCGGAATGACCTACGCTGTGGGAGAGGCTTTCCCACTCGAGCACACCAGCGTAGTGACTGCAGACGGTGAGTATGAGCTTACCGACCGTATTACCGCGAAGGTGTCTGCGGTGGAGACTGCGGATGATTTCAGCCTGCTTGCTTCTGAGTATATTCCGGCTGAGTGGTTTGCTGCTGTGGACGATACGGGGCGTCTGCTGCCGAATGAACTGCAGTACGTCCGGCGCGGCGACGGGATCGAGACGACCGACGAGATCCTTCAGACGGAGGAGGTCCCGCAGAAGCTTGTCTATGCGACTGTGGAATATACGAATACCGGGGAGGAGACGGTAAACGAGATCTGCTTTTATACACGTGCGAAATGGATGTGTGAGGACGGGGACGGCTATGTGCCGTATGACCGGGCAGAGCGAAATGGTATCGACGGATGTGATATGATAGTCAATACGGGCGCAGGTAAAGTGCAGTACGGTGATATGAGTTATTTCGATCTGCGTAGCAGCGGGGAGCACAACGGCGGCAATTATATCGATGTGCTGAATCCGGGCGAGACGGTTACGGTCCATATGGCATGGATTGTCAATGAAGACGAGCTCCCGTACCTGTGTCTGGATTTTGGACAGGACGGAGTGGGTGAAAAGCTGGTTCGCGTCCAGCCGTGAGAAAATAGTTGAAAAGAAGGTTACGGCCGAGGAGTAAACAATAACGAATAAGGAGTATTCCTATAGCGGAATCCCCGCAGGAGTCAGGTGTGATACCTGATCCCTGCGGGGATTTTTTGTTACAGACCGATAAGCCTCTGTCAGGGAGGCCGGCAGGCCATACTATAACCGGATTTTTGATGTTTGCAAAAAATCAGCAAATATGTGTTGACAAGATATATTATATGGCATATAATATGAAAAAATAAAACATATACATTGGAAAAACTGATTCGCAGGCATTGGTCACATGACGGAAATGATTGTGACCTGTCTGTGACAGAGATGCGGTCGGGAAGGGATGTGAACTATGATCTATTCGTTGAATGCGCCGATGTTTGATTTTCTGGTGCTGTCTGTGCTCAGCCGTCAGGACGCCTATGGTTATCAGATCAGCCAGACGGTGAAGAAGGTGTCGAACTCCAGGGATTCCACATTGTATCCGGTGCTGCGCAGGCTGCTGGAGAATGGCTGGGCCGAGGCATATGACCAGCCGTTTCAGGGCAGGAACAGGCGGTATTATCATATCACGGAGGCAGGGCGGCAGCATCAGAGAGAGCTTCAGAAGGAGTGGGACTGGTTCCAGAACGCGATCCGGGAGATCGTGAGCGGGACAGAGGATAAGGATATTGAGAATGGAGGAGAAAGGAATGGAGAGCAGAGCTGAGACAAAACGGGAACAGTACATGAACAGTCTGCAAAAAGCGCTCCGGCGGCTCCCGAAGGAGGACCGGGAAACGGCGCTGGAATATTTTGAAGAGTATTTTGACGAGGCAGGCGTGGAGAATGAGGAGCAGGCGATCCGTGATCTTGGGGAACCGCAGGAGGCGGCGAATCAGATTATTATGGAGCTCGCAGAGAAGAGCAGCATGGAACTGCCGGAGGCAGGAGTGAAGCGCGGTCTGCAGAATGTCTGGATCGGGATTCTGGCAGTCTTCGCCGCGCCGCTGGCAGTTCCGCTGGCGTTTGCAGCGGTGGCGCTGGTCGGAGCGCTGGGACTTACGGTTCTGCTGGCGCTCGCCTCTCTTTATGTGGGTGCAGCAGGAGTGGCAGCGGGCGGGGCGCTTGCGGTGGTGCTGGCCGCAGTGAAGCTTTTTCAGTCCCCGGCCAATGCGGCGGCGACAATCGGAACAGGATTGCTGTGTATGGGTGCGGGGCTTGCGCTTATGCCGGTTGCGGTGGCTTTTACGAAGAACTGTCTGGCAGGCATGGTGCGGCTTTTTGGCAGAATGGTTTCTGCCGTGACAAGAAAGGAGTGAGTTCATATGAAGGCAAAGAAGTTTTATCTGGCGGCGGCTGTGTGTCTGACCGCGGGAGCAGTTTTTGCTGTGGCAGGGTTTGCTGCAGGAGGCAGGCCGGGAGTCGTGGCAGGACTTGATGGCATCCGCCTGACGGGTGGCGGAGCGTATGACGATTATATTCTGGAAAAGACGCCGTTGGAGGAGTTTGCTTCTGTGGAGATCAGTTTGGAATACGCTGATTTTGAACTGGCGCCGGCGGACGATTTTTATCTGGAATACCAGATCGACGGCAGCGGCCGGAAGCCGGAATACGGTGTGAAGGACGGAGTGTTCACGTTTTCGGAGCGGGAGGCTTCCAACTTTATTCAGATGCATTTCCTGGATTTTAACAGGTCGCCCGGCCACAGGCAGTATAAGGTAACGCTGTATGTGCCCGAGGATGCCGGATTTGAACGGTTTAAGCTGGAAAGCGGCAGCGGGGATGTGTCGCTGGGAGAGCTTCGCGCGAAGGAGGCGGAGCTGTCTGTGGAATACGGTGATCTGTCCGCAGATGCCGTGGAGGGAGATCAGGTGAAGCTTGAAGTGGAGAACGGCGGCATTACGGCCGGTGAGGTGACAGGACGTGAAGCGCTTGAAGTTGAGCTGGAATACGGCGACCTGGAGGCTGATGCCGCAAGCGGCGCAGAGGTCAGTGTAAAGAATCAGTCCGGCAATGTGGATCTGAAAAAGCTGCAGTCGGATGGTCAGGCGGAGCTGACGATGGAGTATGGCGACCTGACGATACAGGAGGCTGCAGCAAATCGGCTGTTCGTGGAGAACAACAGCGGGGACGTGAGAATTGACAGTCTGACGCCGGGCTCCGACAGTATCTTAGAATTGGAATACGGGAACGCTGAGGTCGGCGTCACGGGCGGTATTGATTCCTGTACGATGAATCTGTATACGGAGTACGGCTCTATCAATGCGCCAAAGAGCGGGATGCATCTTTCGGATGACGACGCAGAGAGCTTCCGCACGGAGGGCGACAGCTCAAGGAAGCTTGAGATTACCTGCGAATCGGGCGATATCACGGTCCGGAACGCGGAGAAGTGAACTGCCGGATGCCTTTCTGTCCGGGGCTATGCATTCTCATAGGCTGTGCGGATTGCCCCGGACGACCGCAGACCGTAATGTCTGAACTGTTAAAATTATCTGAAAAATATATAAAATTCGTAAAATTAAAAGTGAAAATAGAAATATAAGAATCAATAAAAAATAACTTAAAAATATTTTAAAAATAGTATTGACAAATGGGACGATGTCTGGTATGATACAACCATCAACAAAACATTTGTTGTTCCTATAGATAGACCTATAGACAATTAATGTGAAGGAGAGGAGGTCGATTCCCGTGGACGCAGTCTCACATTCTTACATTCTTACATGTGGCAGGGTAGATGTTTCCTGTAGAAAAGACCTCTGTCAGGACTGATTCAAGAATCATCGTAATAGAACGGTAATTGGAGAGAGTCAGAATCATCCGGCAGAGCACATCTATCCAGGGTAGGATGGAAGAATCACGAACTCGCAGGTTCGTTCGAAGAGCAGCAGGATCAGAATCACAGGTCAGCGAGTACAGCGTAAGAGCTTACGGGAACAGACCGGATTCACAGAGAATCTTAGCTGAGAGGTATTTTACCGGAGATGAGTACAGACTCATAGAAAATCATAACGGCGGAAAAGAGAAAGCATCCGATAGGAACAAAATCATATTCACATCCGATGCGATTGAAATGAATTATTAGCATATAATTCATACAGTTCAGATAAGAAATCAAAAGCAGAAATCATAAGAGACTGCTTCGCAGGATGAATTTCAATAGTTCAGTGTCAACTGGATGGTTGAAAAGGATCGGAAGACAGACGATTTCAAAAGATTTTTGAGAGACTGAACAAATTGAGAGGCGGTCAGGAAACCGCTGCAGAGTAACAGGGATTATATAAAAACAGAAATATATTCAGATCAGTACATTCAGATTTGGATATATTTAAAAAAGAATACATTCAGATAAAAATATATTCAACACAGATCCCTGATAGAAGCCGAACCGCAGATTCAGAGAAAAAAGAATGAATTTGAACAGAGAATCGGCACGCCGGGTATGGATAAGCCACATGGTTTATAAAAAGAAAACTTTTTATAAATAGAGCAGGAAAAGGACTCTCCAATAAATATACAGAACTTAAAACTGAATATTATTAAAAATAAATTCAGGAGGCGCTGCACAAAGCAACGTCTCCTGTTTTTCGCTGATTATGTAGTAGGAACGCCGTGCAGGGATACGCACGGCGTTGTACGTTCTGTCACATAAAATGCTTTTTCTCATACTCCAGCAGCACCGGATAGATCCGCTCGCAGTTCTTATCGTCGGAGAATGCGAAGAAATCATCGGCGCGGCGGCGGTAGAGGTCGGGCATCTGGCAGTCATGCTCCATGTAGCGGCAGAGTACCTCGATCAGCTCGTCGTTCGTGTGGCAGATCTCGCCGAAGCCCATCGTCGTGTAGTGGAAGGTGCCCTCCTCGTAGTGCTGCGGGATGTCGTGGTGGTGCAGGTAGACCACAGGCTTGCGCATGTACGCGAAATCAAACTGCACGCCGGAGTAGTCGGTCACCATCAGAGAGCCTTCGCAGAAAATTTTCTCGTAGCTCATATTTCCGATGGACGGGATGATCTCGACGACGTCATTCTTCGTGAAATCGTCGTGCTGCGGGCTGACGATCGGGTGCAGCACGTACTGGATGCGGTAGCCGTGGGTGCGCGCGGCGTCGAGCAGCTTTGGATCGTTGATCAGGCCGTTGTAGACGCGGTAGTAGTTCGTCTCCTTAAAATGCGGATTGTAATCGCGGGAGACGCCCTCGTTTTTCTCGACCGGAATCGCAGAATTCATGCGCCAGGTCGGGGAGATCACGATGATTTTCTGCGGACGGCTGTGCAGGCCGTCGTAGCGCGGCACGCCGGTCAGCTTCAGCGCATCGTAGCCCTCGTAATCATAGACCGGCTTCGAGAGATTCTCGATCTCGTATTTGGAGGCGCAGAAGTAGAGCTTCGTGTTGTCGCGCAGCCGCCGCTGGGCCTTGGCGATCTTCTGGACTGACATGCCGTGCTGGACGCAGGCCACGCCGAAATGTGTATCACCCCGTATCGGGAGCGACCGTGTAAAACCGTAATCATTGAAGGCAAAGACGGTCGAGTTCGATGCGATCACCATGTCAGCGTTCAGGAATACGAGCCGGTGCTTCAGACTGCCGCGCGCAAGCGGGCGGAGCCCCTCTTTCTGAAGCCGGTCGAAGTCGGGGCAGGAGCGGTCGAGCAGGTAGTACTTTTTGACGCCGTCTTTTTTGGAGGCTGCATAGCGGTAGAGGTATTCGGAGGAATCCCCTCCTTTATAAATCTTGTCGAGGAAGAGCCAGATATTCTGGCGCTTAAAGTACGGGCGCAGTGCAAAATTCAGCATCTTGAGCGGAAGCTGGCCGCGGAAAACGCCGTCCTTGCGCTTCCACATCTGAGCCCAGAGCCCGAGCTCCTTTTTCAGAACAAGGAGAGGGCGTGATTTTACGACATGGATGCCCTGGCTGTTCCAGTACGACAGATATTCGCCGAATTTCCAGTAGCCGTATGTGAAGTCGCGTGCAAAGCGGCTTGTACTCATCGGGAAGCCGAACTCCATGCGGTATTCCCTGCCTCCAGCGCAGAAGACAAAGTTCAGGAGCCGTTCTTTGGATGACGGCTCAACCGGAATGGAGACGTGGAATGTCCGAAGCCGGTAGAACGAGACGCCGAAAAACTTGGTCAGCGAGAAGCTGCGGTTATAGACAGGTGAAAATTTCCGGCCGTCAAAATCCGCGAACACCTGGCCGTCTTTTTCGGAGAACAGATCCATGTGCGCGCCGTCGATCTCGAGCTTCCCGTCGTAGTATTCGATCAGGTTGATGCGCGCCTGGATTATCGAGAGCGGGCAGAAGGTTACGCCGTCGCTCACAAGGGATACCGTATTGCCGCAGTGAACCTCGGGATAGTAGTGGTTGTCCTGCTTTTTCAGCCGCAGGAGAGCGAGGCGGATGCTCGGATTATCAAAGTTCGAGGAGAGCTTTGAAGCGAGGATGACCTCTGTGTCGATATACTGCAGAATCCGGGAGAGCAGCCTGAGATAGTCACCGATCTCTTCTGGCTCGAGGACGTGACGGTTACGGTTGTCGCGGTTCACATGGAGACGGACACGCAGCATGTACAGCGCAAGATGCTGTGTGAAAAAGTCGATCGGCGAGGCTGCCTTGCGCTCGAGATACGGCAGCAGGAACTGTTCGAGCGGCTCATAATACCACTCGCGTGTGTGGCAGCGCATGTCATACTGATGATTGAATTCGCGCGGCATTTTGTACTGGAGGATACAGGTGCCAAGGTACTCAAAGGAGGGGCGGTTCTGCAGCAGCGAAAGCAGGATCTGCTTGCCGGGTTCCAGCAAAAAAGCAACCTCCTGACAGGCAGACTGAAGCGCCTGCGTCGGAATCAGCAGGCCATGCAGGCTGACCGGGTAGATCGGCGGATACTTGGCAGCATCGATCGTGTGGTCCTCCGGCTCTTTCAGTGCAAAGAGGGAAGGCCGCCTGTTGAACAGGGCAAAGGAGAGCCCAGGCATGACAAAAGCGCCCTGGGACTGACGCGCACGCTCCAGCATACGCGCAAGGAAGTCCTTGTCGAAGGTGTCCTCCGCGTCGAGCAGGATGGTGTATTCTCCCTGCGCTTCCATGATCCGTCCAAGTGCAGCGCGGTGCGGATGGTAGGCGTCGGTTTCGGAAACGGTGAGCACCTCAATCCGCTCCTGTGGGATGGTCTGCTCCGGGAAACGCTCCTGCGCGGGGGCAGAAGACAGGCTGTCGTGCTTTTGTTCCTGCGCGGAGTCAGGGGATGGGCTGCCGCTGTGCTCCGTCATCTGCGCAGCACCGTGAAAACTATATATTACTGTAACATCGAATTTACTCATATTCGCAAATACCTTTCCGAAAAATATAGCCTATTGTACCACACGATTCTGCTCAATTCAATGACGGCAGCCTGGTCTGCTACCGTTTTCCCCTATTTATATAAGGAACGTTTTCTGTTTGCCTGACTGGAACCGGGGATAAAAAGTGCCTCCGGGAGCGCCGGACGGCGTCTGATATAGAAATTATAAAAAAAACTCGACGGAAACCACATTTTTCCGACATGTTGTTTTTGACAAGGAAATACAGGTATGGTACACTAAAAAACAGGTAGTGGGCAGATTTGTCCTCTGGGAAGATGCGCCCTGATGGGGCAGGAGGGCAGCCGGATCGTCCAAAAAAAATAAGGGGTGAATAAATTGGACAAATACGAATATAATCTTAAGCTTGAAGAGATAGATAAATTAGTCGACCAGGGAGATTATGAGGAGGCCGCAAGCCTTGCCGATACAATTGACTGGAGGCGGGTTCGCAATACGAGGACACTCTGTCTGATCAGCGAGATTTACGAGGCGTCCGGGAGGCTCGAGGACAGCAAGAAGCTTCTGATGCGCGCGTACCGCAAGACGCCGGTGGGGCGCAATGTCCTGTACCGTCTCGTTGAGGTGCTGACCGCGCTCGGACAGTACGATGAGGCGCTGGAGTATTACTCGGAGTACGTGCAGGCGGCTCCGCATGACAACAACCGTTACATTTTAAAATATATGATTTACAAGGGGCGCGGCAGCTCGGTGGAGGAGCTGATCGCGATTCTGGAGGAGTATCTGGGACAGGAGTACACGGAGCGCTGGGCGTATGAGCTGGCGAAGCTGTACCAGCAGTCCGGCCAGATGCAGAAGTGCTTTGCGGCGTGCGACGATCTTGTGCTGTGGTTCCACAGCGGCAAGTATGTGAAGAAAGCGCTTGAGCTGAAGATGCGCTATACTTCTCTGACGCCGAAGCAGCAGCAGATTTATGAGGAATGCAGGCAGGACGCTGTGCGTCAGGATGCTGAGGACGATGCGGATGATACGGTCCTCCAGGGACAAAAAGAAAAAGAGATTGACAGCGAGGTGATCGCTGAGTCGATTATGGCTGAGACGGAGAAAGCGATCGCAGGGAATATTGCTGCGCAGAAGGCCGAGCTGGACAAGGAGGCTTCCCGTCATGCTCCGGTGATGCCGGGTGTGGAGGAGATTCATCCTGGTACGCCGTCAGACTATATGGGAGCCGGAGACACCGCAGCGGGCGGAACGATGTCGGAGATTACAGGCAGGGGAGCCGGGACTATGGCGGGCGGTTCGGGCAATGCGGCCGGGACTGCGGCAGGTGTTTTGCGCGATGCGACTGGGGCTAAGGCAGGCAGTTCGGACAATGCAGCCCGGAAAGAAGTGGCCGGAATGTCCGCGGCAGGAGATTTTGCGGGCGCAGACAGCCGGAATGGAGCGGCAGAAGATTTCGCAGGCACGGACGGCCGGAATGGGGTGTCAGAAGATTTTGCGGGCCCGGATGCCGTGGATACCGCTGTCTCGGACAGTGTTGATGCGGCGGCGGCAGCAGCGGCTTCGGATGCGGCGCAGAAGGATCTGCAGGTGGAGCTTGCAAAGAGCATGCGCAGAATTATTTCCGGCGTCGTGAAGCGCACGGAGGAGAACGAGGACGATATTCCTGCGGGAGTGGAGGCCAGAATACAGAAGACGCAGCATCTGACGATGCCGGAGAATGTGGAGCCTGCACCGGCGCAGCTCTCGATCGACGATATTCTACTGTCGATGGGCGAGAAGGGCAAGAAGATTGCTGCCGAGGCGATGAAGGCTGAGGAGCAGAAGAAAGCCGCCGAGGAGGAGGCAAGGCAGGCCGAGGAGGCGCGGATTGCCGAGGAGCGGGCGCGCGAGGCAGAACAGGAGCAGGAGGAGGCGCTGATGAGAGGACCGAAGCGGACGGCCGCGGACGATGCGGCGGATGATTTGACAGATGCACAGCGCGAGGCGCTCAGCTACACGAGCAACCCTGAGCGGCTGCTGCGCAACAGAAGCTCCCTGCCGACCTACTTTGATCCGGCGGATGAGGATCTGGGGAAGACGCGCCGCGCCTTTTCCAGAGAAGAGCTGAGAGCGGTTGAGCGGGAGCTGCTGGCGGAGAAGACGATCCGTATCCCGACAGAGGAGATTGCCCGCAGGCTCGGACAGCCGGAGGACGGGGAGGGATTCCCGGAAACGGATATGAGAGATACGGAGGAATGGCAGCCTGATTCAGAAGCGGATTCCCGGGAGGATGCGCCGGAGCAGATTTTGGCGGAAGACAGCGGATATCCTGAGGACGAAGCTTTTGAGGCAGACGGTGAAGCTTCGGATGACATGGCTTCGGGAGCAGACAGCAAAGCTTCGGAGGCTGATGCCGCAGAGGACGATGCGTCCGGTGAATTTGAAGACTACTACGATGAGGACAGCGGGGATGCGGACGGAGAATATCTGACGATCCCGGAGCATCTGAGAGCGCTGTTCGGCGGCTTCACGGAGGTGGAGGGCCTTGAGGATCAGATTGCGAACGCGATCATTCAGGCGGAGGCAAAGGGCAGCGACCGCACGTCCCGCAGCGGCAATATCCTGATCTTCGGCGCGCACGGCTCCGGCAAGACGACGCTTGCAATGAATATCGCAAAAGCGATCGCGCAGGACCGCGGCAGCCAGGTCATGAAGATGGCGCGCATCTACGCGGCGGATCTGAACCGCAAGGACATCGCGGCGACCGTGGCGAGGATTGCGGGCGGTACGCTGATTATCGAGGAAGCCGGCGATCTGGAGCCGAACACGGTGGAGCAGCTCACGACGGCGATGGAGTTCCGCACGGATGGGCTGATCGTGATTCTTGAGGATGAGCAGCAGTATATCCATGACCTGCTGATGCGCCATCCGCGTTTCACGATGAAGTTTACGGCGCAGATTTACCTGCCGTCCTATACGCCGCAGGAGCTGATCGGCTTCGGGCAGATCTATGCGAACGAGCAGGATTTCGTGATCAGCGACGAGGCGGCGGAGGCGCTGGAGGCACAGATCAGCGCGGCCAAAGAGAGCGGGACCGCGATGACGATTTCCGATGTGATCGGACTTGTGGGGAAAGCGATCGAGCGGTCAAACAAGTTTTTCCGCAAGCTGTCAATGGGTAAAAAGCGCTATGACGAGAATGATTATGTAATTCTTTTTGCGAAAGATTTTAAGTAATATCGGGCAATGAGCAGTAATATAGAATTTAAAGATTATATCCGGCAATGGAAAAAGAAAACAGAAATTCGGAAAATATCCGGCGATCCAGAAGTACCACAGGGAGGGTGGAGAATAGCAATATGCAGAGGCAACACAAAATCACACATTTTCTGAGAAGCAGCATGGTGGCCGTTGCGGTCATCTGTGTTGGCGTTTTCGCGTCCCTCATATTATATATGAATGCGCAGAATGAGAAGACCATCAATCAGGTTGGCGGCATTTACATGGCCAGCATGAATGAGCGAATATCCAAGCACTTTTCGACCATGATAGACCTGAGGCTGACTCAGCTTGATACTCTGATCGAGACGATGCCGACGAACAGTGACGAGGACAGCTCAGAAATGAGGGAATGGCTGGAGTACAACGGAAAAATCCGTGGATTTGAATCCATTTCCTACTATTTTGATGATGGAAGCTTTGAAACAGTCTATGGCGCCCAGGTGGCTTCGGCCAACGCCGAGAAGTTCCTCGATGCGATGCAGAATGGCAGGCGGACGGTTTCTGTGAGCCTGGATCCTGATGGAGAGCAGTCTGCTATCATCGGTGTCCCGTTTACGGCGGCGATGAACGATGGCAAGGAGTGTATTGCTCTTGTGGGAAGAATGCCGATCGAATACATCAGTGAGACGTTGTCGCTGGATGATGAGGAAGCTTTGATGTACTCCTATGTGGTCCGCAGGGACGGGAGCTTTGTCGTACGCAGTTCCGGTGCGTACAGAAGCAATTATTTTGAGCGGATCAGAGCCGTCTATGAGGAAGTGGAGGGCAAAAAGGACATTGAGCAGTTTATCACGGAGCTGCAGGAGGCGATGGCTTCCGGCACGGATTATTCTGCCATGTTCAAGATGGACGGTGACCGCTGCCAGATGTATTGCTCCGCGCTGCCTGCGTCAGAATGGTACCTGATCACGATTCTGCCGTACGGAACCCTGAACGAGGTGATAGAGTCGCGCGGACAGCAGATGCTCCTTGTGTTCATGGGAAGCTGCGCTGTCATTTTGCTGGTGCTGCTGTACATATTCCTGAGATATTTCAGAATGAACCGCGCTCAGTTGAAGGAGCTGGCGGAAGCGAAGCAGGCGGCGGAGGATGCCAACAAGTCGAAGAGCGAGTTCCTCTCGAATATGAGCCATGATATCCGGACGCCGATGAACGCCATCGTGGGTATGACGATGATCGCGCTGACGAATATCGACAGTAAGGACCGCGTGGAAAACTGCCTGAAAAAGATCGCTTTGTCGAGTAAGCATCTGCTCGGACTGATCAACGATGTGCTGGATATGTCCAAGATCGAGAGCGGTAAAATGACACTGAATGTGGAGCTGGTCTCCCTGCGTGAGGTGATGGACAGCATTGTCAGCATCGTGCAGCCCCAGGTCAAGTCCAAGCGCCAGAAATTCAATGTATTTATCTATAATATTACGTCAGAAAATGTGCTGTGCGACAGTGTGCGCCTGAACCAGATTCTTCTGAACCTGCTGTCCAACGCGATTAAATTCACGCCGGAGGAGGGATCGATTGAGGTATCCCTGCATGAACAGGAGTCTCCGAAGGGCGATGATTACGTCCGGATCCTGCTTCAGGTGAAGGATACCGGAATCGGTATGTCCGAGGACTTCCAGATGCATATTTTTGATTCCTTCACCAGAGAGGACAACAAGCGTGTCCAGAAGACGGAGGGAACCGGCCTCGGAATGGCGATTACGAAGTATATCGTCGAGGCGATGCACGGGACGATTGAGGTGAAGAGTACGCAGGGCATCGGCACGGAGTTCAATGTGACGCTTGATTTTGAGCGGACAACGGAGCAGGAGGAGGATATGGTTCTTCCTGACTTCACGATGCTGGTGGTCGACGACGACAGGCAGCTCTGCGAGAGCACGACGGCCTCGCTGAAATCGATCGGTATCCGGGCAGACTGGACGCTGGACGGCGAGAGTGCAATTAAGCTGGTGAACCAGCACCATAACAAGCATGACGATTATCATGTGATCCTGCTTGACTGGAAGCTGCCGGGCATGGATGGCATCAAGACGGCGAAGGAGCTGCGCAAGCAGCTTGGGAACGACGTGCCGATCCTGCTGATATCTGCTTACGACTGCAGTGAGATTGAGGATGAGGCGCGCGAAGCGGGAATCAGCGGATTCCTGTCCAAGCCGCTCTTCAAGTCTACCTTATATTATGGACTGAAGCCTTATATTGATCATTCGGAGACCGAACCTGCACCGGTCAGAGACAAGGTAAGCTTTACCGGCAAACATGTCCTTCTGGCGGAGGATAATGATCTGAACTGGGAGATCGCCGAAGAGCTTCTGCAGGAGGTAGGACTGGAGGTTGACAGAGCGGAAAACGGCCAGAGCTGTGCGGATATGTTCCAGAATTCGCCGGTGGGCTATTATGACGCGATCCTGATGGATATCCGTATGCCTGTCAAGAACGGCTACGAAGCTGCAGATATGATCCGCTCGATGGAGCGCCCGGATGCATCCCTTCCGATTATTGCCATGACGGCGGACGCGTTTTCCGAGGATATCCAGAGGTGTCTGGATCACGGGATGAACGCTCATGTGGCGAAGCCGATTGACATGAAGGAGCTCTCGCGTATTCTGAACCGCTATTTTTCCGGGCAGGGTTGAGAGAGTTGCGGGCTGACAGCTTAAAAAGAGTGAATTAGTATACATTTTTCTGATTCTTTCACACAAAACCGAAAATCTGTGCTATACTGTTTACATAATTGAAACAGAGTCATATTAGCGGTTTTTGTTACAGGGATTGCGGGAGCATTTTTGTGACAGGAAGGATAGGAGGGGTATATATGGCAAAAAAGGTAATCGTAACGATAGGCAGACAGTTTGGCAGCGGCGGTCATGAGATCGGAGAGAAGCTGGCCAAAACGCTCGGAATCAAGTTCTATGATAAGGAACTGATTAAGCTGATTGCGAAGCAGAGCGGCCTGTGCGAGAAGGTGCTTGAGAGCTACGATGAGAAGCCGACCAACAGCCTTCTGTACTCGATTGTGATGGACATTTATCCGTCGGTGATGTATACAGGGCCGACGATCGATCAGCAGATTTATCAGGCAAACTACGATACGATCCGCGGGCTCGCGGAGCATTCCTGCGTGATTGTGGGACGGTGTGCCGATTATATTTTGCGCGACTGCCCGGAGCTTGTCAGCGTGTTTGTACATGCGAACAATGATTTCCGTGCGGAGCGTATTGCTGAGGAGTACCAGCTCCCGGATGCGAAGGTGCGCGATATGCTTGTGAAGACAGACAAGAAGCGCGCCAGCTACTACAATTTCCAGTCGGAGAAGAAGTGGGGCGCGGCGTCGAGCTACAATCTCTGCGTCGAGAGCAGCTCGATCGGTATTGAGGGCTCGGTAGAGCTGATTATGAATTATATCAAACACAGAGGACTGCTGTAGGAGCGCTGTCCGGGACAGATGAATGATCCGGATGACAGTGTGAGCGCTGCATTCCGTCCGGGCGGCTTTCGGACAGATCCGTCGCAGGAACAGGATGCGCAGACCGCCGGTTGCTGGCCGGAGTGAACAGTTGGTTTGAATCCCGCAGTGCGTTGGGGCAGCAGGAGCCCGGTGCGCTGCGGGATTTGTTGCACGGCGCATTCTGCGCCTTTTATCGGAATCTGCTTTGCATCTTCCGATAAGCTTTATTACAGGAGGAACTATGAGAGCAGTTGACAGACTTCTTAATTATGTGAAAATTTATACGACGAGTGACGACAGCAGCAGCACGGTGCCGTCGGCGGCCCGCGAATTTGACCTGGCGCGGGTGTTGGTGGACGAGCTGCAGGCACTCGGCGTGAAGGATGCACACGTCGATGACAAGTGCTATGTGTACGCCACGATTCCGGCGACGCCGGGCCATGAGGACGCCCCGGCAATCGGCCTGATCGCGCACATGGATACGGCGCCCGACTTCTGCGGAGAGAATGTCAATCCGCAGGTGATCGAAAATTATGACGGGGAGGATGTTGCCCTTGGGACGAGCGGCCGCGTGCTCTCGGTCAGGAATTTCCCGCATCTGACGTCGCTGAAGGGCCGCACGCTCATCACGACAGACGGGACGACGCTGCTCGGCGCCGATGACAAGGCGGGCGTGGCCGAGATCATGACGGTCGCGGAGGAGCTGTTGAAGGGGGAGATCCCGCACGGCAAGGTCTGCATTGGCTTTACGCCGGACGAGGAGGTCGGCAGCGGAGCGGATCACTTCGACGTGAAGGGCTTCGGCGCGGATTTTGCCTACACGCTGGACGGCGGCATTGAGACAGAGGTGGTCTACGAGAATTTCAATGCCTGCGGTGCGGATTTTAACATTTCCGGCGTAAATATTCATCCGGGCGACGCGAAGGACCGCATGGTAAACGCTTCGATCGTCGCAATGGAGATCAACGCGATGCTCCCGGCATGTGAGCGTCCGGAGCACACGGAGCTGTATGAAGGCTTCTATCACCTCTGCGTTATGAACGGCAGCGTGGAATCGGCTGTGCTTCGTTATATCGTGCGTGATCACGATGCGGCCTCGTTTGCTGCGCGCAAGAAGACGCTCCGCTTGATTGAGAAGACGATGAACGAGCGTTATGGCGAGGGCACGGTGAAGCTGACGATCACCGACCAGTACCAGAACATGGAGGAAAAGATTCGGCCGCACATCCACCTGATTGACAACGCGAAAGCAGTGATGCGCGACCTCGGCCTCGAGCCGTATGTCTCCCCGGTACGCGGCGGCACAGACGGCGCCCGCCTGAGCTTCATGGGCCTCCCCTGCCCCAACCTCGGCACCGGCGGCCACGCCTTCCACGGCCCATACGAGCATATCACAGCGGAGGGGATGGATATCGCGGTGAAGATCGTACTTGGGATACTGCAGAAATATGCAGGCTGAGTCTTCCTATTATAAAGTGAGCGGCTGAAAGTATTATTGTTTGGCGGTGCTATGTGCCAGTGGCACACGTTTAGCATCGACCGAAACGAAGTGTGGATGCCGCGAGGGACAGGTATCCCGTTGATTGCAGCGGAACCTTTGATTGTTGCAAATTGGGCGTCTGAAAGTATCAGCGGTGACTGGCCGGAATTGTGACGGGAAAACCATAGTTCCGGCCTCCACTGTCAGAGAAGTACACCGGGCCGCCCGAAAGTGACTATAGCGAGTCTTTACAAGTACTTAGGCTTCAGAAGACCGGAGCATCTGTAAGAATCCTGCGATCCAGCAGGATTCTTAGCGGACTTTGTCTGAGAAAAATGTGCATCAGGCACATTTTTCGAGTTGTCCGCGGCAGATGCGCAGGCCGTCTGAAGCCTTAGTACTTGTAGACGAGCGGTACGGAACTTTCGGGCGGCCCGGTGTACTTCTCGTCCGGGGCACCAGGACATTCCCGCCCTTCGCAATTCCGCCGTTGAAACTCCTCTACCGATATGCTAGAATAGAATGGTGCGTAAAAAGAACCAAAACTATACAAGGAGTAGGAGTAGATTACTATGCTGGAATACCGCATAAAAACATTATTCAAGTATAAAGATCTGATTATAGAGCTCGTACAGCGCGACCTGAAACTGAAATACAGGCGCAGCTTTCTCGGCTACGTGTGGAGCATCCTGAATCCGCTGCTGACGATGACCGTGCTGACGATAGTATTTACGGAAATGCTCGGTAAGAAGATCGAGAACTATCCTGTTTACCTGCTGACGGGCCGTATGATGTATGATTTCCTGAAGGTCAGCACGACGAACGCCATGAAATCTGTGACGGGCAACGCATCCCTGCTGCGCAAGGTCTATGTGCCGAAGTATATTTTTACACTTGCGAAGGTGACAAGCTCGATGGTCGACCTGATATTTTCCTTTGGCGCGCTGCTGATCGTGATGATCGTGACACAGGCAAGATTTTACTGGCACATTCTGCTGACGCCGCTCGTGATCGTGCAGATCTATATTTTCTGCTGCGGGCTCGGCTTTTTCCTGGCGCAGCTCAATGTCTTTTTCCGCGATATGCAGCATATCTACGGTGTTATACTGACAGCGTGGCTGTACCTGACGCCGATCATGTATCAGATTGAGTTCCTTTCGTCGGATCTTCTGCGGAATTTTGTAAAGATCTGCAATCCGCTGTACTACTACGTCGCCCAGTTCCGCGATCTCGTGTATTACGGGCGGATGCCGGGGCCGAGGATTTTCTGGGGCGGATGGCTGATCGCATTTTTGATGCTGGCGCTTGGCGTCTGGTCATTCCAGAGATCGAAGGATAAGTTTATATTATATATTTGATGAAAAGGAGACAGGATGAGTGAATACGCAGTAGAAGTCGAAAATCTGAAGATCAGGTTCAATCTGGCGAGCGAGAAGGTGGACAACCTCAAGGAATACACGATCAAGCTCATGAAGCGTGAGCTGCTGTTTCAGGAGTTCTTTGCGCTGCAGGATGTGAATCTCAAGGTGAAAAAGGGTGAGTCGTGGGGACTGATCGGCGTGAACGGTTCCGGCAAGTCCACGCTGCTCAAGACAATCAGCGGCATCCTGAAGCCGTTCGAGGGCACGGTGAAGACGCGCGGGAGCATTGCTCCATTGATCGAGCTCGGCGCTGGTTTTGACGGCAATCTGACCGGGCGCGAAAATATTTACCTGAACGGTATGGTGCTCGGACATTCGCGGGCATTCATGGAGGAGCATTTTGATGAGATTGTCGAGTTCGCGAACCTGAAGAAGTTCCTCGATTCCCCGATCAAAAATTTTTCCTCTGGTATGAAGGCAAGGCTCGGCTTTGCCGTTGCGACAGTGGTCAACCCGGATATTCTCGTGGTGGACGAGGTGCTGGAGGTCGGCGACCTGCGTTTCCGCCGCAAATGCCAGGAGCGTATGCGCCAGATGCTTGCGGGCGGAACGACGCTGCTGTTCGTGTCGCACAATATCGATACGGTGAAGGGGCTTTGCGACAACGCGGTCTGGCTCGACGGGGGCAGGGTGCGCATGGCCGGGCCGGCAGAGGAGATCTGCGAGCTGTACCGCGAGGAGCAGGACCGCCTGACGCGCCAGAAGAAGGAGGAGAAGCGTGCGAAGCTGCGCGCTGCCGGGAAAAAGTACGATTATCTGATTGTGGGGGCGGGGCTGTACGGCGCTGTCTGCGCGCGCGAGCTCACAAAGAACGGTAAGCGCTGTCTCGTGATTGACAAGCGCAGCCATATCGGCGGAAATGTTTATACGGAGAATGTCGACGGGATTCAGGTACACAAATACGGCGCGCATATTTTCCATACGAGCAACAAGCGGGTGTGGAATTATGTCAATAAGCTGGCGGAGTTCAACAATTATATCAATTCGCCTGTCGCGGTGTACCGGGATGAGCTTTACAATCTTCCTTTTAATATGAATACATTCAGCAAGCTCTGGGGGCTTCGGAGGCCGCAGGAGGTGAAGGCGCGGATCGCGTCGCAGATTGCGGATCTCGGGATTACGGAGCCGAAGAATCTCGAGGAGCAGGCGCTCTCGCTCGTCGGCACGGACGTTTATGAGAAGCTGATCAAGGGCTACACGGAGAAGCAGTGGGGGCGTGACTGTAAGGATCTGCCGTCCTTTATCATCAAGCGGCTGCCGCTGCGTTTTACGTACGACAACAATTATTTCAATGACCGTTATCAGGGGATTCCGATCGGCGGCTACACGCAGATTGTGGAGAAGCTGCTCGACAATATCGACGTGATGACGGATACGGACTTTTTCGAGTACCGCAAAGAGCACGCGGATATGTTTGACAAGGTGATCTATACGGGTATGATCGATGAGTATTTCGATTTCTGCTACGGTCATCTCGAGTACAGGACGGTGCGCTTTGAAACGGAGCGTATTGAGGAGGAGAATTATCAGGGCAACGCGGTTGTGAATTACACGGAGCGTGAGGTGCCGTACACGAGAATTATCGAACACAAGCATTTCGAGCCGGACGCGGAGAAGCAGGATCCGAAGCCTTATACGATTGTCTCACGCGAATATTCGGCGGAGTGGAAGCCGGGCATCGAGCCGTATTACCCGGTCAATGATGCGAAGAACAGTGCGCTCTACGAGAAATACAGGGAGCTCGCCGCTTCGGAGAAGAATGTGATCTTCGGCGGACGCCTCGGGCAGTACCGTTACTATGATATGGACAAGGTAATCGAGGCGGCGCTCGCGGCCGTTGAGGAGGAGCTGAAGTTTCGTCTATGAGTGAAAAGCAGTGGGCCGGATACGCGCGGCGTGCTGACGGGCCGTGTGTGATCGTGGATCTGATGGAATGTACGGCGGGCGTCTGGAGAATGGACGGATCGGTGGCGGGATACGAGGCGGAGCTGCCGCCGGGGTTCGAGGTTGAGGCTGGCGGGAAGCCGGTTGTATACCGCAGGACAGAGGCGTATCGGAAACCGGCAGGCAAAGCGGTTCCCAGTTCTGAGAGAGTTGCGGATTCTGAGAAGGCTATGGATTCTGAGAAAGCCGTGGGTTTCGAGAGTATTGAGGCTTCGGAGTATATTGAAGATTCGGGGAGTGCCGTGGATTCAGAGAAAGTCGCAGATTCGGAGTGTGGTGTGGGCTTCGAAGTCATTGAAGATTTCGGAAGTGCCGGAGCCGAAGGTATCGAAAACGATTTGCCGGAGGGTGAGATTGTCAAACGTGCCGGATTCTCATTTGAGCTTCCGGTTACGGAGCTTGGCGCGCGCACGGAGATCCGTTTTTTCCTGAAAAATGGAAGCGGGGAGCGGGAAGCGCTCCCGGTGACCTCTCTGGAATATCAGGCAAAGCTGACGGATGCGCTTGCGAATGCGTGGTGGAGCTTCGGCGGATATATGGTGACATTCCTTTGGAGAGAGCGGACGGCCTGCGGCCTCGCGATTGAACGCGCGAGCCGTGCGGCGCGGATGCGGCGTGAGGCGAAGCTGCTGAAAGAAATTGCGACGGCTCCTTACGGCTCAAAGCAGATGGCGCTGGTGCGCGGACTGTACTGGGCGGCGGGGCCATTTTACAGGAAGAAAAATATTTGGATAATGTTCGATAAGCTGTATAAGGGCGGCGATTGCGGAGAGTATTTTTATAAGTATGTGTGCGGGCGGCAGGGCGGCAAATGCGCGGAGGCGTATGGACACGGCAGGAATGAGATGCCGGGCAGAGGGAGCCGGGACTATGGTGTGGCAGATCTACGGGCAGGCCGACGGATACTACCTGTGTATGTCCTGAGAGGTGATGTGGCGGATTTCGCCCGCCTCAGACGGGAGGGCTACCACCCGGCAGCGTACAGGACGCTTGCACAGCGGCTACAGTATCTCTATGCTTCAGTGGTATTCGCGACGCACAGCGGCGTCCCGTCCTTCTGCGGTTTTAATAAGTGGGAGGTCCGCTTTGTGCAGGACCGGCTGCGGGCGGTGAATACGTGCATCCAGCACGGGCTTTCCGTGCAGGATCTGACGGCCGATTCGAATAGGCTGGTCAATAATAACAGACGCTATTACTGCGCTTCGCAGAGCGAGATTGAGAATTTGTCCGGGCCTTCGTATGATTATGCGCCGGGCGTGCTGCGACTGACCGGGATTCCGCGTTATGATGGCTTGGTGGATCGGGCCCGCAGACAGATCCTGATTGCGCCGACGTGGCGGTCGTATCTGTCGATGGCATCGGTGATGGGGCAGGAACGCCCGTACAATCCTGATTTTAAGAGCAGCGATTATTTTCGGATTTATGCGGATTTACTGACGGATGAGAGACTTCGCAGGACGGCGGAACGGACAGGCTATCAGATTTTGTATCTGCTGCACCCGGTATATCAGGCGCAGAAAGCGGATTTTGCCGGAGTGTGCGAGGATGATGCGGATAAGATTGGCGTGGTGCGAATCGCAACACCACTTGAGATCAGTTATGAGCAGGCGCTTACGGAGTCGGTTCTCATGGTGACGGATTTCTCGGGTGTGCAGTTTGATTTTGCGTATATGCGTAAGCCGGTTGTGTACTTCCACCCGCCCGAGCTGCCGCCGCATTACGGTGAGGGCGGATTTTCGTATGAGAGGCAGGGCTTCGGGGAAATCTGTACGCGGACAGACGAGCTGGTGGAGCTGCTGTGTGGTTATATGGAAGCGGGATGCCGTTTGAAACCGTTTTACAGAGAACGGGAGGATTCATTTTTTGCATATGACGACAGGGGAAATTGCCGGAGGATTTATGAGGACGCGCTGATGCTGCAGGAAGAAACAGCGAGAAGTTAGCGAGGACGTTCCGGCATTGTTGAAAGGTACGCATGAAAATCTGTGAGGATGCGCTGATGCTGCAGGAAGAAACAGCGAGAAGCTAGAGAGGATATTCTGGCATCGTTGGAAGATGTGCAGGAAAATTTGTGAGGACGCGCTGACGCTGCAGGGATATTGATAGTGTTGCTGTTTGCCAGCGGGAAAGGAGGAGGCGGTGTTCCGAATAAAACAATATATTAAAATGTTTTTGCAAAATATTGTGCTGCCGCTCCTTTACGCTGTGTTCCGGCTTGCTCCGATCCGTCGCGGTTCTGTGATTTTTGCGGATGCGCATCATGAGGAGATGCCGTTTTCGATGCGGCGGATGTACGAGGAGTTGTGTGCAGGCCGGGGGCATGGTGATCGTGTTACTCCAGGACAGGACAAGGCTGGATGTGTTGGTGTGAAGCGGCAGCATGGTGATCGTGTTGCTCCAGGACAGGACAAAGCCGGTTGTGCCGGTGCGGAGCGGGGACATGATGATCGTGTTGCTCCAGGACAGGACAAGGCTGGATGTGTTGGTATGAAGTGGGAGCATGGTGATCGTGTTACTCCAGGACAGGACAAGATCAGTGATGTTGGTGCAGAACAGAATCATACTGGCTCAGGGAAAATGACTGTCGACTGTTTTATCTGCGATTTTAGCAGGCTTTCGTTTGGCGCGATGGTGCGTTTCCTGATCCGTTTTATGAAAGCTTACGCGACGGCGGAATACGTGTTTATCTGCGACTATTTCCTGCCGGTGGCGTCGTGCCGGAAGCGGGCGGAGACGAAGGTTGTGCAGCTCTGGCATTCATGCGGTCTGATGAAAAAGATTGCGTACGATGCGAAGGATGACATTCCGCAGAATTATCACGGCGATATGTATGGCAATTACTCTTATCTGACGCTCAGCTCAGAGGCGTGTGTCCCGGTGCATGAGCGTGCGCTGCGCCTGCCGCGGGAGCGGATTTTTGCGACGGGAGTCAGCCGGACGGATTACTATTTTGATGAGGAATGGAATAGCCGTTGCCGGGAGAATTTTGACAGGCAGCATCCGCAGGCGCGGGGGAAACGGATTGCCCTGTGGGCTCCGACCTTCCGGGGGAATGCGGCGCATCCGTATCTGGAGGGGCTTGCGGAGCTAAAGGAGACAGCGAAAACGCTTTCGGATGATTGGTTTTTTGTGATTAAGGCGCATCCGCATGTGGACGCGCATGGCCGTGTATCGAATTGTGCGATTCCGACGGAGGAGCTGCTGCCGGTTGCGGACGTGCTGATCACGGATTATTCGTCGGTACTGTTTGATTATTTGATCTACAGGAAGCCTGCGGTGCTGTTTGCGCCGGATCTTGAGCAGTATGAAGCGAAAAGAGGTTTTTATATTGATTACCGCTCGATTCCGTTTCCGCTCGCCCGGACGGGGAAGGAGCTGGAGCAGGCTGTTTTGCGGAGTGAAGAATGGGCGCGGGAGCACAGGAAGGAAATTGATTGCTTTGCGCGGGAGTATGTAGGAGCGTGCGACGGCCATGCGACGCAGAGGATATTGAGGTTGACCGGGCTGCGCAGTTGAAGGTATATGTATAAAATGTGTTTGAATGTGTATATGCAAGCCATGATCGGATGTGTATATGGGATGGATGCATATTCGGGTAAGGTTGGATGCGTATATGAGATAAATGGATGTATATGCAGGTCATGAATGTATATGAGACAGGTAGATGTGAATATTGAATATAACTGGCCATGATCGGATGTGTATATGGGACAGATAGGTGCATATGCGAGGATGACAGTTCAGCAGTGTTTTTGGAAAAGGAGGAGCAAGCATGAATATTGCAATTATTTTTGCCGGGGGCAGCGGAGTCCGCATGGGTGCGGGCATTCCGAAGCAGTTTCTGGAGATCAACGGGAAGCCGATTCTGATTCATACGCTCCAGCTTTTTCAGGAGCACGAGGAGATTGATAAAATTTATCTGGCGATGAGTGCCGACTATATCCGTTACACGGAACAGCTTGTGCTTGATTATCGTATTGACAAGCTGGCGGCGGTTGTGCAGGGCGGTGAGACGGCGCAGGATTCCATTTTTAACGCTTTGCAGAAGGCGGCGGAGGAGAATCCGGGCGATTCGGTGGTCCTGATTCATGATGGGGTGCGGCCGCTTATCGCATACAGTGTGATCAGCGATAACATTGAGAGTGTGAAAAAGTATGGCAGCGCAATCACGTCGACGCCGTGCTATGAGACGATTCTCGTAAGCAAAGACGGCGAGCAGGTTGACGAGCTGCCGTTGCGCAGGGAAAGCTATGCGGCACAGGCTCCGCAGAGCTTTTATCTGAAGGATATCATTGAGGCGCATGAGGCGATCCGCGCGACGGAGAATGGTTACAAAGACATGGTCGATGCGTGTACGATTTACCGCGCGCTTGGCAGACAGCCGCACATTGTGCAGGGCAACCGCGGCAATATCAAGGTGACGACGCCGGAGGATGTCTATATTTTCCGTGCGCTGCTGCAGTACCGCGAGAATGAGCAGGCGTTCGGCTTCGGCCTGACGGACCGGCTCGCGGCGAAGATGAACCGCTATCGGAAGCGGGAGGTGTAAATTATATTTTCTCCTGTTTTGAGAGCAGGAAGAAGTAACGGGGTGTTTGAAGTAGAGTTTGCAGGATTCGGAGGCGGATGTGATGGAAAAGCTGAAGGAAGGTTCCGTTCTGTGGGAGGATCTGGAACGGATTGCGGCGTCGGATTTGATTGATTGGGAAAAGCTGAATGGGAAGACGGTGCTTGTCACCGGAGCGACGGGACTGATCGGCGGGCTGTTTGCGCGTGCGCTGGTCTGGGCCGGGATGCGCCGCGGTCTGAACACCCGCGTGCTGGCGGTCGTGCGCAGCAGGGAAAAGGCAGAGCGGGTGTTTGAACGCGACTTTTTTGAATACGGACTGGAGCTGGTGACAGGGGACATCCTTGAGCCGCTTACGGTGGAGGAACCGGTCGATTACATTTTGCATGCGGCGAGCATGACGGCCTCGAAGGACTTTGTAGACCGCCCGGTGGAGACGATTCTGACCACGCTGAAAGGGACGGAGCACATGCTCGAGCTGGCGCGAAGCAAACAGGTCGCTGGTATGGTCTATGTGTCGTCGATGGAGATTTACGGTGTGGTTGAGCCGGACAAGTACAATGTCCGGGAGACGGACTATGGCTATATTGATCCGCTCGCGGTGCGAAGCAGTTATTCGGAGGGCAAGCGCATGGCCGAGGGACTGTGCGGCGCTTACGCGCATGAGTATGGCGTCCCGGTGAAGACGGCGCGGCTGGCGCAGACCTTCGGCGCGGGGATTTCTCCGAATGAAGGGCGCGTTTTTGCGCAGTTTGCGCACAGTATTATGGATGGGACGGATATTGTGCTGCACACGGACGGCAGCAAGGCGCACTGCTATTGCTATACGTCGGACGCGATGCTTGGGCTGTTGACGGTTTTGCTGCGCGGCAACAGCGGAGAAGCCTACAATATTTCAAATGCGGAGACCTTCGGCACGATCCGCGGGATGGCGGAGATGCTGATTGCGAAGTACCCGGAGAGCGGATCAAAGCTGGTGTTTGACATTCCGGAGGACAGTCTCAGATTCGGCTATGCGCCGACATCGCGGATGCTCGTTAATCCGGAGAAGCTGAACGCGCTCGGATGGAAGGCGCAGATCGGGCTGCCGGAGATGTTCGAGCGGCTGATGCGGTGTATGCGGGAGTGGGAGTGCGGGAAGTGACGCATGGAAGACATATACCAGTAGTGTGGAAGATGGTCGGCAGAGATAGCCGGTCGCGTGGCGATGTGGAAGACGGACAGGTAAAAGTGGCCGAGCAGTGATGTGGAAGGCGTTGCTGTACAATGGTTTGGAGAACAAGTGGAATCAGGAACGGGCGGATGGCCGTCTGTGGAAATGAGGTAGGCAGTATGACGCAGGAGCGGAGAATTGACCGGACGCCGGAACTGTGGGCGGGGCTTGCGGGCAGGACAATTATTGTGGCTGGACCGGACGAGGATGACAGGCAGGAATTTGCGCAGAATCTGGCGCATCTGGCCGGTTTGCAAAACACGGAGCTTCATATCGGGGACAGGCCGGAGACGGCCACAGGAGAGGATTTTGTGATCCTTTTTGCAGGTATGCCGCAGGCAGATTTGACGGGAGAGCAGCAAGCCGGAGCTGAATCCGCCGCTGCGGATGGCAGTGGGGCTTCGCATCCGGGGAAGGGAAATCCGGCTGTGCTTTCGGAGGTGCTGGATAGTCTGGAGCGTCTTTCCAATACGGGCTTCGCGGCTGCTGTTGTCGTCACGGATTACCGTGTTTTTGGAAAGATCTTCGGCAGGGAGCGGGCGCTGCGCGAGGAGGAGCTTGGCTATGTGTGTCATACATCGGCGGCAGAGCAGCCTCAGTTCGGAATGCGTCTGGCGGAACAGCTTGCGTGCCGGATGGCGCGTGAGGATAGCGTCAATATTAAGGTGGCGCGCATACCTTGTGCGGCACAATCCGGTGATTCCAGGAAGAGGATGATCGAAGCGGTGCTGTATGTGCTGCTGCACGGGGAAGCGGGGGAAATTTATTCCCTGCCGGATATGCAGGGCTCGCCTGTGCTCGAAAATCAGGATGATCGGTCTTTATCTGCGGCAGCAGGCGGGAGTGGTCAATCCTTGTCTACGGCAGCAGGCAGGAAGAATCGTTCTATGTCTGCGGCGGAAGGCGGGAATGTTCCATCTTTGTCCGCGGCAGAAGAACAGAATTGGCAGGCGGGATCCATGTCAGCAAGCCATAATTCACCTCTTTCTCCGATAAGGATCAGGCCGGATACGCGGAAGTTTGAGAAGCTGATGGAAAGAATTTAACCAGGGAGCAGGTTGCGATGCGTTTGCGTGATTATTTGAATGAATTTGAACTGGACTGGGCGCAGGCTCCCGTGAGATCGGAGCTGATACCCGGCAAAAAACTGAAGGGTGCCCGAGTGCTTTTGGTTGGTGGTCAGACACGGCTGCAGGAGGCCGTCGCGTGGTCTTTTCTCGCATGGAACGATCAGGAGAATGCGGGGATTACGGTGCAGGAAGCGGAGTGCTGCGAGGGTAAATTGCGCGTGACGCGTGAGTACGGAGTGAGTGAAACGTCTTCTGGCTATGCGGCAGGTAAATCACATCCAATCCATAGAGTGGACGAAACGTCGTCAGGATATTCGGCAGCCGGACATGCAGTGGATGAAATACAGCCGGAGTGTGGATCTATGTTCGGAGAAACGCCGAAAACGGTTGATTACGTCATTCTTACGGGATATTGCTGCAGAGATTTTGATTTAACCGTGCGTGAGACGGTCGCGTATCTGCGTGAATTTTCGGAAATGCTGCGCGCTGTTGCGGAGACGGGTTGCAAGCGTGTTTTGCTGCTCTCAGATGGCCGCGTCTACGGACGGCTGGCGCATGAATTTGCTGCATCGGAGTATGAGAGCGGCCGGACGGATACGTCGTCCGCGGAGTTCGATGCGCAGTATTTTATGCAGGCTTTGGAATCGCTGCTGTTGGAGGCGGCGCGGGAGCATGGCTTTGCGTACGAGGTTTTGCGCACTGGCATGATTTACGGCCCGTGTATTCCGATGATGGAGCATGAGGCGGCCGTACTTGCAGGGTGGACGGCGCAAGAGGAGGCGTTTGAACTGGCGCTGTCGCCGGAGCGGACTTCGTATGTCTGTATTCATGATGTCCTGACAGCGGTTCAGTTTGTATTGACGCGCTGCCCGGAAAATAAGATTTACAATGTCTCCGGCGCCAAGTCAGATGTGTCGAATGGGGATATTGCGATGATGCTCTACCGCAATTTCCCAGGCAAATGTTGCTTCACAATGCGGACGGAAGCATCCGCGCCGCAGGGCAGAGTGCAGCCGGAGAAAGGAGCAGACGGTCCCGGACAGAACCGGGAACTGAATCATGAGCAGAGCCAGGGATCGGATCATGAGCAGAGCCAGGGATCGGATCATGAGCAGAGCCGGGAATCGG
>Ga0129308_1000718_pt1 | contig 44375 bp, 51 predicted proteins | sample L827metagenome_FD_94440 | JGI IMG/M metagenome (GOLD analysis project Ga0129308, IMG submission 94440) | Ring-tailed lemur group fecal microbial communities from Wisconsin, USA - L827 metagenome | ecosystem: Host-associated > Mammals > Digestive system > Large intestine > Fecal | place: USA... | reverse complement strand
TTGAAACTCCATTTCGCTACGCTCACTCCGTTTCAACATTTTGCTTTTCTCTCAACTACTGAGTGTAGCTAGAGGTTTTATAGGGGTTCTCTTTAAATTACCCTTAAATTTATTATACGAGGAACAATAAAATGGCGTTAAGAAATATTGTTAAGTTCGGAGATGATATTCTCCGCAAGAAGTGCCGCGAGGTAACGGTTTTCGACGATAAGCTATGGGTGCTGCTTGACGATATGTATGAAACAATGCAGTCGGCGAGCGGAGTAGGGCTTGCCGCGCCGCAGGTAGGCATACTGCGGCGAGTATGCGTTATTGACGTGGGCGAGGGGCCGATCGAACTGATAAACCCTGTAATAACCTCTATCAGAGGCAAACAGAGAGCGGTCGAGGGCTGTCTCTCCGCGCCCGGTCAGTGGGGATATGTCACGCGCCCCGCAAAGGTGAAGGTCACCGCGCAGAACCGCTATGGCAAGGAAGTTAAATACGAGGGAACGGAGCTGCTCGCGCGGGCTTTCTGCCACGAGATAGACCATCTCAACGGCGTTATTTTCACCGACCTTGCCGATGAAATGGTAGAAAACGAAGAGTAACTTTGAAAGGAGCGGTAAAATGAATATTGTATTTATGGGAACGCCGGATTTTGCTGTTCCGTGTCTTAAGGCGCTTGCTGCGGCGGATCATACGGTGAGCGGAGTATTTACCCAGCCCGACAAGCCGAAAAACCGCGGACAGAAGCTGGCTTTCTCGCCGGTTAAGGAATGCGCGGCAGAGCTTGGAATACCTGTTTATCAGCCGCTTTCGCTGCGCAAGGGCGACGACGCGCAGACAAGCCTTGACACGCTGCGCGGGCTGAACCCCGATTGTATCGTTGTTGCGGCGTATGGGCAGATTCTTCCGAAAGCGATACTGGACCTGCCGAAATACGGCTGCATCAACGTTCATGCGTCGCTGCTCCCGCGTTATCGCGGGGCCGCACCCATTCAGCACTGTATAATAAACGGCGAAAAAAAGACGGGGCTTACCATAATGTACATGGCAGAGGGGCTTGACACGGGCGATATGATACTGAAAGAAGAGGTCGAGATAGGCGAACGCATGACGGCGTCCGAGCTGCACGACAAATTCTGTGAGATAAGCGGGCCGCTGCTTCTCAGGGCGCTGAAAATGCTTGAGGATGGGACCGCGCAGCGTGAAAAGCAGACTGACGAAAACACCTGCTACGCTTCTATGCTCTCAAAGGAAATGTGCCGCATTGATTTTCATAAACCGGCGGCGGCTGTATATAATTTTATAAGAGGTATGTCCGCAAGTCCATGCGCTTTTACAACGCTCGGCGGAAAGCGCATGAAGGTGTATTTTGCGGAAAAAACCGACCTGAAAACAGACCTGCCCGCCGGAACTGCCGCAGACGACAGGTTTGCGGTTGCCTGCGGCGACGGAGGCACCGTGCGCATTTCGGATTTGCAGCTTGAGGGCGGAAAACGAATGAGCGCAGCAGATTTTCTGCGGGGCAGGGAAGTTAAAAAGGGAACGATCTTAGGAGAATAACACTCCGCGAAAGGAGATTTTAATATGAATTTTTTCTATATGCTAATGTATGAACATCCGCTCGTTTCGCTCGGCGTTATCGCAACGCTTGTTTTTGCGGCAGTTTGCAGCGCGAAGGTAAAATCTGTATATTCTAAGTACAACAGTGTATATACCTCGGCAAAAATTCCCGCCTGCGAAGTTGCCCGACAGATACTCGACGCGAACGGACTTTACAATGTTCAGGTAGTACGCTGTTCAGGAAATCTTACCGACCATTATGATCCGAAAAATAATGTAATTGCACTTTCGGACTCGGTTTACGGCAGTCCGACGGTGGGAGCTATCGGCGTTGCGGCGCACGAATGCGGACACGCGATACAGTATGCGACCGGCTACGGTCCGATAAAGGCTCGAAATACTATGGCGTCGATAGTTTCGATATGCTCGTCGTCGTGGATATGGATATTCATTATCGGAGGTATTATCGGTTCGCTTTTCATGACGCAGGTAGCTATTGCTTTTTATGCGGTGGTTGTTCTGTTTCAGCTTATAACGCTGCCTGTCGAGTTCAACGCCAGCAAGCGCGCCATGGACACCGTGCTTTCAATGGGATTCCTTCACGGGAACGAGCTTATGGGCGCAAGAAAGGTGCTTTCCGCGGCGGCAATGACCTATGTGGCTTCGCTGCTTGTTTCGACCATGCAGCTTATCCGTCTTATACTGCGAATGAACAGAAGGCGCAACTGATGAATGCAAGAAAAATTGTATATGAACTGCTCGTAAAGACCGAGGAAAGCGGCGCATACTCGAAAATCGCGCTTGACTCGGCTTTTGAGCAGAATAAGCTCAGCGAGCGCGACAAGGGCTTTGCGGCGGCAATGTTCTACGGAATACTTGAACGGCGCATGACGCTTGACTACGCTATCCGCGCATATTCGTCAAAGGAGTTTGACAAGCTGGACAAATCAGTTGTTCAGCTGCTGCGGCTGGGGCTTTATCAGCTTTTGTATATGGATTCCGTACCTGAGAGCGCGGCAGTGAACGAAACAGTCGCGCTGGCTTTGTCTCATCAAAAGGGTTTTGTCAATGCTGTTCTGCGCAGCTTTCTGCGCGATGGCTGCAAGGTGAACTACGGGGAACTCAGCGGGGACGCTCGGCTTTCCGTAGAGTATTCATGCCCGAAATGGCTTGTGAAAATGTGGCGGGGACAGTTCGGAGAGGAACGCACGCTCGGACTGCTCAGAGCTTCGCTCGGCAGACCTCCGCTTTTTCTGAGGGTGAATACGCTTCGTTGCAGCGCCGACGAGCTTATCGCGGCGCTTGGTGAGGATGGCATAACCGCACGCAGGAATGAACTGCTGCCCGACTGCGTTGAGCTTATGGGAGGAAGTCCCGACTGCTGCTCGGCGTACTGGCGCGGGCTGTTCCACGTTCAGGATATTTCGTCGCAGCTTTGCTGTAAAATACTCGGAGCGCAGCCGGGAGAAACTGTGCTTGATATGTGCGCCGCGCCCGGAGGAAAGAGTTTCACTGCGGCGCAGCACATGAAAAATGAAGGGCGGCTGCTTAGCTTCGACCTGTATGAAAATAAGCTTTCGCTTATAAAAAGCGGAGCGAAGCGGCTGGGGCTTTCGGTTATTTCCGCGCGGCAGAATGACTCTTCGGTGTTTGATCCCGATATTCCGCAGGCTGACAGAGTGCTTTGCGATGTGGTCTGTTCGGGACTTGGCGTGATCCGCCGCAAGCCCGAAATAAAATATAAGCCGAAGCAGGAGATAATGCAGCTTCCGCCGATTCAGACGAAAATTCTCGAAACCTCAAAGCGTTACGTTAAGCCCGGCGGGCGGCTTGTTTATTCGACCTGCACTCTTAATGAGGCGGAAAACGAGGACGTCGTAAAAAAATTTCTTGAAAATAATCCCGATTTTTCACCGGAAGAAATAAAAATCGGGATAGATGACGACGGCGGTTTCTGCCGCAATTTTTTTCCCGAAAAAACAGGCGGCGACGGATTTTTTGCCGCGTCGCTAAAAAGAAACGGATAATTTATGAAGATCGATATACTTTCGCTTAAGCCTGAGGAGCTTGAACGGGAAATTCTCTCAATGGGCGAGAAGAAATTCCGCGCAAGACAGCTCTTTGAATGGCTACACAAAAAGAAAATAACGGATTTTTCCGAATGCAGCAATCTTTCCGCAGGGTTTATAGCAAGGCTCGGAGAGAAATTCGAGATAAAGCGGCTGGATATAAAAAAACGGCTTGTTTCCGCGATAGACGATACCGTAAAATATCTTTATGAGCTGCCGGACGGCGAGCGCGTCGAAACGGTACTTATGAAGTATCGCCATGGCAACAGCCTGTGTATTTCCACGCAGGTCGGATGTAAGATGGGGTGCAGCTTCTGCGCTTCGACAAAGGCGGGGTTTGTGCGCAATCTTGAACCTTCCGAGATGCTTTTGCAGATATACGAAACCGAGCGCGACAGCGGCAGAGCGGTCGAAAGCCTCGTTCTTATGGGAATCGGCGAGCCGCTGGATAATTATGATAATGTGCTTAAATTTCTTGATATTCTGTCGGACGAAGCGGGGCGCGGTATGAGCCTGCGGCACGTTTCGCTTTCGACCTGCGGGCTGGTCGATAAAATCAACGACCTTGCTGAAAAGCGGTTAGGGCTGACGCTCTCTGTGTCGCTCCACGCGCCGACCGACGAAAAACGCAGCGCGATAATGCCCGTAAATAAGCGGTACGGCGTTGACGAGCTTATCGGTGCGTGCAAAAATTATTTTGACAAGACGGGGCGGCGCATAAGCTTTGAATTTGCGCTTATCGCGGGTGTGAACGACAATCGTCAGACTGCGGATGAGCTGATTCGGCTGCTTAAACCGCTCACGCCCTGTCATGTCAACCTTATCCCCGTAAATGAAATAAAAGAGGGTCCTTATAAAAAAAGCCCGAACGTGAAAAGCTTCAGAAATGCGCTCGAACAGGGCGGACTTAACGCGACCGTGCGGCGGACTCTCGGCGCTGATATAAGCGCGGCGTGCGGGCAGCTTCGGCGCGATAATATATGACTATTGACAAATATCGGATATGCAATAATTTTTTCTTGATTTTCTGCGGGAAATAGTGTATAATAAATAATGTGTGTAAAATCATTCGGCGAAAGGAATGATGAGTGATTGAAATGCTTCTCTAAAACAGATGTTGGACTGGTGCGAACCGAAAACCAGGACAGAGTGTGGACAGGTTCGCTTGACGACGGTGCGGCGGCGGTCATTCTCTGCGATGGAATGGGCGGCGAAAACGCCGGAAGCGTAGCAAGCCAGATGACGATAGATTTTATGTGCGACAGGATCCAGAAAGGATTCCGAAGCAACATCAGCAGAAATTATATAAGAAACCTGCTTATTACCTCGGTGACGGCGGCGAACAGCCTTGTTTATGACCGCGCTTCACGCGAGGCGGATAAGCGCGGAATGGGAACGACCTGCGTAGCGGGTATTGTTTACAACAACCGCGCTTATATCATAAACGTCGGCGACAGCAGAGCGTATTACATCTTCGACGACGGCATTCAGCAGATAACCAAAGACCATACATATGTAAGACGGCTCATTGAGCGCGGTGAGATAACCGAGGCGGAGAGCCGCGTTCACCCCGACCGTAACCGTATTACGCGCGCGGTCGGCGCGGAACGAAGCATTACTCCGGATTACTTTGAAATTGACCTTGATGAGGGAAACATTCTTCTGTTTTCTTCCGACGGACTTCATTCCTACGGCGACGACGGAGAGATAGCCGAGCTTATCGTTAATAACCCCATTGCAAAGGGCTGCGATCTGCTTGTTGATTATGCGCTCGGAAACGGCGGAAGAGATAATGTTTCGGTTGCACTTGTGCTTGTTTAAATCGGAAAATAAGCACGGCTCAAAAGGAAAGGATTGTTTATATGGATAAAAATATCGGCAAGAAGCTGGACGGAAGATATGAGCTTATCGAGCTTATCGGCGTCGGCGGAATGGCGGACATTTATAAGGCGAAGGACCTTACCGAGGACAGGACCGTCGCGGTCAAGATACTAAAGAACGAATTTGCGGCGAGCGAGGATTTTCTCCGCCGCTTCCGCAACGAGTCCAAGGCTATAGCGCTTTTGTCGCATCCGAATATCGTAAAGATATTTGACGTCGGTTTTACGGAGAAAATTCAGTATATCGTCATGGAATACATAGACGGTATAACTCTTACGGAATATATCGAGCGTCAGGGCGTGCTTAAATGGCGGGATGCCGTTCATTTTACGGTTCAGATACTACGGGCGCTCCAGCACGCGCACGACCGAGGTATCGTTCACCGCGACATAAAATCGCAGAACGTCATGCTTCTTTCGGACGGAACGATAAAGGTCATGGACTTTGGAATTGCGCGTTTTAACCGCGAGACAGACAAGACCATGTCCGAAAAGGCTATCGGCTCGGTCCACTATATCAGCCCCGAACAGGCGCGCGGCGAAGTTACCGACGAAAAGAGCGATATTTATTCCGTCGGAGTTATGCTTTACGAAATGCTCACGGGAAAGAAGCCGTTTGACGGCGACAACCCCGTTTCCATCGCGCTCAAGCATATGCAGGCTATCCCGAAGCGCATGACCGAGATAAATCCGTCGATTCCGGAGGGTCTGGAGGAGATAACAATGAAGGCTATGCAGAAGGAGCCTTCAAAGCGCTATCAGACCGCGGGGGAAATGATAAAGGATATCGAGGAGTTCAAGAAAAATCCGAGTATCGTATTTGAATACAAGTATTTTTCGACGGACGGCTCTACGAAATATTTCGATAAGATTTCGCCTGAGCAGGCGTCGGCTGCTCCCACGGCAAAGCGCAAGGTTCAGCTTGAAGAGTCATATGAGGATGAGGAATATGACGATGACGACGATTATTACGACGAAGAAGATGATTATTACGAGCGCCGCCGCCGTTCGCCCGTCCTTCCTATTCTGTTTGCGCTTGCGACAGCGTTCGTTATAATGACCGCGTGGCTTATCCACACAATAGTTACAAAAAATTTCGACGATATACAGAGCGCAAGCGGCGAGGAGGTCACAATGCCGACGCTTGTTAACCTTACATGGGACGAGGTGCGCGCGCAGTATAATGATTATAACTTCATTCCCGTTACGCAGTATTCGTCTGAATACGAAAAGAATGTCGTAATGGATCAGTCGGTAATGCCGGGCCGCACTATCAAGAAAAATCAGGAAGTCGAGGTCGTTGTAAGCAACGGTCCGAAGCTCGTGGAGATCGACGATTATTCAAACAAGCATATAGACGACGTTGTTACCATGCTCAAAAAGCAGGATCTTAAGTATGAGATAATCCGTACCGAGAGCGATGACGTTGCGGCGGATTTTGTTATAAAGACAAGCCCTGCGGCACGCGAATTTGTAGAGGCGGGAACTACCGTTACCTGTTATGTAAGCCTCGGAAAGAGCAACGAATCTACGGCTGTTCCGAATATGGTGAACCTTTCCCTTGCAAGTGCGAAGATGCGTGCGGAGGAGTATGACATTCTTCTTACAATTATATATGAGCCGAGCACGGAGGTCGAAGAGGGCAGGGTAATCCGCCAGAGCATAGAACCGACCACGCTCGTTGAAAAGAATACGATGGTCGAAATCGTTGTAAGCGACGGAAGCGAGCCTGTAAAGGACGCAAAGATCAGTGTGAGCGTAAGCAGCAATGCTACAGGCGAATTTGAGTTCCGTTATTATATTGACGGAACGCTTCAGGAGGACATGACCGAGATCAAGGACATGGGGCTTACCGACAAGATAGTCTGGGAATTTTCGGGAAGCGGAGTTCATGAATACGCAATACGCGTTACATCGCTGGATACGGGGGCTTCCGGAACGCTTTTCGTAATGGAGGTTGACTTTACTACCGATCCCGTTACAAAGGATGATCATGGTACGTTTAACAAAAAGCTGTTTAAACAGCTGCTCACTGCACAGACTGTCGATAACAGCACACAGCCTTCCGACGAAACGGACAGCACCGATAACACATCGGGCGGATTGAACTGGGGCGGAGATTTACCCGCAGTAACCGAAGCTCCAGAAACCCAGCCGGAAGAGGTTACAAGCGAACCTTCGCCGATAATCGAGATCGGACCGATTGAATCCGAAGAGTAATGGACGGAAGGATTCTGAGGGCTGTCGGCGGGATATACGAGGTAGAAACGGGCGGAACACGGCTTTTGTGCAAGGCGAGAGGGATATTCCGAAACCGCAGCATTTCCCCGTGCGCAGGTGATCTTGTCCGTATAAGCACGGAGGATAACGCTGAACCTATAATTGAGGAAATATCTGAACGGCGTAATGTGCTGGTGCGTCCGCCTATTGCAAATCTTGACATGGCGGTACTGGTCATATCCACATGCGAGCCTGCGCCGAACACTTATGTAATCGACAAGCTTATAGCCGTTTTCGAGGAAAAGGGAATTGAGTCCGTGCTTGTATTTACGAAAATGGACAAGGCCGATTGCGCGGAGCTTGCGGAAGTGTACGAAAATATTGGGTATCACTGTTTTTTTACCGATAATCTAACGGGTCAGGGAACAAAACCGCTTGAAGATTATCTGAAAGGCAAGACGGCTGCGCTTATCGGAAACTCCGGCGTAGGAAAATCCAGCCTTATAAACTGCATTTTTCCCGATCTTGAAAAGCAGACCGGCGAAATCAGCAAAAAACTCGGACGCGGACGGCATACAACGCGCGAGGTCACGCTCTATCCTTATCACGGCGGGTATATCGCGGACACTCCCGGATTCTCTACAGTTGAGATCGGCAGATATGCGAATATTCAGAAAAAGGACCTTAAAAACTGTTTTCGTGAATTTTCGGGAAAGGAATGCAGATTTGCGGACTGCGTTCATTTAAAAGAAACAGGGTGCGGGGTCAGAGAAGCGCTGAACGCGGGGGAGATCTCCGAAAGCCGTTACCGCAATTACACGAGGATTTTTGGCGAGCTTTCCGAGCTGCAAAAAAAGTAACAAAAAATCGACAATTGAATACAGTATATCAAGCAGCTTTTTTCGGCTGCTTGATTTTCATTTTATACTGATCTTTACTAAAAAACGGCTGTTATAGCTGTGAATTTAAAGGTCAGCGTCAGGGAGGGCTTCGCATGAGAAATCGGAAAAACTGCGGCATATCTGTTTTTGCAGCCGTGCTTATTTTTCTGGGGCTTATGTGCCTCTGCTGTCTTTCCTACCGATTTTTGCTGTTCCTTATCGCAGGAATTTTTATTGTTATCGGGATAGTTCTTATCCGCAAGTGTTAGTTTTCCTCCGCGGTGTGCGGAAATATAGATAAGGAGTGTACATAACTATGAAAGTCGTTGTCATGAAGAGTCCGAAAGCATTTGCGTGGTTATTTAGGCTGATTTTTGGACTGAGGCGTTCGGCGTAATGTCCTTGTTTGTCCGAAAAAAACGTGCTATGATGTAAAATGTCCCGAACAGAAAAACGAATGCCGTACGCTTACTTAGTGTGCGGCATTCGTTTTGCGGAGAAAGGAGGAGTGATGGAAGAAAACGAGAAAATCGCGGACGTTCCCGAAATTCTCGAAGTCTGGACGAATATCATGCGCAGCAGCGACGACGAGAAAAATCAGATCAAGGCTTCCGAAATGCTTGCGAAATTTCTCGGAATGAACGAGAAGGCTGCCGCGGAGAAATTTCAGGTCAATGTCATTGATGACATTGTGTAAAGAAATTGATGTGCGGCTGTCGGAGCGGTTCGCCAAAGCGTTCTACGACCTGCACAAGGATATACGCGAAGCTAAGCATACGCACTATGTTCTGTGCGGAGGGCGCGGAAGCTGTAAATCGTCGTTCATCAGCCTTGAAATAATCCATGGGCTGAAGAAAAATCCGGACGCGAACGCAGTTGTTCTCCGAAAGGTAGGTCAATACCTGCGCGACAGCGTTTTCGAGCAGCTTGTCTGGGCGATAGGAATGCTTGACGACCCCGATAACTGGGAATGCAAAATTTCCGTTCCCGAAATCGTGTACAAGCAAACGGGTCAGAAAATTCTTTTTCGCGGAGCGGATAAACCGAGAAAGCTGAAATCCACAAAGGTTTCATCAGGGTACATACGCTATGTCTGGTATGAGGAGGCGGACGAGTTTTCGGGGCAGGAGGAAATCGACATGATAAATCAGTCGATGCTGCGAGGAGGGTCGGTTTTCGCTTGTTTTTACAGCTTCAACCCGCCGAAAAGCAGGAGCAGCTGGGTAAATTCCACGCTCATGCTGGCGCGTCCCGACCGCCTTATACATAAAAGCGATTACCGCGGCGTGCCGCGCGAGTGGCTTGGGGAGCGGTTCATAGCCGAGGCGGAATATCTCCGCGAAAGCAACCCGCTGCGGTATGAGAACGAGTATCTCGGTGATCCGACGGGAACAGGCGCGGAGATTTTCCCTAACGTTATCCTGCGGGAAATAACCGAAGAGGAAATTTCTGCGGGCGAACACGTGTGCAGGGGGCTTGACTGGGGCTATGGCGCCGACCCGTTCGTATATCTGGCGCTTATCTATGAGAAAAGCCGCCGCCGTATACTCATTTATTACGAATTTTATCGTTACGGCGCAAAGTTCGACCAAATAGCGGAGGCGATAAATTCGGAAAATATCCATTGCAGGACGGTAATTGCCGAAAGCGCTGAACCGCGCTCAAATGACGAGCTGCGAAGCCGCGGTGTGAAAATACGAGCGGCAAAAAAGGGCGCGGGTTCGGTTGAGCATGGGCTGCGCTGGCTCGCAAACCTGTCCGAAATAGTTATCGACCCCCGGCGCTGTCCGAATGCAAAGCGGGAATTTGCGGGCTATCGTTTTGAATCCGACGGAAACGGGGGATTTCGCGGCGGCTATCCCGACCGCGACAATCACACAATCGACGCGGCACGATATGCTCTTGAGGATTACACCGAACGCCGCAGAGCCGCCGCGCTCGACAGAAGAAAGCTTGGGATATAGAGGGCGGCAGCCTGAACAAAAAAAGAAAAAGAGAGGATAAAAAATGTTCAGAATTTCAGCTGAAACACAAATCACACCGCAGCTTGCCCTGCGGTACATCGTAAAGCATGTTCTCGCGCGAGAGGAGCAGGATCGCCTTTACCGTTATTATATAGGCGAGCACGCCATTCTTTCGCGTCCGAAGGACAAGCGCGCGGCGAACAACCGTCTTGTCTGCAATCATGCGAAGTACATTACAGACTGCACGACGGGCTATTTTATGGGTTCGCCTGTGCAGTACCGCAGCCGCAGCGGTAAAGACATCTCCAGTCTGAAAAACATTCTCCACGGCTGTGACAGTGCTACGCAGGATATTGACCTTGCACGCAACAGCTCGATTTTCGGGCGCTCCTATGAGATGCTGTACTTTACGGACGAAAAAAAACCGTCGCTCCGTCTTGCCAGCATCGACCCGCGTCAGGCATTTGTGGTCTATGACAATACGGTTGAGGAAAAGCCGCTTTTTGGAGTTTATTACATTCCTCAGTACAGCGAGAATGATGTCGCTGTGGGATATCGCTGTTATCTTTGCACGCGCAGTGAGATGATTGAATTTATTGCAACTACGGGGTTTGCGCTTGAAAGGATAGTTTCGGTCAGCAGCCATTATTTCGGTGATGTGCCGCTTATCGAGTATTATAACAACGGCGACTGTCAGGGCGATTTTGAACAGGTAACAAGCCTTATAGACGCGTACAATCTGCTCCAGTCGGACCGTATAAACGACAAGGAGCAGTTTGTTGACGCTATCCTGCTTATAAAGGGACAGATACTGGGCGACACGGCGGACGAGGAGAGCGAAACGTACCGCGCGATAAAGGAATTTGGCGTTATGACGATGGACGATGGAGGCGACGCACGCTGGCTTACCCGACAGTTCGATGAAAGCTCGGTAGAGCTGCTTAGAAAATCGCTTGAGAACGATATACACAAGTTCAGCGGGGTTCCCTGCATGAGCGACATCAATTTTTCGGGCAACTCTTCGGGAATAGCAATACGCTACAAGCTGCTTGCCTTTGAGCAGCTGACAAAAATAAAGGAACGATACTTTGCCGAGGGGCTTAAGCTGCGGGTCAAGATGATTGCAAATGCAGTATTTGCAATGTCTGCCGAGCTTATTGACACGGACGATATTGAGCTTTATTTTACTCACACGCTGCCCGAAAACGAATCGGAGCTTGCGCAGACGGTAAACCTGCTGAAGGACATTGTTCCGCGCGAGCAGCTGATGAAGCTGCTACCGTTTGTAACAGAATAAAGAGAAAGACCGCAGGTGCAATGCCTGCGGTCTTTTTGCGTCATTGTTATTGAGAAATACATCCAGCGTGGGTATATCTTAAATCCAATGAGTTGAGCGCAAATTATTCGCCCTTCTGCTTTGCGAAGCATTCGCTGCATAAAACAGGTCTGTCCTCGCGGGGCTTAAAGGGTACTCTTGCTTCCTTACCGCATTCAGCGCAAACAGCGGTAAACATTTCTCTGGTTCTTGTAGCATTCTTCTTTGCGTCGCGGCATGCCTTGCAGCGCTGGGGTTCGTTAGTGAAGCCCTTTTCTGCATAGAATTCCTGCTCGCCTGCTGTGAAAACAAATTCGTTTCCGCAGTCCTTGCATACAAGTGTCTTGTCTGTGTACATACGATATACCTCGCCAAATAAAAAATATTTCGACCGCTGACGGAGTTGCACCGTCGTTTCTGCTGCGGTCATATCGGGCTTTCGCCCTTGAGATAACGCAGAAATGCCTAAAGCTTATTCTTCAGTTTTTGCTTTGCACGGGATAGAGAATTGTCTACCGATTTTTTTGAGATTCCGAGCCTTGCGGCAATTTCCTTATATGAAAAACCGGCTAGATAAAAGCGAAGAACTTCAAATTCCTTTTGCGTGAGCAGCTTTTCAAGCTTGCTGTAAAGCTCAAAGTTACGCTCTTTGAGAATGACATAATCCTCTGCGCCGTCATGCTTGTCGCTTATCTGCTCAAAATCGTAATCCTCCGCCGGAGTAAGTCGATTTTTACCCGCCTTGCTTGCCGCGGTTTTCATGCGGTTGCTTATGCATACGTCGGCAAAAACCGTGAACGGACCGCGGTCGCAGTGATAGCTGCGAATAGCGTCCAGCAGCCCCAAAAAGCCTTCCTGAAGAAGATCTTCGGATTCTATACCGGTATTTCTCAGCTTTGCCGCCTTTATGCGGATCGTTCGGGTATAACGATAAATCAGCTGCGCCATTTCCGCACTTTGCATGGGGGCGCTCTGTCTGTGAACGATATCTACAAGCTCTTCGTCAGATAAGCTCACGAAACCACCCCTTCACCGAGCGTCTAAAGAGATTATATCATTAAATTTTCACATTGTCAACAAAAAAATGTCAAAAACGGCAACATTTTTATCTGACTTACATTTTATGCGATATAATTCCGTTTTAACAAAATCAGCATCGGATCAGCCGCGAGGCTTCGAAGCCGATCCGAAAGCTGACGAGTTAAACAGAATCAAAGAAGCAGATCGGAAAGATCGGAATCTGCCGACATATCGTTATCGTCTCCGCTGCCTTCTGTTCCGAAGCTCCACATATCGTCCGACTTATTTGCAGGCTGACGGAATGCAGCTGGCTTCTTTTCAGGCGAGGGAGCGGTCGTTTCCGCAGAACCCGCCGCAAAGAGATCGGCAAATTCGCCGAAGTCGCTGTTCATTGCCTGATTTGATTTAGACTCATCATCGGAGGAGTTGTCTGCAGGGGTGAGCGTGAAGTCATCCATTGCGTCCGCAGCCGCCTTTGACGCGAGCATATCGTTGAGCGTGCTGTCGTTCGCGTCAACGGGATTTATAGCCATATCGAAGATGTCCTCGCCGAGGTCAGAACCCTTGTCAGGAACGGCTGTTAGGTCGTTGGGCTGGAGGTCGAAGTCGGGAGTTGTTTCGGGCTTTTTTTCGAGCGTGAAATCGTCCGTAGCACCAACGCCGGAGGTGTTCATGAGCGGGATAGAAGCGGACATATCATCGTCATTTGAGGCAGAAACAAAAAGCGACTCAAAATCGTCGGTAGCCTCTGCCTTAGGCTCTTCCTTTTTCAAAGGAACTGCCTCGGCAGGCTTTTCGGGTCCAGGTTCAGCGTTTGCTTCGGGGGCAGCATCTGCTTCTGGGGCAAGGTGCTGTATATCCGCCATAAGCTCCTCGTCGGTAGGCTCAACATGAGCGGGAGCGTCATGAATCTCGATAGATGAGATTATGTCGTCGTCCTCGTCCTCGTCGTCTGTTTCATCGCCGCCGACATATGTAGTTTCAACCTTGAGTTTGCTCTTGAGCGCGTCAAGTTTTTCTGCGCTGAACTTGCTTTCATCAAATTCCGGCAGCTTAAATTCTATTTTGATGTCGGTATTTGCGGCGTCGATAGCGCCGGCAGCTTCTCCGAGCGCAGCTGTATCCGAGACTGCAGGAGCAGCCGTGAGCTTTTCTGCCTCGTCGGCGCCTTTGCGTATCGAATCTATGCCGCTCTTTGTCGCTTCAACGGTCTTGGTAACTTCGGCGAAACCGTTCTTCGCAGCCTCGAGAGAACCGGAAATTCCTTCAAATTCGGTCTTAGCGCCGGTGAGCTGCTTGGAAACGCCGCTGAACTGCTGCGCAAAGCCGTCCATCTTCTCTGCCGCGTCGCTTATGCTCTTTGTAACTGAACCGAAAGTTCCCGTAACTTCATTAATCTGACCTGTAACGGTTGTAATCTGTGCATTTACAGCGTCAAAGCCGCTCGCAAATGTGCTGAGCTGACTTGTGACCGCCGCGATCTTTTCGGCGATTTTCTTCATGCTTTCCTTTGCGGCGTTGTTTTCGGCTTCCGCCTTTGCCTTCTGTTCATCAAGGCTCTTCTTTGCGGCGGTCAGCTTTTCACTTCTCGCTTTAAGTTCAGTTTCTACCTTCTGCTTGTAGGTGTTTATCTCATCGGCAGCCTTCTTCGCGTAGTTCTTGGCTTCGTCGATTATTTCCTTAGCCATTTTGCAGGCTTCGTCGAGAACCTCGTCGGCATTGGAACTAAGAACAGCCTTTGCTCCTCCGCCGGATCTCTTTGCTGCGATATACTTTTCCTTTAATTTTGCGTATTCCCCGCGGATCTTCTTTTCGGACATCTGCGCCATAGCGCATTCCTTGTCCAGCTTTGCAACGTTTCTGCGTTCGTCGAGCACCAGCTTGCGAAGTTCAAGGACCTTTGCGTCGTTCGCCTTTTTCATTTCCTCAACCAGCTTCTGCGTTTCGGCAAGGTCAGCCTTGTCCTTGTTAGCGGCGGCTATAGCGGCGGGGTCTATCGCGGCCTTCGCGTCTCTTGCGGCGGCTTTTGCGGCATTGCTTTCGTCGTGGGCGGTTTCAAGGTTTTTTCGCATATTGCTCAAGCGCTCCTCAAACTCCTGCTGCTGCTCCTTCATCTGTTTTTTGAGCTTATTTATGTACAAATTTACTTCGTTTTTGTCGAAGCCCAGAGGTGACTGCTTGAATCCAAATCCTTCACTTGAGGAATTTTTTTCCTGCTGATTCTTGTTCTGCTTTGCGTCTGCCATAGTGTAGAATACCTCCATCGTAATTCAATTATAAATATTATAGCAAAAAAAAGCTCGGATTTCAATAGTGATTATTGATAAATTTGCACAATTATTTTTGATGTTTTCAAAGAAATATATGTTTTGATTAAAAAGGGCTTGTTTTTTTTTCAAAAATGTGTATAATATAATGTGTATTACTGTACATCTGGTGTATGGAAAGGGGCAGGATATAAATGCACGATAAGACAATGACATTTTCCGTTAAGGACGAACGAGATAATGAGATGAAGGAAATCCTCACAACGGTGTATCAGGCTTTGAACGAAAAGGGCTATAACCCGATAAATCAGCTTGTCGGATACATTCTCTCCGAGGATCCGACCTACATAACTACCTATAATAACGCACGCAGCCTTATCCGCCGCATAGACCGCGACGAGCTTTTACAGGCGCTTGTAAAAAATTATCTCGGAACCGAATAATATCGGAAGCGACGCTCCCCGCAGCATGCTGCGGGGAGTTTTTGCTATATTGCGCTAAGTTAAGCAAAAAAGCGCTTTTAATGCCCTAATATGAAAAATGACAGGAAAAGCAATACCCCCGATGAATATTCAACGGGGGTAAATCGCTTATTTATGCGGATTTTTACTATTTTTAAGCTTTTATAGCTGAAAATAGTATTATCAATACATTCCGCCCATGCCGCCCATTCCGGGAGCAGCCGCAGCAGCGGGAGCTTCTTCCTTGATGTCGGTTACAAGGCTCTCGGTTGTGAGTACCATTGCGGCAACGGAAGCGGCGTTCTGAAGTGCGGAACGCGTTACCTTTGCGGGGTCAACGATACCTGCGGAGATCATATCGGTGTATTCTTCCTTGAACGCGTCGAAGCCGTAGCCCGCCTTGTCGGCTCTCTTGATATTGTCGATGATTACGGAGCCTTCAAGACCTGCGTTTGCGGCGATCTGGCGAACGGGTTCTTCAAGAGCGCGGAGAACGATCTTCGCACCTGTCTTTTCGTCGCCTTCGAGAGTGCCGATAAGCGATTCAACAGCGGGCATAGCGTTGATAAGAGCGGTACCGCCGCCTGCAACTATACCTTCTTCAACAGCAGCCTTTGTTGCAGCGAGAGCGTCTTCGATTCTGAGCTTCTTTTCCTTCATTTCAATCTCGGTAGCAGCGCCGACCTTGATTACGGCAACACCGCCCGCGAGCTTTGCAAGGCGTTCCTGAAGCTTTTCTTTGTCAAATTCGCTTGTTGTATCTTCAATAGCGTTTCTGATCTGGCTTACTCTGTCCTTGATTTCCTGAGGATCGCCCATACCGTCAACGATAATGGTATTTTCCTTGGAAACCTTTACCTGCTTAGCCCGACCGAGCATATCGATCGTAGCGTCCGCAAGTTCAATGCCGAGTTCGGAGGTGATAACCTGACCGCCTGTGAGGATCGCTATATCCTTGAGCATTTCCTTGCGTCTGTCGCCGAAGCCGGGAGCCTTTACAGCTACGCAGTTGAATGTTCCTCTGAGCTTGTTGAGGATAAGGGTCGTGAGAGCCTCGCCCTCAATGTCCTCTGCGATTATGAGGAGCTTTGAGCCTGTCTTTACGATCTGTTCAAGCAGGGGGAGTATATCCTGGATTACGGAAATCTTCTTATCTGTAATGAGAATGTACGGGTCGTCGAGGTCGGCAACCATCTTGTCTGCGTCGGTAGCCATGTAGGGGGAGATATAACCTCTGTCGAACTGCATACCCTCAACAACTTCGCTGTATGTTTCGGCGGTCTTGCTTTCTTCAATGGTGATAACGCCGTCCGCAGAAACCTTTTCCATAGCTTCGGCAATCAGCTTGCCGACTGTTTCGCTGCCGCTGGAAACTGTTGCGACTCTTGCTATCTCATCGTTGTTGCCGACCTTGCGGGAGTTCTTCTTGATTTCCTCAACGCTTGCGTCGACAGCCTTTTCGATACCTCTTTTGATAACCATCGGGTTAGCGCCTGCGGTAACGTTCTTCATGCCCTCGCGGATAAGCGCCTGAGCAAGCAGGGTAGCGGTAGTTGTACCGTCGCCTGCCGCGTCGTTTGTCTTTGTGGAAACTTCCTTTACGAGCTGTGCGCCCATGTTTTCAAAAGGATCTTCAAGGTCAATTTCCTTTGCAATGGTCACACCGTCGTTTGTAATGAGCGGAGCGCCGAATTTCTTATCCAGAACAACGTTTCTGCCCTTCGGTCCGAGTGTGATCTTAACGGTATCTGCGAGCTTGTCGATACCTGCCTGTAAGGATTTGCGTGCTTCTTCGCCGTAAATAATCTGCTTTGCCATAATAAATCAATCCTTTCCTGTTCAGTCTACGATAGCGAGAATGTCGCTCTGGCGAACGATAGTGTACTTTTCGCCGTCAACCTTTACTTCGGTTCCAGCATATTTCCCAATGAGTACCTTGTCGCCGATTTTTACTTCCATTTTAACTTCCTTGCCGTCTACGACGCCGCCGGGACCTACTGCGAGAACCTCGGCAACCTGAGGCTTTTCCTGTGCCGCGCTTGAGAGAATGATGCCTCCCTTGGTGGTTTCCTCAGCCTCTAGGAACTTGATGACAACTCTGTCTGCTAACGGTCTTATTTTCATTTTAGTGTACCTCCTGTTTGTCATTTTGGTGAAGGCAGCTATGCTGCCTTAGCACTCGCCCGTTTAGAGTGTTAGCACTCGAAGCGGTTAAGTGCTAACCGCTGATTTATATTATATACATTTGCAAGAGAAAAATCAAGCATTTTTTGCAATTTTTTGAAATTTGTTTATATGTAACAGATTACGAGCAGGAATAACTGCAAATATGTTAAAAATTAACAAACGCGCCTGTGTCATAATACAGGCGCGTTGCATATAATATTACGTTACTTGATTGCAACAATGTTCATTTTCAGTTTTCCCGCGTCGTCAATATGGATAAGACCGTAGGAAGGCTTGTTCTTGCCGCGTGGAGAATCGATAGCTCCGGGATTCATGACATAAACGCCGTCTATGCACTCTGTGCGGTACATATGAGTATGACCGTAAAGCGCGACCTGACAGCCTCTTGCCTTTGCTTCGTTTATAAGCGCGTCAAGTCCGCCCTGAACGTTGTATTCATGACCATGAACACAGAGGAGTCTGTATCCGCCGGCTTCAACTATCTCCATAGGCTTATAGGTGCCGAAATCGCAGTTGCCCTGCACGAAAGTAAACTTTTTTTTCGGAAATTCGCGGGCAACGTCAAGGAATTCATGTTCGCCGTCGCCCAGGTGAATATAGAGATCCGCATCGTCATTCTTTTCAACAACCGCTTTGTAATCTTTATAATTCTTATGGGTATCCGCTACAACAACAATTTTCATTCGTCTTACTCCTGAATCAGCGTATAATTTAATACATTTATTATAACATACAATAAAAAGAATGTCAAACTGAAATATATCTAAATTTTGGCTTATATTTTTAGCTAAGATGTGACAGTGAGTTTCGGTTTGGGTTCATATACAGTAATAAGCGGCATACTTTGCCGCATACACTTTATGGAAAGGATTGATTTTTATGGGTAATCTTAACATCGACGGACTTATTGAGCTTGCGAGCAAACGGCTCGGCGTTTCTCCGGAAAAGCTGCGCAGCTCTCTTAGCGACGGGAATTTATCCGAGATCACGGCGAATTTAAGCGAAAGTGACCGCGAAAAAATAAAATCCGTGATGAACAATCCCGAGCTTGCAAAGCGCTTCAAAAAGCAGTTTATGGGGAAATAAATAAGCGGGAGGAGGAATGACGAGTGGTTGATCTGGACGGACTTTCCGCGCTTCTCAGTCAGTTTACCTCCGACGGAAACGAGCACGGGGAAAAGAAAGAAAATTCCGAGGGAGGCACGGGCGACGGGATTTTCGGAGATATAGACCTCGAAACGATAATGAAGCTTATGGAAGCGTTTTCCAGTCTTAACAGCACTGATAAAAACACCGAGCTGCTGCTTGCGTTGAAGCCGCACCTGCGCAGCGAGAATCAGGCTAAGGTAGACAGGGCGATAAAGCTGATGAAGCTTATGTCCGTGTTCATGCTGCTGCGTGAAAGCGGGCTTGGAGATAAATTATTCTGACAGGAGGAAAAATACAGACATGGAATGGAGCAGAAGCAATATTTCGGCGGAGGAACTGGAGCGCAGACAGCGCGAATATATCGAGGCGGCAATGAATATGGCGAAAAAAGCCATGCCCTCGCCCAAAACGGTACATATCAGTCAGCCTGAGCCTGTCCCTGCCGAAGAACCTGAAACAGCGTCCGAGCCGGAGACAAATCCCGCTTCCGAGCCTGAAATCACGCTGCAGTCGGAGGCGGAGCCTGAACCGCAGCCTGAGCCGCCGGAGGAACAGACGCCCGCTTCGGAAAAGGAACCGGAAAGCGGGGAATGCGCCGAAGAATGCGAAGCCGATGAGGAAAAAACGAAATTCGGAGTATTCGGCAAGGATGAGCTGCTTGAAGCGGCGGAGAAGGGAACTGTCAGCGACGAGGGCCTGAAGCGCGCCGCGGAAATTCTAGCGGAAATGAGCAGCAAGACGGAAATTATGCGGCAAATCCTTGAACAGTCCGAAGAAAAATGTGAAAAAAATACATCGGAGCAGCCTCAGACACTGAACAGCTATGTAAATAGGCATAACGGCGGGAGCTGTCCGAGGTGCGGTCAGGTACACAATGGGAACCACCGCTGATCCGTTGTCGCTGCTGTTTTCAGACAGCGACCGCATGCTGGTTCTGGCACTTGCGTATATCCTGTATAAGCAGGATGCCGATAAATTGCTTTTGCTCGCGCTTTTGTATATAGCTTTGGATTTTCGCATATCTCTGTAAAAATCGGGAAAAATATCAATAGCCCGAAAGGGCAATAATCCGAAAAGGGGAAACAAAAATGAGCAAGAACAAGAATCAGCAGAACAAGCAGCCGCAGGATAAGCAGAACAAGCAGGCTCAGAACAAGAGCAGACAGCAGTCTGAGGGCTGAACAGCATAAGAATAAACGCCCATGCCAGAGAAAAGGCGTGGGCGTTTTTCTTAGGCAATAAAGCGCGGAAACGGAATGCGTTCTTTGCGGGGTCATTGCCTTGACAAATAAGCCGAATAAGAGTATAATAAATAAAGTATTGATTTTATGCGGAAGGAGGCTTTCCTGATGACTGCCGACATCGACGGTATTTCAACCAACTACGTTAAAGAGGGGAGCGGCGAAAATCTGCTGCTGCTTCATGGCTGGGGAACAAACCTTTCGCTTTTTTCCGCGATAATCGAAACGGCAAAAAAATGCTATACCGTTTACGCACTGGACTTTCCGGGCTTCGGCGGAACAGACGAGCCGAAAGAACCGTGGGATGTCGACGGGTATGTGGATTTCGTTATAGCCTTCTGCAAAAAAATGGATATAGAAAAAACCGTTATGCTGGGACATAGCTTCGGCGGGCGTGTTATCATAAAACTGCTTTCTCGTGAAAATTGCCCGATTGAGGTCGAAAAGATTATTCTGACGGGCAGCGCGGGGATAAAGCCGCCGCGTTCCGAAAAGACTGAAAAAAAAGCGAAAATGTATCAGCGCGGAAAGGCGTTCCTTTCGTCAAAGCCGATAAAGGCGCTGTTCCCGAACGCCATTGAGAACTACCGCAATAGGCACGGCTCGGCGGATTACCGCGCGGCTTCGCCGATGATGCGGCAGGTGCTTGTGAAAGTCGTGAATGAGGATCTGGCGCCGCTGCTTCCGCTTGTTAAGCAGGAAGCTCTGCTTATCTGGGGCGAAAACGACGACGCAACGCCGCTTTCCGACGGTCGGCGAATGGAGCGGGAAATGCCCGACGCGGCGCTTGTGACGCTTCCGAACGCGGGACATTTCGCGTTTCTCGAACAGCAGTACGCATTCCTGCGGATAATCTCGTCATTCCTGAAAATTGATTGAAAAAGGACAAAATTTATGCTTATCGGGTCGTACATTTTATTTTTTTGCGCACTTCTGTTCAGCTTTGTATTGAACTTCGTGCATTATATGCATATGTTCCAGCTCAACTCATACTCCGCGTTTGAGCACCGGCACTGGATAAAGAACAATTTCGGCAATATCGCTCTGCGGTACGTTTTTCCGCTTATCGCGGCGGTTTACGCGCTTGCCGAAGTATTTTTCATAAAAGGCGGGATCGCTCTCGCGCTCGTTATCTGCGCGGTGCTGATGCTTATCGGCTGCGCGTTCTGCAAACGCAGACCCGCGAAGAAAAAGCTGGTGTTCACTCCGCGCGTCATAAGAATGTGCGTAACAAGCGCGGTTCTTTACGGCGCGGTATGTGCGCTTTCTATGGCATTTTTGCATGAAAACAGGCTGTTTCTGTCCGTTCTGTGCTTCTGGCAGCTCTTTTCGGCGTTCATGCCCATGATAGCGAATTTCATCAACAAGCCGATTGAAAAGGGAGTGAACAACCACTATATAAACGACGCGAAGCGCATTATAAACGAGCTCCCGAACACTACCGTTATCGGCATCACGGGAAGCTACGGAAAGACCTCGACGAAGTTTTACCTGAACAAGCTGCTTTCCGCGCGCTACAACGTGCTGATGACGCCCGAAAGCTATAACACGACTATGGGCGTTGTAAAGACTATACGCGGCTCGCTCAACGCTTCGCATGAGATCTTTATTTGTGAAATGGGCGCAAAGGGAGTCGGCGAGATAAAGGAGATCTGTGACATTGTTCACCCGAAGCACAGCATGATAACCTCTATAGGCGAACAGCACCTTGAAACCTTCGGCTCGCTGGATAACATAATAAAGACGAAATTTGAGATTGCAGACTGCATAACCGACGGAACGGTCTTTCTCAATTATGATAACGAATATATCCGCAGCCACGGAACCGACAAGCGAAAGGTGACATACGGCATAGGCGGCGGAGAATATGACTATAAAGGCACGGACATTTCTGTTTCGCGCAGGGGAACTACTTTCACGGTCATTCACGGCGGAGAAAGTCAGACGTTCACCACAAAGCTGCTCGGCGAACACAACGTTCAGAATATTGTCGGAGCGATAGCGGTTGCGAACAGCTTAGGCATACCTTTTTCGGAGCTTGTCTTCCCCGTAAAGCGGCTTGAATGTGTTCCGCACCGAATGGAAATCCTCGACAAGGGCAGCGGCATAACCATTATTGACGACGCGTTCAATTCCAACCCCGCAGGCGCGCGCGCGGCGCTCAAAACGCTTTCGGGCTTTGAGGGACTGCGCATACTGGTAACTCCGGGAATGGTCGAGCTGGGCGAACGTGAATATCAGCTCAACAGGGAGCTGGGCGAATTTGCCGCGGACTGCTGCGATATCGCAATACTTATCGGCGAAAAACAGGCTCCGCCGATACGCGAGGGGCTGCTTGCAAAGGGCTGTCCCGAAGAAAAGATACACGTTGCGGCGACTCTTAACGACGGTCTGAAAATCGCCTACGGCGAAAAGGCGGGAGTTCCGCGCGTTATCCTTCTTGAAAACGACCTCCCTGACAATTATTGAGAGAATTTGAGGATGTGAAATGAAAATATTTTGTGATTATTGCAAATGCAGATTTGAAACCGATGAAAACGACTGCTGCCCTAACTGCCGTGCGCCCTATTCGGATAACTCGGAATTTATTAAAGCAAATGAGCAGGCTATAAGGATTAAGCAGCTTAGCGTTAAGGAAAAGGAGCTTAATCTTAAGGAAATGAATCTTAATTCAGCTTCTTCCCAAGTCGATAAGAAAACAGTTTCTCAAATCGTTCTTATCACTTCAATAATGATTTTAGTTATGGTTTCAATTATAGCCGCAATTTTCGCTTCAAACACAAGCAAATCCACTGATGAAAACAGGAGTAAAATTCCGGTAATTACTCAAAAGCAAGAAAAAGATACTGCCGTTTCGGCAGGCTTCAACGAAGCCGCACAAACAGTAAATTATTCGGTTATATGCGATTCCTTTGAAAAGATCGAACGTTATCCTTTTACCCCGGAAGATGGATTTATTTATGTTTCGTTTCATTTTATTGTAAAGAACACAAGCGTAGGAAAGCTTAATCCGCCATCTGGGTTTTATTGTTCCGTAAACGGCGAAAAATGCAGCAAGGTTTGGGACGACGAGCGAAAAGAGCCGTCTATGGGCACTCTTCCCGCAGGAGTCAGCACGAGCGGATATGTCTGCTTTGAGGTTCCCGCCGATGCAGAATATTTTGATATCAGCTATGGCGATTATGTTTCGTTACATATAGAAAATACTTTATTATAAGAAAGGACAATCGACAATGAAAATCAGAGTAGGCGTATTTTTCGGCGGAAAAAGCGTTGAGCATGAGGTTTCGGTAATCACCGGGCTTCAGGCGTGCGCCGCTGTGAATAAGGAGAAATATGAGGTTATTCCCGTTTACATTACAAAGGACGGACGTTTTTTTGTCGGCGAACAGGTCGGAAAAATCGAAGCGTACCGCCGCATAAACGAGCTGCTTAAAAACAGCACGCAGGTCGTTCCCGTTCAGGACGGCGGGCTGAAGCTCATGCGCTATCCGATGAAAAAATTCGGCGAAAATGTTATGGCGCAGATCGACGTTGTGCTTCCCGCTGTACACGGGACGAACGTTGAGGACGGCGCGCTCCAGGGATATTTGCAGACGCTCGGCGTTCCGTATGCTTCGTGCGACGTTATTTCCTCGGCGGTCGGAATGGACAAATACGTCATGAAAACCGTATTTAAGGACAACGATATTCCCGTTCTGCCCTGCGCGGTCGTGAACGTTAAGGAGTACACGAAAAATTCCGACGAGGTCATTGACATTATTGAAAGCAAGACCACCTATCCCGTTATTGTAAAGCCCGTGAACCTCGGTTCAAGCGTTGGTATAAGAAAGGCGAAGAACCGCGAGGAGCTTTCAGAGGCACTTGAATACGGCTTCACTTTTGCGATACGCGTGCTCGTTGAAAACGCGATAACGAAGCTCAAAGAGATAAACTGCTCGGTTCTCGGCGATTATGAGGACGCGCAGGCAAGCGAATGCGAAGAACCTGTTGCAAACGACGAGATATTAAGCTATCAGGACAAATATGTCGGCGGTTCAAAGGGCGCAAAGGGCATGGCGTCGCTGAAGCGCAAAATTCCCGCCGATATTTCGCCCGAACTGCGCGAGGAGGTCCGCACGCTTGCCGTAAAGGCGTTCAAGGCGCTCGGCTGCAGCTGCGTTGCGCGTATCGACTTTATGCTCGACGAGGAAACGGGAAAGCTGTATCTCAACGAGATAAACACGATCCCCGGAAGCCTTGCGTTCTACCTCTGGGAGCCGCTCGGCGTAAAATATTCCGAGCTTCTGGATAAGATGATAGGGCTGGCGTTCAAGCGTCAGCGTGAAACGCAGTCGCTCAGTTTCTCGTTCGACACGAACATTCTTGAAAATGCGTCGTTCGGCGGAAGCAAGGGCTGCAAGGGAAAGGCATGAGCATGAAAAAACCTTACATTATCGGATTGAAATTCGGAACATGGCAGAGCGAGCTGTGGTTTTCGGCGGAGGACGACTCCGAAACCGAGAAAAAGTGGAAAAAAGCGGTGGATTCGCTCACGGCGGTCGGTATCGGCTGCACTCATTCCAACGATTTTCTCTCTGCTGCCGTAGACCACTTTGAAAGCAGCGGATTTGTCCGCATACAGCGCTGATGAAGCAGCTTACCGTAAACAAAAACGCGGCGGGACAGCGGCTCGACCGATTTCTGCTTAAAACCTTTCCCGCATTGTCGCAGGGACTGCTCTGCAAGACGCTGCGCAAAAAGGACATAAAGGTCAACGGAGCGCGTGCGAGCGCGGATTACCGCGTCTGCGAAAACGACATTGTGACGGTGTACATAAAAGACGAGCTTCTCGAAGAGAAGAAACCCTCCGAAGACGATTTTCTCACGGCGGACAGCACCCTGAACATAATTTATGAGGACGAAAATATTCTCCTCGTCGATAAGCCCGCGGGAATGGTCGTTCACGAGGACAATGAAAACTCGCGCGACACGCTTATAAACCGTATAAAAAGCTATCTTTACCGCAAGGGCGAATACCGCCCGGAGGAGGAATTTTCGTTCGCACCGAGCCTTTGCAACCGTATCGACCGAAACACGGGCGGCATCGTTATTGCCGCGAAAAATGCGGAAAGCCTGCGCATACTCAATCAGAAAGTGCGCGACAGGGAGCTTACAAAGCTGTATCTCTGTGCGGTCTACGGTATACCGGAGCCGCGCGAAGCCGCGAAAACCGCGTATCTGTTCAAAAATGAGCAGGAAAACCGGGTTGTGATTTCTGAAAAAAAGACCCCGCAAAACCGCACGATAGTGACGAAATACCGCGTTCTTGAAACAAACCGAGGGAACAGTCTGCTTGAAGTAGACCTTGTGACGGGGCGGACTCATCAGATACGCGCGCACATGGCTTATCTCGGACATTTTCTGCTTGGCGACGGGAAATACGGCTCGAATAAAATAAACCGCGAACTGGGTTATCCTTATCAGGCGCTTTACAGCTATAAGCTGATATTCAGGTTTACGACTGACGGCGGGATCTTGAACTACCTTAACGGCAGGGAATTTACCGCTGAAAATATATGGTTTCTGGAAAAGTTCAGAAGAAAGGATTAAAAAATGAAGTATGTAGTTTTGCTCTGCGACGGAATGGCAGACCTAAAGCGTGACGACCTCGGCGGAAAAACGCCAATGGGATGCGCGAAAAAGCCCAATATGGACAAGCTTGCAAAAAAGTCAGAAATCGGTCTTGTAAAGACGGTCACCGACGGTATCAAGCCCGGAAGCGACGTTGCGAACCTCTCGGTTCTCGGCTATGACCCCGCGATTTATTATTCGGGACGTTCTCCTCTTGAGGCGGGAAGTATCGGTATCGACATGAAGCCGACAGACGTTTCGTTCCGCGCAAATCTCGTAACGCTCTCGGACGAGCCTGTTTACGAGGACAAGACGATTCTTGATTACTGCGCCGACGACATTTCTACCGAGGAAGCCGAATTTCTCATAAAGTATCTCGCGGAAAAGCTAGACACGGACGAATTTCATTACTACAGCGGCGTAAGCTATCGCCACTGCCTTATCTGGAGCAACGGAACGCTCGACGTCGGAACGCTCACCCCTCCGCACGACATCACGGGCAAGCCGATAAAGAACTATCTCGGATTTAACGAGAAGAGCCGTCCGCTTCTCGAAATGATGAAGAAGTCGTACGATCTGCTCAAGGATCACCCCGTAAACAAGGCGCGCACTGAGCGCGGTCTGCGTCCCGCTAACAGCCTCTGGTTCTGGGGTGAGGGCGTTCGCAAGAATCTTATGCCGTTCACCGAAAAATACGGTCTGAAGGGCGCGATGATAAGCGCGGTTGATCTGCTTAAGGGTATCGGCAAGTTCACGGGAATGGACGTTATCAATGTTCCGGGCGCAACAGGCTATATCGACACTAATTTCAGCGGCAAGGCGCAGGCGGCTATAAAGGCGCTCAAGGACGGAGCGGATTTTGTGTACATTCACGTTGAAGCGCCCGACGAGTGCGGACACCGCTTCGAGGTAGCGAATAAGGTCAAGTCTATCGAGCTTATCGACGAGCTTATTCTCGGGCCCGTGCTTGAGGCGTTCGACGGCGAACCGCTTCGCGTGCTTATATGTCCCGACCACCCCACGCCTCTTGAACTTCGTACACATACCAACGCGCCTGTTCCGTACATGATTTACGACAGCACAAAGGAAATCGGCGGCGTTGAATGCTTCTGCGAGGAAAGTGCCGAAAAAACGGGAAGATATGTTGACAGGGGCTTTACGCTTATGGAGCATTTCTTAGAGAAATAAGAAAAACAAAATTCAGAAAATGAACCGCATCGAAATTTCAGTGCGGCTCATTTCTTTGCTTTTTATAAGGCAACACTGTACAATTAACGGCTAACTCCTTTGCCGTCCGCTTGTTTGCATATTTTCCGCCATCTTGCACGAAAACTCCTTGAAATACGCGAGTATTCCTGCGTCATTTTCATAAAATCTGACTGCGCAATCGAACGACAATAATTATGCGGTGCTGCCTTAATTGTCGAAAAATGTCAAAAAAGGAACATAGAAATGGAACAGAAAGAAAATAAAATGGGCTATATGCCCGAAAATAAACTGCTTATGTCAATGTCGCTGCCGATAATGATTTCTATGATTATTCAGGCGCTCTACAATATCGTTGACAGCATGTTCGTCGCGCAGCTCAGTCAGGACGCGCTTACGGGCGTTACGCTTGCCTTTCCGATGCAGAATCTTATGATCGCGGTCGGTACGGGTACGGGCGTCGGTATAAGCTCGTATCTCTCCAAAAGCCTTGGCGAGCGAAACAGGGAGCTTGCTTCAAGCGTTGCTAAAAACGGTATTCTGCTTGGATTTTTCAGCTGGCTGCTGTTCGTGATTATCGGCGTTTTTGCGGCGCGTCCGTTTATTGCTTCGCAGACTGAGGTTGAAACAGTGATTGGCTACGGCACGGAATATCTCGCTATCTGCGCGACTTTATCTTTCGGAATTTTCGGTCAGCTCATATTCGAGCGGCTTTTGCAGGCGACCGGAAAGACGATATTCACTATGATAACTCAGGCAACCGGCGCTGTCATAAATATAATCCTAGACCCCATTCTGATTTTCGGTTATCTGGGAATGCCGAAAATGGGTATTGCGGGCGCTGCCGCGGCAACGGTTATCGGGCAGATGATCGCAATGCTTATGGCGCTGATGTTCAACCTGAAAAAGAACAAGGAAATTGAGTTTTCGTTTAAGGGCTTCCGACCGTCCGCGCCTATAATCAAGCGCATTTACGCGGTCGGCTTCCCGTCGATAGTAATGGTTGCGATTTCGTCGATAATGACCTTTGCTATGAACAAAATTCTCGACGGCTTTTCGACCGCTGCGACGAATGTTTTCGGAATTTATTTCAAACTCCAGAGCTTTGCGGTCATGCCTGTTTTCGGGCTTAACAACGGTATGATACCGATAATTTCCTACAACTACGGTGCAAAAAACAGAAAACGCATTCTCAAGACCGTGCGTCTGAGCCTTACTTATGCGTTTTGCATTATGCTTGTGTGTATTGCTATTTTCCAGGTTTTCCCCGAACAGCTTATAGGTATGTTTGCGACGGAGGGCGAGGCTAACACCGCGCTTTTTGAAATGGGCGTTCCCGCGCTGCGTATCATGAGCGTCAGCTTCATCCTCGCGGGCGTGTGCATTGTGATGTGCTCGGTTTTTCAGGCGCTGGGTAACGGCGTGCTGAGTCTTATCGAGTCCGCCGCGCGCCAGCTTGTCGTACTTGTCCCTGTGGCTTATCTCATGTCGCTTACGGGCAATGTTCAGCTCATCTGGTGGTCGTTCCCGATAGCGGAGCTGATGTCGCTCGCGTGCTGCGTTGTGTTCTATATTTACATCGATCGCAAAATCATCAGAAACATTCCGCTTGAACCCGGCAGGTGAAAAAAAGGAGATAAAATGAACAATTTCAAAGCGGCAATCTTTGACCTTGACGGAACGCTTTTCGATTCAATGCACCTCTGGGCTGATATTGACAGAGAATTTTTGGGCAGGCGAGGGCTAGAAATCCCCTCTGATTATATGATCTCGATAGCGCATCTCGGAATGTATGATACGGCGCTTTATACGAAAAAACGCTTTGTATTGAACGAGTCGCCGGAGGAGCTTATTGCCGAATGGAGCGAAATGGCGCTGCGATTTTACTCGGAGGATGTCAGGCTGAAAAAGGGCGCGGCGGAGTATCTGCGGCAGCTGAAGAAAAAGGGTATATCGCTTGCGGTCGCAACGGCAAACGGCAGACAGCTTTTTGAACCCGCGCTTAAGCACACGGGTATAGACAGGCTGTTCGACGCGGTTGTATCAAGCGACGAGGTAGAGAGGAAGAAGGGTTTTCCCGATATTTATCTGCTGGCGTGCAAAAAACTGGGCGGCATTCCCGCGGAAGAAACGGTAGTTTTTGAGGACATTCTGCTAGGAATAAAGGGCGCCAAGGACGGCGGATTTCAGACGGTCGCTGTTTATGATGAAACCTCCTCTGAAAATGAAAAAGAGCTTCGCGCGCTCGCGGACAGGTATATTTACGATTTTACGGAGATGTTAGAATAGGAGCAAAAAACATGGTTGAAACACTGAAGGCTGAAAAAGAAAGCGAGTTATGGGTACGGCTGACCGAATATGCGGACAACTGCTCGTGGCTTGCCGGCAAGCACCTCGCCGATATGATGCGGGGATATGAATTTAAGTTGTGGGAGGGCGTTTTTGCGGCAGTTTCAGACGGCGAGATTGCAGGCTTCTGCACCTTTCTTGAAACGGATTATTACCCCGATAACAGATATTTTCCGTGGATAAGCACGGTTTTTGTAGACGAGAAATACCGCGGCAGCCGAATCAGCGGAAAGATGATAGAAAAGGTCTGTGAACACGCGCGAGAACATGGCTTTTCGCGGGTTTATATTCCGTCTGATATGACGGGATTTTATGAAAAATACGGGTTCTCTAAAATTGATGAACTGGTAAATTACGGCGGCGATACCGATAATATTTTTGTCAAGGATATTTAACGCCTGAAATCGGCAAAACGGCTCTGCACTTAGCTGCAAAGCCGTTTTATTATACATTATTTCAGTTTTGTCTGTCAGTCGGCGAAAAGGGGAGTTGAAAGGTATCTGTCGCCCGTGTCGGGGAGCAGAACGACGATATTCTTGCCTTCGTTTTCGGGGCGCTTTGCAAGCTCGATTGCAGCGAATGCAGCCGCGCCCGAGGAGATACCTACAAGCACGCCCTCTTTCTTGCCGATAAGCTTTCCGACTGCGAATGCGTCCTCGTTTGATACTGCGATGATCTCATCGTAGATCTTGGTGTTCAGAACCTCAGGAACAAATCCCGCGCCGATACCCTGAATTTTATGCGCGCCCGCAACACCTGTGGAAAGTACGGCGGATGAAGCGGGTTCGACCGCAACTATCTTAACGTCTGCTTTCTTGGACTTGAGGAATTCGCCAGCGCCTGTAACGGTGCCGCCTGTTCCTACGCCCGCAACGAAAACGTCGACCTTTCCGTCGGTGTCCTCCCAGATTTCGGGACCCGTCGAGGTGAAATGAGCCTTCGGGTTTGCGGGGTTCACGAACTGACCGGGAATAAAGCTGTCCGGGATCTCCTTTGCAAGCTCCTCAGCCTTAGCGATAGCGCCTTTCATGCCCTTTGCGCCCTCGGTAAGAACCAGTTCTGCGCCGTAAGCCTTCATTATCTGTCTGCGCTCAACCGACATGGTTTCGGGCATTACAATGATGATACGGTAGCCTCTTGCCGCAGCAACGGAGGCAAGACCGATACCCGTGTTGCCGCTTGTAGGTTCAATAATAACGGAATTCGGCTTGAGCTTTCCCGAAGCCTCGGCTTCGTCGAGCATTGCCTTTGCAACCCTGTCTTTAACGGAACCTGCGGGGTTGAAATATTCGAGCTTTGCGAAAATTTTCGCTTTTAATCCGTATTCCTTTTCGATATGTGCAAGTTCGAGAAGGGGGGTTTTCCCTATAAGCTGGTCGGCTGATGTATATACGTTCATGATGATTTCTCCTTTGAGTTATTTTATGTTCTTTACGGCTTCAAAGCCATGTTCGAGATCTGCAATTATATCGTCAATGTGTTCCGTTCCGATAGAAAGGCGAACAGTCGCGGGGGTAATTCCGCTTTCGAGAAGCGCCTCTTCGGAAAGCTGCGAATGAGTTGTTGACGCGGGGTGGATAACCAGCGATTTAACGTCCGCAACATTTGCGAGGAGTGAGAAAAGCTCCAGGCTTTCGGTGAATTTCTTCGCGGTGAGCGCGCTGCCCTTTATCTCAAATGTGAAGATCGAGCCTGCGCCGTTCGGGAAGTATTTGTCATAAAGCTCTTTCCGCCTGCCCGCCTGAACCGAGGGGTGATTGACCTTGCTTACCTGAGGGTGATTTTTCAGAAAATCAACGACTTTCAGCGCATTTTCAACATGACGTTCAACGCGCAGCGAAAGCGTTTCAAGTCCCTGTAAAAGCAGGAAAGAGTTGAACGGGGAGATCGTTGCGCCCTGATCTCTCATCAGCGTTGTGCGCATTTTCAGGATATAAGCGGCATTTCCGCACGCCTGCGTGAATACTACGCCGTGATAGGAGGGGTTCGGTTTTGAAAGTCCGGGGAACTTGTCGTTCTGCGCCCAGTCGAACTTGCCCGAATCAATGACTACGCCGCCCATTACCGTTCCGTGACCGCCGATGAACTTCGTTGCCGAATGAACTACGATGTCCGCGCCGTGCTCGATAGGACGGAGAAGATACGGGGTCGCAAACGTGCTGTCGATAATAAGCGGGATACCGTGCCGGTGCGCGATCTCTGCAACAGCCTCAATATCAAGAATGTCGGAGTTTGGGTTGCCTAGCGTTTCCGCGTAAAGCAGCTTGGTGTTCGGCTTTATCGCATTTTCAAAGTTGGCAGGATCCGACGGGTCAACGAACGTTGTTTCAAGTCCCTGTTCGCTGAGTGTATTTGCAAAGAGGTTGTAGGTCCCGCCGTAGACATTTTCCGATGATACGATATGGTCGCCTGCGCGGGTAATGTTCTGCACCGCATAGGAGATCGCCGCCGAGCCGGAGGCTGTCGCAAGAGCGCCTATTCCGCCCTCAAGCGCGGCAATGCGCTGTTCAAAAACATCGGAGGTCGGGTTCATCAGGCGGGTGTAGATGTTTCCGCTCTCAGTAAGTCCGAAGCGGTCCGCCGCCTGGTCTGAATCCTTAAAAACGTATGACGTTGTGGCATAAATCGGAACCGCGCGGGCGTCCGTTGCAGGGTCGGGCTTTTCCTGACCTGCGTGTATCTGGAGCGTTTCAAATTTAAAATTACTGCTCATTTATGTTAATTCCTTTCGTTATTTAAAATATGAGAATCAACATCGACACATTCGCCCATTACGGAAATTTGAACGAAGCAGCCTTGCAAAAATGTACGCCATCGTTTTTTCAGCCCTTTCTTAAGTGTTGCTGTCATTATAACATCATATTCCTATCTTGTCAATAGGTTTTTGGAAAAAATTTTCGCGCAAATTCAAAAAATTGCGGAAAGTATTTATTTGAGCAGATCTGCGAGGGTAACGCTGTTAAGATAATCGCAGATTATCTCGTCGAGCTTTTCCCACATCGGGAGGGTCTTGCAGTCTTCGGAGCGTTCGCATTTATTGGGCTTGCAGTCAAGACAAGCCACTGGCGCAAGGCTGCCCTCGGTGAGCTTGAGAAGCTCTCCTACCGAGTATTCTTCGGGCTTTCTGTTGAGGCGGTATCCGCCGCCTTTTCCTCTTACTCCGTCTACAAGTCCGGCTTTTGATAGAACAGCGATTATACTTTCCAAATATTTTACCGAAATATCCTGACGTTCGGCAATCTCGGTGAGCGGAAGATAACCCTCTCCCTCGAACTGCGCCAGTTCGAGCATCACGCGCAGTGCATAACGCCCTTTTGTTGATACAAGCACAAAAATTCCTCCTTTTTTTCATCGCCCTGTCGGGCGCTGCTGCGCAGATTTTTTCGGCAGTGCGCCTGCTGCCGTTAAGTCATGTACATATTGAGAATGTCCTCGTGGTTGAAGATCGGAACGGCGCCGTCGCGCAGAAATCCGACAACTCCGCAGTACCTCGGATCGAATATATCGGGCGGAGGAACGCAGAAAACATCGCGGCTTTCGTCCAGCGCGTAGCCTGCCGTGATGAGCGCGCCGCTTTCCGCACCCGCCTGAAATACCGCCGTGCCGCTTGAAAGTCCCGCGAGAATGCGGTTCCTCATGCGAAAATAATCAGGCGATGGCGAGGTTCCGGGAAAAAGCTCTGTAAGATATGCGCCGCCGCACATAAGCATCTGTTCACGCAGTTCACGGCTTCCCTTCGGATAATCATAGTCGATTCCGCAGGCAAGAACTCCGACGGTCGGTTTTTCCAGCCGCACGCAGGCATTATGCACAATTGAATCAACACCGCGCGCCATGCCGCTTACAAGCGTTACGCCGTTTTCGGCTAGGTCGGAACAGACGCGGCTGCAAAGCTTGGCAATATATGGTGTTGCGGCACGCGAACCGACCGCAGTTATGCTTAGGTTTTCGAGGCAGCCGAGACTGCCTCGGTAAAACAGAACGGTGGGAGGATTATAGATTTCTTTCAGCAAAGGTGGGTAATCTTCGTCCGTGAGTATGACAATATTTACATCGTTTTTATCACATACATCCTCGATTTCCGCTGCTTTTTCCAGCGAAGCTCTTTGTAGTCTCAGAGCTGCATCTTCATTGAGCATGGATATATCACCGCCGGAAATTTCGAGATAAGCGGTCTTTGCGTCGCCGTAATGCCCGATTATGCGGTGAATATCGGGATTTGCGGGGCGAAGGAGCTGTAAAAGCCACAAGTAGTATTTCGTCATGGTAAATCCTCACTGGTTCTTTGTTTACCGTAATGAAGTATTCTGTCTATAGTATAGCATAATTGAAGATGAAAATCAAGTGGTTTGGTAGGTTTTTAGCTGTGAAAAAAGGACAATTTTAAAATTGTCCGTATAACCAAGTCGCAGATGTCCCCCGCCTCTAAGGCGGCGGGTTCCGCTTCAGCCTTTCGGCAGGAGCAAAGCTCTCTGCGACGGTTGCAATCGTCGCAGAGTGATTAAGCGAGCTTATCACGTTTTGCTCCGATTTTAAGCTTTAAAAACAGCATCTTAGAGCTTCAATTCCATATCGACGTGAACGATGCCTTCTTCGAGATATTCATCCGACGTTGTGACGAAACCCAAGCTTTGGTAAAAATGTTCCGCATGCTTCTGCGCGTCGATCCGTATTCGTCTGCACTTCTTTTTCTGCTTTACAGCTTCAATGCTCTGCTTTACAAGCTCGCTTCCCACTCCTTTTCCGTGTTCAAGTGTAAGGACTCTGCCGAGCTTTACTATGCTTCGGTCGTTCTTGTCGCAGTATGCGCGCAAATATGCCGTGACCCTGCCGTTTTCTGTAAAAAAGCAGTGCAGGCTGTCGTAATCGACGTCGTCCTCGTCCACATATCTTATGCCTTGTTCAACCGCAAAAATCTCGCCGCGTGACTTGAGAATTTCGTACAGCTCGGTTGTGGAAAGTTCACTGAAATATTTTGCTGTTAGATCCATATTATAAAAAATAATAGCAGATTATGATAAGAACCGCAGAAACGCCCATTATGATCCAGTTCATGACCATACGGCGCTTCAGCCGCTTATCGGCTTCCTTTCTGTCGTAACGCTTTCTCATGATTGTTCCCTGCGATTTCTCCTGTATGCAAGATAATTTTCGAGGATTACCGCTGCCGCGACCGCGTCGATTACCGCCTTGCGCTTTTTGCCGCGCTTGTTGACCTCGTTCATGCGTTCGTGCGCCGTGACTGTAGTGGAGCGCTCATCCCACATTTCAACAGGAATATCTAGCCGTTCGCGGAGCAGCTCCGCAAACTGACGGCATTTTTCGCTGCGCGGTCCGAAGCTCCCGTTCATGTTTACGGGATTACCGACAACGGCAAGCTCACCGCCGCCGCTTTTTATCTCTGCGGCAACCTTGTCCGCACAGACGGCAAAGTCCTTTTCATGGACAATGCACAGCGGGGTTGCCAGCATTTCAAGCGCGTCGCTTGCGGCGATTCCGGTATGGCTGTCGCCGTAGTCAACAGCAAATATTTTCATTGTTACTTTCCTTTTCTTCTTTTCTCAGCAGCGCTAGAATGTATTCCTGATAGCGCTTGCGGCATGGGTCGCAGATTCTTCCTTTATCACATAAAGAAAGGTATTCCGAGGCGGTGACCCAGCATGCTCCGGTAGTTTCACCGTCCTGAAAAACTATTTTTTCAACGGGTATATCGCTGACCGTATGATATGCGTCGTATATCGCGTGTCCTGTTCCGACGGTGCGCTGTACAAAAACGAGAGCTTCTGTCGGAACAGCTATGCCTGTTTCCTCCGAAAGCTCGCGCTGAGCCGCTTCAAGGCTGTTTTCTCCGGCTAAGGCGCTTCCGCCTGTTATCTCCCAGCAATCTCCGTAGGGCTTGTCGGGGTGACGGTACATAAGCAGCAGCTTTCCGCGGCCGTTTGTAACTATAATATCGGTGACTAGATGGCGTTCGCCGCGCCGCATGGGCTTTCCGCGCAGATGCGTATAGCCGAGAGGCTTGCCGGTTTTGTCAAGAACGTCCCAGTATTCCATTACTTTTCGATTTCCTTGAGAGCCTGTGCAAGCTGGTCGGGACATGACGTGCCGCGCATTCCGCAGCGGATACCGTCAAGCTTTTTGATAACCTCGTCGATAGGCATGCCTTTTACAAGAGCGCTTATGCCCTGTAAATTTCCGTTGCAGCCGCCGATAACTTCAAGGTCCGTAAGGATACCGTTTTCTACGGTTAAGATCATCTTTCGAGAGCATACGCCCCGCGGAGTGTATTCGTAGGTCATTTTTTTGTTCCTTTCTTCGGGGATCACCCTTTATATTATTTTTATTATGTATTTTTTAAGCCTTCGCTTCTTTCCAATATTTTCCGTACGGAAGCTTCCGGCGTAAATTTATATCCGAGAGAGATAGGATAATGATTATAAAAGCCGTGGAAATCGGAGCCGCCTGTAGGAAGAATGCCATATTTTTCCGCAATTTCTTCAAGCCGCTTTTCGCATGCATCGTCAGCGCTTTCGTGATATACCTCTATTCCGTCGATTTTTTCCGCCGCCGCAAGTTCTTCTATAAGCTCAAAGCTGTTATAAACCTTAGGATGCGCTATTACTGCGGTTCCGCCTGCCGAATGAATTAGATTTAGCGCGAATTTTACGTCTGGGATGTTCTCTGTCTCGGAGCGCACTTCTTCGGCGCAAAGACCTGTGCTTGCGTTGAACAGCTCGTTGTAGACATTTCCGTAAAGCTCAGTAGTGTATCCGTAGTCCATGAGAGCGTGCATTATGTGGCACTTGTATATGGCTTTTCCTCCTGCCGCGTAGCGCATGATGTTTTCAATAGCTATAGGGTACTGACCGATCACCTTCATCGCCATCTGCTTTCCGCGCTGTTTGCGCGCTTCACAGGTGCGAAGGCAAAGCCCCTCAAGCCTGTCCGGCTTTTTGGGCATATAGCAGAGTATATGCACCTTTCTGCCGCGTTCGCTGTCAACGGCGGAAATCTCCACGGCGGGCAGAACGCGTATCCCGTAGCGCTGTCCGAGAACGACGGCTCGTGAGGTTGACGCGAGGTTGTCATGGTCGGTTATAGCAAGGCAGTCGATGCTGTTGCGCTTTGCCTGCGCGATGACTTCCTCGATGCCGAGCGACCCGTCGGACAATGTGGTGTGGCAGTGTAAATCAGCTCTCATAATAAACCTCTCTTTCGGCTGTGGAACGGCTGTTCAAAATCAGCGTATCACCTTTCCTTTTATCTTTACCTTATCCGCTTTTGTTACGGGTGTGTTTTTCTTAGGATTAATCTCTGTAGGTTCTTCAAATCCGCCGCGATCGGTAAACAGGGTTTCATCCTCGTTCGTTTCATAGCGGGTATATTCCGGATTCACCTCACCCTTTGCTTCATAATAGGGATCGATAATAAATTTTCTTATAACCGGATATGCGCTGAATGTTGCAATAAAGCATACCCATGCCGCAGGAACGAGCGGAATGAGAAGCAAAGAATACGGCATGCCTATATACATCAGGACAAACAGCAGGGCTGTTGAAAAAAGCGCCGCAAGGCTGTTTTTAAGTCCGGCTATCATCAGAATAAACGAATTTTTGATTATCTGCGGAAGGCGCAGATTAAGCGCGACTATCTGCGGGTATATATAAAAGTGCATCATGTATATCATGATGCCTATCGCAAGCGATACTGCAAGCAGAACTTGATTCTGCGAGCCGAAGCCTTCGTTTACCGCCGCCATATAGAACGTCAGATTATACAGGAAAACGCCGATAAGCACGATGTCGGCAAGCCCGACGATAAATGACTGCTTGAAGTTCTTTTTAAACGCGGTTTTAAACTCGTCGAAAACGAAAATCGGCTCCCCGATGGAGAATTTGCGCATGACCTGCGTCATTGCCGCAAGTGCAGGACCGAACGTTACGACAGGGAGACTGAACAGGGTGAATATCAGGTTGATCTGAAAGAATTTCCAGAACTTATCCCCGAAAACCTCCCAAAACTGGAAGAACAGCTTTTTTTTCGGAGCGCCCTTCTGGACGCCGCTGCTTGTCATTTTATTTTTGAATAATGCCATAGTCTGTAACCTTTCTTTTGCCGGAAACGGGTTTTCACTGCTGTTTTGCGCCTTGTACAATATCAACAAAAGGCGTTTATTGACTGTATCTGCAGGTGATTTCCATCCTGCGGCACGGTAATACCCTATTTATTATACAACATTTTTTATAATTTTGCAAGTACTTTTTGTAAAAAACGACAAGAAAATTTGTTTAATGTACAATTAACAGAGCGCCGCCTTGACAATATTGCTCTTTTATGCTATATTGTAATATGTATCTTTGTGCAGTTTGGAAGGATGTATCGGAATGTTTGAAAGACTGGATTACCTCCGTGAAAAATCAAACAAGCTCCCGCTCCATCCGGGCGTGTACCAGATGAAAGATAAAAGCGGCAATATTATCTATATAGGCAAGGCAAAGCTGCTGAAAAACCGCGTTACTTCATATTTTCACGCGGTCGAAGCGCATAACGCAAAGACCTACAAGCTCGTTTCAAACATCTATGATTTCGATTTTATCGTGACTGAAACGGAGCTTGACGCTCTGGTTCTTGAAGCAAGCCTTATAAAACTCCACTCGCCGAAGTACAACATACTTTTAAAGGACGACAAGGGGTTCAACTATATCCGTATTTCCGGCGGGGATTACCCGAAAATTTCACATTCGTTCCGCAAGGACGATCCAAATTCGACCTATATCGGTCCGTTCACGAGCGGATATACGGTCAAGCAGACTATCGAGGAATGTAACCGTATTTTCAGGCTTCCGACCTGCAAAAAGGTGTTTCCGAGAGATTTTTTCAAGGAAAGACCGTGCCTGAACTGCCATATCGGCAGATGCATGGGCGTTTGCCAGGGAAAAGTGTCGAAAGAGGAGTATGCGGCGATAATTTCGCAGGCGCTGAATTATCTTAAAAACGGCAGCAAGGAAAGCGTCGAGATGCTTACAAAGGAAATGGAAGCGGCGGCGGAAAACCTTGAATTTGAACGGGCTGCGCAGCTTCGTGACAGGATCGCGGCGATAAAGCGCGCAGCAAAGGCGCAGTCGATAGAATCGGGACGCAGCATAAGCTGCGACGTGTTCGCGGTTTCGCAGAACATGAAGCTGACAAGCGTTGCAGTGGTGAAGTACCGCAGCGGAAAGCTGATCGACAAGGAAAATTATTTCATCGGCGACGAATACAGCGAACAGCTCATGCGCGGCGAATTTCTGCTCCAGTATTACAGCAACGGGCGGGAGATACCTGGAGAGATATATCTTGACGGCGATACCGAGGACAACGCGCTTCTTGAGGAATATTTCCGAAAGACGGCGGGGCATAGGGTGTCGATAAATGTTCCTAAGCGCGGAGAGGGATTGGTTTTAACGACGCTGGCGAAAAGCAACGCGGACGAATATCTTTCGCTGAGAGTCGGGCGCACAAGCCGCGAGATAACGGCTTTGCAGGATCTTGCGAAGCTGCTCGGACTTGCGAAAACTCCGACGCTCATAGAAAGCTATGATATTTCAAACCTCGGAGAGCAGACGCGCGTTGCGGGTATGATAACCTATAAGAACGGCAGGCCGTATAAGGCGGGCTACCGCAGGTTCAATATAAAGGATGTTGTCGGCGTGGACGATTACGGCTGTATGCAGGAAGTGATAAGGCGGCGGTTCGGGCGCTATCTTGACGGCGACGAGAGTTTTTCGGAGCTGCCCGACCTGATACTGCTCGACGGCGGCGCCGGACATGTCAACGCAGTGCGCGAGGTTCTCGACGAAATGAATATAAACGTAAGCCTTTTCGGTCTTGTCAAGGACGACAAGCACCGTACGCGGGCAATCTCGGACGGCGGCGGGGAAATACAGATAAACGCGAACAAGAGCCTGTTTAAATTACTGACGGAAATACAGGACGAGGTTCACCGCTATTCAATAGATTATCAGCGAAAAAAGCATAAACAGACGCAGTACGAGCTTGAACTGACCAAAATCAAGGGCATAGGTGAAAAAAAAGCGCTTGCACTGCTCAAAAAATATAAAACGAAGCAGGGCATTCGTGAAGCAACGGTCGAGGAGCTTATGGAAACGGCGAAAATCAGCCGAGAAACAGCGGAAAATCTGCACCTTTACATTCAGGAGATTTTTTAATGAGAGTTATTACGGGTACCGCCAGAGGGCGGCGGCTTAAGACGCTTGAGGGCGGGGATATTGTCCGTCCAACGGCGGATAAGGTCAAGGAAGCGATGTTCAGTATCGTGCAGTTTGATATAGAGGGAGCGGTAGTGCTCGACCTTTTTGCGGGTTCGGGACAGCTCGGCATTGAGGCGCTGAGCCGCGGTGCGGCAAAAGCTTATTTTGTGGACAGCAGCCCCGCTTCGATAGGCGTTGTCCGCGAAAATTTACAGCACACGGGTCTTGAAGAAAACGCTGTGGTAAGCAATATGCCGAATTCCGCATTTTTAAGGACAACTTCCGCAAGATTCGACGTGGCGTTTCTCGACCCGCCGTACGGAAAAAAGCTGATCCAGAGGTCGCTTCCCGCGCTGACGGAGCGGATGAACGACGCAGGGATAATTGTCTGCGAACACGAGCGCGAATGCAGACTTCCCGAAAGCGAGAGCGGATTTTCAATAAGCAAAGTGTATAACTACGGGAAAATTTCGCTTACCGTATACAGAAAAGGCGGGGAGGCGGACGAGGATGGGGAGTAATGCCGAAAGAATGAGAAAGGCTGTTTATCCCGGAAGCTTTGACCCTGTTACGAACGGACACCTAGAAATAATACGGCGTGCGGCGAACCTTTTCGATAAGCTGGTCGTTCTCGTGTCGTTCAATGGTGCGAAAAACGCTTGTTTTACGCCTGAGGAGCGCGTTGAAATGCTGCACAAGGTCTGTTATGACATTCCGAATGTCGAAATTGACAGCTTCGACGGACTTCTGGTCGATTATTTCAGCGAACATGGCTGCGATATTATTATAAAAGGTCTGCGTGCGATGTCTGATTTTGAATATGAATTTCAGATGGCGCATATCAACAAGCACCTCTGCGAGCGTGCGGAAACGGTATTTCTCTGTGCAGACAGCCAAAGCACATATCTTTCATCCAGCATGGTAAAGCAGATAGCGTCGCTCGGCGGTGACATAAGCGCATTTGTTCCGGCGTCGATCGTCGGTGACATAAACAAAAGATTCGATAAAGAAAGGAAGTAAGTATATGAGTATTGATGAAATTCTTGAAATGATGGACGATATGCTGGATAAGGCGGTGAATGTGCCTTTTTCCAATAAGAAATCGCTGATCGAAGTAGACAAAATGCGTGAGCTTATCGACGAAGTTCGGCTTAATATGCCTAAAGAGATCAAGCAGGCGCGCGACCTTGTAAACGACAGAAAGGCGATACTCAACGACGCGCGCAACGAGGCTGCAGGCATTGTTTCAAAAGCTGAACAGCGCGCCGCAGCGCTTATTTCCCAACAAGAGATCGTCCGTCAGTCAACCGCAAAGGCGAGCGAGATAAATGCGGCTGCCCAGGCGCAGACTAAAGAGCTTCGTGACATGACAAACAAGTATGTAGACAATATGCTGAATAAGGTTGAAGAGCTGCTTTCCAATGATCTTAACGACGTAAAAAAGGCGCGCAGCGCTCTTAAGAATACGATAAGGTAAAAGAAAAATCCCGAAAGTTAGTGGGTTAAACCAATAAAAACGGATAATGACAAAAAGATCCTGCTATGGTGTAATAAACACGCGGTAAAGGCTGAAGCAAATTTGATATATGAGCGCAAGGCTGCTTTTACTTAAAAAGTGAGAAAACAACAATTTATACGGGGGATTTTTATGAAAATTGCGAGCGCGTTGACCGAACGTTCCGACATTTAGCGGCGGCTGGCGGAGCTTGATACGCGGCTAAAGAACAACGCGAAGGTTCAGGACGGGGACAAGCCGTCGGAGGCTCCGCAGGAGCTTCTTGCCGAAACAGAGAATCTGTTTTGTCGGCTTGAGGAACTTATAACGGCGATAAATCTTACAGCAGGGCTGAAGTTGACGGCGCGCCGCTTACTGCACTGCTAGCCCGCCGCGACTGCCTGAAGCAGAAAATAAGCCTTATGAGGGGATTTCTCGACGCAGCGAGCAGCAGAATTGACCGTTATTCACGTGCGGAAATTGAAATACGCAGCACTGTTGAGGTAGCGGAGCTTCAGAAAAATCTGGACGCACTTTCAAAGGAGCTTAGAGAAACCGATGAAAAAATACAGGAAGCGAACTGGACGATAGAACTTATTTGAACAAAGCGGTAGTATGACGGCGGCGGACGTGAGCTCTGAAGCTGAGAATGAGCTTTCCTGGTCAGCATGTCGGGCGCATACCTTTTTACACTGCAAGCCCCGCACACTTAAAAGCGCAATCATACAATGCACGTTTATCACTTTATCGTCGGGCTGTCGTACGAGGGCGGGAAAGGGGAGCCGTATCCGCAGGGCGGGTGCGGTTTTGTTCTGCAATAATAAAGCCGCAGGGGGAATGGTCTGCGGCTTCTTGTTTTATTCAAGCCCTTTCAGGGCTGCGATCTCATCACGGTTCACGCGGATCTTCGCGTCCTTGATTACCTTTACATCGTCTCGCTTTACTGAAATCGGCGGAGAGTCAGGGCTTTTATCCAGCTTTACTTTCAAAACTCCTGTGAGAATATTGGCGTCCTCTACAACACCGCGTCCCTCGTCGGTTTCAACGAGCGCGCCGGCTTTCGGAGTGACCTTCAGCAGATCCTCGTAGCAGTCCTGCTCATATTTCAGACAGCACATAAGACGCCCGCATGTTCCTGAAATTTTGGACGGATTGAGCGAAAGCGATTGTTCCTTTGCCATTTTTATTGAAACAGGCTGAAATTCTCCAAGAAAACTGGAGCAGCAGAACGGTCTGCCGCAGATTCCAAGCCCACCGAGCATTTTTGCTTCATCCCGCACTCCGATCTGACGAAGTTCTATTCTTGTACGGTAAATTCCCGCAAGATCCTTTACAAGCTCGCGGAAGTCTACGCGGCTTTCGGCGGTAAAATAAAACAAAATCTTACTTCCGTCAAAGGTATAGTCTACGTCGATTGCCTTCATGTCCAGCTTGTGTTCTTCTATTTTCTTTATAAAAGTACGCATTATTTCGGTTTCCTTTTCGGCGTTTGTCTTTATCGCCTGAAGGTCGTCCTTTGATGCGGGGCGTATAATGGATTTAAGCGGCTGCACCACGTTCTCGTCCTTTATATTGCGGTTCGGGATAACGACCTCGCCGCACTCGACGCCCCTTGCTGTTTCTACAATAACCTTATCGCCTGCGCTGAGCTTCTTTCCGCCCGGAGAAAAGTAATAAACCTTCCCGACCTCTTTGAAGCGCACGCCAATAATTTCAGTCATAAAATACCTTTCCTTTCCTTGGCAATATCTATATTCCGCTTTCAATAACGGAAAACAATTTTGCGCAGCAATGCGCGTTAAACAGCTGAAGATTCGGGTTGAAATCAAGCTCGGAGATAAGTTCTCCAACCGCGTCATACAGCTTTGAAATTATTTTTATGCTCATTTTTTGAGACATTTGCCTTGCCTGATCTGAAAAAGCTCCGCTTATTTTGCCGCCGGAGGATATTGCCGAGGCTTTTGTAAATATCTCTGAAAGCAGGGTAAGCAGCTGTCCCGCATACTCTCTCGTTTTAACCGACGAAAAGCGTATTGCACAGTCATATTCCCGACCGCAGCAGAGTCCGCTTGATATTTCCGCAGCAATTCGGAAAAGCTCAGTATCGGATCCGTTTGCTCCGTCGATGCATTTACCTATACTTCCGCCGTAAAGTCCGTAAAGCTCCGCCGCTTTTTCAGCCGGAATGCCGCGTTCGGCAAGCGCCGCCAGACATTCGCTGCGGTCCGCGCCGTCAACATTCACCAAAGTAACGCGCGAAAGAATTGTTTCAAGAATAGGCGCTTTACTTTCCGATGTAAAAATGCAGCTGTTGAACGGAAGAGGCTCTTCTATAAATTTCAGAAGCGTATTCTGGCACGCAGCGCTCATAGTGTCAAGCTGTTCAAAAATAATTATTCTAAGATCTCCGTCATTCGGCGCCATAAAGCACTCGGTTATGAAGCTGCGCAGTTCCGCGACCTTATATTTTTCCATTTTACGAAGCGGATATACAACGTCGGGATGAATATGCTGCTCGATACGGCGGCAGTTCTTGCAGGACATACACGGTTCGTCTCCGTTTTCGCCGCAAAGTCTAAGCATGGCGGTGTAATCGGCGAGAACTGTTTTTCCGACGCCTTTTTCGCCGCAGAAAAGCAGCGCATGAGGAAATCTTCCCGACCGGCGGAACTGTCTGATTCTTTCAAGCGCCGCCTTTTTTCCGTAAAGCTTCATCAGACCTTTTCAAAGCGCTCGATGTCCGTAACGAATATCGTCGCGCCTCCGACGCTCACCTCAACGGGATAGCTTACGGGTGCGGCGTCCGCGCTGAACGAAGCCGCGCTCGGAACATACTGCTTGCGTTTTTTGGAGTGGTCGCGGATAATATCAATTATATTGTCAACCGCGCCGTCCTCGCAGCAGATAAGAAACGTTGTGTTTCCCGCCATGAGAAAACCGCCGGTAGAAGCGAGCTTTGTAGCGGAAAATCCGTTCTTTGTCAGCGCGGAGGAAACCGCGTGCGAGTCGTCATTGTTGACAATGGCGTAGATAAGTTTCATTTTCAATCATTCCTTCCTGTCAGGAAAAATACATCCTTTTATAGTATAACACAAAATTGCGGAAATGTAAAGTGATAAGTTTAGGGGAATTTATGTTTGTGTATAGTTGTCAATGATATGTTACACTCGGACTCAAAAAGCTACGAAGTTAAAGTGTAAAAAATGCAAAATGCCAAATGCGAGGAGCGAAGCGACGAGGATTTGGCATTTTGCGGCGGC
>Ga0129308_1000717_pt1 | contig 44408 bp, 40 predicted proteins | sample L827metagenome_FD_94440 | JGI IMG/M metagenome (GOLD analysis project Ga0129308, IMG submission 94440) | Ring-tailed lemur group fecal microbial communities from Wisconsin, USA - L827 metagenome | ecosystem: Host-associated > Mammals > Digestive system > Large intestine > Fecal | place: USA... | reverse complement strand
GCTTATGGACTAAGGGATATTTACAATAGCTTGAGAGGCTTATGGTAGCCTCTTTTTTTCATTAAAAGATACATACCATATAATGTGAATTTCAATGATTAAATAATTTGCATTTCTTTTTTTTCTGTCTTGAGTTAGCCTGCATTTAATTTGATTTTCTCACCAGCATACAAAATGACGGTCAACACCAAGGACAACGGAAAGAAAAGGGGATTAGGCATACCAACTGTTACTGATAGGGTCATACAGCAGGCGATAGTACAGGTGCTAACACCACTATTCGAGCCATCATTCAGTGATGGCAGCTATGGATTTAGGCCACGGAGAAATGCCCATCAGGCAGTAAGAAGGGTTGTCGAATATGCCAATGAGGGATATCGATACACAGTAGACCTAGATTTGGAGAAATACTTTGATACAGTTAATCATTCAAGACTTATACAGATACTATCTGAAACAATCAAAGATGGAAGAGTCATATCACTTATTCATAAATATTTTAACTCAGGGGTTATTGTGAAACACAAGTTTGAAGAAACGACGAAAAGAGTCCCTCAGGGAGGACCACTGAGTCCATTATTATCGAATATCTATCTCAATGAATTTGATAAAGAGATGGAGAAAAGAGGGGACTGATTTGTAAGATATGCCGATGATTGTGTATTACTTCTTAAAACTGAAAGAAGTGCATTAAGAGTTAAAGAAACAGTTACAAGATATCTTGAAGGAAAACTATTCGTTAAAGTTAATCAAGAGAAAACAACGGTAGCCTATATAACAGGCATAAAGTTTTTAGGATTTGGATTTTATGTAGAGAAGAGTGGTAACGTACGAATCACTTCACAAGAAATCAAAAGAGAAAATGAAAAAGAAACTTAAGGAGATAACGAAAGGAAACAGACCTATATCTAGTCAGCAGTTAGCACAGGAACTCAAATTATTCATTACGGGCTGGGTCAACTATTACAGGATAGGAAGAATGAAGATATTTCTTAGAGAAACAGACCAATGGCTAAGACGAAGAATAAGAATGATATACTGGAAGAGATGGAAACGAGTAAGGACAAGATATAGAAATCTACAAAAACTAGGGATAAACAAATATACATGGCAGTGGGCGAATACAAGAAAAAGCTACTGGCATACAGCCAATAGCTTCATACTCACTAGGACACTGACCAACGATAGATTGAGAAGTTGGGGATTTATAAGTGCACTAGATTATTACAATTCTATAAACTTATGAAACGCCGTGTAGGGAACCCTACGCACGGTGTTGTGAAAGGGGCGAAAGTTTTTAATTCTCAGCCCCTATTCAATTGAAACTATTAATTTTATTCATTTGGATTTAATTTTTCACGTGGACCCATTCCGTTTTTAAATTCACAGATGTGTGTACAACCTTCACCTGTTTCTGGGTCATAACCACAATTTTCATCATGAATATGATTACATTGATTAATTGTACAAAGTACAGTAAGAATCGTTGCGCATATAAGTAATATTCTTTTCATTTTCTTTTCCATCCTTTTTTGTATGGAACAATAAAGCTATTCTTTAATGATTATTTGGATTTCTTTTGAATCCTTTAAAGCTTTCAAATCAACATTTAGTATGATGGGACTTCTTTGATTTTCATTTTTGATCATTTCTTGAAAGTCAAAATTAAGATTTTCTGCCATTAGGATAAGTTCTTCCGTTTTAGGGAGATTAATTTTTTCCAAATAATTATATATTGTTTTACTACTAACTTCCAAAGTTTCTGCCAATTGAGAGATACTTAGATCATTAGCACTCATGGTGTTTTTTAGAAATTCTGAAATATATGTTTTATATTGTTCCATTTTTTGTGTATCTAATTTACTTTTTGGCATTGTTCCCACTCCTAATTATATTTTCTAATAGCTATTAGGATAAATCAAGAACTTTGAAATAAAATTCTTGAATATATGAAACAAACTTCAAAAAAGTGCTGGCTTGTCTAGTAAAAGTAAATTTCGGTGAAATTAAATAGTTTATAGCTATTTTTTATTAGAAAAACATTAATTTGATTCCAATTTATGTTGATTATATCGAAATAATTTGTTTGTTTTAAAAAGTGAATTTTTCTTTAAAAATCAGCATTTGTCGTGCTTTTTGCCTTCTTTTGAAAACGCTTTAAAAAAATTTTTTGATTTATGATATTATATCTATGTCAGATGCGATTATTTGATTTTTGTTCCTACTCTCTGTATTCTGACAAAATATATTATGTAAAGGAGATGAGAAAAAGGGATATTCATTTTTGATTAGGAGATATATTCATGATTGCCCATGTATATTTTCTAATTAGCATTATAAAAAATGAATACCTAATAGGGAAATAGAAGGCTTTTGTCATATTCAAAATTTAATTTTATGGCCCTCATTGTTTGTTAAATAAATCGGAGGAAAAATGAAACATAAAATAAAGTATTTTGCTATCTTAACGGTCATCTTAAGCGCAATTGTTGGCAACTTAACAATGGTTTCTCATGCCAGTCGTGTAGAGTCCAAAATTTATTATTACGTTAATGTTGCCTATGCAAAGCTCATTACGGATGGTTATCCAGAGCGTAACGATGATGGTGTGATTATAGATATGCATATTAATGATGCATACTTACAGACAAACCTGACAATTAATTATAAGGTTAGAATTAGTGATCCATCAGTTAGAGCAATTGGTATGAATTTTAAAGGCATTGCATCTAATTTGCAAAGCGTATCTGATACGATTCTAAATTATCATGATAAATAATATAAATTTCTGAGTAAATAAAGTTAAATTGAATGGATAACAACAAGCTTTCTATTTCGCTAACAGGTATTGATATCTGATGCGGGAGGGACAGAACCTATGAAGAAACTGTATTTTATTTTTATGATTCTTATTCTCTGCAGCTGTTCAAGTGGTGAGAAGACAAGGAAATATCTTCTTTATAATTTAGATCCGCTCTTTGTAAATGAGACTAGTATGACGCCTGCAGCGCTGTATTCAAAGGCTAACTGCATATATTCCGGAAGGGAATATTCATTTGGACTTCCACTAACGGAATCACAGTTAAATCAATTGTCAGAATATAAACAGATAAACCTTTATCCCTTTTATTCTATTTATTCTTCTTCTGGTTCTATTGATTTATGGGTAGATGATCAGCTGATGGATGCTCATTTTCATCCTATATATCTTGTTCCATATTTTGACAAAGAGGATATTTCAGAAATAAAAACAACGTTTCAACATTCACAGGAAGGGGAAATTTATCTTTCAAGTATGTTTGCTGATTTAGGTAAAATCAACATTGATGGTGAAGAAATACCGCTCAGAGAATATATTGATTATCAGGAAGATAAAAAGGTTAATGTAAAACTGGAGTTAAATATCCCTCAAACAATTGAGGAAGATCAAGAATATTTTGATTTTAATAATGTACTTTATGGACCATATCAGATAAGCCGCTACAGTAGTTATCCAATATCTGAAGTATTTACAATAGACGGCATTTTAAATTTCAGTAATGTGTATTTTGATGGCGGTTGTTCGGTGCTTATTCCTTATGAGTTATTTCAGCAGTATATAAAAGATATACCATTTCAATGCACGTGGTTGATTGAAACTAAGATGGCATCGGAAAAAATAGAGGCAATATTAGATGAGTTAGGTATTTGTTATGTCTCTTTGAATTAAGTTATAGGAAAAGAGGTGATGTCACGTGAAAATATATGATATAAACATTTTTTATGGGAAAAGAAATATTTTGAAAACAGATATGATTGATTTTCCTGAGGGGAATTTGACGGTTATTACAGGTGAGAGCGGAAGTGGCAAAAGCAGTTTATTGTCGTGCATATGTTTAGACTTGCATTGCGCTCCCGGATATTTAACGTACAATGAAAAAAAATTAGAAATGAATCGTCAGAGCCAGCAGAAAATCAAAAGAGAACTATTCACTTATATTGAGCAAAATAAAAGATTCATCGAGGAATTAAGCTGTTATGATAATATTTGCCTTGCGGCAAAGACGTCAGGAGCAAAGCTCTCCAAAGAGAGGCTTCAGTGGATAATTGATACATTGGATATATGTTTTGAATTATCTCGGTTTCCAAATAGTTTATCAGGCGGCGAAAAAGTTAAACTTGCTTTAGCGATAGCTATTGCCAGAGATACACCCTATATTTTCTTAGATGAAATCACAGCTTCGTTGGATAATGAAGAAGAAATGAAAATTGTTCGGATGTTAAAAAAATTAGCTCATGATTATGGTAAAACGATTATTTGTACATCTCATTCGGCGCAGTTAGCTGATATAGCAGATATTCGCTATGAAATAGGGAATAAGGAAGTGAAAGAGACCTATCGTTTACAAAAAGACACTGTTCGAAGCAGTTCAGAAGAAAAAAGAGAACAGCCTCATCTTTTAACGAAGTTCAATTTTAAACGAAAAAAACGACATATGTTGGAGCTTGTGATCCGCAGCACTGCTTTCATTTTTATATGCTTGCTTATGTGTATGGGATATATTTATGGGCAGCAATATGAGAAGGCCATTGCCAGAATTACTAACTTTGGAGTAGCAAATGAACTATTTTTAACGAACGTCACCTTTGAAGATAAGGAAAACAGCTTAATTTATTTACCAAGTGATTATTTGGGATTTGATAGCCAACAGCACCTTGAAATACAGGATTATTTGCGTGATAAGGCCGCTTTTTATCCTTTCTATAACTTCAATATCAGCGATAGTGACCCTCAAACCTCATTGGCTATTGTTCAAGGGAGTCAAACTATATTTGATGAAAAACTAGGCAATAATCAGAGAGTATATATATATCCATTTTATCAGGAACAAAATTATGATGATCTATGTATTTCTTTAAATAAAAACTCTGATGGGGTTTACATATCGTATCTTTTTGCGATTGCTTTTAATATTACCGATGTGAAAGATCTTTATCTTAATCTGTCAATTGCCGTTCCTTTTCATTCTTATGAAACAACGCTTATTGTAAATGGTTCCAAGCAGCCTGCGCAAAAAAATGAATATAAATATATGAATATTGCGGTTCCAGTAAGAGGTATTTTGAGTACATATAAAAATGAAATTTTTGGTTCAACAAATATTTATATGGATAAGGATCAGATGAACCAATTACTTGAACAGGCAGCAGATACTAACACTTCTTTTAAACCATCAACTTATATTATGTTTCTTGAAGAAAAGACAGAGCGTGATTTAGTGAAACAGGATTTAGAGCAATTGGACGACAATTATAGAGTTGAAGGAATCAATGATTATTTATCAGATGGTGTCTATTTAGAACAAATGACTCAAGAGAAAATAGTTTTTAAGTTTGTGCTTATTTCCGTATGCCTTTTTGCCATATTAACTTACATGTACTCCTTGGTATATTCTAAAAAAGAATATCAATATTATCGTATGCTTGGACTATATGGTGTCGAAAAAAGTAAAATCTTAGGTGTCTTCTATAATTACGTTCTTATTGAATTATGTATGCAATTTTGTATTGCCAGTCTTTTATGCTATTGGCTAGTTCCAAAGCTTATTGAAAAAGGTATTCTTCTTTCAACATTTACTATTTCTTTACCTCTCAGCATTCTCTTTATACTGCTCTTCTTTTATGCAATCATTGTTAATCTGGATTTGTTAAGAAAAATAATAAAAAATGATAAGTATTAAAAATTGTGAGTGTCGTTATAAAGAGGTGCTGTTTGAGAATGCAAATATTGATATTTATGATGATGAAATAACAACAATAACAGGAAAGAACGGCTGCGGAAAGACTTCCTTATTATATATGATTGGTCTAATATCAAAGATGTGTGGTCTGTATGAATTTGACGGAGCAGCTGTTCATCAGTTGGGAGAAAAGGATAAAGCAGCAATCAGGCGCAGAAAAATCGGCTATGTTTTTCAAGAGTCAAATTTTATTGAACATTTGACAGTGTACGAAAATTTTATGTTCTTTAGTCAGCTTTGCGGCTATGCGTGCAGTGAATCAGAAATAGAGAAAATGTTAAAGACTTTTCGATTAGATATTCCTTTAGATATTTCGCCCCTGTTATTAAGCGGTGGTCAAAAACAAAGATTAGCTATTGCCTTAGCACTCATCAAAAAGCCCCGACTGTTGATTTTAGATGAACCAACCAGTGCGCTTGATGAAAAAAATATGATCCTTTTAATTCAGATTCTTAAAGAAATAAAAGACAAATACCATTGTATGATTGTGATTGTTACGCATCAGTTAAAGATCATTGAAAATGCAGATAGAAATTACATGATTAAAGGGAAGAAAATTATGCTTCTTAAAGGGGCGGACAAAACAAAGAATATATCTCAGGCTGACAAACAATCCAGCAATAAAAAATATGTATTTCCTTATTTATGGTACCAGAAAAGATATCTTTGTTATCATAAAAAAAGATACGCAATCATTGCTATGGTACTTATTTTAAGCATCATGATGGTGGATATATCTGCTTACCAGTTTCATGATTATTCAGTTAAACTAAAAAAGATGATTGATGAGAAAAATAACAATGCATTGGTTATTTACAGTCAGGATGATCCGCTGCATTCATTACAGAACCTTGGACTAAGCGATGTACATCTGTTAAAACAAGCAACAGTCAATGAGTTTTGGATAGATGGAGAAAATACTGTTGATCACCTGGTTGTACAAAGCTGTAATCAGAACCAGAGAATAACAAAAAATGATGTTTTCCTAGATTACTATTTTGCGAAAAAATATCAATTAAAACAAGACGATACGATAGAAGTTATGTTGGGACAAAAGAGGTTCTGTTTAAAAGTGACAGGCGTGTATGACAGCCAACAGGGTTTTAATTACGATATACTGCCAAAATCAAATATTTATGTATCTGAAGAAAATGAGATATACCAATATATGGATAACACCAATTTATATCTTGTTTATTGTAATGAGGCAGAAAAGATTCCTGAAATAGCCAAGGCTATTTCAGAGGTTTTAAACACGGAGTATGTATTTTATGATGTAAAGCAAGTTGAAAAGATGTCAGATATGATATCTAGTACGAGGAATATAACTGCAAGTTTCAGTTTTATCCTTTTAACGACATTAATTGTTTTATCTTCTGTTTTTTTCATCAAAGATAAGAAAAACAGAAGGATGGAGTTTGCATTGCTCATTTCGAATGGATTATCTATTCAGGACATCTTTTTACTGAGTATTTGCACGGAAATTTTTATAACACTGCTTGTTTGTACAGCTGCTTTTTTAATATTTATGCCAGCTATGTTTTGGCATAACGGGTTAGGAATGTTAGTGCTGGCAGTTGTTTTAAGTATAGTCTCTATTCTAATACCGGGAGTTTTTGCAACACTTATTTATGTGAAAGAATCTCCGGCAAAAGTATTAAGGTGGTAAATTAGCTTCATTTTATGGCCAATTGTAATAAAGAATAACGAAAAAAGGAGGAACTAATATATGAGAAAATTAAATAACATGAAATTGTCAATTGCCTTATTAATTGGATTGATGTGCTTTAATATTGTTGCTACTTCATCTTTAGCCTATGAGGGAAAGAATGAAGACAAAATTATTGTTGAGGTTGTTTTTGGAACGTCTGATCGTGATACTATTGCCAATATAGAATTGGATGATGGGACAAAAGTTGGAGATCATGAATTTGAAGTTGTTGTCAAGCCATCAGCTTATGCGACAAATAGTGTCTCTACTTATTTTTATACAGCATATTGGATGACTAGAGATAATGTTGTTTCTTTATCTTTACAGCCAAGACCAGGAGTTAGAGGTAGTGTTGCGACCAAAGATGAAGGCTGGAGTGCTGTTGTTGATGAGTTTTCTTCAGACTCAAGATGGAAAAATGGAAATGTTATGAGATGGCAATATGATTGTCATTATTCATATGCTAATACTAAGCAGTATTGGAATTTAGAACCATCACGAACAGCAAGTAATTATTTGGAAGTTGTTGCTGCAAAATGCAATCCTTAATTAAAAATTAGGATTAAAGAATTCTTTGTTACGTTGGCAAAATGAATGAACTAATTTATTATATTAGAAATGGTACCATTAGAATGGTTACCATTTCTTTTTAAAAGAGAATATGTGAAAGGAAAATGGTATATGTATTACTTAGTAATGCATATATTAAGAAGAGCGTATGAAAAAAATTATTGGTATTTTGATTGCTCTTAACATTATTTGGTTAGGAGTATGTTTATATATGCAAAGTAACAAATCGGCGAAAATTGCAAATAACGAGGATTATGTGGACAGTATGACTTCCATCAATGATATAGAGGATTTAATGGATGATGATATTAAGGGATTCGTTTATTTTGGACGACCAAGCTGTCAGAAATGTATAAATACAGAAATAGTTTTAAATGATATTTTAAATAGTGAAAAAGACCTTAAAATATATAAATTTGATACTGATTATTGGCGAGATAATAAATATTTTTCAGATGTTTTAGAAAAATATCATATAGAATCGGTTCCTACTTTTATACAAATTGAAGAAAATGGTAAATATAGAGTTTTTAATGGCTCTGAAGAAATGTCCAAAACCAGAGAAGACTACGAAAAGGATTTACGTGAATTCCTTTTTGGATAGAGGTTTATAAAAATTAATTTTTTACTTGATATATTAAAACTATCACTGATTATTAAATTTTACTATATTAGTTTACAATTGCTGCAAAATATGGTTAAATATAGTTGGAAATAGAAATGTTTTCCATAATTAATCTAAATTTTTAGTTAATGAAATGCCCACATTACATTGTTTGAATGTACCAGAGGCTATGGTGAAAGGAGACCATGTATGAAAAAAATAATTATTGCTTTAGTTGTTGTGATTTTTGGTGGTTTATTTGCCCTAAATTATCATGTTCAAACTGGTTTTGATTGGGAAGCAGATCAAAAGGTGACAGATTACATTGACAGTATGTCGTATGTAGATGATGTAGAGGAATTAATGGGTGATGATTTCCATGGGTTCGTTTATTTTGGAAAATCAAGCAGCCAGGAGTGCGAAGATATAGAATTTGTTTTAATGCGAATCGTGCGCAGGGAAAAAGATCTTCGGGTTTATAATTTTGATACTGATGTTTGGAATGATAAGGAACATTTCTCTGAATTTTTGGAAAAGTATCAGATTGAATCAGCGCCTACCCTTATTAAGGTAGAGGAAGATGGTACATACAGTGCGTTTGATGGGTTTGATGGAACAACAAAAACCGAAGAAGAGTTAGAAAAAGATTTACGTGAATTTCTTCTTGGATAATGGTTTTCTTCTATGTTTTATCTAAAGATGATTAGCGAGTGATTTGAGGTCATTCGCTATTTTTTTTGTATTTTGTCGTCCATTTTGTTTGCAATATCGTTATATAGGTGAAAGGAAAAAGGAGGTTGATTTTATATGAAATTGATATGGAGGAGGAACTGGAAATATTTAGTGATTGCTTTAGTGAGTTTGTTAATAATGCTGTACGGGATGCTGGAAGATATTAATTTTTTCAAAATTATATTCAGGGCAATGACAGATCCTGTTTTTCGTGCGAATTTCTTTTTGAATCAGGAATTAGATGTTTACCGTCATTTTGAACCAACCCTGTTCAATATCGCTCAACATGTCATCGAGACATCTATGGGCAGTGGCTTTGATGCCATTATTGTTTTAAGTACAGTCTGGTTTCAGCTAATTATTCCTTTGTTTGCATTGCCGGTATGTGTTTCTTTTTATAAGATGTATCATTCAGTCTTAAAGTTTTCGTATCACCGCAGTCAGAAATCTTATCGAAAGATCCTTTTTAGAGAGATATTCTGGCATGCTTTTAAGTTAGCGGCTTCTGTGTTTGCAGGTTATCTGATTTTTATGGTGATTGCCAAGTCCAGAGCCAATCCTGGCATATTTGGAGATCCAGGAAGATCCCTTTTCAAAGATTTAATTGGCAATGGATTATATACCAATCATACAGTTCTTTATTTTGTTTTAGAAGGCTTCGTTCGTTTTTTTATGGTACCATTTTTCTATACATGCTTGGGACAGGCTGCTGTACTGTCAGAGGTTTCGTTAAGGTATGTGATTGGTACGCCCATTATTTATTATTATGGTTTGGCTGCGATTGGGTATGCTTTGTATCTGGCTGTTCCTTCAATAGCTATTTATATTAATCCAACAGTACTGATGGCAAACGGTTCATATGATTTTAATACTTTATTGATGCTTTTGACGAATTTGATGCCTCTATATTTATCCATTGGCATCATTTATTGGAAGGATAAACATGTGGAAATATAAAAAAGCGATTCTGTCCGGAATTGCCATTGGGTTGCTTAATGCATTTTATGTACTGTTGAATATTGGTGACGAAACAAAAACAATGTGGACCGCCTCACAAATTGTTTTCTTAGATTATACATATCATTTTTTCTTTTCTTTCTTTTTGTTTTCATTAATTTATACAAGCCGGAACCATGATTTAGAGCTTTACAAATTTAAAACACTGGCGGCTTATCGGAAGTATCAGTTACTGTGGCATTGGCAGTCTTTATCTATCTGCTTTTTAATCATGACACCGATACAGGTTTTAGTATATCACTTTTTCAGTACTGATGCCGTGCTGATTTTATTGATGAGAAACAGCCTGTTTTTCTGCTTTATTTGTTTTACAGCTTATCTATATGAGCAAATGCCATTTAAATATAAAAATATCGGCATTGTCTGTCTTTATTTATTCTGGAATTTTGAGATGATACTGCTGCTGGTATTATCGGATACATGGTTAGGCAACTTCAACGTTTTTATTATTTTAAAATCTATGAGTATCATCAGAGTCTTAAAATATATCAGCTGCGGCATCGCAATCATTGCTTTTGTCAGGCTGGTTGGGGAAGGAGACAAAAAACAATGGCTGGATTGAAAATAAAAAATATAGTGATTCGATCATTCCTGTTTTACTTATTTGCTTTCTTCATCTTCTTATTTTCCTGGCATCAGCACGATTGTTTGGAATTATTTGAAATTTTATTTTTGAATTATGCTTTATTTCCTCAATATATGTTAGAAAAGTTTAGCATCACATTGTTAGTGCTGAATGTCCTGATGTTCTTTCTTTTCCTGCATCCACAGATTTCGGATTTATTAGAAAACACTTCTTTTCTTGGCCTGGGAAGCCATAAGCGAAGAAAGAAACAACTGATCTTAAATATTCTATGGGATACAGTTCTTGTTAATGGGCTTCTACTGATCTTTACTTTTGCAGAGATCCTTGGCATTGGGACGATAGGAAATTTGCTCGTTCAGGAAAAGCTAATATTTGATTTTGATTTATGTTTAAGACTTTTTATATTTTTGGTGAAATATTTTTTATGGCAATTGATTTTTGTCAGTGCCATGCGGCTAGCAGCTTTAATTCATCCCATCAGTCATGGCGAAATAGTGCCTTATCTTGTATTGAGCGCAGGCATTATATTCGATAGTAGTTTTAATACACATTGGATGAACATGGCAGATAGCATTCCCTCGGGCATTGTTGATATCATTATCATTTTAATGATTGGCATGGTGGCTGACGGTTATATGATTTATAAAATTAATCACAGTAAGGAGATATTTGTATGATCAGATTAGAAAACATCAGTAAGAAATATGGCGATAATATCATTTTTGAAAACACTTCGATGAGCTTTGAACATCAGAAAATTAAGATTAAGGGTGAGAATGGTGTTGGCAAAAGTGTTTTGTTGAAAATAATAGTGGGCTATTCATTACCCGATCAGGGACAGGTTTATTATGATACATCAAAAGAGATAAGAAAAGATGCCGATTTTATTGAAAATGCCGGAGTCAGCATCAATGCTCCTGAATTTATGAAAAGCTGGACGGGCATGGAAAACCTGCTGTATTTGGCGAATATCAACAAAAAATGCAGTCAGGAAAAAATCATTGAACTGGCGGAAGTTTTTGGCTTAAAAGAGGCACTTAAGAAAAAATATAAATCCTATTCTCTGGGCATGAAGCAGAAAATGCGTTTGCTTCAGGCAGTGATGGATGAACCGAGATATTTGATTTTAGATGAGCCCTTTGATGCTTTGGATGAAAAATCAAAAGCAATTGCCAGAGATTTTTTAGATCAGTATCTGGCTAAGGATGAAAAGCGAATGTTAATTTATACAAGTCATTCAGAACAGGATGATTTCTTTGCAGATATCATTGTTCATATCAAAAATTATCAGCTGGTGTAAGAGCTGCTTAAGAAAAAATGTTATTGATTGTTTTGACTATGCTTTTAAGCAGCTGTTAAGATTTGCAAATAGGGGAAAAGTCTGTTGCAGAAAATTGCGAGTATGTGGTTGATTGTGCGCTGCACTTTTGCCATCGAATGATGGGCAGGAAATACCCATGATTGAGTACGAGATGCTTAAAGAATTGGACAATTTTAATGTACATAATCAGAGTTTCAAAAGAGAAAGCAGCCTGTGATGGGGCTGCTTTTCTATGACTCAAATTTTTATAATTTAGCAATGACTTTACCAATACAGTCAATGCGCATATCTCCATTGAATTGAATGGGCTGATAAGCTTTGTTATGGGAAATCAGGCATTGCTGACCTAATTCTTTGACAAAGGCTTCACCGTTAATCATAAAGATGCCAATGTCTCCGGTTTGTAAGTAGTTTTGTTTTTTCACAAGTAAAACATCATTATCCTCATAGGTTGGAAACATACTGTTGCCGCAAACGGCAATTGCAAAATCTGCCTGACGGTTTTTGCTGGTATCTTCAACTTCAATCATTTCTGAAGGCAGGTCATCAAAGACAAACTGTCCTTCGCCCGCAGAAACGGCCCGACCGTAGTAAGGAAGATAGAAATAGGAAGGCGTGATCACAGCATGGTCTTGCTGGTTGGCTAATTGGGAAAGTTCTTCATTAAGAAAATCAAACACTTTATAAGTTAGTTCTGTGAGATCCTGCTGATGAAGCTCTACCTCGCAATGATTTTTGGTTAGCATATAATGTTGAGTATCATCATCTAAGCTAATATCCCATCCAGCCAGGGCTGCTTGCTCGAGAATTCTTGCATGGTCACTGTCAGGATTTTCCAGACCCATTAAAAAAGCAGGCGTTGTTTTTAGGGCACAGGCAAAGGCATTGATTTTAGACTGCGCAATATCGGTAAGTTCCAGTTCGATTTTATTGATGGAAGAACGAGATTTATATCCTAACTTTTTAGCTAATTCATCTTGTGTCATATGCAGTGCTTCTCTTCTGGCTTTAACTCTTTTTCCCATTGACATAATATCTACCACCTTTACTGCCATTTTAGCATGCTGTTGAAAATAAATCAACAAATTTACGAAAGATGAAGAACAGGGATTGACAATAATATCTGAAAATGATAATATCCTATTGTAGAATAAAAATCTACAAAATGTGACAGGATAAGACGGGATAAACCGCCTTTCTAATGTTTTAAATTATATTTAAAGTTATAGAGTGCTGCGGCCAGAATGATGACATACCCAATCAGGCTGTATGCATCTGGCACCTGAGCGAAGAAAAAGAAACCAAAAGCTGCCGAGAATATGATTTGAGAGTAGTCCAGGACAGAAATTTCCTTTGCCGGTGCATAGCTATAAGCTGAAGTTACCCCAAATTGTCCGCCTGCAGCGGCAAGACCAGCCATCATTAAGGCTAAGAACTGCTGCATATTCAATGGTTCAAAGTTTAGACAGATGTAAGGCACAACAGCGATACAACTGAATGCTGAAAAGAAAAAGATGATTTTAGCTTTGGCAACACCGCGTTCACTAAGCAGGCGAACTAAAGTGTAAGCCAATCCTGCGCCTGCAGCACCGATAAAGGCAATGACACTCGGCGCAAAATCGGCGTTGGCAAATGTTGGGCGAATAACAAATAATGACCCAACAAAAGCGATGATAATTAATCCTATCTGCGTGAAGGTAATTTTTTCTTTAAGAATCAAAAAAGAAAACAGAATTGCAAAAAATGGGCTCATTTTTTGTAAGATGGATGCATCCGCCAAAAGCAGATGATCGACAGCGTAAAAATTAGCTAGCAAGCCAATCGTGCCAAAGGCAGCCCGGGCAATGAGTAAACCTAAGTCCTTTTTCTGATAAGAGAAACCTTCTTTATTTTTGATGAGTGTTAATCCGGCAATGATCATTGCGACCAGATTACGGAAAAAGCTTTTTTCAATGGAGTTGATATCTCCTGCTAATTTGACAAAGACGCTCATCGCCGCAAAGCAGAAGGCGCTGATCACGATGCAAAGAGCTCCTTTTTGTTTATCTGACATTTTCGGTCACCTCAGCCTATAAGTATAACAGATTTACAGCTGAAAACAATGATTAATTGTTAGAGAAAAGCGGGTAAGACAGCACTTTTTGTTCATTAATGCCGATAAGAATCAGCACGGGCTGTTCATTTTGCAGGATAAAACTTGCCACAGTGTCAGTGGATAGGACTTTACGAAAATACATGCCTGCATCAGTGACTAAAGCAATCCATTGGACAGAAATTGTTAAGCGAACTCTCAGTTCCCGGTTACGCAAAATGACTTCGATATCCTTTGGACTAACAAGCGGAAGAGAGCAGGGAACAACATAACGACTGGAAAGCACAGGTGCAGAAAAAGTAAACAGAATCTGTTTTTTATGTCGATAGGTTTTAAACAAAATCATCACCTTCCAGGAATAGTTTTCCCAAAAGTGGTGATGTTAAACATAACGGAGAATTTCGAAAATAACGGGTAAAAATTTTTTCAAATGATGACTATTTTATGTAAAAAGATATTCTGCGAAATATTTAGTTACTTTACTCAAAATTTGACTGGAATTGTGCTAAAATAGTGACATTGAGGTGAGAATATGGAAGATAAGCAAATCAATGAGAAGAAAACTGAGGAATCAAAAAATGCCCGCCATGTCCTGCAGCTTGTTTTAGTATTGTTTATAGGTATTGGTCTGGGATTATTTGGTCGATTCAGATCACAGAATAATGGCATTGCGCCGACATCATCATCGAATCTGAGCCGTTTTGATCAGGTTTATGAAACAATCCAGGATAGCTGGGTGAATACCGGAGAGGAAGATATTGATCTGGAAGCTGCGGCAATTAAAGGATTTCTGGAGAATATTGGGGATCCGCACACGACTTACTTTACGAACGAGCAGCTTAAGAATTTTACTTCAGCGGTTGAAGGCAGTTTTGCCGGGATTGGTGTTTCCTATTCAATGCGTGAAAATGGCGGATTGATTTCTTCTGTTATGGAAGAAACACCTGCCAGTGAAGCCGGCTTCAAGGCTGGAGATATTATTACTGCTGTAGACGGGACATCGATTATTGGTTTAACATCGAATGATGTTAAGGCACTCGTGACAGGTGAAGAAGGCACTTCTGTAACCTTAACAATTTTACGCGATGGCAAAGAAATGGCATTAACGGCTGTCAGACGTAAAATCGACAGCAGTGTCACATATGAAAAAAGAGAGGCCAATGGCAAACAGATTGGTTATCTTGATATTAATACGTTTGGCGATATGACGGATCAGTCTATCAAAAAGGCACTTAATTTCTTTAAGGAAAATGGCATAGAAACAATCGTGATTGATTTGCGGGACAATACCGGCGGTTATTTAAGCTCGGTGCAAAACATCTTGAGTTTATTCCTGCCAAAGGATACTGTTCTTTTCAGTCTTGAGCAAAAGAGTGGTCCGGCTCAATCCTATCGTTCTGTTTCAGATGAAAATTACACTTTTAAACAGGGCTACATTTTAGTCAATGGTGAAACGGCCAGCGCCTCTGAAGTTATGGCCGGCGCTTTGAGCGAACTTCTGGAATATCAGCTGGTAGGAAAAAATACTTATGGTAAAGGAACTGCTCAGACACAGCTGATGTTAAGTGATATGAGTTCTATTAAATATACCTATGCAAGATGGCTGCTGCCTAGCGGAAAATGTATTAACGGTGTTGGATTAGCGCCAGATATTGAAGTCGATGCACCAGCATTAAGTGATTTTTACAGTATTGTATTAGATGAGGGACAGACAATTGTGGCTGATACAGTCAGTGAACAATGCCTGGAGATGCAGAAAATGTTAAAAACAATAGGTTATGATCCAGGAAGAGAGGATGGTTATTTCAGTGCAGGCACTCAGCAGGCGCTGGAATCATTTGAAAAAGATCATGGCTTAAGTGTTGATGGTATCTTTGATGCCAATGACAATCAGGAGTTAGTGAATGCTTTAATTACTTATTTTAACGATTTGGCACATGATGCCTGCTATCAGAAAGTATTAGAAGAAATGAGATGATGCTATGCAGTTTGAACTGGTTTCAAAATATCAGCCGACAGGTGATCAGCCTGCGGCTATTGAATCGTTGATTGAAGGACTGAAGGCCGGAAAAAAAGAACAGGTTTTATTAGGGGGCACAGGTACAGGAAAAACTTTTACAGTTTCCAATGTTATTGCCCAAATGAATAAACCAACGCTGGTTCTTTCTCATAATAAAACACTGGCGGGACAGCTCTATTCAGAATTAAAAGAGTTTTTTCCGCATAATCGTGTGGAGTACTTTGTATCGAACTTTGATTTTTACCAGCCAGAGGCATATATTCCCGGCAGTGATACTTATATTGATAAGTCTACCAAGACCAATTACGAAATAGAAATGCTAAGAAGCTCGGCGATGAATTCACTTTTAGAAAGAGAAGATGTAATTGTCGTTGCTTCAGTGGCATCTATTTATGGTTTAGGAAATCCGGATCGTTATCGGGAAATGATTTTCTCTGTTCGTGTTGGTCAGGTAGTTGACAGAAAAGAACTGCTGGCCTTTCTTGTGGATCGGCAGTATCATCGCAATGATTTAGAACAGACTAAAGGAACTTTCAGAGTTCGCGGAGATACGATTGAAATTGTGCCTGGTCATACAGACAGTTACATGACGCGTATTGAACTTTTTGGAGATGAAGTAGAGCGCATCACCGAAGTCGATCCGCTGAATGGACATATTTTAAATGCTTATTCTCAATATACTATTTATCCAGCAACAGGTTATGTTACAACCAAAGAACAGATGGATTTAGCTGCGGATGGCATTGAGAAAGAGCTGGAGGAGCGATTAGCGTTCTTCTTATCAGAAAATAAGCTCCTGGAACATCAGCGTCTGGAACAGCGGACACGTCATGATGTGGAGATGTTAAGAGAGGTTGGCATTTGTCCGGGTATTGAGAACTATGCCCGACATATCGACGGCAGAGCACCGGGACAAAGGCCATATACTCTGATGGATTATTTTCCTAAGAATTTTTTATTGATCGTTGATGAATCTCATGTTATGCTGCCTCAGGTGCGCGGCATGTATAATGGTGACCGTTCCCGTAAAGAAACTCTTGTAGAATATGGGTTCCGTCTGCCTAGTGCCCTGGATAATCGTCCTTTGCAGTTTGATGAATTTGAAAACATTATCCATCAGGCAATTTATGTTTCAGCGACACCAGGGGATTATGAATTGGAACATGTTCATGGTGAAGTGACGGAGCAGATTATCCGACCAACCGGACTGCTTGATCCAATCATTGAGGTTCGTCCGTCTAAAGGACAGATTGATGATTTGATAGATGAGATTCATGAAAGACAGGCTAAGAATGAGCGAGTTTTGATTACCACTTTAACGATTCGAATGGCTGAGGACTTGTCCGGGTATTTAAAAGAGTTAGGCATTAAAGTTGCTTATCTGCATGCTCAGACACATACGTTAGAGCGTACAGAAATATTAAGAGACCTGCGTTTAGGAAAATATGATGTATTAGTTGGCATTAACTTATTAAGAGAAGGACTGGATTTGCCAGAAGTTTCCCTTGTGGCTATTCTTGATGCCGATAAGGAAGGATTTTTAAGAAACTACCGCTCATTGATTCAGACCATTGGGCGTGCAGCGCGTAATGCCAATGGCAAAGTCGTTATGTATGCTGATCAGATGACTGATTCTATGCAAAAAGCGATTGACGAAACCAAGCGGCGTCGGGCAATTCAGGATGAATATAATCAGGCGCATGGGATTATCCCACAAACGATTCAGAAAGAAATTCGTGATGCAATTCATGGCAAAGAAACTCAGGATAATTTGAGCGAAGTGGTGAAGAAAGGCAAAAAAGCACCGAAGAAGGCTAAGAAACAGTTGATTTCTGATCTTGAAAAGGAAATGAAAGAGGCCGCTAAGGCACTTGACTTTGAACGTGCGATGGAATTAAGAGATATGATTATAGAATTACGCGGAGATAATGACTGACGCGCAGAAAGGAAATATATGTCAATTCAGGATAAGTGTTCTCAAAAACTGAATAGGGTCATTGATGCACTGACTAGTCAGGGCGGAGATGTTTGTTTTGTCGGCGGCTGTGTCAGGGATTACTTATCAGGAAAGGAAATGAAAGACTTCGATATCGAAGTCTTTCATCTTACTGAAGCAGCGCTTTATGCATGTCTTTCCTCCTTTGGTACCTGTCAGATGATCGGCAGCAGCTTTGGTATTTATAAACTCGCTGATTTGCCGGAAGCAGATTTTGCGCTGCCGCGCAGGGAGAAAAAAACGGGAGAAGGGCATCAGGGCTTTACTGTATATGTAGATCCTGAGCTTTCAATTGAAAAAGCGGCTAAACGAAGAGATTTTACGATGAATGCGATTTATTATCATGTTAATACAAGACAATATATAGATCCCTATCATGGCATTGAAGACCTGCAGCAGGGGCTGATTCGAGTTGTGGATCAAGAGAGCTTTCCTGAGGATCCTTTGAGAGTTTTGCGGCTTGCTCAGTTTTTAAGTCGGTTTGACTTTGAGGTTGACCCGGATACAAAGATGCTTGCGGCAGAGATGGTCAGGCAGGGAACGCTGGAGACATTAAGTCATGAGCGAATTGTGGCAGAGTATGACAAAATGCTTTTGGGTGACAAGCCTTCTAAAGGACTGCAGTTTTTAATGGATATTCAGGCATTACCGGAGCTGCTGGCATGTTTGAAGGAGGTTTTTCAGCGCCCGGATTATCATCCTGAGGGGAATGTCTGGGTACATACATTAATGGTTGTCGATGAAGCAAGTAAAGTGAAATCAAAAACCTCCTGGCCGTTAGGCTTTATGTGGAGTGCACTTTTACATGATGTAGGGAAAGCCAAAACCACTGATGAATTTGGGCATGCCTATGGTCATGAAGATGTTGGCGCAGACATGGCCGTGGCTTTCTTGCGCTCAATTCAGAAAAACAAGGCGCTTGAACGCTATGTCCATTGTATGATAAAAAATCATATGAAGCTGATGACTTATGCAAGAAGTCCAGCCAAAGATAAAACATTTTTAAAATTATTATGGTATTTGGATGGAAAAACAACCTTAAATGACTTATACTATTTAACGCAAAGTGATACCTTGGGCTGCGGGGGCAGCCATGAAGCCTCATTACAGGAAATGCAGGCATTTGTACAGGATAAGGTAACTCGGCTTGGTGATAAAGCACCAAAACCCTGCGTAAATGGTAAAGATTTGCTGGATTTAGGTTTTCTGCCTGGACCAGATATCAAGCAATTATTAAATGAAGCTTATCTGCTGCAATTAAGCGGCTTAAATAAAACAGATATTTTAAAGAACATCAAAGGGAGGAAGAAAAATGGAACAAGAGAACATCGTTGTTAAAGGGGCACGTGTTAATAATCTGAAGAATGTGGATATCAGTATTCCCCGTGATCAATTGGTGATCATGACAGGACTATCCGGATCAGGGAAAACATCTTTAGCTTTTGATACTATTTATGCCGAAGGACAGCGCCGTTATGTTGAGTCACTGAGTTCCTATGCCCGCATGTTTTTAGGCAATGTAGAGAAACCAGACGTTGACAGCATTGAAGGGTTAAGTCCGGCGATTGCCATCGATCAGAAGACAACCAGTCATAATCCCCGTTCAACAGTCGGCACGGTTACTGAAATTTATGACTATCTTCGTTTGTTGTATGCCCGGATTGGTGTGGCTTATTGTCCTGAACATAACATCCCAATTCAATCACAGACGATTAAACAGATGTGCGATGCCATTGATACTTATGAAGATGGTACCCGCCTGCAGATTCTGGCGCCTTTAATCAAAAATAAAAAAGGAACGCATAAAGATTTATTCGAAAAACTTTTGAAGGATGGCTATGTCCGTGTCCGGGTTGACGGCGAAGTCAAAATGCTTGAAGATGAAATTGTTTTAGATAAAAACAAACGCCATACGATTGAAGTTGTCGTTGACCGTATTATTAAACGTTCAAATGATCATTCACGTTTAGCTGATTCATTGGAGACAGCGACAAAACTTGCGGATGGTGAAGTTGTTGTCCAAAATCTTAATTTAAATGAAGAGGCATTATTTTCGGAAAACCACGCCTGCAAAATCTGTGGATTTTCTGTGCCTAAGCTTGAGCCTCGTTTATTTTCTTTCAACTCTCCATTAGGCGCTTGTCCAGACTGTAATGGACTGGGCATTAAAAACGAAGTTGACATAGACTTATTAATCCCTGATTTCAACCTAAGCATCAATCAGGGCGGGATACGTTTCTTTAAAACATCTGTCGGAACAGATCGCATCGAATGGCAGAGATTTCAAATTTTATGCCGCGCCTATAATATTGATCTGGATAAACCGCTGAAAGATTTTACCAAAAAAGAAATGAAGATTATTCTGGAAGGGTCAGACCGTCCAATCAGCTATGAGATTATTTCAAGTTCCGGAAACAGCAATCGTAATACAAAGTATATTGAGGGCGTTAAAACATTAATTGAAAGACGTTATGTTGAGACAAGCTCCAATTGGTCTAAAGAATGGTATGCGTCATTTATGGCTGAACACACTTGTCCAACCTGTCAGGGCAAACGTTTAAATGATGAAGTGTTAAGCGTCCGTGTGGGCGGTTTAAACATCGCAGAATTGACCGATCTATCTATTGATAAAGCATTAGAATTTTTTGAAAACCTTCAATTAACAGAGATGCAGCAACAAATTGCCGCTTTAATTCTTAAAGAAATCAAAGACCGTCTGGGATTCCTTGTGAATGTCGGATTAGGTTATCTGACACTTTCCCGTAAAGCTGGCGGTCTGTCCGGCGGTGAGGCGCAGCGTATCCGTCTGGCAACTCAGATTGGCTCCCGGTTAACAGGCGTTTTATATGTTTTGGATGAACCATCTATTGGCCTGCATCAGAGGGATAATGATAAACTGATAGCGACCCTGAAGTCTATTCGTGATTTGGGTAACAGCGTTTTGGTAGTAGAGCATGATGAGGATACCATGAGGGCTTCTGATTATATTGTCGATATCGGTCCTGGGGCCGGTGTCCATGGCGGTACAGTGGTAGCGCAGGGAACACCTGCAGAAATTTGTCAGAATGAACAGTCAATTACCGGTCAGTATCTTTCCGGCAAAATGCAAATTAAAGTACCTGAAACCCGTCGCAAAGGCAATGGTTTATTTTTGGAAGTCAGAGGCGCGCGGGCCAATAATCTGAAAAACCTCAATGTGAAATTCCCATTAGGAACGATGACGATTGTTACTGGCGTTTCCGGCAGCGGAAAATCATCATTGGTTAATGAAGTCTTATATAAAGCAATTGCCCAGAAACTTTACAAAGCTAAAGATAAACCAGGACCACATCGGGAAATTAAAGGACTGGAACACGTCGATAAAGTTATTAATGTTTCCCAGGATCCGATTGGCAGAACACCACGCTCTAATCCGGCAACATATACGGGTGTATTTGATGATATCCGGGACTTATTTGCTTCAACAAAAGAAGCAAAAATCCGTGGTTATGACCGCAGTCGTTTCTCTTTCAATGTCAAAGGCGGACGCTGTGAAGCCTGCCAGGGAGATGGTGTTAAAAAAATCTCCATGCATTTCTTACCGGACGTTTATGTGCCTTGTGAAGAATGCAAAGGAAAAAGATACAATGAAGAGACATTAAGTGTTACATATAAAGACAAAAATATTTACGATGTTTTGGATATGACAGTAGAAGATGCCGTTGAGTTCTTTAGTAATATTCCTCGCATTAAGCAGAAAATGCAGACGCTCAATGATGTTGGGTTAGGTTATATCAAATTAGGTCAAAGTGCCACAACGCTTTCCGGCGGTGAGGCCCAGCGTGTTAAACTGGCAAGTGAACTGCAGAAAAAAGCAACAGGAAAAACAGTTTATATTCTTGATGAACCAACGACTGGATTACATAGCCATGACGTTTCTATTCTGATTGGGGTATTACAGCGCATTGTCGATAATGGAGATACAGTTATTATCATTGAACATAATCTTGATATGATTAAAGTCGCTGACCATATTATTGATTTAGGTCCTGAAGGCGGAGACAATGGCGGAACCATTGTTGTCAGTGGAACACCGGAGAAAGTCGCTAAATGTAAAGAAAGCTATACCGGTCAATTCTTAAAGAAGATGCTGGAAAATGGACATTAAACGTTTGTCGCCACAAAATCTGTTCATGCGTTTTGTGGCGACCTTTCTGGTTATTTTAGTCATGCGTACCGGCGGCTTTGTGAATGTCCAGCTTTCGTTGGCGTCTCTGTTTCTTTTTTCTTTAGCGGAAGTATTTATTTTTTCAATATTGATGATGATTTTTTACATGATTATGGTACAATACTTAATGAAGAAAAGTAAACTGGCATTAGCTGAAGCTTTGATTTGCCGTTATGGACACTGGCCAATCAGTTTAATTTGTTTTGGGACAATGAATTTAATTTTCAAATTATCCTGGTCGGGATTGGTAATTTTAATGATCTGGCTTGCCAGTGAACTGACAGTTTATATTGCGCAAACACTTTTTGGACCTAAGAGGAGGAATGATCATGGCAGATAAATCAAAATATATTAGTGTCGCAGCTTTAGTAGAGCATTTTGATTTTAAACAAGTAAGCGGGAATAAGGAATCATTGAACCGGTTGGTTCATACTGCAGAAATCAGTCGTCCCGGTTTTGAATTAGCTGGTTTTTTCCAGCATAGTGATATGCGCCGAATTGTTATTTTTGGCGAAAAAGAGATCGCGTTCATCAGGCATCTGGATAAACAAGTTCAGGAAGAACGTTTTGATGGTCTGACTAGTGACCAGACACCTATGATTATTATTTGTAAAAGTTATCAATGTCCATCTGTATTAAAGAAGATTGCTAAGAAAAAGAATTTTCCTATTTTTCTGACAGATCGTCCAACAGGCCGTGTTTCTATTGCTGTCAGTGCTTTTTTGGATGAGCAGCTGGCAGAGGAAACCTTGATGCATGGTGTTTTCATGAGTATTCATGGTAAAGGTGTCATCATCCGCGGTGACAGCGGCATTGGTAAAAGCGAAATTGCTTTGGAATTAATCAAGCGCGGACATTTACTGATTGCGGATGACTGTGTGGAGCTATATCATATTGGCAGCAGTATTGTTGGAAAATCACCTGCAGTCCTGGCCAACCTTTTGGAAATTCGCGGAATTGGTGTCATTGACGTTGTCAAGATGTTTGGTGTCAGCGCTATTCTTGATAAAGATGTTGTAGACTTGGTGGTTCAGCTGGAACGCTGGGTACCAAGTAAGGAATATACTCGGATTGGTACTGAGGAAAGTGATTTAGTAGAAGATATTTTAGGCGTTTCTATTCCGAAAGCTATTGTCCCTGTGACAGGCGGACGAAGCATGTCAGCGGTCATTGAAGCAGCAGTTATGAATATGCGTCTAAAAGAGCTGGGGTATGATAGCTCCAAAGAATTTGTTAATCGCATTCTTGATAATATTAATAAAAATCAAGAATAGTAAATCATAAAAGAAGGGGAGTGATTGGAAATGCAGTTATTTCCAAATCGCCAGACAGTTCTGCAGATCGGCGGTGTTCATATCCAATGGTATGCTGTTTTGATTATTATTGGTGCCTGTATCTGTTATGAACTGTGCGTGCGTAATTTTAAAAAATTAAATGTTTCCCGTAGTACCTGTGAAGATTTCTTTATGGAATCATTTGCAATCGGCATTGTAGGGGCCCGAATCTGGTATGTGATTTTCACTTATCAGGAAATTTATGCCGGTCGTCCATTTTTTGATATGTTTAAAATCTGGGAAGGCGGATTAGCGATTCAGGGCGGCGTGATTGCCGCAACAGCTTATGGCTTTTACTACTTCCATAAACGAGGTGTAGATTTGTGGCGGGCAGCAGACTGCATTATGCCTAATCTGTTAGTGGCACAGGCTATTGGCAGATGGGGTAATTTTGTGAATCAGGAAGCTCATGGCACAGAAGTTACCCGTGCTTTTCTGGAAGGCCTTCATTTACCTGAATTTATTATTGAGGGCATGAAAATCAATGGTGTTTATTATCATCCGACTTTTCTATATGAATCAATAGGCAATCTGCTGGTTTTTGCTTTGATTACCCTGGTTGTTTATCGCATTTATAATCGTCATGGCCAACTGTTTTTCAGCTATTTTATTGGCTATGGTGTTGTGCGAATCTTTGTCGAGGGACTGCGTACGGATTCTTTGATGCTGGGAAGTTTGAGAATGGCACAGCTGACCGCCTTAGCAGGCATTATTATTGGCATTATCGGTGTCGTTTATTTATTGAAAAAAGGGAAACCTGTTACTCAGGAGACACGACTATCACTATTTCCAGGGAAATAAAAGTCGAAAAAACTGAATATAAAAAGGAGAAGATGCAGCTTTGTCGTGAAGCCTCTTCTCCTTTAATTTTTATTCTTTTCATAAAACAACCGCCTCTTTTATTTATAGGAATTGTTAAAAAGATTGTTTAATCCCTATAAAATGCTCAAAACTATTATGAGGAGATGATGATATGTCAACTGCTCATAAGAGTGCTATTAGTGTAGGATTGGTCTATGTTCCTGTTTCGTTATACAAAACAACAAGAGAAACAGGTATTAGCTTTAATCAGTTATGCAAAGATGATACGGGGAAACATCAGAGAATCAGGTATCAGAAAATATGCCCATCATGTCAAAAGGAAATCAAAAATAGTGATATTATTAAGGGATATGAATATGAAAAGGGGAAATACGTCACGATTTCAAATGATGAACTCGAACGTATCAAATCTAAAAAGGACAAGACGATTCATATTGTTCATTTTGCGAAAATGAGTGAAATAGATTCTCTGTTATTTGATCGAGATTATTATACAGTCCCAGAGCCAGGAGGCGAAAAGGCCTTTGAACTGTTGCGACAGGCAATGCTGAGTCTGAAAAAAGTTGCGATTGCAAAAACAGTCATGGGAACAAAAGAGGAACTGCTTGCATTATATCCCACAAAAAATGATATTATAGCTAAGGTTCTTTACTTTCACGATGAAGTTCAGCCAGTCCCAAGTATACAAAAAAGTCAGGTTGCTAAAAGTGAATTGGAAATGGCTAAAAATTTAATCAATTCCATGACAAAACCTTTCCATCATGATGAATTTGTAGATGAATATCAGGAAAAACTAAAAGAAGCCATACAGACAAAAATTGAAGGGCAGGAAGTAGTGACTGCAGATGAAGAAAGACCTGCAACGGCAATTGATTTAATGACTGCTCTGCAAAAATCTTTAGAAATGACACAACAAGGAAAGACTTCGTATTTATCATGACAGATATTTTTGATAATCGGGAAGCCCGAGCAATGCTGATTGCTAAACAGATGAAGCCATTTGATAGTGATAACTATATCTATGAACTTAAGTTTGATGGTATACGCTGCCTTGCTTATTTAGATAAAGATGTCATGGATTTAAGGAATAAACGTAATAAGCCATTACTTTCATTGTTTCCAGAGTTATCCAGGTTAAATGATTTTGTATCTCAAAAATGTATCCTGGATGGTGAACTGATTGTTATTAAAAATGGTAAACCAGATTTTTATGAGATTCAGAAGCGAACGATGATGACAAATCATTTTAAAATTGCCATGAGTGCTAAAAAATATCCTGCAGCTTATGTTGCTTATGATATGCTATACGCAGGAAATCAAACACTTATTGATGAACCAATTGAAAAACGCAAGGCTATTTTAAACAGTGTCATTAAAGAAAATGAATATCTTGCTATATCCAGAGTTGTCGAAAATCAGGGAATCGGATTGTTTAATATTGTTAAAGAACAGAATTTAGAGGGAGTCGTAGCCAAAAGAAAAGGCAGCAAATATTTTTTTGGCAAGCGATCTCAGGACTGGATCAAATTCAAATATCTTAAAGATGATGATTATATCATTTGTGGATATATTTTAAAATCACATCATATGACAAGTTTTATACTTGGACAATATGCTCAAGATGGAACCCTTGTTTATCAAGGACACTGTACTTTAGGGTGCAGTATCAATATCTTGAAGCAATATAAGTATACGATTATAGAGCATTCACCTTTTGAAAAAATACCAAAAGGAAATGAAAATGCTGTCTGGCTGAAGCCAGAAATCGTATGTATTGTTGAATATATGCCAGGTGTTAACCAGGGATTAAGACAACCTGTATTGAAGGGAATAAGAGATGATAAGCATCCACATGACTGTATAATGGCAGAAAAATGAATAATGAAGCTGTCATGATTAAAAAAATAATTTCTCAAACGGAGAATAATCATGGAATATGACAGAACAAATAAAAATGATATTTGCGATCATCGTCATTGCCCTGCATTTTTTATAGTCATGTGATTATTATAGAGAATCAAGCAAGTTTAAGGTATAATATTAATAATGAAAGGAGCTGATCATATGAAGTTTTTACCAATTGGTATAGAGAATTTTAAAGAAATGATTGATAAAGATGCATATTATATAGATAAAACGGAATTTATATCTAACGTTATTAACGAGAAATTCGCTTTATATACAAGACCAAGACGATTTGGTAAAACACTGAATATGTCTATGCTCTATTATTTCTTCTCCATTAAAGAAAAAAATAATGCCTATTTATTTAATGGATTAAAGATTACAGAAAATAAAGAAATCATGAAATATCAAAATCAGTATCCCGTTATCTTTATAACCCTAAAAGATATGAAAGCCACGAAATTTGAGGAACAAAAAAAACAATTTGCGGATATTGTGAAAAATATCATCTTACAAAATACAGAATTATTAACCAGTCAATATGTCGATGAAGCTGACCAAAAGATATTAAATGATTTTAGATTTCTAAGAGCAGAAGAAATTCAAATAAGAAATTCATTAAAAACAATTTCAAGATGCTTAGAAAAGCATTATGGAAAGAAAACAATCTTACTTATAGATGAATATGATGTGCCATTACAATCGGCATATGAGAATCATTATGATGATGAAATGGCAGACTTTTTAAGAGGTATTTTTTCAGCGGTGTTAAAGACGAACGATTCATTAGAAAAAGGCATACTGACGGGTTGTTTAAGAATATCAAAAGAGAGTATCTTTACAGGATTAAATAATTTTAATATGTATTCTATTTTGGATTATGGAAATGAAAGAAGTTTTGGATTTACAGAAGAAGAAGTTAAACAGCTGCTATTAGACTATGAATTATTAAATCATTTTGATGAAGTAAAAGAATGGTATGATGGCTATTTATTTGGGGAAACAGAAATCTACAATCCATGGAGCACGCTTCAATATGTTCATAGAAAAAAATTGAATTCATCATCAAGAGCATTGTCTTTTTGGGCAAATACAAGTGGTAATGATATCATTTATCAGTATATTAAAGACAGTGATGTTACGATGAAAGAAGAATTTGAAAAATTAATTCAGGGAAAAAGTATACGTAAGAAGATACGACCAGAACTTACATACCGGGATATGGATGATATAGACAACATTTATAGTTTTCTATTATTGACCGGATATTTAAAAGTAAAAGATCGGGTTTATGATGAAAAAACAAAAGAAGTCATAGAGGATATATATGATTTGATTATTCCAAATAAGGAAGTCTATGAAATATATAATCAGTCATTTATGAACTATTTTAGGACATATACGAAAGACAGAAAAAAAGAACTATATCATAAATTAATGGATGGCGAAGTTCATGAGGCAAATCTTATATTAAATGATATCTTAAAAAACAGTATCAGCTATTATGACAATTATGAAAGTTTTTATCATGGATTTATGGTAGGATTATTTACGGAATATGAAGTCAAATCAAACAAAGAATCGGGAGATGGAAGATTTGATGTGATGATTTTGCCTAGAACGATATTAGATACTGCAATCATCGTAGAATGTAAGCATTCTAAAGAATTAAGGGATTTAGTAAAGGATAGTGAAGAAGGCGCAAAACAGATTATCGAGAAAAGATATTTAGAAAGTGAAGCAGTAGAAATATATAGTAATGCAGTAGGATACGGAATATCATTTTATAAAAAACAATGTTGTATAACAAAGACACAGGCCTAACCCTGTGTTTTTGTTTGATGGTTTTCATCTATTGTGATGATAATATCTATGGATTGCCTGATAAGAATGAAAGCGGTAAGTAGTGATCGGCTTTACGTAAACTTTAAGGTGCTTTTTTATCAAATATGGCGCGGCAAAGTTGGTGGTCTCATTCGAAGAGATTGTGTATAATTGATTTCATCAAAGTATAGGAGATGAAAATGTATGAGTTTTGGACAGAATTTGCAGTTCTTAAGAAAAATGAGAAATAAGATGACCCAGGAAGAATTGGCTGAAAGAATGAGGGTTAGCCGCCAAACAGTTTCAAAGTGGGAATTAGATGTTGCGTATCCCGAAATGTCCAAGGTGATCGAATTATGTACATTTTTTTCATGTTCGATGGATCAGCTAATTCGTGAAGATATGAATGTGAGCGATGAGGCGTATTCTGATATCAGAATACAATGTATAGCGCCATTTTGGTATATAAGATATGCAGTAGTAAGTTCAAGCCCGGAAGATGATGCAAAGAATCATGTAAAAGACATGGCATATAAAACAGGGATTACAGAACCACATATGATTGGCTGGGATTTCCCGGTGGTTTCGCAGGAACAAATAAATATATTTAATATGCATGGATATACAGCGGCATTGGTGTTCCATAATGATAAGGAAAAAACAAATATTGATGAAGAGATTATGTATCAGGAAGCACAGAATTATTTAGCGATTACGATAAAGCAGCCATTTATTGCTCCGTTTCGATTAATTCCCAATGCATATAAACTATTACGAACTTATATGAAAACAAATGGTATAAATGAAAAACATGAGAAGTCAATTATAGACTGCTTTGAAAAGGAGTATATTATAGATGGTGTTGATTATATGGATGTTTATATAGCCATTGAATAATCAGAGGATATGTCATGGAAAAAACAGCAAGTGCTATTGCTGCGCTTGCTTCAATTAATGAAAAAGGATATCCGCGCACATGTGTGCTTGCTGATGGGCAGCTTAGAAGATAATATGTGTCGAAAAAAACATGAAGAAATCAAATGTGTGAACTTATTTCTAAAAGTAAAATATATTTTTTTAAGACAGGCAAGCACCCTGCCATCGGTACGAATGCAGAAGACGCCGCAAAAATCATCACTAATTTTATCAATGAACAGCAGGAAGAAAACGATTAATCATAGTGATTTAGCTGTCAAGGAAAAGACTAGGAAACGGTGGTAGACTCAATACACAGGCACTTATTGAATGTGCTGATTTCAAACTTCCACTCTTTCATAAACTACTGGAAACACTGAAAGTCCCCATTTTAGGAACGACAGTATCAGCGTGATTGTTGCCAATGAAATAAGGGAGATACACGGTTTGTGTAATCTCCCTTTTCTTTCTTTTAGCGTGTAAAATCATATTAAGACATCTTTTAAATGTTGAAAAATCTTTTTCTTCGTCTGAAAAGTGATTGATTCCTTATATCATTAAACTTCCATTTCCAATAGGGCGCTGCCTAGAGTTTTGCCATGCATATCAATGGCTAAAGAGCGAGTGACGCCGCCGTCTAAGGCATCCTCCATTACAAAATTCAATGCACAAATGGAATCTATCTCATAACGTGTGATTTTTCCATGAACGATTTCTGTAAAATAGTCCGCTAAACGCTGAGCTGTAATTTTCTCTTTGATGAACGGATAGTCTTCGTCTTTATAGGCGATGACAGAGATAATTGAAATATTACCTTTATCTCCTGTTCTTGAATGGGCAATTTCTTTTAATTTCATTTTATTTAACCTCCTTATACCCGACAGAAATGTTGAAATGATTAGCTGGAATAAAAATGGAAGCAATACTGATGATGTCTTTGACATTTTTAACGGCACCGCCGCCGCCATATGGCCCATTCGTATATAATGCTTCAACTTCATTGCCTACTGTCCTGGCACTGGCAAGATCTTTGACACGGGCAGCGACGCGCAGACGAATTTCAAGAGGCGCAAAATTTCCCATCTTTTCGGAAATGGTATCTTTATATAAGGAATTAAATCCGATAAAATCGAATCTGATTTCTTCATAGGAGAGTCCAATTAGTTCAAAACGTTTTTCCAGTATTTCTTTTGCCAGCTTTGCTCTGTTCAGTGCATTGTGTCCGCCGTAACTGATTTGTCCTTCACCAATATAACAGTCGTGATAACCGACGCTTGTTTTGAAAAAGCCGTTTGGCGCTTTGCCTCTGGCACCGGAAATGCGAACTCTGTCTCTGCCGACTTGTTCAACTTTAACCTGGCTGAAATCAGCGATGACATCTGGTGTAAAATAATTGTGCGGATCCTGAATTTCATATAAAGTCTGTTCTTTAACGGTGTCCGTTGTAACGATACCACCTGTATTGTCTAGTTTTGTCACAATGCCCTCGCCAGTTTCATCAACTTCAATGATTGGAAATCCCAGGTTCCATAAATCAGGCACTTCTTTATAGCCTGGATCAGCGTAATAGCCGCCGGTTACCTGACCTGCGCATTCCAGTAAATGACCAACCCAGGTGCCTTTGCCTAATTTATCATAGTCATGCATATCCCAGCCAAATTCGTAAACTAATGGTCCTAAGGCAAGTGAGGGATCACTGACACGTCCGGTAATAATAATATCTGCACCGTTTTTTAAGGCTTCTACAATACCTGCACAGCCAATATAGCCATTGGCAGACAGAATCTCTCCCTCGATAGAAGACAAAGATTTTCCAGTTTCCAGAACCTTTTCATTCAGATATTTGTCTAAAGAAGCGCCGATATCATCCCCTTCAACGTAAGCAATTTTGAGCTGTTTCAGACCTTTTGCGATAGCCATTTCCTGACATTTTTTCGCAGCACTTTTCGGATTTGCTGCGCCCATGTTGGTAACTACTTTGACTTTGCTTTCCTTTAAGGCATCCAGGATTTTATCAAAACGATATTCAAATAAGTCATTGTATCCTTTGTTAGGATCTTTTTGCTTTGCCTTTTGGGCAAGAGAAATCGTTCTTTCTGCCAAACATTCAAAAATAATATAGTCCAGATTTCCTCTTTCAATTAAATCAATCGCTGGTTCAATGCGGTCACCGCCATAACCAGCACCGGAACCGATGCGTAATGTTTTCATAGATAGCCTCCTTGGTATAACGTTTTACTTTAATGAAGTATAACGTTTTACTTAGACTTTGTCAACAGGCAAACATAGAAAAGTATAACGTTTTACCTTTTTCTTGTATTTTGTGATTGTTTTTGTTAAGATGAGCCTGGAGGTGATTGCGGATGGCTAGTATCAAAGATGTGGCAAACAGGGCAAACGTATCAATTAGTACAGTTTCCATTATCATTAACGGAAAAAGTCAGGAAAGAAAAATATCTGAACAAACTCAGCAAAGGGTTTTTCAAGCAATGAAAGCACTGAATTATCAGCCAAACTTGTCTGCCAAAAAACTGCGTCTCTCAGAGACTAAAAAAACAATTGCTCTATTTTGGACAACCGATTTTCGGGATGTTATGTTGGCACGGTTCTTAAATGGCTTACAGGATGAGATCAGAAATGGGCATGATGATTATGATATTGTCATTTATCCCTATGAAAATGATCAGTTGGAAAAAGAAGAGCAGCTGACAAGAATTTCTTCTTTCCATGGAGCAATTATTGCCAATGCAAGTGCTAAGGATTTGGCTTTTCTTAAAACCTTAAAACCAATGGTCCCAATTGTTCTATATAATCGATGTTTGGATCACTACAGCAGTGTTTCTGTCGATGACCAGGCCATTGCCGCCAAGGTCTTTGAGTTGATTCAGCATAAAAAACAAGTGGGAATGATAGAAGCACCTTATGTTTTTCCAGGGATGAAAACACGAGATGATTATTTAAAAGAATTACTGATAAAAAATCATCAGAAAGTTGTTGAGTATCAGGTGAAAGAAAATGATGCGAATAGTGCTTTTGAAATATCTGGTGAAATTGACTTTGAAAATTTAGATGTCATATACACTGCAAGTGATATGATTGCCCTGGGTTTGATGCACTATTGTTATCAGCATCGGATTCGTATTCCTGAAGATGTTGAGGTCATTGCTGTGGGCAATGGATTAGTCAACATTGATGCTTTTTTAAATCCTTCACTGAGTGTCGTTCAGATTCCAATGGAGAAGATGGCCGCAGCGTGTATTCAAATCATGTCTTTGCTTTTTAGCCGTCAGGAAAATGTCCAAAAGACCATTGAACCGGAGACGATCTTAAGAGATTCTCTATCCGCAGATAGTATTCAAAGCAAGTAAGAACCTTGATAAATCATCTTGAAATTTTAAGGAATATTTTTATAATAAATACGTCGGGGAGGTTTTGAATCATGAGTAGTGGTGAGAAGAATAATTTTGCCGTCGGTTCTATGCCTAAGCATATTTTAAATATTGCCGGACCAATGATTGTGGCCCAGCTGATTAATGTTTTATATAATGTGATTGATCGAATTTATATTGGACGTATTCCTAATGGGGCAACACTTGCCATGGGCGGATTGGGTTTATGTTTACCTATTATATCTATTATTATTGCCTTTGCTAATCTTTTTGGCATGGGCGGATCTCCGCTTTGTTCTATTGCCAGAGGCCGGGGAGATAATGAAGAAGCCGAAGAAATCATGGGTAATGCGCTGACCCTGCTGTTGATTTTTTCAGTGCTGATTATGGCAGTTGGTCTGATTTTCAAAGAGGATTTGCTCTGGCTGTTTGGCGCAAGTGAAAATACAATCGTTTATGCCAACGACTATTTAAGTATTTATCTTTTAGGAACCGTTTTTGTCTTGTTGGGACTGGGAATGAACAGCTTTATTAACAGTCAGGGCTTTGCGAAAATTGGCATGATGACAGTGTTGATTGGGGCAGTGGCGAATATTATTTTAGATCCTATTTTGATTTTTGGATTTAACCTGGGTGTAAAAGGCGCAGCCATTGCGACCGTTGTTTCACAGATGTTGTCAGCGATTTGGACGATTCAGTTTCTGACAGGCTCAAAAACGATTTTGAAATTAAGAAAATGTAAAATGAAATTAAATCCCAGACATGTCAAAAAGATTTTTTCACTAGGAACAGCGGGTTTTATGATGGGGATAACGAATTCTGTGGTTTCCATCGTCTGCAACTCTACATTACAGGCCTATGGCGGCGATTTGTATATTGCCATCATGACTATCATCAATTCGATTCGTGAAGTCATCATGCTGCCGGGGCATGGGATTGCCAATGCGTCCCAACCGGTATTAGGATACAATTATGGGGCTAAAGCATACGACCGGGTCTTAGAAGGCATTAAATTTGTCACCTTGGCTTCTTTTGGGGCAAGTCTCATTTTATGGCTGTCAGTCACTTTATTTCCACAAATCTATATTCGTATTTTCAGTAATAATTCAGAAATAGTGGCCGATGGTATCGTGGCTTTAAGGCTCTATTTCTTTGGTTTTTTCATGATGGCCTTTCAAATGGTTGGACAATCTGTCGCCGTTGGCCTGGGAAAATCCAAACAGGCCATTTTCTTTTCGGTATTCAGAAAAGTCATCATTGTTGCTCCTCTAACCGTTATTTTACCGCGTTATATGGGCATTAATGGCGTATTTGTTGCGGAAGCCATCAGTAATTTTATTGGCGGAGGCGCCTGTTATCTGACGATGCTTGCGACCATTGGCAGGGATTTAAAAAAACAGGCAGCACGCTTAAACCGTTAAGGAAAAATATGACGGACATATATTTTATATGAAATTTGCTTTGAACAATTTAAAATACTAAGGAAAAAGGGCTAATCAGGCCCTTTTTACATATAATCGCTATATTTATGGATGAATTCATCATATTCATCTTTTTCCGTGATCCAGATAATTATTGCGTGAGAGGAAATATTCAGGCGCTGACACGCTTCTAAGCGATGATTACCATCATTCAGCTCAAATCCATGATTGACGTAATGCACAATGAACGGCGGCATATCATCATGATTTTGGATAACTTTCATTAATTCCTGGACATGTTTTTCAAACCATTCACTATCCACCTGATATTTCATATTCGGTTCAGGCCCGCAGCAGCGATTCAATAAATGCAGCGGCATTTTAAGAGGCCCTAAGAAATAGCGCGGAAACAATTTAAGTCCATCAGAAAAGGCTTTATTATGACCATCCGTTAATAAATACCGATGAACCCATTCTTCAAGCTTACCAGCTTGGGCAAATTGCTGTGCATTAGATAGTGAACAATGATAATACATGATATCTTCCTCCTTTTTTGAATAAACGATTCGTTTGATTGTTTCAGGTGATAAGTAATTTTGACAAGCTAATTGATCGATCTTTTTTCCATTGAGAAACTGATCGCGGATGGCCTGGTTTCTTTCTTTTAAGTATTGCTTGTATCCAGAGGTTTCTCCCCATGACTTTTTTTTATTTACATTTGGAATATAGATGCTTTTTCCAGAAACATATTTTTGGATTTCTTTTAAAAGTTTTTCAGGTAAAATGTCTTTGGCATTTTCATAACACATGCTGGATTCCCCCTTTATTGATTAGTATACATGATTTCTTGATTGGCGTATATGGTAAGAATTGTTGTAAATGTTTTTGTGTCCCTCACGATTACATTTAATCAATTCTTTTAACGGCGTTAAAAATTATCAAATAGTGGGAAGAATAATTTTGCGGTGGTGCTTTACTGCTGTCTGATCGGCTTGCAGGCCTTTTAAAAAAACAGGCAGCTATCAGGAAGAATTTTGATTGACTTTGGCGGAAGGGTTTGTTAAGATAGTTATGTGAAATGCGAGGATAGGAAGAAGTAATTTGGCGCTGGATAAGAGAGCTGTCGGACGGTGCGAGACAGACAAGGCAAAAAATGAAGCATGGCCCTGGAGCAGTTATCCCGAATCGTTAAGGATAAACGTTGACCGCGTTAAGGTATTGAGTGCATACATTTTGTATGAATAAAGGTGGTACCGCGATATAATCGTCCTTTTCAAGGACGTTTTTTTATTTTAAAGGAGGAGAAAATGATGGAGAAGAAACCGTATTATTTAACGACTGCCATTGCCTATACATCTGGTAAACCTCATATCGGGAATACCTATGAAATTGTCTTGGCAGACAGTATTGCCCGTTTTAAACGTGCACAGGGATATGATGTGCGTTTCCAGACGGGGACAGATGAGCATGGCCTGAAAATTGAAGAAAAGGCCAGAGCTGCCGGTGTTGAGCCAAAAGAATTCGTTGATGGCGTTGCCGCAGAAATTAAGAGAATCTGGGATTTAATGAATACTTCTTATGATAAATTTATCCGTACAACAGATGAGTATCATGAAAAGCAGGTACAAAAGATTTTTAAAAAGCTCTATGATCAGGGAGATATTTATCTTGGTCATTATGAAGGCTGGTATTGTACTGCCTGTGAATCATTCTTTACAGACAGCCAGCTGGTCGATGGCAAATGTCCTGACTGCGGCGGTGAAGTGCATAAAGAAAAAGAAGAGGCTTATTTCTTCAAATTAAGCAACTACGCAGACCGACTGATTCAGTATATCAATGAACATCCGGAATTTATTCAGCCTGAATCTCGTAAAAATGAGATGATGAATAACTTCCTCTTGCCAGGACTTCAGGATCTTTGTGTTTCCCGTACAACATTCAAATGGAGCGTGCCTGTGGATTTTGATCCAAAGCATGTTATTTATGTATGGATTGATGCTCTGACAAATTATATTACCGGCTTGGGCTATGATTTGGATGGCAATAACGATGAATTATTTGAAAAATACTGGCCTGCTGATTTACATCTGATTGGTAAAGATATTATTCGTTTCCATACGATTTACTGGCCAATTATGTTAATGGCATTGGATTTGCCTTTGCCAAAACAGGTCTTTGGTCATCCTTGGCTGCTCATGGGCGACCGTAAAATGTCTAAATCCAAAGGAAATGTTATTTATGCCGATGATCTGGTTGAATTATTTGGTGTAGATGCGGTCAGATACTTTGTTTTACATGAAATGCCTTTTGATAATGACGGCAATATTACTTATGAATTACTAATTGAAAGAATCAATTCCGATCTTGCCAATATTTTAGGAAATCTTGTCAATCGTACCATTGCCATGAGTAATAAATATTTTGGCGGTGTTGTCACAAATACGAATGTATGTGAGCCTGTAGATGATGAACTCAAAGCGGTCGCTTTAGAAGCACCTAAGAAGGTAGCGGAAAAAATGGATAAATTGAGAGTCGCTGATGCGATTGATGTGATTTTCAATCTGCTTCGCCGCTCTAATAAGTACATTGATGAAACAATGCCTTGGGCTTTGGCAAAAGATGCATCCAAACAGGACCGTTTACAGACAGTACTGTATAACCTGATTGAAAGTATTCGTATCGCTGCTGTTTTATTGGCTTCTTACTTACCGGAAACATCTGAGAAGATTTTAAATCAAATCAATACAGATCAAAGAGATTATCTTGATTTGAATACATTTGGTCTTTATGCATCCGGTACTAAGGTGACAGATAAGCCTGAAGCATTATTCATGAGACTGGATCCAAAAGTTGTTTTGGCTAAAGTTGAAGCCAAAGAGGCGAAACCTGCACCAAAGAAAGAACCTGCAGTGCCAGAAATTACGATTGATGATTTCAGTAAAGTGGAATTGAAAGTGGGCACGGTTGTTAAGTGTGAGAAACATCCAAAAGCTGATAAACTGCTGGTATCTCAGGTAGATTTGGGAGATGAAACACGCCAGATTGTCAGCGGCATTGCTTCCTGCTATACGCCAGAAGATATGGTTGGACGCAAAGTGATTGTAGTCACAAACTTGAAAACGGCAAATCTTCGCGGTGTCGAATCTCAGGGTATGCTTTTAGCTGGCCAGCATAAGAAGAAAATTGCGCTGGCAACACTTGCCGAGGACTTGCCAAATGGTACAAAAATCAGTTAAATAACGCGAAAAAAAAGAATGAAAAGCCGCATGAAATCTGGTCATCAGATGATTAGAACATGCGGCTTTTTGATGATGAAATTAAGTCATCTTTCCAACTGCTTTTCCTGGGTTCATGCCCGTCTGGCTGTCTGAATTTCTTCCTGCATTCATTTGGACGTACGCACCTAAGAAATCCTGAAAATCTGTATTTTTGCTTACCGTTGTTTTTTAAGATGATTGTTAAAAATTTTCATTAAAAAGATTGACTTTCAATAAAAATATAACCATACTATTTGCGTAAAGAAAGGAAGTGAGATTATGGATAGCGGGCCGAGGTGTATAAAACATGATCTCACGCTGAGGGGATCTTCGAAATTATAATGGAGGTCAAGTATGAAAAGTACATCAAAAGAACAGTTAGAAAAATTATTACAAGCTTTAAATAAGCATGATGATGCCTTAGTCGATGATATATACGAACAGATTGAAGCGATTGACTTGGCTGAGGAAATTGAAGCGCTGAAAAAAACACAGCTGGAATATTTATGCAGTCATATTGATGATGAAAAACTGGCGGAGATTCTTGAAGAGTCGGATGAGGATCTGCAGGTTGATATTATCGACTGTCTGGAAGATAAACGGATATTGACATTGTTTAATTATATTTCCAAAGATAACATTGTCGATATTTTAGGTCAGCTGCCCATTGGCAAACGGAAAAATCTCGTGAATCTGATGAAGGCTGATGAAAAGAAAATCATTGAACAGCTGCTGGGCTATGATGAAGAAACCGCCGGCGGCTTGATGACAACCGAGTATATTGCTCTCAATGCAAAACTGACGGTGATGAATGCCCTGATTAAAATCAAGGAGATTGCGCCTAAGACCGAAGTGATTGATACGATTTTTGTCGTTAACGAGAAAAAGCAATTGGTTGGCACAGCGGATTTGAGGGATATATTATCTTCTGATAAGGACACACAATTAGAGGCGCTGATGGATGATCATGTGATCAGTGTTTATCCGGAAACGGACCAGGAAGAAGTTTCCCTGCTGGTTTCCAAATACGACCTGACAACGATTCCAGTTGTCAATAAAAATCATGCTTTGCTGGGCATTATTACGGTAGACGACATTATTGACGTTATCCAGGAAGAGCATACTGAGGATATGCTGCAGATGCATGGTGTTAATAAGGAGGAATCTTTAGATTCCACAATTATGGAATCTATCAAAATGCGCTTGCCCTGGTTAATTGTCAACCTGGCGACGGCCTTCTTTGCTTCTTTTGTCATCAAAGTGTTTGAAGGAACCATCGAGCAGGTTGTTGCCTTATCCGCGACGATGACAATCGTTACAGGCATGGGCGGCAATGCCGGCAGTCAGACATTATCAATTCTGATCAGAAGCATTGCCTTAGGAGAAATTCATTTCAAAGATTGCTGGCCGGCTTTAAGAAAAGAAATATGGGTAGGATTTATTAACGGCTTTGTGACAGGCGTCATTACGGGGATTATTGTTTACCTGTTATATGGCAACATTTATTTAGGCATCATTATTTGTATTGCCATGGTGGGCAATCTCATTGTCTCCGGTGTTTTTGGCTTTATTATTCCGGTTACTTTAAAAGCGCTGCACCTTGATCCGGCTTTAGCGTCTTCAATTTTTCTTACTACGGCAACTGATATTTTAGGATTCTTTATTTTCCTGGAATTAGCTAATTTATTTTTGCCTTATCTGATTTAAACACCTGCAGGGTGTTTTTTTTGGCAACTGTCAGTCTTATATAGGCATGAAGGCCCGGTGAATGAACATCGGACCTTCATTAAATTTCTTTTTAATTGCGAAAAATAATTTTTTTAGCGCCGGTACATGCCTGAATATCTTTTTCTGTCTGGAAATAGAAGTCCTTCATTTTTTTAGGAGAAGTGATGATTAATTCAGGCAATGGATCTTTTAAGGACATTTTATTTTCGGTTTTGTTTTTTCGTACATTGGCAATTACTTCTTTAAGATGCTCGCCAAAGGTAAGATACTGGGAATCAGGTGCTTCACTTGTCCAGAGGGTTTGATGCAGAGAAATCTCTTCTTCATAATTGCGGTAGAACTCCTGATAAATATATTCCGTGACGTAAGGTGTATAAATGGCGTACAGTTTTAAGATGCCTAAAAGACTGTAATAGAGTGCCGTCTGTCCCGAATAACGCTGTGCAATGCCATGCTTTTCGGGCTGGTAGAGTCTCTCTTTGGCAATTTCAATATAATAATCACAAAAATCTTTCCAGAACAAACGGTCAATTTCATGACGAGCCTGTCCTACTTCATAATCTTCCAGTAATTGTTTAGCTTTCAGGGTTGTTTCATTGACTCTTTCCAGAATCCAGCGGTCTACTGGCAGCAGTTTGGTCTTGTCTAAGATCTCTGGTTTTTGAAAATCTGCCAGCTGCATAATGGCGAATTTTGAGGCGTTATAAAGTTTAGTGATAAATTTTTTAGCTATTTTCAGTTCATCTTCACTAAAAAATGTATCTGTGCCCAGCTTGCTGCCTGCAGCCCAGTAACGAATCGCATCAGCGGAATGTGTTTCAATAAGTGCCTGAGGTGAGTGACTGTCATTACTTTTGGATTTACTGATTTTTTCGCCTGGTTTGGCCAGGACAAAACCACTGATCATGATGTCCTGCCAGGGAATTTTGCCGGTATGATACAGGCTTTTGACAATCGTATAAAAGGCCCAGGTACGAATGATTTCATGAGCCTGATGGCGCATGCTCATGGGCATTATTTCATTGGAAATGTCATTTTCTTCCTGATATCTGGCATTGATCAGGGGCGTCAATGAAGAAGTTGCCCAGGTATCAAAAACGGCTTCTTCGGGAATAAATTCATTGCATCCGCAGCTGCAGGCATGCAGGGGTTTGGTCTCCAGCGGATTGACAGGCAGCTGACTTTCATCCGCGAAAATTGGCTGATGGCATTTTTTACAGTACCAAACCGGAAATGGTACACCGAAGTATCTTTGTCTGGAAATGCACCAGTCCCATTTCAGATTTTCGACCCAGATACGATATCGGTTTTTCATATATGCGGGATGCCAGCGGATCTCATCTGCCGCCTTTAAGAAACGTTCTTTTTCAGAGAGTACATCAATATACCACTGTTTTGAGGGGATAAATTCAACGTCATTGCCGCAGCGTTCGTGAATAGCGACCATATGAGTGATTTCTTCCTGTTTAACAAGGTGTTCTTTTTCCCTGAGTAATGCAATGATGTGTTTTCTTGCCTGCTTGATTTTCATTCCGCCGATATAAGCGACAGAGGGATTAATGGTACCATCCGGCATAATGATTTGTTTATAAGGCAGATTATATTTCTGATACCATTCGACATCAGCGGCATCTCCAAAAGTAGCGCACATAACTGCACCAGTGCCCTTATCTATGGCAACCGATGTGTCGGCAAGGATAGGGATTTCAAAGTCATATAATGGTACAACGGCAGTTTTTCCAATATAAGCTGTGTAACGTTTGTCCTCAGGATGTACAAAGATACAGACACAGCCTGCCAGCAATTCCGGCCGGGTGGTCGCAATTAAAAGATTGCCCAAGAGTGTTTGAAAGTTTAAATAGTTAAAAATACTTTGGCATTCTTTGGTTTCCAGTTCCGCCTGGGCAATGGAAGTCTGGCATTCCGTACACCATAAAACGGGAGATTCCTTCATGTATGCCTGATGATTTTTAGCTAACGCAATAAATGATTTCTGTGAGATTTTTTGGGATAAATCCGAGATGGTCTGGTATTGCAGCTGCCAGTCAACACTGAAGCCTAGCCGCTGCCAGAGATGCTTAAATTCATTTTCATACTGGGCGATTGTTTTCAGGCATTCCTGACGAAATTCACTTCTTGGCAGGTCCCGCGCCCGGATCTGCTTGTCTTTTTCAACGAGTCTTTCGGTGGGCAGACCGTTGTCGTCAAAACCGAAAGGGTAGAAAACATCATAGCCTTGCATGCGTTTAGATCTGGCAATCATCTCTGCCTGAGTATAGGAGAAGACATGGCCAATATGCAGTTTTCCGCTCGTTGTTGGCGGCGGCGTATCAATGGCAAAAATTTTCCGTTCTTTGCCGTGATTGTAGCGATAAATGTTTTGTTCTTCCCAGAACTTTTCCAATGCTTTTTCATGTTTTTGAAAATCGTACTTTTTATCCATCTGGATACCTCCTGTAAAATATATTTTTTACATGACAGACAAAAAAATCGCCCTAAGCAAAATGCCTAGGGCGAACAACATGTCCGTGGTACCACCTAAATTCAGAAAAAATTCTGCGCTCATTACAATGCGGGAATTATCTGTGTAATTCCGATATTGCTTCCCCTGATAACGGTGGGAATCTCCGTTGAAGCCTACTTAGCATCCTCTGTTCGGTCCAAAGCTCAAAGGCTACTTCCATACTGCCTTCACGAAAGTTTTCACCAGCCACTTTCTCTCTGTTCATCCGGAATAGTATGTACTCCTCCTCGTCAATGCTTTTGTCTGTGATGTAACCCAATTCTAACATAATTGTTTTCTTTGTCAATACTTATCACCTGATTTTATCTAAGTCCCGGCTTTTTCTCAATCGCCGCTTTTCTGCGGGCAGCATTTTTTAAAAGTGAAAAGAAATAAAGGGAAAATGGACAATCATCAGCGGTTTTTCAATCATAAAGCTATAAAAATTAGCCTTTCTCTAAAAAAAGATTGTCTTTTTATGAGTTTTGGTGTTTAATGAATGTTAAGGGGGAATGGCTGATGGAGGCATTTGTAAGTGTTTTAAATAATTATCTCTGGGGAGTACCGATGATTGTTCTTTTAATGGGAACGCATCTCTATATGACCTATAAAACGGGTTTTATTCAGAAAAAACTGGTGACTTCCATTAAACTGTTATTAAGAAAAGAAGATGGAGAAGGTGGCATTTCACCTTTTGCCTCACTGGCGACAGCACTGGCTTCGACCATTGGGACAGGCAACATTATCGGTGTGGGCACGGCTGTCGCACTGGGTGGTCCGGGCTCGATTTTCTGGATGTGGGTGACCGGCTTTTTAGGGATGGCAACGAAATATGGCGAATCACTTTTGGCGGTTAAATACCGTGTGAAACGGGATGATGGTTCCTTTAGCGGAGGGGCTATGTATATTCTGGAACATGGTTTGCACATGAAAAAAATGGGGATTCTGTTTGCCTGGTTATGTGTGATTTGTTCATTTGGCATCGGCTGTTCGGTTCAGTCCAACGCGATTGCTTCACTGTTTCATCTGAACTTTAATGTGCCAACCTGGGTGAGCGGTGTTATTCTGGCGCTTCTGACTTTTATTGTCGTTTACGGCGGTGTTAAGTCAATTTCCAAAACATGTGAATATCTGGTGCCTGTCATGAGCCTGTTATATGTGCTTGGCTGCTGCTATATTCTTGTGCATTATCATGCTTTTATTATTCCGGCAATTCAGTTGATTTTAACGTCGGCGTTTGATGTTAAGGCAGTCGCTGGCGGCGGTATTGGTTTTTCAGTTTATTCTGCCTGCCGTTACGGTATTGCCCGCGGTTTATTTTCTAATGAATCAGGGATGGGGTCATCACCGATTGTTTCAGCGGCCGCAAAATCAAAAAATCCTGTGAGTCAGGCCTTGATTGCTTCCACAAATCCATTCTTTGATACTGTGATTGTCTGTCTGATGACGGGGCTGGTCCTGATTTCGACGATGCTTGCGACAGGCATTCCATTTAATGCGATGACAGACGGTAATAAATTATGTTTGGCTGCCTTTTCAACGATTCCTTATATCGGTAAGCCAATTCTGGTTTTTGGTATTTTTACCTTTGCTTATTCGACAATCCTTGGCTGGTGTTACTACGGAGAAAGAAGTCTGGATTATCTTTTTGGCAATAAGGTGCTGCCGCTCTATAGAATCATCTGGTGTATTGTTGTTTTCTTAGGTGCGATTAACAGTATTAGTTTAGTATTTGATTTAGCGGATACTTTCAATGCCCTGATGGCTTTGCCTAATATTCTGGCATTATTGTTATTGGCGAAGGTCGTGGAACAAGAAACGGCGGTCTATATTAATCATTTAGAAAAAGTTGATCAAACGGAAATTCCTTTACAGGAAAAACCAATTTATGCAAAGAAGGACTAAGCGCCTTCTTTTTTTGACAGGATGGGATGAAAAAAATGTCGGCTTAAGGTATAATAGAGAACACGGGAGGCGGTTAGCATGTTTAGTCAAAAATACCTGAAGGAGAAGTTAAAGACCTATGTCAATGGAAATGGGCGTGTGGTTATTTTTGCCGAGGAACAAGAGAAAACGGCACTGGAAAAAATACTGCTGGAAACTTCTGCGGCCGGCGCTTTTTTTCATGTTCAGGTCATTTCCTGTAAAACTTATCTTTTAAACTTATTTCATAAAAATCATTTGTTTTCCTATCAGCCGCTTTCTAAGGCGACGGCTTTAATGGCCGTTAAGGCGTCACTGGAAATGAGCGGGCTCCATTATTTTAAGGGCCTGACCGTTGATGCCGGTTTATTGGAAACTCTGCTTTCAGCTTATGAAATGATGGCTGATATCGATTTGGATATGCCAGTTAAAAGAAGCGGAATTTCCAGAGAAAAATGGGATGAATTAATTTTAATGTACCGTCAGTTTCAGAAAGTTAAGAAAAATGAACTTTTTGACTGTGAAATAGACAGAATGGCTATTCCTTATCTTGAAAAGGATGTGACCTATGTTTCTTTCAGTCATGCGCCTTATACAAGAAGTCGGGAAATGTTATTGGAAGCGTGCCATGCAGTTTTGCTTGATGAGGCAGGTGAAGCGGAATTAAGCACCTATGAAAAAGCCCTGGATGCCTCATACCACCAATTACAAAGTGGCGTGATTGCCGATTTTCCGGTAAATCTTTATGAAG
>Ga0129308_1000716_pt1 | contig 44430 bp, 39 predicted proteins | sample L827metagenome_FD_94440 | JGI IMG/M metagenome (GOLD analysis project Ga0129308, IMG submission 94440) | Ring-tailed lemur group fecal microbial communities from Wisconsin, USA - L827 metagenome | ecosystem: Host-associated > Mammals > Digestive system > Large intestine > Fecal | place: USA... | reverse complement strand
CCCAGAAAAAGACTCGGATACATGACCCCAGAACAGGCCATGAAATTCAAAGATGTAGAACACATGAAAAAGGAATTTAACATAAGATAATAATCACTGTCGCATTTACAACTTGAATTCAGGAATAGCAAGGGTGTCAACACCCTCACAAAGTGAGTATGAAATGAGTTGATGAGCGCATTGGATGTCTTGATTATCTCTGGTTAAATAGAGAGTTCAAACATAGAATAGCACTAAATGTATGATTTTATAGGTGCTTTAGTTACTTAAAGAACGATATGAATAATAAACTCGAAGCAAACTTGGGTCAAAACCTACCATAAAAATGTAATATTTACATCTTAGTTCATTTTTTTACTGCATTAAAAATCAAGAAATTAACAATCCAGGATTATATTTGCATTTTTCAACTTAGAAGCTTGTAACTATCTGTATTACAGATGATTACAAGCTTTATTTCCCGATGCAAAATATAACCTATGCTGATAATCAATGTGTTACGATTTTGTGGTACAAATATGGTCTAAGTATCTTGTTTTTAACAATCAAAAAGCATAAATAAATCACTAATGAAATGCTTTAAAGCAAAGATAATTAATCTTAGTGACTTTAAAAGCGATTAGTGAAAAATTGAAGGTTTATTCTGCTTCTATCTCCAAACACGTATGTGACCAATAAGACCCCTTCATTATTGACTGAGTCACATAGCCTCAACAAATCTCGAATTGATGCAGCGTAGGTATGATTAATATTTTTGCATCGGAGATTAATGGGCTATTGCTAGCATCAATGTTATTATTGCTATCATTAAATAAATATGTTTATGTTACCGTTTATGTTACCACTTTCGTTACCATTTACGTTTCTACAGGTAACTAAAACGGTAATCAAAACTAAATACACCTAATTTGAGGTATAAATAAGCCTCATTTCCTTTTAAAAATTACGCACGCACGTGTATGACTATCAAAAAATCTTCATGGTGTATCATAGGGCACTTTTAGTATCAACAAACAATATTGAACACGCTTTTCATTGAATGAACAACACAAGGATGTTTTAAACATGTTCATCCTTGTGTTACGTGTGTTGAGGCTGTGCGTATGATGTTTAGCCATGCAGTGGCCGGAGTCAGTTTTCGTCCATGAACTGCTCTATGTCTTCCATGGCAGAGAATATTTGCGAAGCATCACGTTGGTAGTGTTTAATGACTAACAGAAAGCGCAGAAGGGAATCAAAGAAAACCTTTCCTTCTGACTGATAATATTGCCCTTTTGAGCTTTCCATGAAGAAGTTATAGTAGCTTATCACGCATTCATCTGTATACCCATCTATCTCGGAGACAGCTTCGCATAGCCGTTTAATAGATATAATGACATCCATAGCAATACCGTCACTTTTCATTCGTGTTAAGTCTCGTTCTCCACAGGTGTATCTGCCTATGAGACTAAATATGTCAATGAACTTTTCTTTGTCTGTTTTGAGAGCCTTTTGCAGCTCTGTTTCGTTTGCTTCTGTGTTTTTCGTTGTAACTGTCTGATTTTCCATTGTTGTACAAGTAAGAGGAGCCCCGAAGGGCTACTGGTTAATAAATTAAGTTTGCTTTTTTGAATGAACGGTACTCTTCACATTCAGTATCGTAATAAGTTTGTAGGGTTTCGTTTGCTTTCCGGCCGGTCCCTTTAGTACCAGGCATTAACTTCTCGGTCAATGTGCCAAACGCTTCCCGTGTTTCCCCGGATACTTTGCGATAGTAGAAACGGATAATGCCCTTTTGCATTTTGATCTTTAGGCGTATATTGGCCCAAGCACATTTTAATGCTTCACTCATTGTGTAGCCGTTCTTGCGGACAAACTGCCATGCAAGCGACATGATTTGTTTTAATGATTCTCGTGTCATCGTTTTATAGTTAATAGTAAATGTTTTCCCAATAATCAATCTCAGCCTCAAAAGAAGCAATACAGCTTGCTTTGTCCTCTTCGTACTTTGTTAATACCTCAACTTCAGTCATTGAAAGTACTTGCTCGTATTCTTTGCACATCTGGTTTAAAAACTCTTTTATCATGGTTCGTAATGCTTTGATTTTCTTTTATGACGCAAATGTAGTATATAACGGTACGATAATGCAAATTAAAAGATGTCTTTAACACTACTTTAACGAAAAAGTGTACCGTTATGTGGCTACATGTTGAAAATGTCGTTATATTTGTGGCGTAAACTAAAATACTACAATATGGAATTAAGAATTAAAGAAGTCATTAAGGAGCAAGGGTTAACGATTACTGAACTTGCCGAAAAGATGGGAATAAACCGTGTAAATTTGTCGAATATGGTAAATGGTAATCCTACAGTTGAGACATTAAATAAGATCGCTGATGCCTTGGGTGTTCCCGTAACAGAACTGTTTGAACAACCTAAACATGATACGGCTCAACTTACGTGCCCTCATTGTGGAAAGCCTATTGAAATTGGGGTGAAGTAATTTTATTGTCAAAAACAAGTATTTTCTTTTGCTTTCTTCGATTATAGTCAATATGTTTGCAAAATCAATACTTGCTTCTTATCATTATTGCTTTAGAATAACTTTAATAGAATACTATGGAGAAAATACAAACTTCGGAGGTCTCTAATCAATTTAAGACTCACCTTGCTAATGCTAATAATCAACGAATAATCTTTTCGGGCAGCTTTGGAAGTGGTAAGACTACCTTTTTAAATGATTTTTTTAAGACTGAAGAACAGCCTAACAAGTACTATGTATGCAAGCTATTTCCTGTGAACTATGTGACTTCAGACAATAAAGATATTTATGAGTTGATGAAGTTTGATATTCTCATTCAATTATTAGGTTCCGGGGTCACTATAGAGAAAGATGATTTTGATAAACTTTCAACTGTTAGCAAATCAGTGAAGAAGAACTCGCTTAAATTGTTGCAGGGCATAATGGAGGTTGCCTCATTAATAGATGGGAGCGCAGCTGTATTAAGTAAGGCCGTGGAAATAATAGCCAATATCTATGCAGAATATAAAGATCAAGACCCTCAAACTAAAGTGGATGAGTTTCTTACTGACCTAGAAAATCAGGTAGGAAGCAGTTATGAGATGAACGATATATCAAAGCTAATAAAGGAAATGTTGATTAAGGCGAGCAATCTTGAAGGAAAAAAGAAAGAAACAGTTTTGTTAATTGATGATTTCGATAGGCTTGAACCGATGCAGTCATTTCGTTTATTGAACCTTCTTTCAACAAATGATAATGAAACTGGTACTGGTGAGAATAAGTTTGGATTTGACAAGATCATTATTGTATGCGATATTGATAATTTACGTGATTGTTTTGCGCATATTAATGGTACCTCAAATGCTTTTAATGGCTATATCGACAAGTTTTACTCAACTCAAATATTCAATTTTGATATTAAAGATGATCTTATAAAAGCAATTAGTGCTTGGCTTTTTGAAATAAAGATACCTCAAGATGTGAAAGAGGCATTTTACGAAAGGTACATAGACCTCATTCAAAAAATGATAAGCTGTGGAAGCCTTAATATAAGGTCTCTCACAAAGATGCAATACGCTGCTATTGATGTTCCATCAAAGAAAGTACTCGGATATCGTGCTGAGGTTGATTATATGAAATTATTCTTTTCGGTGCTTCAGCAAATGTTCGTTGGAGATCAAGAAGTTTCTAATGCGATTCATCTTTGTAATAGACAAAATCCTTTATTTCAATATAGTAGAAATATTGAAGTATTAAGCGAAGCACTCTATGTTATGTATCCTGAGGAAGAGGATGGTGAAAAAAACGTGGATATTAATGAAAAGCAATATCGTTTTAAATGTCGAAAATCTGCTTCTTATCCTTACTGGGAGCTTATATCGGTGAATGGAAAGTCTCTTATATCCAATGATAGTAATGTGCCTTTGTTCTATTTTATAGAACAAGTTAAACGAAAATATCTTAGTATTTAGACTTCAAAGATGGTATAATAGATAAAGAATAAGATAAATAACAGAAAGATATTGGTTGAAATGGCTAGAACGAAAAGAAATAGAGAAAACTGTAAGCAATGGGCACATTCTAAGAAAGGATTAAACCGAAAAAGAAAGAGAAAACGCAAAGTTTCTTTTGTTCCGAGAATTGTTGCAGATACTAATATCTGGTATTATCTGGGAGATAATAATTCATTATTCTTGGAGCTTAAGAATAAATTAGTACCTACTTATGTGTCTTTGTGGGAACTATGCAATACGGGTATTTTAAAAAGTGATCCCCTAAGAGTGCAAAATGCTTGTAGAAGAATGCTTGAAGCACAAAAGAATATGATTTATGAGCAACCTCTAAGATATTTGATAGAGTCATGTAATAAAAAAAAGTTTAAGCCTAATACTATCCGAGAGATTTATAGTTTATTAGACGCTTCCTCACGTATCGCAAGAGGTGCAACAATTGCAAATGACAGAAAAGATGATTTCCACAAATATATCTTAGAAAAAAAGCAAGGATTAAAGGATATCAAGGTATCAATGGATGAAGTTGCTCTAACATGTAAGTCTAATATTAAGAATAAAGTAAAACATAGAAAAGCATATTCTTTGCTCATCATCATTAACTATTTAAACTTTCTTGCTAAACAAGCTACAAATAATAAGCATAATTTAAGAAAACTACCCATTAAAAACTACGAACTATTGATTTGCGTAATGGACTTATTATATAAAAAGTTAGAAACTGGTTCAATTGCTTGGAAAGAGAATGATTTATATGACTTGTTTATATTGGCTTATGTGAGAAAAGGAGATAAATATTGGACTAAAGACCAAAAATGGATTGATTTAATCAAAGAGGCTGGATGTGAAGAATATCTTTATAAAACATAGGTTTGTTATTGAATGATTTGTATATTATTTTTTTAATGTTTATAGATTAAAGAATATCATCAATGAAGATAGAAGATATTATTGATTGCTTTAAACCTGATAGTAAATTGGATAGTGCATTAGATCGCTTAGCTAATTTAGTTGTTGATCAACAAAGTTTGAAAATTTCTTCTTTTAATAAAGATATAGACAAGGAGTTGTTGTTGAACGAAGGAATTATTATAGGTGATGAAAATACTGGTTATAATATTGAAATATGTGATAAGTTTATTTATTATTTACTCAAAGTTTACGAAAACAGAAAGGAGTTTGCATTTTCTTTTGATATTGTTACTTGGATAAATATAATAAATAAATTGCATAAGATAAAACATGGAAGAGCCTTTGATGTTATATTCTACTCTTTTATGCTTCAATACTTTAAGAAATTTCACCCTCAAAGTTTAGCCAAAATTATTTCATCTAAAGAAATCGATATATGGTCTATTATAAAAGCTTTAAATGAGGAAATTATTAAATTACAACTTACTCCAGTTCAATTGTATGAATTAATAAAACTGATCATAAAAGAACACCATGATGATACAGTAGTTAATTACCCGTATTCTTTTATTACTAAATATTGCCAGATGGATTATGATAAAGGCCTTCAATTCTTAAATTTAGCGTTGTCTACATTATCAGATCCATATAATAATATTATCATTTATAGCCTCTCTGGACTTCTTGATAATGATTACCCGAAGGCAAAGGAACTCTTATATAGTTTAGCGAAAGATAATAGACTAGAAGAGATTATTGTTTATTCATTATTAAATAACTTACGCATACATCCAGAACGGAGTTTGGAATTTTATGACCTTGTGTCTTCATTCACTAATTTTATAAGTGACGCAGCTCTAAAATTTTATTGGAAAATTTATTTATTGAATGATGAAAGACAAAAAAAAGCTGAATCTAAAATCATTGATATACTAGATCAACTAACTGAGGGTATTATAAATACCAGCATTGGAGAGTTGATATTTATGGATTCAATAAACGATTTTGTCCGTACTTATATTGAGAAAGTCGTATCAAGCCAACATTTCACGATTAAGCATATTGGTCTTTTGGACCGAAATATAGCGCAAATATGCGATGCATCAATGCTTTTTTCTATAATTACTGAAACGGCTAGTCGTTTTAAAATAAATATCAAGGTGGATTTATTTGATAATTCTATACGATCTGTTTTGCAAAAACATCCTCAAGAATTTATGAATGGAGTAATCTCTCTTATTATAAATGATAAAGGATTTGTTCGTTATATTGGTAGACAGATTTGGGATTCGAATAATCTCATAAATAGTGATTTTAATGCTTTAAAGTTATCAGAGGAACAGCAATTCAAATTTGTTATATCAATGTTACAAGATTGTGCAAATCCGGATAATAGATTAAAAAAACTGCTACCATTGCTTGATTCTAGCAATAAGTCAGTAGTCCAGCTATTACGAGATATGTTATATAGTTATGTTGATAATTATATGGGTGCAGTTATGGATATTGTAGGCTCTTGTAAAATTAAAAATCGTAATGCTATCGCTTCTGTTAAAGAATACTATGAAAATAGAAAAGAATTCATAGATAAGAGATTTGAATGTAAGGAGCTTAGCCCATTATATACACAATATTCTGAAATGAAAGAGTTTAGACGCTCGGACAGTGAACACATGAAAGAAATAATTAAGCGATCTGAAAATAATAGCGGAAGCAGCTTCTTAGATTCATTTCCAACTGTTCTGTTAGCCAAAGGTGGAGGTTTCAGAGATGAAAATGGCAAGGTAAGTGAATTGTCTTGTTTTTCTCATTCAATTCCATTTCCAGCTATGTATTATGCGTTGGGAGATACTGGAGAAACTGAAATGAATGTAAAAATGTTCTCGAATTGGGATAATACAGATGATTTATGGAAAATATTATAGTTAGAGAATATATTGAGTCTTTAAATGAGACTAATGAATTAGATTATATTTTCCCCTTGCTATTAGAAAGTATGGGGTTTCGACTAATAACTACCCCCAAAGATTCAAGAGGGCAATCCCAGAATGGTAAAGATATTGTGGCGATTAGAAAAGACGAAGATGAGCGAAGTTATAAATATTATTTTGAATTAAAGGGTTTTTTCGCAAAGGACATTAATGACACAACCTTTCTAGCGACGGATGGTTTTAGAGACTCTATGTTAGCGGCAAAATATAAGGCATGCAATGATGCGTCAATACCTCGATTCAATGATCTTCCTGTAAAAATACTCTTTGTGCACAATGGAGCTTTAAAGGAAAACACAAGAGATACATATGATGGCTTCGTTAAGAAAGAATTTCCTGATGGAAATTTTGAGCGCTGGGACATATATCAATTAACCGACTTATTCACTAAATATTTATTTAATGAATACCTCTTGACCGATTCAGAGAGTGTAAGATTGTTTAAGCGTACGTTGGTTTTACTTGATGCACCTGATTATGATTTCTCCGATTTTAATACTCTAGTGAAGAGGCAATTTGAAAAAATGGGTAATAATCGCATCCTATCGAAAAAAAGAGAAATTATAAATTTGTTTGCAACATTAAAATTGTTGACTGCTATTGTTTTCAAATATTCAAAAGAAAACAATAATTTACATCCGGCTAAGCAGTGTGTTAATTATATAATATTGACGACTTGGTCTTGGATCTTAAAGAGTAGGATTGAAACAAAAGCGCATGTGCTGAAAAAATTTGATGGTCTTCTAATGGTGCATCAAAAGATCTATTCTGAATACATTGATCGAACTTTAATTTTTGCTTTATATCACCACGGCTTGTATTCTTGCAATGCTTCATCATTTGAATTAATAGGTTATCCATTAAGATCTTTTGACTACCTAAATGACTTGATCTATTTCTGTTCTCTTTCAAACTCTTATTGTCCAAAAAAGGTTTACAAGGAATATATTATCAAGCAAAAAGAGTTGATAAAGCAATTTATCAATTGTAATAATGGCTGCTCCTCCCCATTGTTAGATAACCACTCTATTCCAATTCTGCTCGTGGTTAAATTTATATTGACTAAGAACCCTAGTGAATCCGATTTCAAGTTCATAAATGAGTATGTGTTCAAACTGGTTTATAATATAATTATGACATATAAGAAAAGAGGAAGGCTTCCTGAATTGCATAGTAATAGTCTGGAATTAGCCAAAAGCTATTATAAAAAGAGTGATGACTATTGTGATCAATCGTCATTGCTTCTTGTCCTAATGTTTGAATTAATAGCCTATTTTAATGCGAATGGACTTTATCTCGAATTGAAAAAAATCATAGAAAAATCAAAAGTGAACCTTCAAATCGCATACCCTATTAACACTTTTGATATAGAGCAAATGCTTTTCGAGAAAAAACTACATAATGAATTCAGTGTTGAGACATCCATAAAGCTACCAGAAACACTTGATGAGTTTAAGGATAGTTATATTAAAAAGTATGACAAAATAGATTATAAAACAGACAAAATGGGATATGGATTTCTGCGAATATTGGCTCATATTTATTATAAGACTGATCTTTTTCCAGATTTCTGCAATGTAGGCTTTTTGACCCCTCTTACAGAAAAAGTGAATCTAGAATCAATGAAATAGATTAGATATTTAAAATCTGAAATGCTCAAAAACAGATGTATGCAGCTAAAAGAATATGCCGAGATCCTTATTCTAGCCTCAATAATCGTTCATGTCAAGTCTGAGGTTCTATCTTGATGTTTGTTCTCTCACAAGCCTCATCTTGCCCCTCGCTTAAATTTGATGGCATGTTGATACCGGCAAGTTCTTTCCAATTGTCATCATGCCAGTATTTAGGACTACTAAGCGGTTCGGGGAGACTTGCAAGTTCTTCCCAAATATCACCATTCCAGTAGTCAGGATCATCAAGTGATTCAGCATTGAGAATATTTTCTAGGTCATTGTCTGTATTCATAAATTGTTCTGTTATAAGTTATAGTTTTCATCTAAACGTTTGATGGCTTGTTTTAAGGCTGATAGAGGGATTTTATACTTCTCAGATAAGTATTGGTACGTTTCGCTCTTTCTTCGCCCCTCAGACAGCATAACTCTGTATTCTTTGAACATGTCAAGGTACATAATATCATCTGTACTGATTCCCTGCCTAGTCATATTGGCAAACAGCTTTCTGTATAGAGATAGTAATTCGAATACTTTCATCGTGCGTTGACATTAACGGTCATACCCTTCTTTGCGTGACGTTCCTGAAGAAGTATGTCTGCAATGTCCCAATTATCCGGCAAGCCTTCACATGTCTGACTTACGGTTACATTTATGCCATTACTTCGCAAAATTGCCGCTTTTCCGTCCCATTTTGAGAACATTCCACTGTCAGGGTACAAGATTACCCTTTTGCCGGCCAAAGGTTTTAAAACGCTTCTTTCCGTCCATTTACACCCGTTGCAACCGCCTGTTGCTATCCAACTAACGTCCGGCATCAAAATAGAGCAGATAAGAGCCGACTTCTCACTTTCAACAATTCCCACTCGTGAAGCATTTTTGATCAGGTGGCAGCCAAAGAAAGTTTGCTGTAAATTCGCCTCGTAGTTCTTTAGCAATGTTTTGCCGGCAAACCAAATCTTATCCATTGGCCGGACATCAGTTGTGTACTTCTGCATCTTATCGTTCCATACTTCTGCCCGATCCTGCTTCTTCATCCGTTTGCCGGTGACAGGATTATAAGCCATTACCTTTATTTGGCACAATCGGCCTTGTTCGTCTATCTGTGGAAAGATGGTGGCCAACCCGTTGTTATTGCTCCAGTGTCGGGATGTGCCTACTCGATAGAGATCAAAAGCAAAAGCGGCCTCAGCTTCTCCGAACTCTTTGGCCATGAAACGAAATAGATTGTTCTTGCTTCTGTAGGCATCTCGTTGGAGTAATGATATAGGCAGTAACGACACGGTCACAGTCTTAGCCGGTTGAGGCTGTTTCCATATGGAGAAATCAATAGATTGCTTATTTGGGTACTGCTTGAAATAGTTACTCGGTGTGAGATGGTACCCACATCGTTCCCGATTGCATCGGCCAACTTCCGGGGCTATGGGCTTTTCTTGGGCATCAACATAAAAAGTAAATTCTCCCTTGTGACCGCATGATGGACAAACGTGTCTGGTTTTCATTCCGGCGTATTTTTGTAAGTGATATATTGGTTCGTTCATGGTCTAAAAAGTTGGTATATTTAGCCTGTTTTTTAGAATGGTATAAAATATACCATGAAACAGGTGTATATTCAGTCTATATTTGGTATATATTCGGTCTATTTGGTATAGGTATATCGGGCTATATATATAGATAGCCCGCATACTACCGTAACCTATACTCCCTAAAAAGGCAGATTAGAAGGCCTGTCATCTATGGTTGGAAGATGATACATGCCAACGTTGTTTTTGATAATTAATCCTCTTTCAGCTGCATCACGAATCTTATTCTTTGCGGCTGCTATCTTGATTTTAGCTACACCCATAATCTTAGTGCATAAATCAGCATAAGAAATCGTATTTGGTAACTTTGGCATTGAATCGGATATAATCTGTTTCAGCTTATCCACTTTTGATTGTTTCCCCATGTATTCAGCTTCGATGGGCAGTCCTTCTACAATTGTGAAAGCAAACTCAGCGGGCCGCATATCTCTTGTTTTGACCCATTTACAGATGGTTGTATCTCCTTCCGCTTCTGCATAGATGGCAGTTTCACATTTTCGTAGGGCCTCAGCACCAAGATGTCCACGTGCTTTCTCGCTACCTACATTGGCGTGAATAACGGTGAGTATATGACAATCGTACTCCTTAGTGAGGGCTAGTAAATCATTAACTACAGCCGTGGACTGTTCCGAATTATTCGGGTCTGCGATAAGATCACTTAGCCCGTCTAGTACTACAAAATCAGGATGATACAGCTTTAGGCACGCTACGAAAATATCATGTCTCATTGTGGGCTGATATTCCCGCAACATGTGAATGATAATATTCTCCGAATTTCTGTTTGTGGGTAAACCTGCAATGCGGTGAAGCCTTCTCCCTATCTTTGCCACATGGCCGGCCGCCTGTTCAGTGTCAATCCAAAGAAGTTTTCCAGTTCCGTTAGGGTTATCTAGCCCCATACATCCGTTTTCGTTCAGAAATGCAGCTGATATTCCAGAGCAAAGAAAACTCTTTCTTGAACCGGGTAATCCAATGATGAACGAGAAGTTACCTCTAGTACATATGGGTAAATCTTCTTTTGATACTAACATTTGCGGATCGGGAATATTGAGAGATAAATCTAGTCTGCTACTCTTTATAGCTTCCATAATAGCAGGTTCGGCAATTATTTCAGGCTCCTCAAATTCAGTCATAATTTTCTCGATAACTTCACTCATTATTGCCTCCTTTCTCGTCCAACAAATAGAGTTTGCATCCATTGGGTAAACGACAATCTACAATGTTCATTCGTCCCTTATGCCGTAGAACGGATATTGTTTTTCGACTGTCATTCCCTGATGTTAACTCATTCAGTTCTCGGGCAGTATATTTGCCGCCCTCTAAGAAAAGCTTACGTATCTGTTGGGTGATTTGCCTAGAAAGAGTATCTTTGTTGGCATCAATTGAATGGGTGGGATTGGATGTTCTTTTCATAAGGCATCCTTTCTTATTTTGATACTTTTTTAGCAACACAATAGCTCTTGGCTTTCGCCTCCAATTCCTTCTTACTCGTTCTCTTACCGCTAGATAGCCATGTGTCAATCTCACTTTGCAAGAAGCGTAATCTTTTACCTCCTTTGTGATATGGTATTTCTTTTCGGCTTACCCAACCGTAAACAGTAGCTCTTGCGGGACGGTCAGGCAGATAATCCGCAAGCTCATCTATGTTAAACCAATGATCTACATGGATATTATGAACTTTATCTTTTTGTGCTATGGCCTTTTCTAAGGCTTCTACCTTGGTGATAAGATAAGCCATTGCTTTAGGCATTGTTTCAAGTGTAATTACTTCATTCATCGTTATTCTCTACTGGCTTAGTGTAGGTTCTTGTCTTCTGCCATGAAAGAAAATGAGAACCACCATCCCGGTGTAGGATAGTGGTGCAAAAGAATGAAGTCTTATTTGGTATTAATTAGCATGCTTAATCATGCTAATTGCTTCTCTAATAAATCATTTAGTTGAGGCTCAAAATCTCTATAAGTACGGCTTCTGTTATCAATGCTACTTCCAGATATAGAGAAATTAATAATCTCATTGCTTAATAATTGTGCTAATTCATCTCGGCTAATATTCTGATCTATGTAGCCTTTGTTTCTAAGATATTTAAACCATTGCGCTACACATCCTTTCTGAGTTTTTTTATTGCCAATAAAATAATATTTTTTTTGTTCCCTCTTCAGCAGTGGGGGATCGCATTGAGTTAGCACGTTAATGTATTTTTCCCAATTATTGCAAGTGAATATATTAGCAAAAGTAAGCTTTATTTCCCCCTTGGAATGACTGGAATACTTCTCGTAATTCTCTATATCACTTTTTGTTTTGCTAGAATCAGGTGGTATTAGCTCTGCGAGAAAACGTGATTCGTAGTTATATTCATCAAATAATTTTTTGAAAACATGCCATTTCGTGTTGATACAAAAAGGTGATAATTGACATAGTGCTTTTACGTCAAATTCAAAATCTTTGTATTGCTCGTACAGATTTTGTATAATCTTTGCTCCTTTAAGTATTTTTTCATCATTCAATATTTTATCAACATAATCGGCTCCGTCAACGACCGGAATCCCGTTTAGTAATGGGTTGGTATAATTTAGTATAGACTTTACTCTATGGTAATCTTCATCGTTCAATTCCAACTTTTTTGGGATGTAATTAATAGAGTTGTCTATTCCTTTATCTAATATTTTATTGATCTTGTTTAATTGGATATCTATTAGTTCATTCTCTTTTATGATTTTCTTTAGTATACCTTCTTTGTCTAATAACTCGCAAAATTCTATTTGAGGGTTTTCCCTTTCCATCTTTTTGCATTCGCTATAAATTCTATTCTCTAACCATCCCTCAATTTGGCTTCTAAATGTCGCTAATTTGAGTTCGTCAAAAGATGTTGTTCTGAAAATATATCTATATATTTCATCGTACGTGACGGAATGGGTGAACACAAAGTCTAAGAATTTATCTACAGTTAAGCTAACTCCTCTCATTTTATTATAGTATTTTTATCTTTTCTATTGCTTCTCTTTTAGCCTCCTCTAGTGTCTTAGCATACACCATAGTAGTGCCTATATTCTTATGCCCTAACATCTTTTGTATAGTTGTTATTTGTGTACCGCTTGCAAGCTGTAAAGTTGCGAACGTGTGTCGGAAACAATGAAATGTCACGTTCCTTGTGATGCCTGCTGCTCCCAGCCATTGGGCCAAAGCCTTGTTAGTATAAGCGGAATAAACTAGTCCATCAAATATAAGATTCTCTGGATTGCCTCTTTCTCCACAAAGTTGTATAGCTTGTTCGGATATTGGCAACTCATCGTATTTACTTGTCTTTTGGATGATATATTTCAAGGTGTACTTACCGTTAGTTTCTGTAATCTCACTCCATTTCATTTTTCGTATGTCTGAATGTCTTAGGCCGGTTAGAGCCGAAAATAGAGCTGCCCGTTTCAGTACTAGGTTAGTGCATGGAGTTTCCACTAGTTTTCTAAGTTCATCAAGGCTTAAGAATTCCCTGTGTGTTTCTTTTTGTTTGATACTCTTTAGATCAGCATTAATATCTTTGGATAGGTAGCCATACTTATAAGCAGCCTTTATTGCAATTTTAAATTTGATGAAATAAGAAGCTGCTGTGTTATTGGACAAAGTAGTCTCCTTGCTTCGATATGTCTTTGCATTTAAGAGGTAATCTCGGAAACGTTCACACCAAAGCAAATCGATGTCACAGAACCGCTTTGTTTTTGTGTTGTCGGATATCATTGTGTAGCTTTGCAAATATTTCAAAGTACTCATCCAATTATTGTAATTAGAACCTTGTTTATCACGTCCTAAGTCCCGAAAGTAACTTATGAAATCTCCTTTACTTCGTTCTTTCGCTTTTAATAATTCGCTTTCTGCTTCTGTATATATTTCTGCTTTACTTAACTCATTTTGCCGGTTGTTCCTGATTAGTTCTGCATATCTGATTGTTTCTTCATCAACTTCACTGTATTTGTATGAACCGTCTTTGTTGGTTTGAGGTTCTCCAGTGCGTTTCTTTAGAGGAACGACATACAGCCCTAAATACTCCCTTCGCATTAACTCACCCGTCTTTGGATTTTCAACTCCGGGGTAGTAGTCAAGGTAGAGCGTTTCTTTTCCAGTACCCAGCATCCGAAAACGTAGGGTTACTTTAGTGGTTCTTGACTTTCTCATTGTCCTTTATTCTTTAGTTTATCAATATGCTGTTTGCTATAATAGAGCTTTCCGTTTACTCTTTTCTTCGGGATGGAGTACCGGGAAACGAAGACGTAAACGCCTTGTTCTGTCATTTCGTACTCTTCCATGACACCGGATATTGTTAGCCAGTCAGCAAGATTATTTAATGATCCGTCGAAACCTTTCTTTTTAAAATAAGCATCTATCTTACCTTTTGCAATCAGTGTTCGTGTGCCGTCTTTCTTGGTGGGGATTTCTTCGGCATTGACAATCTTTCTTATTCGGTGGCGAAGTAGTCCGTACTTCTCTGTAATATCGTCCAATGTGTACCAGCTTTCAATAGGTTTACGCTCTCCAGTAGTTAGTACTTCGTAGGGTTCTATCGCATCAAAGAGTGATTCAATGTCTTTTTTGCGTATCAAGGTGGTGCGTTGTGATATTCTCTTTGCCGGAATGATTCCTTTGTGGCAATAGTTATAAACCGACTGTTTACACCACCCTAATACTTTTGCAGCCTCCGAAATGCTTAAATACTCACGATCTGATAAGTCTACGACTGCCTGCACTATCTTCTTCTTTGATACCAATGTTTCGGTAAGAGCAATAACCTCTTTACGCTTTGCTTCTCGGTATGCTTTCCGGTTGCAGTCATGGGAACAATAGAGCGTGTCTTGTCTGCTTGCCTGAAATTCCTTTCCGCAATACTCACATAGCTTCTTTATTGGTTCTTTCGCTCGCATATTTGGATGTATTCGCTCTCTTTTAGTCCATGTTAGTCCATCTTAGTCTATGTTAGTCCAAAATGGAGTTTTTATTTCAATTTGTTTTAGTCCAAATAGGAGACTTTCTCATATCAAATGTGGTACAAGTATTCTCTATTTGTTTGTGTGGTACGTATGTGGTACAAATATATGATAAATAAACGAATAATAAAACAAAGAACTGATAAATATCTGATAAAATAAAAACCGCTATAATAGGGCGTATTATAACGGTTTATACTGAAATACTGATTGTTTATTTATGGTAGGTTACTTTCCGATGCAAAAGTGATGAAAGATGTTTTGAAGTACCATGTCGTTGGTTACTTCGCCCACAATGTCGCTTAAATGGAAAATACATTCACGAATATCCTGCGAAAGGAAATCACCTGAAATACCGGTTGATAGCCCTTCCTGAACACGTTCGATAGATTCCAGCGAGTGTTTCAACGCTTCGTAATGACGCACATTGGTCACAATTACATCATTCTGTGTCACCGTGGGGAGCTGTGCGGCCGATATGAGCAGTTGTTGCAAGGCATCGGTATGTTGCTTGTGGCGTGCTGAAATAAAGAGGTGATGAATGTCTTTTGTGGTTAAGCCACTTAGTTTCTCTTCAAGCTCTTTTTGCTGCCCTACGCTGATGAGATCGGCTTTGTTTAGTACCAGGATCAACCGTTTGTCCGCACATCGCGGAATGATCTGCGACGAGAGTTGCTCTATCTGTTTTAATGCATCCGATGCATCAATCATCCAAAGCACGATCTCTGCCTGGTCAAGCTTTTGAAAAGTACGCTCAATGCCCAATGACTCAATGGTGTCTGATGTTTCACGGATGCCGGCTGTATCAATGAAACGGAAGGTGATGCCTCCTAAGTTGGTGGTGTCTTCAATCACATCTCGTGTGGTGCCGTGAATGTCGCTAACGATTGCTCTGTCTTCGTTAAGCAGCACGTTGAGCAGGGTTGATTTACCGGCATTCGTCTCGCCGATGATGGCTACCGGCACACCATTTTTGATGGCATTGCCCACACTAAAGCTGTCGACAAGGCGTGTGATGACCTCCCGAATGTGTGTGGCGAGCTGCATCAGTTGGTCTCTGTTTGCAAACTCTACGTCTTCCTCGCTGAAGTCGAGCTCCAGTTCGATGAGCGAAGTGAAGTGAAGGAGCTGTTCACGCAAAGTGGTGAGTTCTTTGCTAAAGCCTCCGCGCATCTGACTCATGGCCAGTCGGTGGGTGGCGGCAGAAGAAGATGCAATAAGATCGGCTACAGCTTCGGCCTGACTCAAATCCATCTTGCCATTTAAGAAAGCTCGTTGAGTATATTCACCGGGTTGCGCCAGTCTGCATCCGTTGCGGATGAGTAGTTGCATCACTTGCTGAAGAATATAAGCAGACCCGTGGCAGGAGATTTCAACGGAATCTTCGCCTGTATATGAATGAGGACCTTTGAAGAGGCTCACCAGTACTTCGTCAATTACTTCCTCACCGTCTTTTATTTGACCGAAGGTGAGTGTGTAAGGCTTTTGTTCGGAAAACTTCTTGCCGGGTGTTGCCGGAGTGAAAATGCTTTCGACCATACGAATGGCTTCTGTTCCCGATAGGCGGATGCATCCGATGGCACCTCCTTGAGCTGTAGATATGGCACAAATGGTATCTTGATTCATTTTTTTTGTTTTTGAGCATACAAATATACGTTTTTTTTGTTATATTTGAGGAACTCGTATGAAAGAGCGTGTTTTCTAGTTGTTAACCTTATATAGAAGACGGGTATGGATGCAGAATTTAATTTCTTGTCGACAGAAGGCGATAGCGAAGTAGTTAAGATAAACTGCCGCAAAATCATTTCTATTCTTGGCGCCCATAAGGTAGCCATGTGGTTTTATGACGGAAGCACTAATAGTATAGGTTTTTCTGATGACTTTTTCAAAAACTTGGGTCTTGAAGAAGTCGGCATTCAATATGATACTTATGAGGGTTTTATTCATTCTGTACACCCTAATGATGTGGTCAATTACTTAAATGCTTTTCATTCAATTATGTCAGGTGCCGAACAAATGCTCAAAGTGCGCTTTCGAACGATTGGAAAAAATGAACAAACCTTGTGGCTTGAAGATTCGCTCTTTACTTGTTCTGAATGCAAAGATGCATCTGCTCCCCGAATCATAGGATATCGTACAAATATAACCAATCGGGTAGAGGAGGAGGATAAGGTTGAATATTTGAAGGAATACAGCAAAAAGATTATTGATGCTTTGCCTGAATTTATATTTATATTTGATGATAAATACTACATTGTTGATGTAATAATACCTCTTAAAATAAAGCTTTTTCATACCAGAGAAGAATTAATTGGTCAGCCTCTTCGACGTTTTTTTGAACCGGAAATATCTGATTTATATGAACGAACGATTCGGGAATGTTTAGCAAATGATGAAATTGTAGAAGTTGAATCATCCATGGAATTTAATGGTGTTCGTTTTTATTTTCAAGCAAAAGTTTCTTCGTTTGGCGCTAATCAGGTTATCTGGGTTGTTCGTGATATAACCGACAAAGTAAAACACATAGAGGCTTTGGAACTGATGAGAAAAAGGGCCGATGAAGCGGAGCGGCTTAAAAGAGCTTTTCTCGCTTCAATGAGTCATGAATTAAGAACTCCTCTTAATGCGATAGTTGGTTTCTCGGAGGTACTTGCTACAAACGATTTATCACCCGAAGAAAGACGAAACTATGCTAATGTGATGCAAGCAAATGCAGATCTTTTCCTGAAATTAGTAAACGATATAATCGACTTTTCTTTGTTTGACTCTTGTGATATTGAATTAAATAAAGAGAGAGTAGAGTTGACCGGACTGATTCTTGATTTATATAATCAGTATGTTGACAGAATGAAACCGGAGGTGAAACTGATCGTTGGGCATCCCAATTATCCTATATGGGTAGAAACTGATGGAAATAGAATTATGCAGGTGGTCGATAATTTTATTACTAATGCAATTAAAAACACGGAACGCGGTAGCATAATTGTTAATGTGATACGACTGAATGAGTGGGTCAAAATATCAGTGTCCGATACTGGTAAGGGAATACCTCATGATATGATTGATCGTATATTTGAAGTCTTTGAAAAGATTGACGAGTTTTCTCAAGGAACAGGACTTGGGCTATCTATATCTAAACAAATTGCGCAGAGGTTGGGTGGTTATATTCAAACGGAATCGGTTTTAGGTAAGGGTAGTACTTTTTCTTTGTATATACCTTATTATGCTGTTGATGTGGACGAATGTATGGCCAATGGTGTTGCTTCCCCACAATTAAATAATGGTAAAAAGATTATTCTGGTAGTGGATGATAGTATGAGTGTTTTCAATCGTTTGTATGAATTGATTGGAGACAATTTTAGGGTTTTATGGGCACGGAGCAGTAATGAGGCTTTTAAAAGGATACAAAAGCAAATGCCTCATTTAATTTTGATGTCAATGGATTTGCAGGAGCAATCGGGTGTAAACGGAGTTGCTAAAATAAGAAGCTTAGATGCTCATGTACCTATTATTGGGGTATTTGAAAGAACAGAATATAATAGATTTAAAGAAGCGCTCGCTGCCGGTTGCAATGAAGTGATGACAAAACCCTATTCATTGGTAAGGCTTAATTCTATCTTTTCTCGATTGTTGTAATATGAAAAAGGTGTGCTCAACCTAAATTCGGTTGAGCACTGTTTCAATTAATGTATCGATGGTATTTTTATAACCGGTATTGGCTTCTTTGATGAGGCGGTTGGCTATGACCATGCATACGGTCATGGCTTTGTGTCCCATGAGTTTGCTTAGGCCTGCCAACGCGGAGCTTTCCATCTCGAAGTTGGTTATTTTGTAACCTTTGTACGTAAAGTTTTCAATCTTTTGATTTTGGTTGGGGTCGGCAAGAGGAATGCGTAATTCGCGTCCCTGAGGTCCGAAAAATCCTCCGGCTGCAATCGTTACACCACGTACCATGTCTCCGTGATCTATACGGTTAATCAGTTCCTGATTGGCGTCAATCACGTAAGGAGCCGGAGCACATAGGTTTCCTTTCCACCCCATGTGAGCTAAGAAAGCGTTCTCAAATTCCAGATCACACGTTTCGTTACGACCGGCATAGAAGTTGAGTAACCCGTCAAAACCAATGGATTTCTCCGAGCAGATGAAAGTGCCCACGGGTGTGTTTGGCTGTAACCCTCCGCAAGTGCCTATTCTGACGAGTTCCAATTGGCGGAACGTCTCTTTTTCTTCGCGGGTTGTAAAGTCAATATTAGCCAGCGCATCGAGTTCATTCATCACGATGTCTATGTTGTCGCAACCGATGCCCGTTGATACGACGGTAATTCGTTTGCCTTTGTAGGTACCGGTAATGGTTTTGAACTCACGGCTTTCAATCTCACATTCTTTTTCTTCGAAATGTGACGCTACCAATGACACCCTACCGGGGTCACCCACTAGGATAACCTTGTCGGCCAACTGTTCCGGTTTCACGTGAAGGTGAAACACGGAACCGTCTTCATTGATAATCAGTTCTGAAGAAGCAAAATATTTTTTTGTCATAAGTAAAGGTTCTTTTTATTTATTCGCTAAGGGGTTTGCCCGGATTAGCAGATGGTTTTGCTATATTTTCCCTCATGGAAGTATCCGCCTCAATATTCTTCATACGATAGTAATCCATGATTCCCAGGTTTCCGCTTCTGAATGCTTCGGCCATTGCTTGTGGAACTTGTGCTTCAGCTTCAATAACTTTAGCTCGTGCTTCCTGTGCTTTGGCTTTCATTTCTTGTTCAGTGGCTACAGCCATGGCTCTACGCTCCTCGGCTTTAGCTTGCGCAATGTTTTTATCGGCATTGGCCTGGTCAATTTGCAAAGCAGCACCAATGTTCTTACCAATATCAATATCTGCAATATCAATGGATAGTATTTCGAAAGCAGTACCGGCATCGAGTCCTTTTCGTAACACTAGTTTAGAAATAGAATCTGGGTTCTCGAGCACAGATTTATGATTGATAGATGAACCGATGGAGGATACGATACCTTCGCCAACACGGGCTAATATGGTATCTTCGCCTGCACCACCTACTAATTGTCTGATATTGGCACGTACGGTAACACGTGCTTTAGCAATCAGCTGAATTCCGTCTTTGGCAACAGCAGTAACAGGAGGGGTGTCAATCACTTTGGGGTTAACGGACATTTGTACGGCTTCAAACACATCGCGTCCTGCCAGGTCAATGGCTGTAGCCATTTGAAAAGGCAATTCAATGTTAGCTTTGGATGCCGATACCAGTGCATGCACCACTCTCTCTACATGACCACCAGCCAGATAGTGAGCTTCCAGTTCATCACGGGTGATGTTGCTAAGTCCGGCTTTGTGTGCCTCAATCATACCGGGTACGATGATGTAGGGAGGAACGTTTCGGATACGCATCAAAAAGAGCTGTATCAGCGAAATGTTTACTCCGGATACTTTGGCCGATAACCAAAGGAAGAATGGCACATAGTGAAAAAACAGAATGAGAAAGATAATGCCTCCGACTACGAAGATTATCGTTAAAAACGTACTGTCTATCATAATAATAGTATTTAGTGAATATTATTTTTTAATTTCTTTGACCAGAATAACTCCGTCGGTAATGCGTTCAACGATGATAGGGGTCTTTTCATCTAAAAAGCCGTCGGTTGATTTGACTTCTATTATATCACCATTTATTTCTGCATAGCCAATGAGAGCCAATCGGGTGGTACATACACCTTGATCACCCACTCTGACACGAGAGGCTGCGAGTTTGTCGACTTTGTAGGTAATGTTTTTCTTCAGAGCCAACTTGTCGAGTGTTTTAGATCGCATAAACCAAATCAATGAGCCGATGCAAGCCAGTATGGAAACGGACAGTGTAATGAATCCGGCTGTTTGTCCCAAATAGGTAAAGGCGTGGTAATTGGCATAAGCCACACAAGCCAAAGCCGATATGCCGGCAATACTGATCCCGGGAATTACAAACAGTTCAACCAAGAAAAGGACGATCGCTGCAATGATAAGCACAATAATAATAAGTATATCCATAGACATTATTTTTTAAGGTATTGTATTTCTTCGTTACGTACGCGGGTCGATAACGTATCTAATTGATGTGACATTTCCTCTACTCGTTTTTCTAAATCGAGTATGGCTGCCGACATCTTTTTCTGATCTTCGGCTGAAGCATCTCCGTACCAGTCACGCTGGCTGCTCAGCTTACTGCTCTGCTGGCGGTAATCCTTGCACAATTGTTGGTATTCCCTGAACAGTTCTTTGCTTTGCTCAGATTGGAATTGGTCAATTTTGTGGTAGGTTATCTGATCGTTAACGATAAACTCAAAATCATAGTTCTTTTCTTCCCTTGGTTTCTGACTGATAGCAGCTTCTAATCTTTCTTTGGCTTCTTTTACTGCGTTTTTATCTTTCCAAGTCAGGGAGATGGACGAAAGCCTGGCTATATTTTTTATCAGCTCCGGATCCATGCTCTCGTAATTGTAGGTTTGTTTGGAAGTGTTGGGGATGAAAACGTAAATGCACACTTTGTCAGCAGGCTGAAAACGATCGGAAGCAAACCAGCCCAGGTCATTGTATTCGTCAACGGCAAACATATAATCGTTGTATGGTGAGTTAAACGGCATGCCTACGTTTTCGGGATTCAAAAAGGTGTCTGTTCCGGTGTTGTAACGAGTTACAAAGATATCATACCCACCCATTGAATTTTCATTGTCGGATGCGTAATAAATAGTAATTCCATCGGTCAACACAAACGGGTAATTGGCATTTCCATTATCATTAATGCTTCCCGGTAGTGGAGTTCCTTCTCCCCATTGATCGAGCATTTTGTTTTTAGTGAAAATGTCTAATGTTTTGTTACGTCCGCGTTCACTGTAGTATATCTTGTTCCCAATTTCAGTTTCATAAACCGTTCCTTCATTCTTTCCTTCTGATCCGAAAAATTGATTGTAGGTAAATAGCTTTCCCGATTCTTCACTTAATTTGTAGGTTGCCAGGAAATTCCGTTTGTCAACAACAAAACTGTCGATAATGCAAACTTCTTCTACTCCTTTTAGCATACGGGCATTCACTTTTGTCTTTTCTAATAGCTTTTCCAGATCGTCAACCGGCTGTTTCTTCTTAGAATTGACCTGTATTTGTTCTTCAAGCAGCATCACTGCATCATCAAACCGATAGAGTGTATTGTACGTTTCGGCAAGGAAGAATGGCGCATTCTGAATTTTCTTTTTTACAGCGAATTCGAGAGGCTTTATCGCTGCGTGGGGCTCATTTGTTTTGAGACAACATACTCCGTACCAATAATTGTAACTAGCATTGGCTGGCTGAGATTTAAAATATTTCTTGAATACCGGTTTCGATTTTGTATATTCACCTTTTAAAAACATGGCTTTTGCTTCTTCAAGCGTTTGTGCCGAAAGAAAGCTAACGATGCAACAGAATAGAAAAAGTATAATCCCTCTTTTCTTCATTATTATATTCAACTTTATGTTCAGAAGTTCAAAAATACAAATATTTTATAAATAACACTTCCTGCCTGTATTTCTATTATGTTAATTCTTCTTTAAATGATTCTTTTGGCTTACTTTTGCACCCAATTTTGAATTTATGGCAGAGTTAACAAAGGAAGATGTATGTATCAACCGTATCAATAAGCGGTTTGGCAAAGGAGTTATACAATACGGATTAATTGAGGATGGCGACAAAATACTGGTTGGCCTGTCGGGTGGAAAAGATTCGTTGGCGCTGGTTGAGCTGCTTGGAAAAAGGGCGCGCATTTTTAAACCTCGGTTTTCTGTGATAGCGGTACATGTTGTGATGAAGAATATTCCTTATCAAAGTGATTTGGAATACCTCAGAAACCATGCAGCCGCCTATGATGTTCCGTTAATTGTGTTTGAAACATCCTTTGACCCTACTACGGATACCCGAAAATCTCCCTGTTTTTTATGTTCCTGGAATCGTCGGAAAGCTCTCTTTGCAGTAGCTAAGGAGAACGGATGCAACAAGATTGCGTTAGGGCATCACATGGATGATATACTTGAAACGCTGTTAATGAATATGACTTATCAGGGGGCTTTTAGTACGATGCCTCCTAAACTGGTTATGAGGAAATTCGATATGACAATCATTCGCCCGATGTGCCTTATTCATGAAAGTGATTTGCTGGAACTGGCCAAGATTAGGAGCTACAAAAAGCAGGTGAAGAATTGTCCGTACGAATCAGGGTCGAGTAGGAGCGACATGAAAGGGATTTTAAAGCAGTTAGAGAGTATGAACCCGGAAGCTCGTTATAGTTTGTGGGGGAGCATGACGAACATACAGACTGATTTGTTGCCGGATGCAATGAAAGAATCTATATTATAAAAATATAATCCATATGATGTCTCAAGGAGTTTATTCTATTTTGTTACTTATTGTTTCCAATGTATTTATGACATTCGCCTGGTACGGGCACCTGAAATTGCAAGATGCTAAGCTGATTGATAACTGGCCGCTTATTTTGGTGATTCTTTTCTCATGGGGAATAGCTCTGTTTGAATATTGCGCGCAGGTGCCTGCCAACAGGATGGGTTTCCAAGGCAATGGAGGTCCTTTCACGCTGATGCAGCTCAAAGTGATTCAGGAGGTAATTACGCTGGTTGTGTTCACACTGTTCTCCACTCTTTTATTCAAAGGGGAATCACTCCATTGGAATCACCTGGCTGCATTTTTGTGTTTGATACTGGCCGTTTATTTCGTTTTTATGAAGTAGTTTATTGCTTCTCTGCAATATACTTCTTCATCCCTTTGGTGAAATAGTTTTGAAAGTTACCTTTTTCATCACTGTAAATGAAGTATGCCTCAATTTCAGGATGTGCATTGGCAAATGCTTCGGCTTTTTCCAATCCCATAACCATGAATGCGGTCGCTAATGCATCGGCTGTCATACAGTCTTTAGCCACAACTGTGGTCGACAATAAATTGTGTTGTACCGGATAACCTGTTTTAGGGTTAATGGTGTGGGCATACTTTTTCCCTTCTTTGTAATAGAAATTTCGGTAATTACCTGAAGTCGCCATACCTACATCGGTGAGCTGAAGAATTGTTTGCAGTTCTTGGTTTATAGACAATGAGTCGTCAACGGGTTTGTTTACCCCGATGCGCCAAGCTTCCTTTTTCGGGTTATGTCCTCTGGCTACTATTTCACCTCCGATTTCTACCATGAAGTTTTTTACACCGTGTCTTTGCAGTACGCCTGCTATTACATCACTGGCATATCCTTTGGCAATGGCACTGCAATCGAGCATAATCCGGGCATCTTTCTTTATAATCTTACCTTGGGCTAGTGATATTTTCTCGTAGCCTGTAATTTGTAGTAAGCTATCAATCGTCAGACTATCTACTTGCTGGTTTTTCTTAAAACCAAATCCCCAGGCATTGACCAAAGGAGCTACGGTTATATCGAATGCACCATCTGTTTCCTTTGATATTTCCATCGAACGATTATATACGTTTAAGAAAAAGGAATCGGGTACTACTTCTTTGTTTTGATTTATTTTAGATATAACAGAGGTGTCGTTGAACGTTGACAAGGACCCGTCGAAAGTTTTAAATGCTTTCTCTATCTCGGGCTTTAAGTCGCCATCATACTGATAAGTAACATGGTAAACGGTGCCGAAAATAAGACCTTCTATACTGTTATAGGGCGTTTGTTGCTCACGGCGAATAATATAAATGGTGCCCAAAACCAGTGGAATTAACCACAAAAGTTTTGTTTTTGAATTCTTTGTATTCATACTTGTATCTTAAAACGGGAGTTTATAAATAAGTGAGTAGGTGATTCCCATTTGCGAATCTCCATATTTTCCAAAACCGGGTACATACCAGGGATTAGCGTATTCACTGATGGATGATGAGGTCTTATACTTTTTGCGAACAGTCCATCCCATCATAAAATCTTTGAATATCTGCACACGTACTCCGGCTACCAGTTCAAACCATTGCATGCTACCTTTAAGTCCGGTGTGACGGTAAGGTAAACTGCCGCCCCAAATGCCGTCAACAATATCCGGATTACTGGTTTGACCCGGCCAAATAGGATCTTGCAAAGGAGTTGTTTCAACATCATAATTAAAGCTGCTTGCACCGTAACGAAAGCCCACGAAAAGGTGATTTTCTCTTTGCTTCTTATACATGGTGTTGAAGTTCATTCCCACCCTGAAATAAGGAGCGCTGCTTTTGTAGTGTATGCCTCCATCGTCTTGCCATTTGTCGGCTTTACCATATCCTACTTCTACAACCGGAAAGAATTTATTCTTAAGATTTACGTCTATGCTAACTTCAGAACTGATAAAGTCTCCTCCCAATAGGCTATTGCCCAAACCGAATAAATCGGCTCCTACATATACTCCGTTATAGAGAGGAAAAACAACTTTGTTTTCGTCTTTCTTCTTGCTGTCTGCCTTGCCGGCCGGTCGCTTATTAGCCGGTTGAACCTGACTGAATAAAGGCTGCGCCGATAGCAAAAGAACAATCAGACTAATAAAAAAGTTTGAGATTTTCAGTCCCTGTAGTATTGGCTTCTTCATCTGATATGTATATTGAATCTAATTGGTGCTTGGTATAACTTACTTTTTCCACAACCTGGCTAACCTGGTAACCACAATCCATCGATATAAATTTGGGCGTGTTGGTGTGGATAACCCGTATGGTGTCTTTTATGTTGTTGATGTACTTCAGCACAAAGGTGGTTGTGTCACTGGTATAGCGCAAAGGCAGGGAGAAGCTTCGAACTTTGGCTTCTCTGTTCAGTATGATTGAGTCAGTACCCAATGCAGTAACATGGAGTGAATCTAAAGTGTCTTTTACAGCTTTGCTGTCTTCCAATGTATAAACGTTACAAGTGAGGCTTTCTCTGCCGTATTGCGAACAATTTTCTTCTTCCACGCATGAAGCAACACTTAATACAATGTAAGTAGTTGCCAGAGTATACATGAGTCGTTTGGTAATCAGATTCTTCATTATTTGATCATGTTTAGTTAGGATCTATTTGATCATACTATTTCTTCAATTTGGTAGTTATTTCTTTCCGGAGCATTTCTGGAGATCAACTCGCCTAAAAAACCGGCCAAAAATAGTTGGGTACCAATAATCATAGCAGTAAGCGATAAGTAAAAATAGGGCGATTCGGTGACCAATCGGTATGGCATTCCGTTGTACATATTATACAATTTGGAAACTCCTACCGCAATGACTGAAATGAATCCCAGTAAAAACATCAACGAGCCCAATAAACCGAAAAAATGCATGGGCTTTATTCCAAATCGCGATAAGAACCACAATGATATGAGGTCTAAATATCCATTCACAAAACGATTTAACCCGAATTTCGTGGTTCCATATTTGCGAGCCTGATGTTGCACTATTCTTTCTCCTATTTTTTTAAATCCGGCGTTCTTGGCCAAATAGGGTATGTAACGGTGCATTTCACCGTATACTTCGATGTTCTTAACAACTTTTTTCCTGTAAGCTTTCAGCCCGCAGTTAAAATCATGAAGGTTCTTGATTCCCGATACTTTACGGGCCGTGGCATTAAACAATTTTGTGGGAAGAGTTTTTGAGAGCGGATCATATCGTTTTTGTTTCCATCCGGAAACTAGATCGTAACCTTCTTCGATAATCATACGATATAATTCGGGTATTTCATCGGGGCTATCTTGCAAGTCTGCATCCATTGTAATAACGACTTCCCCCTGAGCTTCCTTGAACCCACAGTACAAAGCTGGAGATTTACCATAATTCCGGCGGAACTTGATTCCTTTAACGGTTTCACCCGATGTAGTTTTAAGTTGCTCTATTACTTCCCAAGAATCATCAGTACTTCCGTCATTGACGAAAATGACTTCAAATGAATAGTTATTTGCTTTCATCACTCTTTCGATCCAGCTGTAAAGCTCGGGAAGTGACTCTTCTTCATTATATAATGGAATAACAACAGATATATCCATGATTTATATTTATTCTATGTTTTTCTTTCTTTTCATTACAATTAATGCAGTGGGTATGGCCAATATGCTGCAATAAAAAACATTTTGCGACAAGAGTTGCAAGGTAATGTCAGTGGGACTGAATGCTTTGATTACATTCATCGCCTCCTTGATTTGTGTTATATAGGAATCCATTCCCGGCAAAGTGTTTTGGGTAGCCGCATTGAGAATGTTTGTGTAAGTGTTAATTATATAGCCATGGTCTATGAAACGAAAATAAATATAATGTGCTACGGCTGTGAGTAATGCGGCAAACATATACATGAATACGGAAAACATCCATGCATGGCCGAAGCTGATTTCTCCGCCGCATATTTTATTCCTATAAATTCGGGTATAGTAATACCCCATGAACGGTACACCTAAGGTTAGCCCCAGAAATAAGAAAAGTAAGAATGGAATAGTTAATCCCAAGGGGAATAGACTGAATTTTAAGATCCAGTAAATTCCCATGTACGTGCCAAAATGCATGGCGTATTTTTGTATGTGACTTCTGCTCTCTGCCATTTCTTTTTGTTATAATTGTGCACAAAGTTAGTACTTTCCACGAAATACCTGTTCATAAACAAGTATAAGTTTCATTGCAAAGATAGGTTCGGTAAGGAAAAGATTGACGCTTTGCAGGTTAATTTTTGTTTTTTTGCAAATAGTTTGGCATATTAATCGATTGATAGGTAGCTAGTTACATATTTACCTATCAAAAAAGTTTAGGCAAGGTATTGCAGGTTTACTAAAAATGCCTACCTTTGCGCCCGGGTAAGTCCTATACGGCCAGCTCCCTTCGAATCCTCCAGGGCTTGATCGCAGCAAAGGTAGTTGGTTGTAGCGGCGCGATATAGTAAGCTTACCCACCTGCCTCTTTAGCTCAGTTGGCCAGAGCACGTGATTTGTAATCTCGGGGTCGTTGGTTCGAATCCGACAAGAGGCTCAAAAAAAGCGTTTCTTTCTACAGAGACGCTTTTTTTATATACTTCTTCTTCCTTTCTTTTCAGATTCGCCTTTTTTATCTACATTTGTGTTATCACTTTGTACACTAAACACCAATTACTATGAAAAGATACTGGCCGGTATTAAGACACTGGAGTATTATCTCTTTATTCTTTTTAGGTTTTGCCTTTCCTATCTACGCTGATTGGAATAGTTTTATTATCAATTATAATAAAAACCTCTACGGCAAGGGCTCTCAGACTTGGCAGATTGCTTCTTATGATGCCAACTGGGTGTATTTCGCAAACAAAAATGGCATGCTTCAATTTGATGGAAGCTCATGGAATGTGTTCGCTTTACACAATCATTCAGATGTGAGATCAGTGCTTCCTTCTACCTCTCAAAAGTGTATTTATGTAGGTGGAATCAACGAATTCGGGTACTTTAAACCAGGAAAAGGAGGAAAGCTTGTGTATGTTTGCATGTCTGACTCGATTCCTGATTCAAACCGTTTTATCGGCAACGTTTGGCGTATTCATGAAAATGATAACATACTCTATATACAAGGTGACGGGAAAATACTAAAATATTTGAATGGTAAATACACGGCAATAGATGCGGCAGCCAAAATTGAATGCTCCGCCATGGTTAATGGGGTATTGTACATAGGAACGGATTATGGAGTGTATGTTCTGGTTGGCAATACCTTTTTCCCTTTGCAGGGTGCGGAATCATTAATGTCGAAGCGCATCAGAGGAATTATTCCTCATGGGAAAGGGGTGATTGTTGTCACTGCCTACGATGGTCTTTTTTACTGCGATGGAGGCGTTACTCGTCCTTTCTTAACAGGCGCCGAAACTTTTTTGAGGGATAACGAAGTGTTTTGCGTTGCTTCATCCGGAAATCAAATAGCCTTGGGAACCGTCCATAAGGGTATTATTCTGGTTAACAAGCAAACGCTGGTCACAAAGTATTTCAATGAGAACAACGGTCTTCAAAATAACACCGTACTTTCCATGGCTTTTGACCGTTCTCATAACCTATGGGCCGGTCTTGATAGCGGAATAGACTATATATGTCTGAATTCATCGCTCACTAATCTATATACTTATCCATATTCGTTTGGAACCGGATATGCCGCATTCTTACACAATGATTTCTTGTATTTGGGAACAAACAGGGGACTGTATTACGTGAAATATCCTGTTGTTATGAATGATAATTTACCGGACATAAAGCCGGTGGGGCATTCCAGTGGACAGGTGTGGAACTTATGCAAAATAGGAGATGATCTTTTTTGTTTGCATGATAGAGGATTGTTCTTGGTAAAAGGTAGCGAGATGGAACGCATTGGCAACATTTCAGGTACATGGACTTGTGAACTGATTATGGGCAAAAAAAATCAAATGTTCGTGGGGGTTTATGACGGTATGTACGTATTTGAAAAACAAAATGGTACGTGGAAAGTCAGTCATAAAATAGAGGGGTTGTTTGACTCTTGTCGCTTTTTCGAACAAGAGTCATCACGTGTTATATGGGTTTTTAACTCTGATAAAACATTGCGGGTTGAATTAAGTGCGGACCTCAAAAGAGCTCAGAATATAAAGTCGTATGGAGTAACAAAAGGATTTCCTTCCGAAAGAGAAATCTATGTCAGCAAATTGAATCATAAAATCTACTTTGCCACTCCCAAAGGAGCATATGAGTATAATGATAAGAGTGATTGCATGCAACACTCTAAGGAAATAGATAATTTATTGAATGGAACCACCACGTATTCACGTTTACTGGAATTTAATAATCACGTTATCAGCCTGAGTCATAAAGAAATTTGTATTGCCAATTTGCGTAATTACAAAAAAGGAGCGGCTACTGTTGTTGTTCCTATAGAATTGCCGGGTGTTGAATTGGTGCAGGGAGCCGAAAAAATAGTTCCTTTAAATGATTCATTGATGGTTATCCCCAATGATTATGGATTTGCCATGTTGAAAGTGCCGGCTCTCAAAACAAAGAAAGACTATAGCCGGTCTATGTTTGTACGTAAAGTCTTCGTCTCATACCCCAAAGATTCATTGGTTTATATAGGTAATTTTTTGGGAGAAAAGGAAAAACCCAGAATTCCGTATGCGCATAATTCAATACGTATTGAATATTCCATATCATCTTTTACGCAAGGTGAGGAGGTTAGCTACCAATATCGTCTCAATGGCGGTGAATGGTCAGACTTTACTGTCTCTTTGACTAAAGAATACAGTAATTTGCCCGAAGGCGACTATGTATTTGAAGTAAAAGCAGTATTTCTTGATGGCAGTAGTTCTGCCGACACCTTTTCTTTTCAAATTCTGCCTCCTTGGTATAGAACAGCGATAGCTTATGCAATATACTTGGTTTTGTTTCTTTTGGCTTTATGGTATGTTTATCGCTGGGATGATTCACGTGTGAAACGTAAAAAAGAGCAGGTCGTATTTGAAAAGGATAAAGAGATTCATCATTTGGAAAAAGAATACGAGAAAGAGAAGGCTATAAAGGAAAGACAAATTATGGAACTTGAAAAAGAAAAGTTGGAATACGATTTGCAACATAAAAGTCAGGAGATGGCTAATTTGATGATTAATTTTGTTCGCAAGAACGAAATGCTTACCGAGATAAAAGCCGATTTGTATAAGGTTGTTTCCAGTATGAAAGGAGATGGCACCAGAGATGCGAAACAAATGCTGCTGGTGGTTAACAATAAAATAGATGCTAACATCCAGTCGGATGAACTCTTGAAACGCATTGAAGATCAGTTCGATCTTATTCACAATAACTTTATGAAGCATTTGGGAGAGAAACATCCCGATCTATCTTTAAATGAACGCATGATGTGCGCTTATCTTAAAATGAATCTTTCCAGTAAAGAAATAGCTCCTCTTTTAAATATTTCCATTAGAGGAGTTGAAACAATCCGTTATCGTCTTCGAAAGAAATTTGAGTTGGAAAGAGATGAAGGATTAACTGAATATTTAAACACTAAAATTTAACTCCTGTTCACATGGTATTAATAAGGCTGCATTTTGATGTGGCCTTATTTGTTATATATGCTTTATAACATAAATGACGAGTTGGATTGGTGTATATATAAATATCTGATTATCAGGTTATTATTAATTTTTGACGTATTTATAACGTATTTAAATTTTTGAATTGACGTATTTAGGAATGCTATTTTATGATATCATTCATGACCAAATGCATTATGTTTGCATCGTTCGATAAGGAACAGTGTTAATCTTAATTTATTAAATTTATGAAAAAATTATTTTTCTTATTTCTTTTTTGGGGGATTGCACTTACTGTATTTTCACAGAATATACAGATAAAAGGTGTAATCGTAGGCGGGCAAGACAGTGAACCTTTGCCCGGAGTTAATGTGGTAGTGAAAGGGACTACTAATGGTACAATTACAGATCTCGATGGTCAGTTTACATTGAATGCCCCTTCTGATTGTATCTTATCTATTTCCTATGTAGGATATAAATCGCAAGAGGTTTCAGTTAAAGGCAACCGATCACTGAGAGTCGTTTTGCAAGAAGATACCGAAACGCTCGATGAGGTTGTAGTTGTGGGCTACGGTGTTCAGAAGAAAAGTGTTGTAACAGCAGCTATTAGCCGTGTAACAGCAGAGGAATTGAATGTAGCAAAACCTTCACGCGTTGAAGATGCATTAAAAGGAAAAGTATCCGGTGTGCAAATAACTCAGAGTTCCGGCCAACCGGGGTCCGATTCCAAGGTGAGGATCCGCGGTATTGGTACCGTAAACAACAGCGATCCTTTATATATTGTAGATGGCATGCCTGTTGATGGTGGCATTGGTTATTTGAACCCGGTAGATATTCAGTCAGTTGAAATACTGAAAGATGCCGCTTCTGCTGCTATATATGGAGCACGCGCTGCCAACGGTGTAGTGTTGGTTACTACAAAAACCGGAGATGGAGGCACTGGCAAAGGGTTAGGTAAGGCTACTGTAAATTACAACTTTAGCTATGGATGGCAGAATCCGTGGAAGAAGAAATCTGTGCTCAATGCAACTGAATACATGGTTATAATGAATGAAGCGCAGATTAATGATGGGAATGCTCCCAGATACACTGCAGATCAGGTTGCCAACGCCGGTAAAGGTACCGATTGGCAAGATGAAACATTTAATTATGATGCTCCCGTTCAAAATCATCAAGTAAGTATCAGTGGGGGTGGTGAAAAAGTCTCTTATTTCCTCTCTTTAGGTTACTTTAATCAAGAAGGTATTGTTGGTGGTGATTATGGCAAATCAAATTATGACAGATGGAGTATTCGTACAAATTCTACTTATAATGTGTTTGAGGATAATAGCCGCAAATTCCTTAATAAAGTAAGAGTAGGAGTGAATGTTGGTTACTCAAGAGGAAAATCTACAGGAATTGAAACCAACTCTGAATATGGTTCTATCCTGGGTAGTGCACTCACTTTTTCTCCTTTGGTTTCTGTATATGCAAGTGACACCGAAGCGGCTAATATATTGGCAGCACATCCTTATGCGGTAAAAGATAAAGATGGTCGCGTATATTCTATTCCTCCTTCGGGCTTTCAAGAAATTGCAAATCCAGTTGCTATGTTGCATCAACCTCGTTCGGAGAAAAACAACGAAGATAAATTTGTAGGTACTTTCTGGGGAGAAATAGATGTATTGCCTGGACTTAAATTCAAAAGTAGCTATGGATTCGACCTCGCATTTTGGGGGAAAGACGGATATGAATTTCCTTATTTCTTGGCAAACCAAGGCAAAGACGTAACACAAAGTTCCGTTTGGAGTGAGATGAATAGAGGTTATAAGTGGCAGGTTGAAAATGTATTGACTTACAATAAAACATTTGCAGGCAATCATAATCTGACTGTGGTATTAGGTCAATCTGCTCAAAGGTACACCTATCGTCAATTAGGGGGCAGTGATTATGATTTACTTGAAAATGATCCTTCAAAAGCAAATATAAACTCTGCTATAGCCGATAGAGATGACGAACGTGTTTATGGTGGAACCGGTGGGTATAATAATGCTAGTTTAGCGTCTTATTTTGGTCGTATTGATTATAACTATGCAGAGAGGTACATGATACAGGCAACTGTACGCCGCGATGGTTCTTCTCGATTTGGCCCTAGTCATAAATGGGCTGTATTTCCTGCTGTATCTTTAGGATGGAACGTATCCAATGAACCTTTTATGGAAAACAGACCGGATTGGTTGACTTCTTTGAAACTTCGTGCAAGTTGGGGTAAAAACGGTAATGAGAATATTGGTAATTTCCGTTACACATCATTGATGGATGGCGGACAGAATTATTATTTTGGTGGTGGCTACGTAGTTGCTACGGAAAGTAAAAATGGTGTGATGCAGTATGGTAGTTCTCCAGCTGCAATACCTAATCCTGATGTGAAATGGGAGGAGTCTGAACAAACCGATTTAGGTTTTGATATCCGTTTCTTTGATAATGCTTTGAATTTTGGCTTTGACTATTTCAAGAAAAAGACAAATGGTATGTTGATGGATCAGCCTATCCCAAGTTATGTTGGGCAGAGCGCACCCATTGCCAATGCCGGTGATATGGAGAACTGGGGATTGGAATTTGAAATGGGATGGAAGCAGTCATTGGGAGATTTTAAATATTCTGTAAACGCCAATGCTTCTTATTTAAAGAACAAACTGATAAAATTGGGTAATGCTTCAGGAGAAGCTATTTATGAAAACGCTGGTGCATCAGGTTTAGGTAGTTATGTAAAAGGTAAGAATGGTGAAGTTTACCCGTTCTTCTACGGATACAAAACCGCCGGTATTTTCCAAAACCAGGCACAAGTTGACGCTTACGTAAATGATAAAGGAGTTAAATTACAGCCTAAAGCCCAGCCGGGTGATGTTATCTTTGTTGATTATGATAACAGTGGCGTAATTGACGATGCTGATAAAACCAAAATTGGTAAGGGAATGCCTGACTGGACTTTCGGATTGACGTTAAATGCAGAGTGGAAAGGTTTTGATCTTAATTTATTTTTCCAAGGTACTGCCGGAAATGATGTGTTTGACTTTTCACAACGTGGTGATATCCCTGCTATGAACCGTCCAACATGGATACTTGATCGTTGGATTGGCGAGGGTACTTCTAATAAAATTCCACGCATGACATCATCAAATCCCAATAGCAACTGGCGTTCTTCTGATTTATATATCAAAGATGGAAGTTATGTCCGCTTAAAAACTGCTCAGTTTGGATATACCTTGCCGGCAATGTGGACTCAAAAAGTGTCTGTTCAAAAGTTGAGAGTTTATATTGCAGCAGAGAACTTGTTGACTTTCACCGGGTATGACGGGTTTGACCCCGAAGTTGCTTCAGGTGGTTATACTACTATTGGTATTGATCGTGGTATATATCCGCAGGCAAGAACCATTTCTGTGGGAGCAAATATTACTTTTTAATTCTTAAATGATAAATGGTATGAAAAATAATAAATTCTTAATGATAATAGCAGCCGCTTTTGTTGTACTTGGTACAACTTCATGTGGTGATGATTTTCTAACAGCTTCCTCTACGGAGAAACAAGAAGCCGGAGGAGCAGCTACCGAAGGAGCTATCTTATCTAATTTGGGCTCTGCCTATCAGATATTGTTGTTTGACAGTTATGCAAATAACAACTACAACAGTGTGCCGCTGATGTCTGACCTTCGTTCAGATGATATTTATAAAGGTGGCGGAGACGCCGGTGACCAGGGACAATTATACAAGCTCTCACAGTTTACTTCATCGGCCGATGAAAATATAACCGGTTTATGGAGCATCTATTATACCGGGCTTGCTCGTTGTAACAATGTAATTATAGCTTGCGGCAATGCAGTGAATGTGCCCGAAGACAGACTTGAACAATACAAAGCAGAAGCACATTTCTTACGCGCTTACTATGTTCATTTGTTATGGAAGTTCTGGGGAAATATTCCTTATTTTGAAGAACCCTTAACTAGTGCACCTTACATGGCAAAACAATTCAAGGCTGACGACATTTACAAAGAAATCATGGAAGACATTGATTTTGCCGCTACTGAAGGAAAATTACCCATGAAAGTTTCTGCTGCCAATACGGGGCGTGTTTCACGTGCTGCTGTATTGATGCTGAAAGCTCGTGTAGTTTTGTACCAGAAAGATGCATCAAGATATGCCGAATTGGCTAAAGACATGGAAGAACTTATTTCTACCGGAGGATATGACCTTTATTCAAACTTTGATGCCATGTGGAATGATGAGAATGAATTTTGCGTAGAATCAATCTTTGAAAGTAATCAGTTGCCCGAAGGAAAGACCTGGGCGAGTGGTTGGCAAGGATATGGAACTAACCTTCCTGCGTTTATTTCTCCCAATGGGTTGACTGACCCGGCAGAGGTATTTAAAGGAGGCTGGGGATTCGGACCGGTAAGACAGGCTGCTTATGCCGTATATGAAGATGGCGATACTCGTTTGGCTGGATCAATTAATGCATGGCCGGAAGGCAGTTATACTCCGCGCTTTCAGGATACTGGACTATTCATGCGTAAGTACTCGGCTCGTATAGGTTATAACCCTCCTCCCGGAGACCAAGACTTAAACTTCTGCAATAATGTACGTATCTTCCGTTTTGCCGAAGCTTTGCTCAATTATGCCGAATTGGTTGTTATTCATGGTCAAACCGAAGTGAACGGCTTATCCGCCCAATCATGTTTAGACAGAATCCGCAAACGCGCCTTTGGAGCTGATAATTCTATTCCGGCAACAGCTGAAAATATAAAACTAGAAAGACGTCGGGAATTCTTGGGCGAAGGTATGCGCTTTTGGGACATTGTTCGTTGGGGAGACACCTCTTTGTTGAACGATAATGATGCAGCACACAATTCGGTTCGTACTTGGAATGATTACATGAAGTATCTTCCTATTCCTCAAGGTGAACTTGATAAGACAAAAGGAACTGAATATGAATTAGAACAAAATACAGGTTGGAATTAAGATGAACCGTAACAAGTTAATACGAAACAATATGAAAAATATATTTAAAACAGGTATACTGGCTTTGTTATCAGTTCTTTTGATGACAAGCTGTGACCCTCAAGAAAACAATGAATATGGTTTGGGGACTACACCGACAGAAACTGATTTGTCGTTTACTGCAACTCCGTCTTCCTCAAAAGCAAATATTATAGTTCTTAAGAACACCTCTTCTGTTTCGGGTGTTGCTACATGGAATTTGGGCAATGGTGCTACGGCCAAAGGTGAATCGGTTGAGGCTCAATATCCTTTCGCAGGTACATATACCGTTTCATTAACGCTGTATACCACCGGTGGTTCTGCTACTGTAACTAAGCAAATTATTATTGCTGAAGACGATATGTCATTGCTTGATACTCCGATGTACAATGCTTTAACAGGCGGTGCAGCTAATCTGGCAGGAAAGACTTGGGTATTTGACGAATATCACGACGGGCACTTTGGTGTAGGTCCGGTGCTTAATGATGACGGTAGTGTTTCTACTAGTCCGTCATGGTGGTCATGTCCTGCTTCTGGTAAAGAAGGAGCCAGCTTGTATAAGCAAGAGTTCACCTTTATTCAGGTTGGTGTGAAGATGATATGGAAAAATAATGGTTACATCTATACCAATGCCAATGGTAAAAATGCATTGGGAATAAACGACTTTATAGAAAATCCGGGTGGTGCTGGTGACTTTGATGTGGCATATACACCTCAAGCTGAATATACTTTTGCTTTAGACGAGAATGAGAAAACGCTTACGTTAAGCAATGATGCTTTCTTCGGACACTATGCAGGTACGTCTACCTATAAAATTGAATCGTTGACCGATGATGCTCTTTATTTGAGTTGTGCTAGTAAAGTTGAATCCGGCAATAAATGGTGGTATCGATTTATTCCTAAAGAGAAAAACGTGAAGCCTGTGGTACCTGTTAAAGCAGTTGCTTTAGCCGAAAACTTTGAAAAGGAGAAATTGTCTGTCGACTTTAAGCGCGAGGAAATGGGCACGTTACAACACATTTATGCAAACCCTGCTCCAGTACCGGTTAATGAATCCAAACTCGTTTATTTGTACCAAAAAACATCTGCATTCTATTCAAACATATCTTATACCGTTACCGGATATAAGTTTGATTTGACTCAAATGAATAAGGTAAGAATGAAAGTATATATTCCTTCGTACAATAACTATGAAGATGTATTTGCTACAGCCGGTGATTGGGTTACTATTAACAAACTACAGTCACAAGTTGCTGTGAAGTTGCAAAATAGTAATCTGGGCACTACTTCATATACTACGCAGACTGAGATCGTTAAAGCCAATCTTCAGAAAGACAGATGGTTGGAACTTGAATTTGATTTTAGTTCCGTGAAAGATCGTAAAGACTATGACAAGATAGTGATTCAGTTTGGCGGTGAAGGCCATGCTGCACCTGGTATTTTCTTCTTTGATGATTTCTCTTTTAATAAATAAGCAAACCCATAAGGGCAGCGCAAGCTGCCCTTATAATGGTTACAACCTACAATGATGATATGATGAGAAAAGTCCTTTTATTGATGTTTATTTCTATTTTACCTTTCATTTATTGCTGTAGCAGTGATGACCCGGTATCTAAGCCTGACGCCGTTTTAATCAGTATTACTCCACAGTCTCTGGAACTCACCGGGCAAGCTGAGAATAAAGTATTGCAAGTCAGTTCGAATGCTGATTGGGAGGTTGTAAGCAGCCAGAGTTGGTGCAAAGTAACTCCCTCTTCAGGTTCAACCGGAGCGGCTAGTGTTACTATTACTGTTGAAGAGAATACTTCTGGTTCACCCAAAACAGCAGAACTGACATTCAAATCGGGTTCGTACACAGCAACTTATTCAATTTCTCAACCTGCCAAAATTATTGCTCCTGCCGGTTATCAGTTGGTGTGGAATGATGAATTTAATGCATCAAGGCTGAGTGGTGGAAGACCTGCTTTACCTGCTACTACTAATTGGTCTTATGAAACAGGTAACAACGGTTGGGGAAATAATGAGCTGCAAAATTATATATCAGGTTTCTCCGGCACTGATACGTGTGCGGTCGTGACCGATGGTAAGTTGAAGATTATTGCTAAGAAGGTTGGTAATCAGGTACTTTCCATTCGTATGAATACGAGGCAGAGCTGGAAATACGGTTATTTTGAAGCCCGCTTAAAACTGCCTAAAGGAAAAGGAACGTGGCCTGCCTTCTGGATGTTACCTAAAAACTTTACGGCATGGCCCGATGATGGTGAGATAGATATTATGGAAGAAGTAGGTTACAATGCCAATTACGTATCTTCTTCCATTCACTGCAAGGCCTATAACCATTCCATCGGCACTCAGAAAACAAAGGAAATTCTGCTTTCAACAGCGCAGACGGAATTTCATGTTTACGCATTGGAGTGGACGGAAGATTATATCAAAACGTTTGTCGACGGCAAGGAGCTTTTCTACTTTGCCAACGATAAAACCGGCAACAAAAACACTTGGCCGTTTAATGCGCCGTTTTACCTGAAGTTAAATCTGGCCTGGGGCGGTAACTGGGGTGGCGCGCAAGGGGTAGATGAAAGTGTGTTACCCGCCACTTACGAGATCGACTATGTGCGTGTGTTTCAAAAATAATTAATGTAAATAGATATGAGAATTGGTAAAATCCTTCCGGGATGTTTGTTGCTTTTGTCTTTGTCTTCGTGCAGTACGATGCAGGAAAACAAAGATAAAGTGATTGAAAACAAGATTGAAACTCTTTTGTCGAAAATGACATTAGAAGAGAAGATCGGTCAAATGAATCAGATCAGCTCTTTGGGTAATATTGAAGAGATGAGCGTAGCCATTAAAAAAGGTGAGATTGGCTCTATCTTGAATGAAATTGATCCCGTTCGCGTCAATGCGTTGCAACGGGTGGCTGTTGAGGAATCACGCATGGGCATTCCTTTGTTGATTGCGCGTGATGTGATTCATGGTTTTAAAACTATTTTCCCTATTCCGCTGGGGCAGGCTGCTACGTTCAATCCTGCCGTTGCAGAAGAGGGGGCGCGTGTTGCTGCCATTGAGGCTTCTGCTGTAGGTATCCGGTGGACGTTTGCTCCCATGATTGACATTGCCCGCGATCCGCGCTGGGGACGTATAGCCGAAGGATGCGGAGAAGATACGTATCTTACTTCCGTGATGGGAGCTGCCATGGTGAAAGGTTTCCAAGGCGATTCGCTCAATGACCCGACCGCCATCGCTGCTTGTCCCAAGCATTTTGTGGGTTACGGTGCTGCCGAGGGTGGGCGTGATTACAATTCCACTTTCATTCCCGAACGAAGATTGCGGAATGTGTATTTACCGCCGTTTGAAGCTGCTGCAAAGGCTGGTTCGGCTACGTACATGACTTCTTTTAATGACAACGACGGAGTGCCTTCTTCGGGCAATGAGTTTATTCTAAAGCAGGTGCTTCGCAAGGAATGGGGATTCGACGGATTCGTGGTGTCTGACTGGGCTTCGATCAAGGAAATGATTCCTCACGGATTTGTCGCTGATGAAAAAGATGCTGCAATGAAGGCTGCCAATGCGGGGGTAGATATGGAAATGGTTAGTTACACGTACATGACTCATCTCAAAGATCTTATCAAAGAGGGAAAGGTGAAGGAAGACGTTGTTAATGAAGCGGTACGTAATATTCTTCGAATCAAGTTCCGTCTGGGACTTTTTGAAAACCCTTATGTTGACGAAAAGCGTCAGTCGGTTATGTACGCACCGGAGCATTTGGCGGCTGCCAAACGGGCTGCGGTAGAGTCGGCCATACTGCTCAAAAACAATGGAATTCTGCCGTTGAAAGAAACGGTGAAAACGGTAGCTGTGGTTGGCCCCATGGCCGATGCTCCTTACGAGCAAATGGGTACCTGGGTGTTCGATGGCGATAAAGCATATACGCAAACTCCTCTGAAAGCCATCCAAGCACAATATGGTGACAAGGTGAACGTGATCTATGAAGCCGGATTGGATTTCAGTCGCGATAAAAATACAGCGGGCATTGCGCGGGCAGCTGCTGCGGCAGCTCGTGCAGATGTGGTATTGGCATTTGTGGGTGAGGAGTCCATCCTTTCGGGAGAAGCTCATTGCTTGGCCGACTTAAATCTGCAAGGTGCACAGTCTGACTTGCTGGCTGCATTGGCCAAAACAGGTAAACCGGTGGTGACCGTTGTCATGGCGGGTCGCCCGTTGACCATTGAAAAAGAAGTCAACCAGTCGGCTGCTGTGTTTTACTATTTCCATCCGGGTACCATGGGCGGCCCGGCAATAGCCGATTTGTTGTTTGGTAAAGAAGTGCCCAGCGGAAAAACACCGGTAACCTTCCCTAAAATGGTGGGACAGATACCTGTTTACTATTCGCACAACAACAGCGGACGTCCCGCTACACGCAATGAAATTTTATTAAACGATATTCCGGTTGAGGCCGGACAAACGTCATTGGGCTGTACGTCTTTCTACATGGATGCCGGCTTTGACCCGTTGTATCCATTCGGATACGGACTGTCTTATACTACTTTCTCGTACAGTAATATCAAGCTGGCTTCGGACATGCTGAAGAAAGATGATGTGTTGAAGGTGACATTCGACCTCGAGAATACGGGTAAATACAAAGGAACCGAAGTGGTTCAATTGTATGTGCAAGACAAGGTAGGCTCAGTAACCCGTCCGGTGAAAGAGTTAAAAGGTTTTATGCGTGTTACTTTACAGCCGGGAGAAAAGAAGTCGCTCTCTTTTGAACTGCCGGTAAGCGAACTGGCTTTTTGGAACATCGACATGAAACACGTTGTTGAACCCGGAGACTTTGCTCTTTGGGTAGCAGGCGACAGCCTAAGTGGACAAGAAATAGCTTTTAAGGTAGGAGAATAGAAGATTGTTGTTGTTTGACAGGCAGAAGGGGCAGGTGTGGTAACACATTTCTTCTTCTGCCTTTTTTTGTTTAGCTCTGCTACTGCCTTCGGTCTAATCGTTTTGATTTTTATGTTATTGGTTTTGATGGTGGTGTTTTTTAGTGAAAGGCATTCGCTTTCTTTTTTCCTATCTTTGTAGGGCAAGTCACGACATTTATCAACGCTAAATAATATAAAATTATGATTAACCGGATTATTTTAAACGAAACCTCTTATTTTGGAGCAGGCTGTCGCACGGTGATTGCTACGGAAGCAGCTCGTCGCGGATTCAAGAAAGCCTTTTTTGTAACCGATAAGGACCTGATTAAATTTGGTGTTGCTGCCGAAGTGATCAAGGTTTTGGATGATGCCAAAATTCCTTACGAACTTTACAGCGATGTAAAGGCAAATCCTACCATTGCTAACGTACAAAACGGTGTGGCTGCTTTCAAAGCATCCGGAGCCGACTTCATCATCGCATTGGGCGGAGGTTCTTCTATTGACACAGCTAAAGGTATTGGTATCGTTGTGAATAACCCCGATTTTGCCGATGTAAAGTCGCTGGAGGGTGTTGCCGACACAAAACACAAAGCCGTTCCTACTTTTGCTTTGCCTACCACCGCCGGAACTGCTGCCGAGGTAACCATCAACTACGTAATTATTGATGAGGAAGCTAAGAAGAAAATGGTATGTGTTGACCCCAACGACATTCCCGCTGTTGCCATTGTTGACCCTGAATTGATGTACTCTATGCCGAAGGGACTGACTGCCGCAACGGGTATGGATGCCTTGACTCATGCCATTGAAAGCTACATCACACCGGGCGCGTGGGTAATGAGTGACATGTTTGAGATTAAAGCCATCGAAATGATCGCTGCCAATTTGAAGGCTGCTGTTGAGAATGGTAAAGATACGGCTGCCCGTGAAGCCATGGCACAAGCACAGTACATTGCAGGTATGGGATTCTCTAATGTAGGCTTGGGCATTGTGCACTCTATGGCGCATCCGCTCGGAGCGTTCTACGACACACCGCACGGCGTGGCCAATGCATTGCTGTTACCTTACGTGATGGAATACAATGCCGAATCACCAGCTGCTCCCAAATACAAAGAGATAGCTAAGGCAATGGGTGTAAATGTTGACGGTATGAGTACTGAAGAAGGCGTGAAAGCTGCTGTTGATGCAGTGAAAGCTCTTTCTATAAGCATTAACATTCCGCAGAAGCTTAGCGAAATCGGCGTGAAAGAAGAAGACATCCCTGCTTTGGCAGTAGCTGCTTTCAACGATGTTTGCACAGGAGGTAACCCTCGTTCTACTTCAGTAGAAGACATTGAGGCTCTGTATCGCAAAGCGTTCTAAAACAACCGAAATCAAGTCATAAAAAAGGCCGGGGCAAATCGCTTCCGGCCTTTTTCGCAAATTATATTCTCTCTTTTATTTGATGCGTTTGTAACCATAAACGGCACGGTCGCCCAATTCTTCCTCAATACGGAGCAATTGGTTGTACTTAGCCATACGGTCAGAACGGCTCAAAGAACCAGTCTTAATCTGTCCGCTATTGGTTGCTACTGCAATGTCAGCAATTGTTGCATCTTCTGTTTCACCTGAGCGGTGAGAAGTAACAGTGGTGTATCCGTGACGGTGAGCCATTTCAATGGCATTCAACGTTTCTGTCAGCGAACCAATTTGGTTAACCTTGATCAGGATGGAGTTACCACAACCCTTTTCGATACCCTTTGACAGGAAGTCAACGTTGGTTACGAACAGGTCGTCACCTACCAACTGACAGCGTCCGCCAATACGGTCGGTCAGCTTCTTCCAACCTTCCCAGTCGTTCTCACTCATACCATCTTCAATAGAATCGATGGGGAATTCGTTAATCAGATGTTCCAGGAAGTCAACCTGCTCATCGGCAGTTCTTTTCACTCCTTTGGCACCTTCAAACTTGGTGTAGTCATACACGCCGTCTTTGAAGAACTCAGAAGAAGCACAGTCAAGCCCGATGGTGATGTCCTTTTTAGGCTCATATCCGGCTGCCTTGATAGCTGCCAATATAGAGTTTAATGCATCCTCGGTACCTTCCAGAGTAGGAGCGAAGCCACCTTCGTCACCTACGGCAGTGCTCAGTCCGCGATCTTTCAATACTTTTTTCAATGCGTGGAACACTTCGGCACCCATACGCAAACCTTCTTTGAAAGATTTGGCACCTACGGGACGAATCATGAATTCCTGGAAAGCGATAGGAGCGTCACTGTGTGAACCACCGTTAATGATGTTCATCATCGGCACAGGCATTACGTATGTGTTAACACCACCGATGTATCTGTAAAGGGGCAGGTCCAAGTAAGCGGCAGCAGCCTTAGCTACAGCCAGAGACACACCTAAAATGGCGTTGGCGCCTAGTTTTGATTTAGTAGGAGTACCGTCAAGTGAAAGCATCAGATGGTCGATGCCTCTTTGGTCGAGTGCAGAAACACCCACCAAGTGCGGACCAATGATGTTATTGATGTTATCAACCGCTTTCTGTACGCCTTTGCCGCCATAACGAGCCTTGTCGCCATCGCGTAATTCCAGTGCTTCGTGTTCACCGGTTGAGGCTCCCGATGGAACGGATGCTCTTCCTACGATACCTGATTCCAACAATACATCCACCTCAACTGTGGGGTTACCTCTTGAATCGAGGATTTCTCTTCCTGTAATTTTTTCTATTTTCATAATTCAAACTATGATTGATTTGATTTCTTTTTTATGTTGCAAAGATACTTTTTTGCAGGGTGTGCGCCTCTACCCACAAATGGGTATTCATTGCTGCACCATTACCACCTTTTAGGTAGCTTCGTATCTAAAAACAATTTCGAACACAAAATGTTTGTTTTGCAACATTTTTTTGCCTGTATTTTTTGCCGAGTGAGAACCTGCAACAGGTGTTGGAGCACTTCACGAAAAAACACCCGGAAATTGTCACGACTCGTGCTACAAATTGCCCCGAGCAACACAGTCAATTGCCCCAAGCAATTCGAAATGTGCCCCGAGCAATGGAGGCGATTGCCCCGAGCGGTTGGGTGGATTGCCCCGAGCAATTTAGTGCCTTGCAAGCAAGCTAATACTCCCAGCAGTGCTTCCTTTCATCCCACACCGAAGTCACGGCCGGACGGGGTGGTGCTCCCTCGGGAATGGGCAATCCGCAGTACGTTCGCTGTCCGTCGACCAGCTGCTCGAAGCGGTACACATCCGTGGCAGCAGCCTTTTCAATCAGCTCTCGCAAGCGTTTGTTCGTAACAGTGCCCTGACGAATGAAGTTGCTGAAGTACGACTTCACATCGCGCAGCGAACAGATCGTAACCTCCGTTCCCTG
>Ga0129308_1000715_pt1 | contig 44539 bp, 35 predicted proteins | sample L827metagenome_FD_94440 | JGI IMG/M metagenome (GOLD analysis project Ga0129308, IMG submission 94440) | Ring-tailed lemur group fecal microbial communities from Wisconsin, USA - L827 metagenome | ecosystem: Host-associated > Mammals > Digestive system > Large intestine > Fecal | place: USA... | reverse complement strand
GGAAGGATAGTTTGAAAGGGAACCGTCAGGGTTCCCTTTCTTTTCAATCAGTACAAATTTGAAAACATTTTTTCATGTTTTCAAATTTGCTCAGGCTGTCGAAAAAGCTTTTTCGACAGCCTGCAAAATGGTCCGCCCTTCAGGGGCGGACCATTTTCTGTTTGGATCAATAAAAAGCGCCTGGGCCGTATGGTCCAGACGCTTTTCGTATGAAGAGGATGAATAGAGAAACGAGATCAGAAGAATTACTTGGCGGACTTGCCGGCCATCTTCTCCTGATAGATCGGAGCCTGTTCCTTGGGGATGCGCTTGCCGGTCTCGGGATCCACATACCAGATGGCGTAGCCGGTGGCGGCAGCAACAAGGGCCAGAATGGGGACGATGTAGCAGAGGAGGACCCAGGGGATGTACTCACTGTACAAAACACCCAGGGTGCCGGTGAAGTAAACGGCGTTGGTGTGCCAGGGCATCAGAGTGCCGCCCAGAGTACCGCAGTCCTCCATGGTACGGGACAGGACGTGGGGATCCACGCCCTTCTCTCTGTAGATGGGGGCCATGAGCTTGCCGGTCACGACGTGGGACATGGACATGGTGCAGCCGATCATGCCGGAGATGTAGGAGACCAGCATGGTGACGCCCACCAGCTTCAGGACGGAGTCGATCTTGTGGATCAGGCCGCCGACCAGGTTCATCAGGACGCCCATCTTGTCCAGGGCATTGCCCATGCCCATGGCGAAGATCATGATCATCATGATGTTGTACATGCTGGAGATACCGCCGCGGTTGAGCAGCTTGTCAACCAGGAACACGCCGGAGTCGATGGAGAAGCCAGTCTTCATGACGCCGAAGCACTGCACCCAGGTGGCGCCCTGAGCGATCATGGCGGTGATGGCGCCCGCAACAGCGCCGCACAGAATGGTGGGCAGAGCGGGGACCTTGATCAGCAGCATAACGATAACCAGGACGATGGGGATCAGGGTGATGGGGCCCAGGTTAAAGTTGGCGGCCAGGCCAGCCAGGTACTCATTGACGGTGGTGGGATCGTAGCCGGTGGTGCTGTATCTGCCGCCGACGACGCCGAAGATGACCAAGCAGATCAGCCAGCCAGGCAGGGTGGTGAAGCACATGGACTTGATGTGGCCGAACAGGGTGCCGCCAGCCATAGCGGGAGCCAGGTTGGTGGTATCAGAGAAGGGAGACATCTTGTCGCCGAACAGAGCGCCGCTGATGACCGCGCCGGCGATCAGTCCCGGAGGGAAGCCCATGGAGATACCGATACCCATGCAGGCCAAGCCGGCGGAAGCGGCCGAGCCATAGGAGGTGCCGGTCATGGTGGACAGGATAGAGCACAGGATCAGGGTGGCGGGCAGGAAAATCTTGGGGCTGATGATTTCCAGACCATAATAGATCATGGTGGGGATACAGCCGCAGAGGATCCAGGTGCCGATCAGAAGGCCGACCGCGCCGACGATCATGACCGATTGGAAACCGGCACGGACGCCGTCAAGCAGATAGCCTTCCACAACAGACCAATCAAATTTTCTGACCTTCGCGAAGACCCAGATGATCAGCCATGTCAGGAACAGGGGAATCTCGAGGTTCAAACCTGCGCGGACGCAGATCACGATCTCGGCGATGATCACTAACATCAAAGCGATACTTTCGCCCATCGTGGCTTTTTGTTTCTTATTTTCCATCACTTTTCCTCCTCGATTTTCTCGCTTCAAATGCGGATTCGCGGATGATACGGAATGAATCAGAATACTCCGGGATGACACCTCGTTTCCTCTATTTTCCTTTCCTCTTTCAAACGATGCTGTCGGCTTGTGACAGCCGGCTATATTAGAAGAGCGGCTCCCAATTCCCCCTCTGCTCACAGGTTTTTTCCAAAGAAACCGCTGATCTAATCAGAAACGGAGAAGGTCAACCTTCTGTTTTGGTGTGGTACACCCGGGCGACCCGCTCTGTGATGTGGGTGAACATGGCCAGGCGGGTCTCGCCCATTAAATGGCCGATCTCAAGACCGGAGATTTGGTTGCCGGCGCCGTCCGTGCCGAAGAGCGTGACTTCGTCACCGATCTGGCAGTCCACCCCGGTCACGTCCACAAAGCTCTGGTCCATGGCGGTCCCCACGAAGGGACAGCGCGTTCCGTGGATCAGAACAGGCGCGTGGTTCATGGCAAAGCTGCGCACGTAACCGTCGCCGTAGCCGATGCCGATGGTGGCCACCTTGGCGGGGGAGGCAGGCCGGAAGGCCCGGCCGTAGCCCACGCTCTCTCCAGGCTGGATGGTCCTCAGATTCACGATCAGGGTCTTCCAGCTGGCAGACTCTTTCACGCCGATGGGGTTCCAATCGTTCTGGATGGAGGAGTAGCCCAGATACAGGCTGCCCACCCGCACATGGGTGCAGAGCGGATAGGCCTCCTTCAGCCAGGTGGTGGCGCCGGTGTTGCAGCAGTGGATGAAGCGGGGGGAGATGCCCGCCTGTTTGACCTGCTCCAGACCCTGCTGGAACCGGGCGAACTGCTCCCGGGTAAAATCATTGCCGGCTCCCTCGTTGGCCTGGTCCGCCGTGGCAAAGTGGGTGAACACGCCGTCGATGGTGATGTTGCCCAAGCTGTTGACGTAGCGGAGAAAATCCTCCAGTTCCTCGCCGGGTTTTACGCCGATCCGGTTCATCCCGGTTTCGATCTTGAGGTGCGCCTTTACCTGGGAAATGCCGCGCTTTGCGGCCTCCTCGCTCAGCTGCTTGGCGTCCTGCTTTAAAAACAGGGGGATCTGGATGCCGCGCTCCACCGCCACGGGGATGGAATAAGATGGGACCGGTCCCAGAATCATGATCTCAGCATCCGTACAGCCGGAGTCCAGGATCTGACATGCTTCAAAGATACGGGCGGTGGCGAGAAAACGGATGCCGCACTCCCGGACCAAGTAGTTGGCGATGGGGACCGTTCCCAGGCCGTAAGCGTTGCTCTTGACCACGGGAAGCACTTCCAGACCGCCGGTATAGGCCCGGATCTTGTTGATGTTTTCACCGATGGTATCCAAATCGATATCCAAACGGCTGTTGTAACAGTTAATATCCATGTCAACACGTCCTGAATGGTGAATAATGTATACAAAAATGGCAAATACGGGCTAATACTCTAATTTGTGAGAGAGAAAAGTCAACGAATCGGGGATTCCAGGTAGCGGTAAGCCAGAGCGGCCTGCAGCGCCACGCCGTTGACCAGGGCGTCCTCATCGATGTTGAACAGGGGGCTGTGCCAGGGATGCTGGGTGTCTTTCTCGGCGTTGCCGGTGCCCAGGAACCAGAAGGCGCCGGGAACTTTCTCCAGGTAATAGCCGAAGTCCTCGCAGCCCAGTCTGGAGCCGGGGAGGGGAGTGAAGGCTCCCTCGCCGAACAGGGAGACCGCGTTCTGCTGGATGAAGTCCACGAAGCGGCCGTCGTTGATGGTGGCGGAGTAGCTCTTTTTCCGCTTGAACTGGTAAGAACCGCCGTAGGCCTTGGTGATGCCGTCCAGCATGGCCTCGATACGGGTAATGGTGCGTTCCCGGACTTCGGGCTTCAGGGTACGGAGAATGCCCTCCAGATGGACGTTGTCACAGATGACGTTGCGGGTCTTGCCGCCGCTGATCGCGCCGAACGTGATGACCGCGGAATCGAGGGGATTGAGTTCCCGGGAGATCAGAGCCTGAACCGCCGTGATAAATTGACCGGCAATTACGATGGCGTCGACGCCGCGGTGGGGGTAAGCGCCATGGGCGCCTGTACCACAGACGTCGATCATCAGCCAGTCAGAGGCGGCCATAACGGCTTCATTCTTGGATACGACCATCCCGGTGGGATAATCGGGGTCCACATGCAGGCCGAAAATGGCGTCTACGCCCTCCAGGGCGCCGTCGGCGATCATGGGGACCGCGCCGCCCTCGCGCTCCTCGTTGGGCTGGAAGATGAACTTCACGTTGCCATGAAGCTCGTCACGGTGTTTGGCCAGCAGTCTGGCCGCACCCAGGGCGATGGAGGTGTGGGCGTCGTGACCGCAGGCGTGCATCATGCCGGGGGTCTCAGACTTGTAGTCGCTGTCCTTCACCTCGGTGACGGGGAGCGCGTCCATGTCCGCCCGCAGGGCGACGGTGGGACCGGGCTTTCCGCCGCGCAAAAGCCCCACAACGCCGGGGTAGGGAGCACCCACGTTGCGGGTCACCTCGATGCCGAGAGACTCCAGGGTCGTGGCGACGATTTCAGAGGTGCGGAACTCCTGAGAGCCGATCTCGGGGTGACGGTGAAGGTCACGCCGGCAATCGACTACGAGGGGAAAGAGTTCTTTGGCCTCCGCGACAAAATCAATCATTGGGATTCCTCCTTGATAGGCCGGTCAGCCATGCCTGGGAGAGGCACGGCTGACCGGGAGATGGAAACAAAAACGTTATGGATGGGGATGAGACGGAATCACATCAGGGAGCCGTAGCCGGGGCCCATGGGCAGGCCGAGCAGGACCCAGACGACCAGGAAGAGGATCCAGACAACGGCGCCGATCAGGGAATAGGGCAGCTCGTAGGCCAGCACGGTGCCGGTCTTGGCCTTGGGCTCATACTGCTGGGCATAGCCGAGCATGATAGCCAGATAGGGCAGGCAGGGGGTGATGTTGTTGGTGAGGCCGTCGCCCATGCGGTAAGCCACCTGAACAGCGGCGGGGTTGATGCCGGCGATCATGAACATGGGAACGAAGATGGAGGAGATCAGGGCCCACTTGCCGTTGGCGGAACCCATGAACAGGTTGATGAAGCAGATCACGACCACGAAGACCGCCAGCAGCAGTGCGGGGGGCAGGCCCAGACCGCTCAGCCAGTTGCCGCAGACCACGGCGATGACGGTGGCCACCTTGCTGGTGCCGAAAACGGAGATGAACTGGGAAGCGAAGAAGCAGATCAGGAAGAAGCTGGCCAGGGTAGCCAGTTCCTTCTGCATCATGGGCAGGGTGTCGCCGAAGTTCTTGACGGTGCCGGTGATCTTGCCGTAGACAAAGCCGGAGACATAGAACAGCACGAAGATGATGGTGGGGATGCACTTGAAGAGGTAGCCGGTCATAATGGTGCCGCCTTCGGGAGCCGCGAAGGGCAGGCCGGGAAGGGTCAGCAGGCCGCAGACCACCAGGACGCCAACCATGCTCAGCAGGCTGGCCTTCAGGGCCTTCTTCTCAACGGGGGACAGGGGGATGTACTCGTCGGCAGTCTTGATGCCGGAGGTGCCCAGGCCCTCTTTAGCCAGTCTGGGCTCCACGAACTTCAGGCTGATCCAGGCGCAGACGAAGGTCATCAGGAAGGTGGAAGCGAACAGGAAGTACCAGCCCATCATGGGGTTGGCCACGTAGTTGGGATCCAGAGTCTGGGCGGCAGCTTCGGTCATGGCGCCCAGGGAGGCGTCGGCGGAGCCGGGCAGGATGTTGGCGCCGAAGCCGACGGCCACGCTGCCGTAGGCCAGGAACAGGCCGGCCAGGGGGTTACGGTTGACAGACAGGTACATCATGGCGACCAGGGGAGGGAACACGATGAAGGCGGCGTCGCCGGCCAGGTTGGCGATGACGCCGATAAAGGCCACGATGAGGGACATTTTCCAAGCGCTGCTGGAAGCGCCGGCGCTTTTCAGCACGGCATTCAGCATTCCGCTGTGGGTGGCGACGGCCATACCCAGAGTACAAATAGGAACGGTGATCATGGGGGCGAAGGACATCCAGGTGGAGCCCATGCTCTTCAAGAAGTTTGCCCATGCGTCGGAGGTCATCAGGTTGACAACCGCCACGGTTTCACCGGTGGCCGGGTTGACCACGGATACACCGGCCTTGGCGAGGATAAAGGAAAGCGCCAGGGCGATCACGAACAGCCAGATAAACAGATAAGCGGGATGGGGGATCTTGTTACCCAGACGCTCCACGGCATACAAAAAGCCTCTGTTTTTTGTGTTTTCGTTTTCGGACATACTGAATACCTCTTTTCTTTTTCTGATCATTTATACCACTTCGCAGACCGCATTCTCTCCCTCAGATGACAGACTGCGAAAGAAGTATCGTGCCTGATGTACTGCTCCGGCGGGGACGGGGCACAGCACAACCCAGTGTCGCCTCCGTCGAATGTATACATCATACAAAAGCATTATGGCTCAAGCCACATGCGTTTGTCAATAGAGAAGCCGCGTTAAATGACTAAAGTATTTTGAGCCGTCATATGTTCCGGCTTGCACTCTCTATCGGACAACAGATTGTGAAAAAGCGTTACGCCTTGCGCATTTCCTCGACCATTTCCTTGATGCGGCGGAAGCCCTCTACAATGTTTTCCTCAGAGGTAGCGTAGGAGAAACGGACATACTTGCCGGTGTGATCATCCAGACCCACGGCGGGAACGGTGGCAACATACTTCTCTTCCAGCAGTTTCATGGAGAAGTCCATGTTGCTGATGTTGAGAGCGGAGACATCCACCATGATATAGAAAGCGCCGTAGGGCTTGACATAGGTCAGGCCGGGGATCTCGTCCAGCAGCTTCATGATGAGCTTGCGGCGGTTTGCGAAGGCGGCCAGCATCTCTTCCACCTGCTTCTTGGTGTTGGGGGTGTTCATAGACTCAGCCAGACCGACCTGGATGAAGGTGGGGGAGCAGGTGGTGGAATACTGGTGGACGCGCAGGATGTGACCGCGCAGCTTGGCAGAGGTGGCAATGTAGCCAAGACGCCAGCCGGTCATGGCAAAGGTCTTGGAGAAGCCGCTGACGATGATGGAGCGCTCCTTCATGCCGGGGAAGGAGGCGATGGAGTGGAACTCGGCTCCGTCATAGACCAGGCGGCTGTAGATCTCATCGGAGAGGATCAGGAAGTTGTGCTCCACGGCCAACTCGCACAGCTGCTTCAGGTTGTCGTAGCTGAATACGGCACCAGTGGGGTTGCTGGGGCTGTTCATGACCAGCATCTTGGTCTTGTCGGTGATGGCGGCCTTAACAGCTTCGATGTCCACCTGGAAGCCGTTTTCAGCGTTCAGAGGGATGTCCACAAACTTGGCGCCGCACATGTTGATCAGGCTCTTGTAGGAGACAAAGGCAGGAGTCAGAACGATGACCTCGTCGCCCTCGTCCACAAAAGCCATGATGGAGTTGTTCAGAGCCTCGGCGGCGCTGCTGGTGACCAGAATCTCGGTGTTGGGGTCGTAATCGATGCCGGTCTCTTCCTTGATGTAGCCCTGCAGCAGCTTACGCAGGGGAGGATAACCCTGGTTGGAGCCGTACTTGGTCTGGTTGTTGGTGATGGCGCGGATCGTGGCCTCCTTAATGTCGGAGGGGGTGTTGAAGTCAGGCTCGCCGGCACTGAAAGCGATGACGGGCTTGCCCTCGCTGCGCAGGACGGCGGTGCGGTCCAGCACGGTACGGATCAGGGAGGGTTCGACCTTCTCCAACCGCTTAGCACCGACATTCAAATCATAAGAACTGACCATAATAATTTGCTCCTTTCTCTCATGAACAGATGGAATTGCTTCTTACTGTTTACTTGGCAAACTTCTCGTGGTTGTAGACAGACTTGTCCACCACGTTCTCCCAGCGCTGGCCGTTGCAGATGGCCACGCAGCCTTCGGCGCACCAGGCGCCCATGCGGTCGGTGCCCTCGCGGGTGAGAGCGGCGGAGTGGGGAGTGACGATCAAGTTCTTGGCGTTGAACACGGGGTTGCTCAGCTCGGCGGGTTCCACACTGTACACATCCACGGCAGCGCCGGCGATGACGTCGTTGTTCAGAGCGTCAGCCAGATCCTGCTCGTTGACAATGGGACCACGGCTGGTATTGATGAGCAGAGCGGTCTTCTTCATCATGGCCAACTGGGGAGCGGAGATCATATTCCTGGTCTCGGGGGTGAGGGGGTTGTGGATGGTGATGATGTCGCAGTCGCGCAGCAGCTGATCCATATCCTCATAGTATTCGCAGCCGGCGGCTTCCACCTTGGCCCGATTCTTGGAGTGGCTGAAGCCGGCGGTCTTCATACCGACGCCCTGGCAGATCTCAGCCACATACTTGCCGATGGCGCCCACGCCGATAATACCGACCTTCTTGCCATACAGCTCAAAGGCCTTCTTGGCGTCGCGGATCTTCCAGTTGCCCTGACGCAGCTCTTCATCGGCTTCCTTCATGTTTTTGGCCAGGGCGAACATGGAGGCCACGGCGTGCTCAGCCACAGAGCGGTTGTTGGCGCCGGGGGTGAAGACCACGGGGATGCCCAGGGAGGTGGCGTGGGCCACGTCCACGTTGTCATATCCCACGCCGGTCCGGCCGATGACCTTCAGGTTGGGGCACTGGTCGATGATGGAGGCGGGACAGAGGCCGACGCGGATGATGAAGCCGTCGGCGTCCTTCAGCTGGTCCAGATAGGTGGCGGGCTCGGCGGAGTTGGCGACGAACAGTTCCGCGCCGCTTGCATGAAGAACGTCCATGCCGGCCTGGCTCAAGGAATGGGTCAAAACAAATTTCATGTCGTAGCTCCTAACCTTTCTTTCTCAAATCTCGTCTGACTCTCTTACTTTTTGGAATCGGAATAGTCGTACCAACCCTTGCCGGTCTTGCGGCCGTACTCGCCCTTGATGACCTTGTCGATGACCAGGGGACTGGGGGCGTCGTTGGGATCGCCGCTCTCGGCGAAGCGGTCCCGGCGGACATAGTAGTTGACATCCAGGCCGGTCAGATCCATGAGGCGGAAGGGACCCATGGGGTAGTTCAGGCCCTTTTCGCAGGCAGTGTCGATGTCCTCCACAGAGGCGATGCCCTTCTCCAGCAGCAGGCAGGCCTCACGGGTGACGGCGGCGTTGATTCGGTTGGCCACGAAGCCGGCGATCTCCTTCTGGATGATGATGGGCTTCTTGCCGGTGTTTTCAGCGAAAGCGTAAGCGGTCTTGATGGTCTCGTCGGCGGTGTGGGGGCCGCGGACGATCTCCACCAGCTGCATCACCAGGGCGGGGTTGAAGTAGTGCATGTTCAGCAGGCGCTCGGGGTGCTCGGTGACGTCGGCCAGCTTGGAGCTGACGATGTTGGAGCTGTTGGTACCCAGAATGGTGTCAGGCTTGCACACTTTGCTGATCTTCTGGAACAGATCCCGCTTGGCGTCCAGATTCTCAATGATCGCCTCGATGACCAGGTCGGCCTGAGCGGCGGCCTCCTCCACGTTGTCGGAGAAGGTCAGGTTGGCGGCCACCTTGTCGGCCTCCTCCTGGGTGATGCGGCCCTTGGCCACGCGGCCGGCCAGATACTCGGGGGCCCACTTCTTGGCCTTTTCCAGGGCGGCGGGGAAGGAGTCGCACAGGATCACCTTATAGTCATGGGCGCGGCCATTGAGGGCGGTGTTCATGGCGATCTGCTGGCCCATGGCGCCGGCGCCTACCACGAGAACAGTTTTAATATCTTCGATCTTCATAACAATGCACCTTTCTTTACTCGATGGTTTTCAATATTTAGTCCATGCGCTCCACGATGGCGGCCATGGCCTGTCCGCCGCCGATGCACAGGGTAGCCAGTCCGTAGCGGCCGCCGGTGCGCTTCAGGTTGTGGATCAGGGTGACGATGAGGCGGGCGCCGGTGCAGCCCAGAGGATGGCCCAGGGCGATGGCGCCGCCGTTGATGTTGACCTTGGCGGGGTCCAGTCCCAGGTCACGGATGCAGGCCACGGACTGGGAGGCAAAGGCCTCGTTCAGCTCCACCAGATCGATCTGGTCCAGGGTCATGCCGGTGCGCTTCAGGATCTTGTTGGTGGCATAGTAGGGGCCGTAGCCCATGATGGCGGGGTCCAGGGCGGCGGTGGTGATGTCCACGATGCGGGCCATGGGCTTCAGGCCGGTCTCACGTACCTTGTCCTCGGACATGAGAACCAGGGCGGCGGCGCCGTCGTTCAGACCACAGGAGTTGCCGGCGGTCACGGTGCCGTCAGCCTTCACGATGGGACGCAGCTTGGCCAGCACCTCCATGGTGGTGCCGGGGCGGGGGAATTCGTCGGTGTCAAAGATAAAGGAGCGCTTCTTCTCCTGAACCTCCACGGGGACGATTTCGTCCTTGAAGTAACCGGCCTCAATGGCGGCCAGAGCGCGGCGCTGGCTCTCCACGGAGAAGGCGTCCTGCTGCTCACGGGTGATGTTGAACCGCTCGGCCACATTTTCGGCGGTGCGGGTCATGCTCAGGCCGGTGCCGTAGACGGAAGCGGGGGCGGCGGTGCTGCCGGCCTCGATGTTGGAGTCCACCAGGGTGTTCTTGTTGCCGCCCCAGCGGGTGCCGCGCAGGTAGATGGGCGCGCGGCTCATGTTCTCGGTGCCGCCGGCGACGATCACATCGGCCTGTTCCAGCCAGATCTCCTGGCAGCCGCACAGGGTGGCCTGCATGGCGGAGGCGCACAGGCGGTTGACAGTAAAACCGGGGACAGACTCGGGGAGGCCGGCTTCCAAAGCGGCGCAGCGGGCGATGTTGGAGGCTTCGGTGCTCTGGCGTACCTCGCCCAGGATCACTTCATCCACCATGGAGCCGTCCACGCCGGCACGGTTCAGAGACTCCTTAATGACCAGGGCGCCCAACTGATGGGCGGGAACGCTTTTCAGTGAGCCTCCGTACTTGCCGATGGCCGTGCGGACGGCGCCCATGATATACACTTGCTTCATATCTCAGGTACTCCCTTTCAAATTTGTCAGGTTTTGTGAAATGGCGAACTGACTCTTAAAGTTTGTTAAGCATGTAACGTGCCAAAGTGGAGGCTGAGTCAAGAAGGACGGAAGTTTTTTTCGCTTGCATGGGAGAAATCTGTAGGCGAATGAAATGCCTGGATCCTGAAAACAGGCCATTCTCACGGCGGAGCGCCCGTTCTCCTATCAATATAGAAATAGGACAACGGCGCCCGCACGGAGGCGCCGTTGTCCATGTGCAAGATTATACTATAAAAAATTTTTGCTTTCAAGAGGATTTCCAAGTCAAATCCCCCTATATCTTGGGCGCTTTTCGGGAATTTGTGGTAACAATACACAAGATTTCTCCCTGTGGACAAGGCTGGGACATCATACCAGCTCCTGGAAAACATGCTTTTCGTTCATAGATCCAAAAGCGGCACGTGTTGGAAAAAATATGTTTGGGGTCGAAAAGCGGAGGAAAGCGCTTGTCAAAAAGTGCAGGAAACTGTGCAAAAGTGCAAACACAAAAGTGCAAATGCACGTTTGTGCAAGGAGAAAGGGCCGGAAGCAAGAAGAAAAAACAGACTTTGGGGCATGGAAACGGGAACATACCGAAATTGAAAACTGGGGACAGATGGACAAAGAGAAAGTTACGCATCGGACCGGGACCGAAGGGGGAAAGCCGAAGAAAAAAGTGTTTTTTATTTAAAAGGTGTGATATAGTGTCATGGCAAAGTGATTTCCCACGATTTTCCACGGGGGAATGACGGGGACGGCGGGGGACGGGCGCGGATAGCATGGTGCGGCGGGTCCCGGCCCGGAACGGGAGAAAGGCGCGGCGTCCCGGATGGGAAGGAGGCGCGGAAGCGGCCATGTGGGAAACGGGGTGGGAGAACCGCGGCAAGGGGACATTGGCATGATTTTTGCTTGCTTAGATGAAAGAGAGGATTTCGAATATTGCTCCATGAAACGCTGAATCAAGAAGGAGAAAGACGGTGCTGTTATGAACTTTGAAAATGTTTTATATGAGAATAAGGACGGGATTCTGTATTTGACGCTGAACAGGCCGGAGGCCCGGAACGCGTTGACGCCCGAAATGTGGCGGGACATCAGCGCGGCGGTCCGCTGCGCCCGGGAGGACGATTCCGTCAAAGTAGTGATCGTGACCGGAGCCGGGGACAAGGCCCTGGCCAGCGGCGCGGATATTCGGGAGCTGCACGACCGGGACCACATGGTCCAGATGGCCGGTACCGCCACCATCGCCCTGAAGGAATTGGAAGATCTGGCGAAGCCCGTGATCTGCGCCATCAACGGCTACGCCCTGGGCGGCGGCTGTGAGTTGGCTTTGGCCTGTGACATCCGTATTGCCACCCGGCGGTCCAAATTCGGACAGCCTGAGGTCAACCTGGGTCTGATCCCCGGCGCCGGCGGCACCCAGCGCCTGGTCCGCCTGGTTGGCCCGGGCAAGGCGAAGGAACTGATCTTCTCCGGGGCCATCATCACCGCCGAGGAGGCCAAGGAGATCGGTCTGGTGAACCGGGTGACGGAGGATACCCGCGAGGCCGTGATGGCGGAGGCGGAGGCCCTGGCCAGACAGATCATGACCAAGGGCCCCGTGGCCGTCTCCATGGCCAAAATCTGCATCAACATGGGCAGCAACACGGACATGGCCACCGGCCTGATGATGGAGCGGATGGCCCAGACCATCGCCCTGAGCACCGATGACCGGAAAGAGGGCACCGCGGCTTTCCTGGAGAAGCGTCCCGCCCAGTTCAAGGGCCGCTGATCCCGCGCACATGGATTTAGAAATAAACTGTAAGGTTTGAGGAGGATATTGAGTATGAAACCCATGGAAGGTATTCGTGTCATCGAGCTGTCCACGATGCTGGCCGGTCCCATGACCGCCCGCATTCTGGCTGAGTGGGGCGCTGACGTCATCAAGGTGGAGTCCATGAACGGAGACGCCTGGCGGAAGCAGGGCGGGACCACCATGTCTCCCTGCACCAAGGATGCCAACCCCAACTTTGACATGCAGAACCTGAACAAGCGCTTTGTCTCTCTGAATCTGCGGACCCAAGAGGGGCATGAAGCCATGATGAAGCTGCTGGAGAACGCCGACGTGCTGGTCACCAATTACCGGACCCAGGCTCTGGAGGGCATGGGGCTGGCCTATGAGCAGGTGAAGGAGAGATTCCCCCGCCTGATCCACGCCCATGTGCTGGGGTACGGCGACAAGGGTCCGGACAAGGACCGCCCCGGCTATGACTATACCGCCTTCTTCTCCCGTTCCGGACTGATGGCCGACCTGCCCCCCGCGGGCGCCGGTCCTCTGGTCCCCATCGGCGGCGTTGGCGACCACAGTGTGGCCGTGGCCATGTCCGGCGGTATCGCCGCCGCCCTGTACCGCCGGGAGAAGACTGGCGTGGGCGATAAGGTGGACGTGTCCCTGCTCCAGATCGGCGCCTTTATCGGCAGCACCGGTATCCTGAACGGCTTCAACGGCCGCAAGCTCCCCCGGGACCGCTATGACTGCGGACATGCCGGCAGCAATACATACCAGGGTTCCGACGGCGAGTGGCTCTACCTGGCCGTCATCGACTTCCGCCGCTTCCCCGAGTTCTGCGCACTCATCGGGATGCCCGAGATCGCCACCGATCCCAAGTATTCCACCCCCGCAGCCTATTACGCCAACAAGGCGGAGCTGACCCACATCTTTGACAAGGTGTTTGCCCAGCACCCCGTGGACTACTGGGACAAGGTGCTGGAGGAGCATGACCTGCCCCACGAGGTGCTGCGGCACTTTAAGGACGTGCCCGACGATCCCCAGGCTATTGCCAATCACTATGTCCAAAAGTACGAGTATCCCGATGGCACCAAGACGGTGTTTGTGAACGGCCCGGTCCATTTCGCTTCCGTAGACCCGGAGCAGTTTGAGTACAAGCCCTCCCGGGAGATCGGCGCCGACACCGCCGAGGTCCTGGCCGAGCTGGGATATTCCAAGGAGAAGATCGCCGACATGTACGAAAAGCAGGAGATCCGTTGATCCTCCCGCGCGTATTCTGAAAATTTTTTGAGAGAAGGTCAGAACCTGATGAGTGAACCTGTTGCCAACGTGGAAGCCCCCGCCGCTCCCGCGCCCAAGCCCAAGCGCCCCAAGCCCAAGTCCATGATCATGATCGGGGAGCAGACCGCCGCCCTGTTCGAGAACGCCCGGCTGGCCAAAGAGCGGGGAGAGAAGGTAGGCTGGTCCGCCTCCATCTTCCCCCAGGAGATTGCCGAGACCCTGGGGCTGAACGTGCTGTATCCTGAAAACCACGCCGCCGGTATTGCCGCCCGCCACCAGGCCGACCCCTTCCTCCAGGAGTGCGAAGGAGCCCTGGGATATTCCAACGACCTGTGCGCTTACGCCAAGTTGAATCTGGCCTACGCCGCCGTTCTCAACGGCGAGAGCGAGGTGGAGCTGCCCGACGGCGGCAAGATGGTCAAGCCTGACTTCCTGCTGCTGACCAACAATATCTGCAACCAGTTGACCAAGTGGTATGAGAACCTGGCCCGCCAGCTGGACATCCCCGTATTCTTCATCGATACCTGCTATAACCCCTTCGACTACGTCACGGAGACCCGGGTGCGCTATGTCCGGGCTCAGATCGACCAGCTGATCAAGGACCTGTGCGCGTTCACCGGCAAGACCTGGGATGACGAGCGGTTCAAGAAGATCATGGAGATCTCCCAGCGCAACAGCTACCTGTGGGAGCGGGCCAACGGCCTGCTGGACCACAAGCCCGCCCCCATCGGCGGCTTCGAGCTGTTCAACTACATGTCCGCCATGGTGTGCAACCGGGGCAAGGAATCCACCACCGCCATCATGGAGCAGCTGAACGCCGAGATGGAGGAGAGCATCCGGAAGGGCACCTCCACCTTCCCCGTGGAGCAGGAGTACCGCGTCTCCTGGGACGGCATCGCCTGCTGGCCCTTCCTGAGCCATAACCTGCGCACCCTGAAGAAGTACGGCATCAACATGGTGGCCTCCAGCTACGGCAAGGCGTGGGCTATCAACTACGAGGATCTGGACGGCATGGCCCGGGCCTACTGTTTTGCCTCCACCAACGGCGACAACCTGACCACCATGCTGTCCCGCCGTCTGGAAGCCCTCCGGCAATTCGACTGCGACGGCACCATCTACCATGTCAACCGCAGCTGCAAGGTCATGGACTGCCAGATGATGGAGGTCCAGCGCCAGCTGTCTGAACTGGCCGGCGTGCCCTTCACCTCCTTCGACGGCGACCAGGCGGACTACCGCAACTACAGCGAGGCCCAGTTTGAGACGCGGATCCAGGGCCTGGTGGAAGTCATGAAGCAGAACAAGGAGGCGAAGAACAATGGCTGATCTGAAGGAAAATCTGGCGCTGCTGAAGGCGGCCTGTGATAATCCGAAGGCCCGTCTGGACTACTATCTGGCCCAGGGAAAGAAAGTGGTGGGCTGCTTCCCGCCCTATACCCCGGAGGAGCTGGTCCACGCTTCCGGCATGATCCCCATGGGCCTTTGGGGCGGCCAGGTGGAGCCGAAGCTGGCCAAGAGCTATCTGCCTGCCTTCGCCTGCCCCATCATGCAGTCTGATATGGAGTTCGGCCTGAACGGGACCTATGAGGGCCTGTCCGCCGTGATCATTCCCGCCATCTGCGACACCCTGCGGTGCATGACCCAGAACTGGCGGTTTGGCGTGAAGTCCATCCCCATGATCCCCATCGTCTACCCCCAGAACCGCAAGTCTCCCGCCAGCGTGGACTACCTGATCAGCGAGTTTGAAACTGTGCTGACCATGCTGACCACCATCACCGGCAACATGATGAACGAGGCCGCCCTGTGCCGGTCCATCAACATCTATAACGAGCATAACGCCATCATGCGCCGGTTCGCCCAGGTGGCCAACGACCATCTGGACGTTATCACCCCCAAGGTCCGCCACGCCGTGTTCAAGAGCGCCTTCTTCTATGAGAAGGGGGAGCACACCGCCATTGTCCGCGAGATCGTGGAGGAGCTGGAGAAGCTGCCTGTCTGTCATTGGACCGGGCCCAAGGTGGTGCTGGCTGGCATCACCTGTGAACCGGACCAGATCCTGGATATTCTGTCTGAGAACCAGGTGGCCGTTGTGGCCGACGACCTGGCCCAGGAATCCCGCCAGTACCGCGCCGATACTCCCGAGAAGGGCGGCGGCGGCCTGAAGCGTCTGGCCTTGCAGTGGAATGAGCGCTACGGCTGCAGCCTGATCCATGAGCTGGGCAAGCCCAGAGGGGCCATGCTGGTCAAGATGTGCCAGGAGACCGGCGCCCAGGGCGTTATCTCCTGCATGATGAAGTTCTGCGACCCGGAGGAGTACGACCAGCCCTGGTACGAGAACGATCTGCATGACGCCGGGTACCACACCGTGGCTGTCAGCATCGACCAGCAGGTCGGCAGCTTCGAGCAGATCCGCACCCGCATCCAGAGCTTCTGCGAAATGCTGTAAAGAATGGAAAAAAGGACCACCGGCTCAATCCGTCGCCGGTGGTCCTTTCGCGTGAAGAAAGGCGATTTGAGGGGCAGGGAGAGGAATCCAGGTTTTTCTTGCCAAGCGGGAAAGAAGGATTTATACTAGAGCAAACACGTCCGCGCTTTTCGGCTCGGTTTCGCCGCGGCGGACGATTTGAAGGAGAAGATTGATGGATACGATCTATATCACCGGACACCGCAACCCGGATACCGATTCCATCGTGTCGGCCATGGCTTACGCCGCGCTGAAAAACGCCCTGGGAGACCGCCGGTACCAGGCGGCCCGGTTAGGACAGATCAGTGACGAGACCCAGGCCGTTCTGGAACGGTTTGGGGTAAAGCCTCCCCAGCTGATCACCAACCTGCGCACCCAGGTCCAGGACCTGGACTATGATACCCCGCCGCTGCTGTCCCCGGGCGCCACCATCAGCCGGGCCTGGCAGACCATGCAGTCGGATAAGATCTCCGTCCTCCCCGTAGGCAACGAGGACGGCACCCTGTACGGCATGATCTCCGCGGGGGACGTGGCCAGCAGCGACGTGGCCTCCGTGAGCGACCCCTACATCAAGGGGATCCCCGTCTATAACCTGCTGTCCGTGCTGGAGGGCAGGATCCTGAACAAGAGCGGCGAGATGCGGGACGTCATCGCCGGAGAGGTGACCATTGCCCTGCCCACTGGCCGGGAGAATCTGATTTTTTCCCGCCGGGACAGCATCGTGGTCTGCGGCGACCAGCCTGATATGATCCGCCGGGCGCTGGAGCTGAACGTGAACTGCGTCATCGTCTGTCAGGCGGAGGTGTGCCAGGAGCTGCTGGAGATGGAGACGGAGACTTGCATCATCTCCACCCCCTTTGACGCCTACCGGGTGGTGCGCCTGATCTGTCAGGCCATGCCCATCAGCGGCATCTGCAAGCGCCAGGACCTGGTGTATTTCCACCTGGAGGACTACATCGACGACGTAAAGAACAAGGTGTTGGAGAGTCGGTTCCGCGCCTACCCCATTCTGGATGAAAACGAGCGGGTGGTGGGCATGCTGTCCCGGTTCCACCTGCTGCGTCCCCGGCGGAAGCGTGTCATCCTCATGGACCACAACGAGCTGGCCCAGTCGGTGGCCGGCCTGGACCAGGCGGAGATCCTGGAGATCGTGGACCACCACCGCCTGGCCGACATTGAGACCAAGAACCCCATCTACGTCCGCAACGAGCCCGTGGGCAGTACCGCCACCATCGTGGCCGGGATGTACCAGGAGAAGGGCCTGATGCCTACCGAGACCATGGCGGGCCTCATGGCGGCGGCCATCGTGTCCGATACCGTCATGTTCAAGTCGCCCACCTGCACCCAGCGGGACATCGACGTGGCCAACCGGATGGCCCGGATCGCCAATGTCTCCCTGGAGGAGCTGGGACAGGCCATTTTCTCCGCCACCTGCGGGGATGACAAGACGATGGAGGCCATGCTGGGCACCGATTATAAGGAGTTCCATATTGCTGGCCACAACCTTGCGGTGAGCCAGATCACCTGCATGGACTCCGAGCGGCTGCTGAAGCGCCGGGACGAGTTCTTGGCGGCCATGCGGGAAAACCGCCGGAGGAACAAGCTGGATATGGTGCTGCTGATGATCACCGACGTGCTGCTGGACGGCACGCAGCTGCTGTTCGTGGGAGATGAGGACAACGTCCGTCAGGCGTTCAATATCCGCAGCAAGGAGGACAATTGCGCCTTCCTGCCAAAGATCCTCTCCCGGAAGAAACAGGTCATCCCCATGCTGACCAGCCTTTGGGGCTGAAAACAGAATCGAAAACGACCCGGAGACGGCACACGCCGACTCCGGGTCGTTTTGCTGAAAAGGGGACCGGAAGGGTAATCTCCCTTGCCGCCGGTGGGAAAAGGCCGGGAAGAAGGTCAATCCCCGTGGATAGCCTCCCAGCCGGGCAGGCCGTAGGCGGAGCGGGCGGACCGGACGGCCCGGAGAATGGCCCGCTCCATGGCCAGGGCGGCCATGGCTCCTACCACATTAATGTCACCGGGGATCTGCCCCACCGACAGGGCGTAGATGCTGTCGCCGTCGGCGGTGGTGTGGACCGGGCGGATGGCCCGGGCGTAGCCGTTGTGGGTCATGCCGGCGATCTTGGTCAGCTGTGTTTTCTGGAACCTGGCGTTGGTGACCACAACGCCAAGGGTGGTGTTTCCGGTAAAGAGATTTTCCGCCAGGGTGACGTCCCGGAACAGCTCGTCCAAGGTGCTGGTCAGGCCGGTCCGCGCCGGGTCCAGCAGTCCCGCCACCTGCCGGCCGTCGGGGCCGTAGATGTCACCCAGGGCGTTGACGGCCACCAGGGCGCCCACCTTCAGGGCCCCGGCCTGGAGGGCGTAGGTGCCGAAGCCGGACTTCATGGCCCGGTCTATCCCACGGTATTTGCCCACGGAACAGCCGGTGCCGGCCCCCACGTTGCCCTCGGCGGGGGCGGCCGCGCTGGCGTTTGCGCAGGCGGCATAGGCCATGGCGGCGTCGGGGCGGATGTCTTTGCTGCCCACCGACAGGTCAAAGAGGCAGGACTGGCTGACCAGAGGGACCTTAGTGACCCCCACGTCAAAGCCGATGTCCCGCTCCTCCAGGTACTTCTGCACTCCGCCGGCGGCATCCAGACCAAAGGCGCTGCCTCCGGAGAGGAGCACCGCGTTGATGCCCTCGGCATTGGCCACCGGATTCAGGATCTGAGACTCCCGGGAAGCGGGACCGCCGCCCCGGACGTCCAGCCCGGCGGGACTCATCCGGTCGCATAGGATCACAGTGCAGCCGGTGGCGGCCTCCTCGTTCTGGGCATGGCCCACCCGGAAGCCGCCCACCTCCATAATACCGATCTCTTTCATGGGACGGAACACACCTCGTTTTCATGTAAAGTATATTTCCTTGCGGATGATTGAACCTGAGTAAGCGTAAAAGCTGCCCGCCGGATATGATCCGGCGCGGGAACGGTCTGGCCGGGGGAGGCGGGAGCGATCAATTGCCAAAGCTGCGGACCATGGCGCCGTAGTCGGGTACTGTCTCGTCCGCCAGTTCCCGGACCTCCAGAGCGTGGCCCGTGCCCACCAGGACCACGGGGAACCCCGCGTCCTTCAATGAGGCAACCATGCTTCCACGGGCGGTAAAAACCGCTGTGGCGGGCAGAGCGGTCCGCAGCCGCCGCACCGCCTTCTCGTAGATGCCGGGCTGCTGGAGGCCGGCGCCCTGCTCGGGGGCGGACAGGATGCCGCGGAAAAAGGCGGAGAGGCCGTTGGCCTCCAATGCCTGCCGGGCCAGGGCAGAGGACCCGCCGGTGACCAGGTACATCCACACATCCTCCACCTTCATCAGGGAAAGGAAAGGCTCCAGCCCGGGAAGGGGGGAGCCGTCCCTGTCCAACACGGCCCCTTCCAGATCAAAGATCGCGCCTTGCAGTCTCATAATACCTCCACTCCGGCCGGGAACCCTGTGTCGCCCGGCCTACAAAGGAACTGTGGCTTATATTATATCAAATTCCCTGAAAATTACAATGTGGTCCGGACCATGGGGGAGGAAAGCAAAGGTCAAACTTGCGCAGCGGGATCGCTCTGACTTTATTTTCCCTTGTGAACCCTTACCGAAAACGGGGGCGGTTTCACCAACGATCTTTGTTGCATACGGTGCCGTGGCATGGTATGATGGACTTGATCCGTTGGAGTACAAGGATTGGGCGCCGGACAGCTGGCTGGCTGCGGTGACGATGGGGCTGGAAAGTATGCTGGAATATAAAAGAACGAACGGAAAAGATAAGGATTTTATTGAGAATTGCAGGCGGCTGGATAAAGACCTGGATCAAAGAGTCGGGAAAGAGATCCAGCGGAGCAAATATGAGAAGCATAATCAGCTTGACCAGATCAACGAGGCGATTGTTGTCTACGAACATGATAATGTGGTCGGCGCGGGTTCCATCAGGCAATATGATGAGAAAACGGTGGAATTAAAGAGAATTTATGTCGCTCCCGCTTTCCGGGGAAGGGGAATTGGGACAAAGCTGGTGTCCTTGCTGGTGGAATGGGGCAGGGAGTTGGGGTACCGGAGGATGCTACTCGAAACAGGGAAAACACTGACAGAATCCATCGCTTTATACAGCAAACTCGGCTTTGAAAGAATTCCGAATTACGGGCCGTATGAACATATGACAGAATCTATTTGTATGGCAAAAAATATCGATTTTCTGCAATTATGATGATATGAAAACAAAAAGGCAATGGTGGATACGCGGTTGCGGATCGAACTGTCCATCGGAATTGGGAGGAAAGAGATATGTATGAATACAAGGTGGAAACTTACAAGGTTAAGGATGCCGCGGATGAAATGAATCAGCTGGCGGGGGAAGGGTGGAGAGTCATTGCTGTAACACCCAATCAGGCAATGGGATTCGGACTTGTGGTAACATATGAGCGCAGGAAAGATTGATCCCGCAATGGGCGAAACGGCTGGAAAGCCGCCGGAGAAAGGCTGGCACGCATTGGCGGATGCGCTCAAAAACAACATGTGCCGGAGTAAAAGTACCGGAGAGTTTTCAGAAGAAAACTTGACAAATCCAACTTTTCAGCCTAAAATATAACCGTTGCGTGGCAGAAATGCGTAAGTCCAGACCGGACTTGCGCATTTCTTTTTTTACGCGGCATTTTGTTCTTAGGAGGAAAATCAAAGTATGGAACAAGAAAACAGTCAATTTTTAGCTACCGAGCGGGTGGGACGGCTGATGCTGAAATTCGCGGTCCCCTGTGTTATCTCCCTGCTGGTGGCTGCCCTTTACAACATTGTGGACCAGATCTTTATCGGCTGGGGCGTGGGTATGCTGGGCAACGGGGCCACCAACGTGGTCTTTCCCCTGACGGTGGCGGCGCTGGCCGTGGCCACCATGATCGGGGACGGCGCCTGTTCCTTCGTCAGCATCAGTCTGGGCCGGGGAGACCAGGAGCGCGCCCGCCGCACCGTGGGCAACGCGGTGGTGCTGGCGCTGGCCAGCGGACTGATCCTGGCGGCTGTCTACCTGGCGGGCCGGGAGCCTATTTTGTGGCTCTTTGGAGCCACGGAGAGCAACTTCGCCTATGCCTGGGATTACTTCACCTGGATCGGCCTGGGCGTCCCCTTTTACATGTTCGGCCAGACCATGAATCCGATCATCCGCTCTGACGGCAGTCCCCGCTTCGCCATGGCCTCCACCCTGGCGGGCGCGGTGGCCAATGTGATCCTGGATCCCATCGCCATCTTTGTGCTGGGCTGGGGCGTGAAGGGTGCGGCCATCGCCACGGTGGCGGGCCAGGTCATCACGGCGGCCTTGTCCCTGTGGTACCTGTGCCGGATGAAGGCGGTGCGGCTGGACCGTCCCAGCTTTTCCCTCCGGCCTTCTCTGATGGCCAAATTCATCCCCCTGGGCTTCTGCAGCTTTCTGAGCCAGGTTTCCCTGGTCATCTCCATGGCCGCCACCAACAACATGCTGCGGCTCTACGGCGGGCAGTCCATCTACGGCGAGGACATCCCCCTGACGGTACTGGGCATCGTGATGAAGGTCTTCCAGATCGTGATCTCTATCGTCATCGGCATGGCGGCCGGCTGTATCCCCGTGGTGGGCTTCAACTTCGGCGCCCGGCGGTTTGACCGGGTCCGGGAGCTGATGTGGCGTCTGCTGACGGCCGAGTTCATCCTGGGCGTGGCGGCCTTCGCGGTGGTGGAGATCTTCCCCCGGCAGCTGATCGGGTTGTTCGGCAGCGAGAGCGAGCTCTATGAGCAGTTTGCCGTCCTCACCTTCCGCATCTATCTGTGCCTGATCATCCTGGCCTGTGTCAACAAGGCGGCCTTTATTTTCCTGCAATCCCTGGGCAAGCCGGTCCAATCCACGCTTCTGTCCCTGTTCCGTGAGGTGATCCTGTCGGTGCCTCTGGTCATGCTGCTGCCCCGGAAATTCGGCCTGATGGGCGTGCTCTACTCCATGCCTGTTTCCGACGCGGTGGCCTTTGTGGCTTCGGTGGTCATCATCGCCCAGACGGACCGGCAGCTGAAGCGGGAGATCGCCGCCGGCAGGAAGGAGGGCTGAGGAGAACGCCCTAGAAAAATTTATTTACTTTTTTCTGGAAAATGTGATATATTTAAGAGGGAACAGCGTGCGGTTTGCAGGATCGTGCCCTCTTTTGGGAACTGTGCGAGCCGTGCGCTGCTGTATTGACGCAAAACATTGCGGGAGGTGCGGTCAGAAATGTATCAGGTGGGAGAACTGGTGGTTTACGGCGCGGAAGGCGTCTGCCGTGTGGCGGCCATCGGTCCGCTGGAGATGCGGGGTGCTCAGAAGGGGACGGATTACTACACATTGACGCCCCTGTACGGAGCGGGCAAGATCTTTATCCCGGTGGACACCAACGTTTCCATTCGTCCCGTTATGACACGGGAGGAGGCGGAGGAACTGATCGACCGCATCCCGGAGATCCCGGAGGAGATCTATGAGAACAACAACCCCCGGCTGCTCAACGAACACTATCAGGCCCTGCTGAAAAGCTACGACTGTGTGGACCTGGTACGGCTGATCCGGGCCATCTACGCCAAGGGGCGGCGGGGCCGCCGCCTGGGTCAGGTGGATGAGCGGACCTTCAAGAAGGCGGAGGAGATGCTCCACGGGGAGCTGGCCGCCGCGCTGGACATCCCGCCGGATCAGGTGAAGGACTATATCTGCCGCCGGGTGGAGGCAATGGAGCAAGTCTGAGCCGGAAAGGCCGGCAAGGAGGAATTATTATGGAGAAAAAAGTGATCACCGTCAGCCGTGAATTTGGCAGCGGCGGCCGGAGTATCGCCAAGGAACTGGCCCAGCGCCTGGGCTGGAGCTACTACGACAAGGAACTGGTCAAGGAGGTGGCGGCCAAGACGGGCTTTGATCCCGCGTTCATCGAGGAACGGGGCGAGTTTGCCGCCACCAAGAGCATCCTGTCCTACGCCCTTGCGGGGCAGGGGACGCCGGGGGTCATGCGGGGCATGTCCGCTTCCGACTTTTTGTGGTGTATGCAGCGGGATGTGATCCTGGAGCTGGCGGAGAAGGGCAGCTGTGTGATCGTAGGCCGCTGCGCCGACTATATCCTGCGGGAGCGGGAGGACAGCTTCCATGTCTTTGTCCACGCCCCCATGGCCTTCCGGGCGGAGCGCATTGTCCGTCTGTACGGAGAGTCGGAGCGCAGCCCGGAGCAGCGGCTCCAGGAGAAGGACAAGAAGCGCCGGGTGAACTATAAGCACTATACCGGGCGGGACTGGGGCGTGTGCCAGAACTACCACCTGTCTCTGGACAGCGGAGCCCTGGGTGTGGAGCGGTGTCCCGACCTGATCCTGACAGCGGCGGGGCTGTCCGCGCCCAAGCAGGAGGGCTGAGACAGCGCGGCGCCTGTGGGGCAATTTTTCCACAGGGCCTAGCTTTTTCCAGCAAAAGCGTGTATACTGGCCTTTGTCTGCTGACAGAGCGCATCTGTGACCGGAGGTCCGGACCGCGTAAGCGGGTCCGGACCTTGATTTTTTACTTTAGGAGAGGATCCCGATATGGAAAAACAGGCTCTGGGCCATATGGCCGCCCTGTTTACGGTTTTAAACTGGGGCACTACTTTTATTGCCACCAAGATCCTGCTGCGGGCCTTTGCGCCGGTGGAGATCTTGGTGTTCCGCTTCCTCCTGGGGGTGGCAGCGCTGTTCGTGGCCTGCCCCCACCTGCTGCGGGTCCGGAACCGGCGGCAGGAACTGGCCTTTGCCGCCGCCGGCTTGACCGGAGCCTGTCTCTATTACCTGATGGAGAATGTGGCCCTGTCCTATACCACAGCGGCCAATGTGGGGGTCATCGTCACCGCCGCACCTCTGTTCACCGCCTTATTTGCCTGGTGGACGGGCCGGGAGGAGGGCCGTCCCAGCGGCTGGTTTTTCCTGGGCTTTGTGACCGCCATGGCGGGTATCTGCCTGATCAGCTTTCCCAGCCTGGCGGATGTGTCCCTGGACTGGCGGGGGGATCTGCTGGCCCTGGGCGCGGCGGCCATGTGGGGGGTGTATTCCCTGCTGGTCCGGCACATCGGGACCTTCGGCTACTCCGTCCTTCAGACCACCCGGCGTACCTTCCTCTACGGCCTGGTATTCATGGTCCCCGCCGCGGTCCTTATGGATTTCCGGTGGGGGCTGGAGCGCTTCGCGGACCCCCTCTATACAGGCACCTTCCTCTATCTGGGCATTGGGGCCTGCGCCCTGTGTTTTGTCACTTGGGGCTTTGCCGTGGGGGCTTTGGGAGCGGTGAAAACCACGGTATACCTCTATCTCACTCCGGTCATCACCCTGATCTGCTCGGCCCTTGTCCTCCACGAGTCCATGACTCCGGCCTCCCTGGGCGGCGCGGCGCTGACCATGCTGGGCCTGCTCCTCTCCCAGTGGGATTCTCTGCGCGGGAAGAAGACAAAAATTCCCGACGATGGATCTGATGATACATAAAAAACGTCCCTTCTCCTCCGCTCAATGCGACGGGAGAAGGGACGCTTTTTATTCCTGGCCTTGGGTGCCGTCTTCCCCGGCGGACGACGGCAGGGTGCGGCGTTTCACATCCTCACGCGCCATCTGGTAGCAGGCCGCCCACGCCCAGCCGGAGCAAGAGTTTCCGATCTTGTCTCATGGCGACCTCTGGCGCATCGAGAACAGGCGGCGTGGTTTACAGTCCCTCCATCATGTTGACCCGCAGGTAGCCGCCCTCCACATTGGTTTCGGCAATGAATTGGGGAACGGCGGGGATCAGCAACTCCCGTTCACCGCCCCGGACCACATAGACGTTGTTGGCGGGCAGGTTCATGATGTCGGCGATCTTGCCCAACACCTTGCCGGACTGGGCGTCCCGGACCTCCAGCCCCATCAGGTCGGCCAGAAAGAAGCTGCCCTTGGGCAGCTTGGCGTCGGCCCTGTCAATATAGAGGACGGCGTTGCGCATGGAGAGGGCGCTTGGCACGTCGATGATCCCCTCAAATTTGAGGATGACCATGTTCTTGTGGACCCGGGCCCGCTCCACCTTGATGGGCCAGTGGGCCTGGTCGACGTACAGGGTCTTGAACTGACACAGAAATTCCGGAGAGTCCGCCCAGGGCTGGACCCGTACCTCACCCATCACGCCGTGGGTGCTGGTGACTTTTCCCACTTCCAGATATTGTTCCGGCATTGTGTGATCCTCCGTTGCAGTAATTTGTATCTTGATGAAAGGTAAATTTTAGTTTATGGGGTAGCAGTTTTAAGTTCTGTAGGACTGACCTATTCGGACTGCCGATGAATCAAGCTGCATGCAATAGACGGACCAATGCGGTCAAGGACCACGCCGCACAATTGTGAAACCCAGGCGCAGGATTCAGCGGCTGTTCCGATCCAAGTTCCCTCGAGTCAGGGCCGAAGGCCCGGATGGCGGGGCAGCAAAACCAGGGAATGGTCGCCGGACGCGAGAGAGGCCTTTGGGGTAGGACTCCCCATGGGATCCGGGCCCGCAGGCCCGGAGATTTTTTGGGTACTTTTGTAGCTCTACAAAAGTACCTCGCCCGGGGGCGAAACATCCCCATCTCCCGTCCCGCCCGCAGGCGAAATCCTCAGAAAACTAAGATTTACCACACTGAATATCATGTTTCAGATAAAACAAAGGCGCAGGAAAACTCCCTGCGCCTTTGTTTTAGTCTACGATCTCCACAGAGACGCGTTTTCCGGACCGCTGGGCCACGGAGCGGATCAGAACACGGATCTCCTTGGCGATACGGCCCTGGCGGCCGATCACCTTGCCCATGTCCTCGGGGGCTACCCGCAGCTCCAGAACGGTCTCTCCGTCGCCCTCGACCTCGTTGACGGAGACCTGTTCGGGGTGCTCCACCAGGTTCTGGGCCACGTAGGTCAGAAGCTCTTTCATTGCGTGTAAAACCTCCAGCCTTACAGCGCGCCGGCCTTTTTCAGCAGGTCACGGACGGTCTCGGTGGGCTGAGCGCCGGTCTTGATCCAAGCCTGAGCGCGGTCCACGTCCACCTTCAGCTCGGCGGGGTTGACGACGGGATTGTAAGTGCCGATCTCCTCGATGAAACGGCCGTCACGGGGATAGCGGGAGTCAGCCACCACGATGCGGTAGAAGGGAGCCTTCTTGGCGCCCATACGACGCAGTCTGATCTTAACCATTTATATTCACCTCCAAATGTATTTGTAAGTTATATATGGAAAACACGCGGGGGTGTTTTACCAACAAAGCGCGCGGCGGTGGTCAGAAGGGCAGTCCCATTCCGCCGCCCATGCCGGGCATCATGCCTCGGCCGCCTTTTTTGCCCATCATCTTCCGCAGATTCTTAGGCATCTTGCCGCCGGAGAACTGCTTGGTCATGGCCTGGAGCATTTCAAACTGCTTCAGCAGGCGGTTGACGTCCACCACCTGGAGCCCGCAGCCGGCGGCGATACGGCGCTTTCGGCTGGCGTTCAGAACGTCGGGGTTTTCCCGCTCGTAGGGAGTCATGGACAGGATGATGGCCTCCATCCGCTGGAGGAGCTTTTCATCCATGGTAGCCCCCTCCAGATCGGAGGCCTTCACGCCGGGGATCATTCCGGCGATCTCAGACAGAGAACCCATGTTTTTCAGCTGGGTCATCTGGTCGTAAAAATCGTTGAGGGTGAATTTGTTTTTTCGCAGCTTCTCCTGGAGTTCCAGGGCCTTCTTCTGGTCAAAGGACTGCTCTGCCTTCTCAATGAGGGAGAGCATGTCGCCCATGCCCAGAATGCGGCTGGCCATCCGGTCGGGATGGAAGACCTCAATCTGGTCCAGCTTTTCGCCCATGCCCACAAACTTGATGGGCTTGCCGGTGACGGCCTTGATGGAAAGGGCCGCGCCGCCGCGGGCGTCGCCGTCCAGCTTGGTGAGCACCACACCATCGATGTCCAGGGCGTCGTCAAAGGCCTTGGCCGCGTTCACTGCGTCCTGACCGATCATGGCGTCCACCACCAGCAGGATCTCGGTGGGGTTCACGGCGGCTTTGATGTTCCGCAGCTCGTCCATCAGCTCCTCATCCACGTGGAGCCGGCCGGCGGTGTCCAGAAACACCATGTCGTTGCCGTGTTTGACGGCATGCTCCACAGCGGCTTTGGCGATGGCCACCGGGTCGGTCTGGCCCATCTGGAAGACGGGGATCCCCAGCTGCCCGCCCACCACCTCCAACTGCTTGATGGCAGCGGGGCGGTAGATGTCACAGGCGGCCAGCAGGGGCCGCTTGCCGTTCTGCTTTTTCATCAGGCCAGCCAGCTTGGCGCCGTTGGTGGTTTTGCCGGCGCCCTGAAGGCCCACCATCATGACCACCGTGGGGGGCTTGGAGGCGATGGTCAGCTTGGTGCTGGTGCCGCCCATGAGCTCGGTCAGTTCCTGATTGACGATCTTGATGATCATCTGGGCAGGGGAGAGGGCCTCCAGTACGTCGGCGCCCACCGCCTTTTCGGTGACCCGGGCGATGAATTGCTTGACCACCTTGTAGCTGACGTCGGCCTCCAGCAGAGCCAGGCGGATCTCACGCATGGCCTCCTTGACGTCGGCCTCGGACAGCCGGCCCTTGCCCCGCAGCTTCTTGAAGGCCGCGGACAGCTTTTCGGAAAGTCCTTCAAATGCCATGGGGTTACTCCTTCAAAAGGGTGTCGGCGGCGTCCCGGATGCGGAGGGAGAGGACTTCCATCTCCCCGTCATCCCGCCGGGCGGCCAGGTCTGCCAGCTGTTGGGCGTCCTCCCGGACCTGCCGGAGCTGCTCCGTCATGGTGTGAAACCGCTTGATCAGTCCGGTCTTGTCCTCCAGATCGGTCAAGATGGCTTCCGCCCGGACGATGACGTCCCGGACGCCCTGGCGGGTGATGTTGTAATTCTCCGCGATCTCCCCCAGGGACAGGTCCTCGTTGTAATAGAGGTCGTAGAACTCCTTCTGCCGGTCCGTGAGCACATCGCCGTAAAAATCGAACAGCATCGCCATGCGGTAAGCCTGGTTTTTCATGGGTCCCGACCTCCTTATATTCTAGAATGTAAAGTTGATTAACTTTACAAAAGGAATGATAGCATAGTTTGACCTGTTTGTCAAGCCAAATTCCTTGACAACAAGAGCTGGTTCCTTTGGTATATTCACCCAGAGCCGGGGGCAAACTGGACAGAAATTAGAAAACTGAATTTTAATTTATAGGGGCAAAGAGATTTCGCCCCGCGGGGCGAGTTCCTTTTGCAGCGATGCAAAAGGAACCAACGGCCCAGGCCGCAAAATTTGAATGGACTCACACCGCCTTTTTGTTTCGCAAAATCCGGAGGTTTTGCGGGGGATCAGCAATACAGCCCGCCTCAATACGGGCAAAACCTGCTTTCGATGCGCCTTACTCCCATGGCCAGCCGGGGCCGCCCGATGCGAAGCGCCACTGGATCAAGTTTTGCATAACGGGACGGAGCAGCGCGGCCAAGCACCACGCCTCACAGTTCGGGAACTCAGGCGCCGGTATTCAGCGGCTGCCTGTATTCAAACTTGATCCACCCAGGGCCGAAGGCCCGGAAGGCGGGGCAGCAAAACCAGGGGATGGGCGCCGGACGTAAGGAAGGCTTTTTTGTAGGACGCCCCTTGGGGACCGGGGCCGAAGCCCCGGAGATTTTTTGGGTACTTTTGTATCTCTACAAAAGTACCTCGCCCGGGGGCGAAACTTCCCCACTCCCCCGTCCCGCCCGCAGGCGCAATCCTCAGAAAACTAAAATTTACCCCAGGAGGTATCCCCATGTCCAATACACCAAATGTTCCCATGGATGACGCCCATCTGGCCAACTATGCGGTCAACGCCGCCCGGGAATGGAAGCCCGCGGGGACTGTCCCTGTCAAAAAGTTGGGGAGAACCATTCAGAACGCATTGGAGCAGACGGAGCGTACCTGCCGACGCCTGACTGAGTGGAGCGCCGGACGTACCACATTGCCCCCGGCTGTGGAGTGGCTGTTGGACAACTGCTATCTGGCGCTGCGGGAGGGCCGGGAGGCCGCGCGCTCCTTCCGGAAGGGCCGTCCCCTCCGGGGGACAGAGAACGGCGCGTGTCTGCTGTGGCGCTGTGCCCAGGGGCTGCTGTGGGCGGCGCCGAATCTGGAGAGCGGACAGGTGGCCCGGTATCTGTCCGCCTTCCAATCTGTGCTGCCCTTGAGCGAGCGGGAGCTGTCCCTTGTTATCCCGGCGCTGGCCGGAGCGGCGGTGGAGCGGCTGGGGGAGCTGTGCGGCGATGTGGAGGCCCTGGAAGCGGGCAAGGGGGACCCGAGAAGTTTTGAGGCGCTGTTCTCATCCCTGCGGGCGCTGTCCGCGGCCAATTGGGGGCCGGTGCTGGAGGGGGCCAGCCGGGTGGAGGCCATTTTGCGCCAGGACCCCTCAGGCCACTATCCCCACATGGATGAGGACAGCCGCCGCCGCTACCGCCAGCAGGTGTGCCGTCTGGCCAGAAGGTACCGGCTGGAGGAGAGCCAGGCGACCCGCCAGGCGCTGGACCTGGCCCAAAAGGGGACCGGGACCCGGCGGCATATCGGCTGGTACCTCTACCGCCAGCCTCTGGGCAGAAAGGCGGGCCTGCCTTCCGGCGCGGGTTATGTGTGGGCGGTGTGCGGCCTGTCCCTGGGCGCGGCCCTGGCCATGGGCGTGTGGGCAAGGTCCTGGATGCTCCCCCTCCTCCTGCTGCTGCCCCTGTCTGACATTGTAAAAAATGTACTGGACTTTGTCCTGGTGCGGCTGGTGCCGCCCCGTCCGGTGTTTCGGATGGAGCTGGAGGGCGGGATCCCCGCCCATGGCCGGACCCTGTGCGTGGTGGTTTCCCTTCTCACCGGGCCGGACAGCGGCCCAAAGCTGGCCGGCCTGCTGGAGCGGTACCGGCTGGCCAACCGGGACGCGGGGGCGGAACTGCGCTTCGGGATCCTGGCCGACCTGCCGGACAGCGGGACCCCCATGGGGGAAGCGGGCAGGGCCTGGGTGGAAAGCGCCAGGGAGGCGGTGGAACAGCTGAACCGGAAGTACGGCGGCGGCTTCTACCTGTTTTTCCGCCGCCCCCAGTTCAGTCCCCAGGATGACAAGTACCTGGGCTGGGAGCGGAAACGGGGCGCTCTGCTCCAGCTGGTCCGCCTGCTGAAAGACCGGCCCGCCGGTCTGGAGGTGGAGGCCGGGGACCGGGAGGGCCTGAGGGAAACCAAGTTTGTCATCACCCTGGATTCGGATACCAGCCTGAACGTGGGTACCGCCCGGGAACTGGTGGGGGCCATGCTCCACCCGCTGAACCAGCCGGAGGTGGACCGGAAGCGGCGAGTGGTGGCGTCGGGCCACGCCCTGTTTCAGCCCCGGGTGGCGGTGGACCTGGAAGCGGCCAACCGCTCCTTGTTCTCCCGGGTCTTCGGGGGCCTGGGGGGTGTGGACCCCTACGGCTCCGCCGCCAGCGACGTATATCACGACCTCTTTGACCAGGGGACCTACACCGGCAAGGGAATTTTCCAGGTCGACGCCTTTTTCACCTGTCTGGACCGCCGTTTCCCGGAGAATGCCATTTTGTCCCACGACCTGCTGGAGGGCAGCTACCTCCGGGCGGGGCTGCTGGGGGAGGTGGAGCTCACCGACGGCTGTCCCTGGAAGGTATACGGCTATTTCGCACGGCTCCACCGCTGGGTCCGGGGGGACTGGCAGCTGCTGCCCTGGCTGTTTTCCAAAGTCTCAGACGGCCAGGGAGGGGAGGAGGACAACCCGCTGACCCTGCTGGCCCGGTGGAAAATATTTGACAACCTCCGCCGCTCCCTGTCCCCGGTGTTCACCCTGGCCGCCCTGGTACTGGGCATCTGCCGGTGGGACGCGGCCTTTGCCTGGGCGGGGGGCGTGGCTGTGGTGGCCGCCGCCTCCAATCTGCTGCTGTCCGGGGCGGAGCTGGCCGCCCGGCGGCGGAACGGCAAGCACCGCCGTTACCACTCCACCGTCATCGCCGGACTGGCGGGGGCGGTCCTTCAGACCGCGTTCCAGCTGCTGTTCCTGCCCTACCACGCCTATATCTGCGCCGTTGCCGCCTGCACCGCCCTGTGGCGGATGGGGGTGTCCCACAAAAACATGTTGGCATGGGTGACGGCGGACCAGGCGGAAAAGGGGAAGGACAGCCTGTGGTCCTACTATCAAAAGCTGTGGTTCTCCGTGGCGGTGGGGCTGTTCACCCTGGTGTCTGCCCGGCTGCGCCTGGGCATGGCGGTGGGCTTTCTGTGGTTGATGGCCCCCGCCGTGGCCTGGGCCATCAGCCAGCCCTCTGCCGGAGGGAAAAAGCTGTCTCCCTCCGACCGGGCATTCCTGCTCCATGAGGCCACCCTGATCTGGCGGTATTTTGCCGACTTCCTCCAGCCCGGGGACCACTGGCTGCCGCCGGACAACTGGCAGGAGCAGCCCGGTCCCCTTCTGGCCCGGCGGACCTCTCCCACCAACATCGGCCTGGCCCTCCTGTCCGCCATGGCGGCGGCTGACCTGGACCTGCTGCCCCGGCAGCGGGCGGCGGAACTCATTGCCCATATCCTGGACACGGTGGAGGGGCTGGATAAGTGGCGGGGACACCTGTACAACTGGTACGACACTGCTTCCCTGCGCCCCCTCCACCCCCGGTACGTGTCCACTGTGGACAGCGGCAACCTCCGGGGTTGTCTCATCGCCCTGGGGGAGGGATTGAAGGAGTGGGGAGAGGGAGAGCTGTCCCGCCGGGCCCTGGCCCTGGCCGGGGACATGGACTGCGCCCCCCTTTATGACCGGGACCGGAAGCTGTTTTCCATCGGCTACGAGGTGGAGGGGGACAAGCTCACCGGCGGCTATTACGACCTGATGGCCAGCGAGGCCCGGCAGACCAGCTATATCGCCATCGCCCGGGGGGAAGTGGAGCCGCGGCACTGGCGGCGGCTGGGGCGGATGCTGCTGGGGGACAACGATTACAGCGGCATGGCCTCCTGGACGGGGACCATGTTCGAATACTTCATGCCCAACCTGCTGCTGCCCTGTGAGCCCAACTCCTTCCTCTACGAGACGCTGGCCTTCTGCATCTATGCCCAGAAGCGGCGGGGGGCCAAGACCAAGACCCCCTGGGGCATCTCCGAGTCGGGGTTTTACGCCTTTGACCCGGCCATGAATTACCAGTACAAGGCCCACGGGGTCCAGGCCCTGGGACTGAAGCGGGGGCTGGATTCCGAACTGGTGGTGTCTCCCTACTCCTCTTTTCTGGCCCTGCTGCTGGCGCCCCGCAGCGCCCTGGCCAACCTGCGCCGCCTGCGGGACATGGGGCTGGAGGGCCGGTACGGCCTGTACGAGGCGGTGGACTACACTCCCTCCCGCCTGCACGGCCAGGAGGGATACGAGGTGGTCCGCTCCTATATGTCCCACCATCTGGGTATGAGTTTGGTGGCCATTGACAACGCGCTGCGGGACAATATCATGCAGAGGCGGTTCATGGCGGACCGGGACATGGCGGCCTACCGGGAACTGCTCCAGGAGCGGGTGCCGGTGGGGGAGCCGGTGACCCGCCAGAGGGAGCGGGACATCCCCGAAAAGCCCAAGCCGGTTTCCGGTCCCGGCCTGGAACGGACGGGGGAGGACTGGGGGCTGCTGTACCCCCGGTGCCACCTGGTATCCAACGGCAGCTGGTCCGTCCTGGTCCGGGACAGCGGACTGACTGACTCCAGGCTGGGGGACGACCAGGTCACCCTGGCCGGACCGGGGGAATACTACGCCCCGGCGGGGGTGTCCTTTTTCTTCCAGGGCGGCGGAAACCTGTTCGGCCTGACCCCCGCCCCCCTGTATCAGGATGGGGAGTACCGCTGGGAATTCTACGCCTCCGGCGCGGCGTGGACCCTCCGCCGGGGCGGCCTGACCGCCCGTACCACGTTGTGCGTCCCACGGCGGGAGAACGGGGAATTACGCAGGGTGGAGCTGACCTGGGAGGGCACGGAGCCGCTGACGGGAGAACTGCTCCTGTATCTGGAGCCGGTGCTCTGCCCCCTGCGGGATTTTGCGGCCCACCCCGCCTTTTCCCGGCTGTTCCTGGAGGGACAGCGGGGCGAAGGGGGCGTCTTGTTCCGCCGCCGCGCCCGGAGCGGAGGAAAGGAACCGGTGTTGGCCGTTTTTTGGGACGGTGAGGAGGCGGACCTGGCCCTGGACCGGGAGGCGGCTCTGGGCCGGGGCGGGCTGCGGGCCCTGCCCGGCCGCAATCCCGGTCCTCTGGGCCAGGAAGTGGGGACCAACCCCTGCCTCATGGTCCGGTTCCCTGTGGGGCTGGGGCCGGGAGAACGGACCACCTTTGCCCTGGCCTTGGCGGTGGGGGACAGCGCCGGTGTGGCCGCAGAGGGGGCCCGCCGCGTCCTCCGGGGCGGGGAGCCGGGCAGTCTGGCTCCCCTGGTCCGGCGGCTGTCCCTGACGGAACTCCAGGCTCTGGAGGGCTTCCGCCTGCTGGACAAGCTGGCGGCACGGGAGGAGCCAGGGGAGCGTCCGCCCCAGTCCGCCCTGTGGCCCTTTGGGATCTCCGGTGACCTGCCCATCGCCGCCGGTCCTGTGGCGGGACAGGAGGAGCAGGAACAGGCCCTGCTGTGGTGCCGCTGGCACCAGCTGCTGACCCGGTCCGGCTACCCCTTCGACCTGGTCCTGGTGGTGGAGGAGGGGGGCGATTACCGCCGTCCCCTGCGCACCGCCATTCTGGAGGGGCTGAAGGAGCTGGGAGCGGAGTCGGCCCTGGGGGCCAAGGGAGGCGTCCATCTGGTGGGCAGGGAGGGGGCCTCCGCGGTGCTGGCCTGGGCCAAAGTGGTGCTGCCTCTGCCCCGGGAGACGGAGCCTGTCCGGCGGGAGAAGATCGTCCCGCCGCCTCCGGTGGAGGTGGCTCCCGGTCCCGCCCCCTGGAGAATGGAGGGAGAGACCGTTACCATCCAAGCCGGAGCGCAGCTGCCCCCGGTGGGCTGGAGCCAGATATTGTGCAACCCGGAATTCGGCTGGCTCACAGACGAGACAGGGGCGGGCTTTCTGTGGGCCGGCGGCAACGCCCGGGAGGGCAGGCTGACCCCCTGGACCAACGATCCCCTGGCGGTGGGCGGACCGGAGCGCATCCTGCTGGACCTGGAAGGGGGAGAGGTCTCCGTGTTCGCGGCGGGAGACGGCCTGCCCTGTACCGTCACCTACGCCCCCGGCGCGGCCCGGTGGGAGAAGCGGCTCAAAAAGGGCACGCTGGTCACCCGGGGCTTTGTCCCCGCAGGGGAAAACTGCCGCGCGCTGACCTTTACCCTGACCGGAACCTCCGGCGTGCTGAGAATCTGTCTGAAGGAGCGGGAAATGCTCTCCCATCCCCTGGCCAAGGACTTGCCGCTGACGCTGCTGACCACCCCCGGGAAAGATGGGCCGGAGTACCGCTTTACCCCCAGGCGGCTGGAGGGTGTCCGGGAGGAGACGGCGGACTGGTGGAGAAGCAAGGTGTCGGCGCTGCGGGTGAATACCCCGGACCCCGCCCTGGACCGCTATCTGGGCGGGTGGTGCCTGTACCAGGTGGCGGCCTGCCGCCTGATGGCCCGGACCTCCCAGTACCAGAACGGCGGCGCCTACGGCTTCCGGGACCAGCTCCAGGACGCGGCCGCTCTGCTCTGGACCTGGCCGGAGCGGACGAGAGAACAGCTGCTGCTGGCCGCGTCCCGCCAGTTTGAGGAGGGGGACGTTCAGCACTGGTGGCATCCGCCCCACGGGGCCGGGGTCCGCACCCGGATCAGCGACGACCTGCTTTGGCTGCCCTGGGTCCTGTGCCGCTACTGCGCCGCCACAGGGGATTGGGCGGTGCTGGACGAGCGGGCGCCCTATCTCACCTCTCCTCCCTTGGCCGATGGAGAGATGGAGCGGTACGAGGTCCCCCGGGCCAGCGAAAAGGAGGGCAGCCTGTACCGCCACGCCCTGGCCGCCGTCCGCCGCGTTCTGGAACGGGGGCCCGGCCCCCACGGCCTGACCCTCATGGGAGGCGGAGACTGGAACGACGGCATGAACCGGGTGGGGGCCGGAGGAAAGGGGGAGTCGGTGTGGCTCACCTGGTTCCTGGTGGTGGTCCTTCAGGACTTCGCCCCCCTGTGCCGCCGTATGGGGGAGGAGAAGACGGCAGAAGAACTGCTGAAACAGGCGTCGGAATATCTGTCCGCCGCCCACCGGGCCTGGGACGGAGCATGGTACCGCCGGGGCTACTACGATGACGGCACCCCTCTGGGCTCCGCCCAAAGCCGCCGGTGCCAGATCGACTCCATCGCCCAATCCTTCGCCGCCCTGCCCCAAGGCGCGGACCGGGAACGGGCAGACCGGGCGGTGTCCGCCGCCCTGGACCGGCTGTTCGACCGGGAACACCAGGTGGTCCGGCTCTTTGACCCGGCCTTTGACGGCGGGGAGAACCGGGACCCAGGCTATATCAAGGGCTACCCCGCCGGGGTCCGGGAGAACGGGGGACAGTATACCCATGCCGCCCTCTGGCTGGCCCTGGCCTGCTTCCGGCTGGACCGGGCGGGGGAGGGGTGGGAGGTGCTGCGGGCCCTGCTGCCTGAGCACCACCCTACCAGGGAATACCGGGCGGAACCCTACGTCATTGCTGCCGACGTGTCCTCCGCCCCCGGCCGGGAGGGCCGGGCGGGCTGGAGCTGGTACACCGGGGCGGCGGGCTGGTACTGGCAGGTGGCGGCAGGGGAGCTGCTGGGCCTGAAGGTCCGGGAGGGCCGCTTGTTTGTGGAGCCCAACCTGCCCCCGGACTGGCCCGGATACTCTGCCCGGTGGACTTTGCCCGCCGGGCTGCTCCGCATCCGGGTGCGGCGGACGGGCAGTTCCTCCGTCCTGCTGGACGGGGCCCCTGTCCCAAACGGTGTTCTCCTGTCGGAGCTGAAAGGAGAACACGGGCTGGAGGTCACCCTGTAAAGACAGCAAAAAAACCGCCCGCCGGAAAACCGGCGGGCGGCAGAACATCATTCCTTTTGCGCGGCCACGAACAGATTGGGGGGCGCGGGGAACAGGTTTTCCCGTTCCAGAACAGCAAAGCCGTTTTGGGCAATGGTCCGCTCCAGCCCCTTCATGGTGTAGAAGGCCACATAGGGCATGGCGCCGGTGCGGCTCTTCCAGAATTTCCGAAGGCCCACGCGGGTGGGCTTCTGGCCCAGGCAGTCGGTGGCGGAGAGGAACATGCCGCCGGGCTTGAGCAGCTCCCGGATGCGGGCGAAGACCCTGGCCGGGTCCTCCACATAGCATAACACGTTGAAGGCGGTGACCGCGTCAAAGGTCCCCGGCTCCAGGCAGGGGTCAAACAGGTCGGTCTGGGTGACTTCCACGTTGGGGAACTGTCCGCCTTCCAGCTTCTTGCGGGCCTGGGCCACCATCTCGTCAGAGATGTCGATGGCTCGGATGTGGGCCACGTGGGGGGCCAGCTGCAGGGTGACGATCCCGGTGCCGCAGGCGAAATCCAGCACCCGGTCCCCGGGTTTGAGGTATTGTAACGTGTTGCTTGCCGTCCGGGCATAGGCGTCCTCATAGAGAGGGCCCACCTGGTCGTCGTAATTCCGGGAGCGCATATTCCAAAATGCTCTGGGCTCGGTCATGGGTCTGGTCCTTCCTTTCCGAATGTTGCTGGCACCATTATACAATGGGGCCATTCTGAACACCAGACCCTGCGGGTTTTTTCTGAAATTTTTTTGGGGCGGACGTGTCCTTTTGGCCACATCAACCAACTATCGCACTTTACTTTTAGCCGCCAGTCGTGGTATGATATGTCCATCTGCGAATTTTGCCGTTTTCCCGGAGAAAGGAACATCCTTATATGTCACAAACGGAACGCCGGGAGCTGTTCCCCGGCGTGTGGCTGCGTACAGTCCACACGGATAAATTTAAAAGCGCTTACCTGTCCATTACGCTGATGGCCCCCCTGGCCACTGAGACGGCGGCGGCCAACGCCCTGGTCCCCTCGGTCCTGCGCCGGGGCACCGGCGTCCACCCGGATATGGAGTCCCTGTCCGCCGCCCTGGACCAGCTGTACGGCGGCGCCATCGAGCCGGTGGTCCGGAAGAAGGGGGAGACCCAGTGCGTGGGCTTTGTGGCCAGCTTCCTGGACGACGCCTACGCCCTGGAGGGGGAAAAGATCCTGGAGCCCGCCGCCAACCTTCTGGGCGAGGTGCTGCTGAAGCCCTGCGTCCGGGACGGAGCCTTCGACCCTGACTACACCGCCGGGGAAAAGGCCAACCTGCTGGACCGCATCCGGGGCCAGATCAACGACAAGCGGACCTACGCCACCCACCGCCTGACCCAGCTCATGTGCGGAGAGGAGGCCTTTGGCGTGGATAAGCTGGGGGACGAGGCCCATGTGGAGGCCATCACCCCCGCCTCCCTGTGGCGGCGGTATCAGGAGCTGCTGGGTGAGGCCGCTGTGGAGGTCTACTACTGCGGCTCCGCCGCGCCCGGCCGGGTGGAGGAGGCCATGCGCTCGGCTCTGGCGGGCCTGCCGGTGAATGAGGACCGGCTGGACCCGGACTGCGAGGTGCGCATCTCCGCCGGACCTGAGCCCCGGGTGATCGAGGAGGCCATGGACGTGACCCAGGGCAAGCTGGCCATGGGCTTCCGGACCGGCGGCCAGACCTGCTGGGAGGAGGACTACCCCGCCCTGGTCCTGTGCAACGCCATCTTCGGCGGCACAACCCTGTCCAAGCTGTTCCTCAACGTGCGGGAGAAGCTGTCCCTGTGCTACTACGCCAGCTCCATGCTGGAAAAGATGAAGGGCCTGGTGCTGGTGTCCTCCGGCATCGAGTTTGACAAGTACCGGCAGGCCCGGGACGAGATCATGACCCAGCTGGACAACATCCGTGCGGGCAAGATCGAGGACTGGGAGCTGGAGGGGGCCCGCCGTACGGTGGTCAGCAGCCACCTGGCCGCGCTGGACGACCAGGCCCGCCAGGAGGAATTCTGGCTGGGGCAGGCGGCGGCGGGGCTGGACGACACCCCGGAGGAGCTGGCCGCCCGGTTTGAGGCCGTGACCCGGGAGCAGGTCATGGCTGCGGCCCAGCGGCTGGAGCTGGACACCATCTACTTCCTGAAGGGAAAGGAGGACTGACCCATGGAACAGGTGAATTTTTCCCGGGTGGGGGAGAAGATGTACCACCAGGTGCTGGAAAACGGCCTGAATGTCTTTGTGTTCCCCAAGCCCGAGTTCCAGAAGGGCTATGCCTTCTTTGCCACCAACTACGGCGGCATGGATATGCGCTTCTTCCTGGATGGGGAGTGGCACGAGACCCCCGCCGGAGTGGCCCACTACCTGGAGCATAAGATGTTCGACACCAAGGAGGGCAACGCCCTTCAGGACCTGGCGGCCAACGGGGCCAGTCCCAACGCCTTCACCAGCTCCGCCATCACCGGCTACTACTTTGAGTCCACCGAAAAGTTTGAGGAAAACCTGCGTATCCTCCTGTCTTTCGTCTCCGTCCCCTGGTTCACCCAGGAGAGCGTGGACAAGGAGCAGGGCATCATCGGCCAGGAGATCGGCATGATCCAGGACAACCCCGACTGGAAGGTGTTCATGAACCTGATGGCCGCCCTGTACAAGAGCCATCCCATCCGGGTCAGCGTGGCGGGCAGCGTGGAGTCCATCTCCCATATCACCGCCGACACCCTCTACGCCTGCCACAAGGCCTTTTACGACCCGGCCAACATGACCCTGTGCGTGGCGGGCAATGTGGACCCGGAGCACATCTGTGACGTGGCCCGGGAGATCCTGCCCAAGGAGGCCGGCCCCATCGCCCTCAAGGACTACGGGGAGAAGGAGACGGACCGGGCGGCCCAGAGCGTCATCGAGACCGCCATGGAGGTGTCCACCCCCATTTTCCAGTTGGGCTATAAGGGCGCCGCCCCCGAGAAAGGGGAGGGGGGCTTGAAACAGCAGCTGGTGGCCGAACTGGCCATGGAGGCCCTGACGGGCAACTCCAGCCCCCTGTACGCCAAGCTGTACCGGGCAGGCCTCATCAACCAGAATTTCGCTTACGGCTATGAGAGCTACCCCGGCTGCTCCTTCCTGTACGCCGGAGGGGAGTCAAAGGACCCCTACGCCGTCCGCAAGGCGATCGCCGGCGAGGCCGCCCGGATCGGCCGGGAGGGCATCGATCCCCAGCTGTGGGAGCGGCTGAAAAAGGGCCTCTACGGGGCCAAGGTCCGGGGCCTGAACTCCTTTGAGAACCTCTGTGTGGGGCAGGCCCAGGCCTTCTTCGCCGGCTTTGACTACCTGCGCTTCGCCGACCTGTTCGCCTCCGTCACCAAGGAGGACGCGGAGAAGCTGATCGAGAACTGGGTGACCGACGAACGGACCGCCCTGTCCCTGGTGACGCCCAAGAGGGGGAAGGAAGCATGACGAATGTGGTCTCCTTCCCCGGACTGGGGCTGGAGTTTACCCTGAACCGGGTGGCCCTCACCATTCTGGGCCGGCCCATCTACTGGTACGGGGTCATCATCGCCTCCGGGCTGCTGCTGGCGGTGTTCCTGTGCATCAGGTGGAGCCCCCGCTTCGGCATCAACGAGGACCAGATCATCGACATGATGCTCTTTGCCGTCCCCGCCGCCCTGGTGGCCATCCGGGTCTACTATGTGGTGTTCAACCTGGACCTGTACCGGCTGGAGGACGGCTCCCTGGACTGGGGGGCTATTTTCCGGTACAGTGACGGCGGCCTGGCCATCTACGGGGCCATCATCTCCTCAGCCATTGTGCTGCTGATCTTCTGCCGCGCGCGGAAGATCAGCTTCCTGGCCTACGCCGACCTGGGGGTACACGGCCTGTTCATCGGCCAGCTCATCGGCCGCTGGGGCAACTTCATGAACGTGGAGGCCTTCGGCAGCGCTACTACCCTGCCCTGGCGGATGTGTTCCCCCTCCATCGCGGAATACATGCTGACCCACGGCTACGTGGACGAGGCGGGGGCCCAGGCCATCCTGTCCGGCAATTTGGGCGTGCACCCCACCTTTTTCTATGAGTCGGCCTGGAACCTGGTGGGCTTGATCGCGGTCTACTGGATCGGGAAAAAGCGGAAATTTGACGGCCAGTGTTTCCTGTTTTATTTCTTCTGGTACGGTCTGGGCCGGGCCTGGATCGAGGGCCTGCGCACCGACAGCCTGTACTTCTTCGGTCTGGAGCTGTTCGGCGCACCCATCCGCACCTCCCAGATGTTTGCCGTCCTCACGGCTGTGGCCGCGGCTGTGGCCATGGTCTGGATGTGGCGACGGAACAAGCGCAGTCCGTCGGTGCTCTATGTGGACCGGCTGGCCGCCCGCAGGGAGGAAGAAAAATTGGCCGTCCCGGAAACGGCCGACAATCAAAGCGAGCATCCGGCAGACGAGAACAGAAAGCCTCCTGCGGATGACGGCAAGGAGGAATGAGCCATGTCTGCTGTGATCATGGACGGAAAGGCCCTGGCGGCCAAAATCAAGGACCACGTGCGGGAGCAGGTGGAGAAAATGGAACGGAAGCCCGGCCTCGCCGTGGTGCTGGTGGGGGAGAACCCCGCCTCCAAGGTCTATGTGAACGGAAAGAAGAAGGACTGCAGCCAGTGCGGCATTTACAGCGAGGAGTATGTGCTCCCCGGCGAGACCACCCAGGAGGAACTGCTGGACCTGATCGGGGTGCTGAACCAGCGGGAGGACATCGACGGACTGCTGGTGCAGTTCCCCCTGCCGGGTCATCTGGACGGCAAGGCGGTGGAGCTGGCCATCCGGCCGGACAAGGACGTGGACTGCGTCCATCCGGCCAATATGGGCTATCTGATGATGGGGGAGGAGACCCTCTGGCCCTGTACCCCGGCGGGAGTGATGCGACTGCTGGCCGAGTATGAGATCGAACCCAGGGGCAAGCGCTGCGTGGTGGTGGGCCGGTCCAACATCGTGGGCAAGCCCCAGGCCATGCTCATGCTGTGGGGAGACGCCACCGTCACCGTCTGCCACACCAAGACGCCGGACCTGGCGGCGGAGTGCCGTCAGGCGGACATTCTGGTATCCGCCGCCGGCCACACGGGCCTCATCACCGGCGATATGATCAAGCCGGGGGCCGTGGTGGTGGACGTGGCTGTGAACCGGAACGCCGAAGGCAAGCTCTGCGGCGACGTGGTCTTTGAGGAGGCGGTGGACAAGGTCTCCTACATTACCCCCGTCCCCGGCGGCGTGGGTCCGGTGACCCGGGCCATGCTCATGGAGAATACCCTCCGGGCCGCCCGGCGCCATGGAAAATAAGGTACATAACAGAAGCGCCCGCTCCGGTGAGCGGGCGCTTCTGTTTCCGCTGGCGGAGGGAAGTAAAATTTCTCCTTTCCGCTGTTCAAAGAGAGTGGTTTCTAGTATAATATCGTTCAAGGAATATGGTTTTGTTCAGTACCCATGATCATAAGCCAATCAATGGAAAGGGAAAAGGAGAAATGTGCCATGCCTCAATTTGATCCCCAGGAATACGCCTATCCCTCCCACCGGAATGTGGTCTACGCCCGCCATGCCATGGCCTGTACGTCGGTGCCTCTGGGGGCCCAGATCGGCCTGGATGTGATGAAAGCCGGGGGCAACGCCATGGACGCCGCCGTGGCCATGGCCTCTGCCATGCCCCTGCTGGAGCCCACGGGCAACGGCCTGGGGTCCGACTGTTTCGCCCTTGTGTGGGTGGAGAAGGAGAAGAAGCTCTACGGCCTCAACGCCAGCGGCGTAGCCCCCATGGCGCTGGACGCCCGGACGGTGCGGGACCTGGGCTATACGGAGATGCCCAGGGCGGGCTGGATCCCCACCATGGTCCCCGGCGCGCCCGCGGGCTGGGCGGAGCTGAACCGCCGCTTCGGAACCAAGCCCCTGTCTGAGCTGTTCGCCCCCGCCATCTCCTACGCCCGGGAGGGCTGCCCGGTGTCTGTCAACCTGGAGCCCCAGTGGGTCAAGGACTCTGCCCGCATCGCCGCGGCCATGGAGAAGGACCCGGCTCCCCACGCCTACTGGTGGAAGTCCTTCATGAAGGAGGACGGCTCCCCCTACCGGGCGGGCGACCTGTTCCGCTGGGAGGAGTACGCCCAGACCCTGGAGGAGCTGGCGGCCACCGACTGCGAGAGCTACTACCGGGGGCCGTTGATGGAGAAGATCGTCGCCTTCAGCCGGGAGACCGGGGGATATTTCTGCGAGGACGATTTCAGAAATTACCATCCAGCGTGGGTGGAACCCATCACCGCCGACTACAAGGGCTACACCATCTGTGAGATCCCGCCCAACGGCCACGGCATCACAGTCCTCATGGCCCTGAACATCCTGAAGGGGCTGGAGCTGTCCGGGGAGAAGGACTGCGCCGATACATACCACAAAATTCTGGAGTCCATCAAGCTGGCCTTTGCCGATACCAAGACCTATGTGGCCGACCCCCGCTATATGAAGACCCGGGTGGAGGATATGCTCTCCGAGGAGTACGCCGCCTGCCGCCGTGCCCTGGTCACCGGCGAGGCCCTGATGCCCGAAGCGGGTGACCCCTCCTGCGGCGGCACCATCTACCTGTGCACCGCCGACCCCTTCGGCAACATGGTGTCCTTCATCCAGAGCAACTACACCACCTTCGGCGCGGGCGTTGCCATTCCCGGCACCGGCATTTCCCTGCAAAACCGGGGCGCCAACTTCTCCCTGGACCCCAACAGCGACAACTGTCTGGCCGGGGGCAAGAAGTCCTACCACACCATCATCCCCGGCTTTATGCTCAAGGACGGAGAGGCGGTGGGTCCCTTCGGCGTCATGGGGGCCTTCATGCAGCCCCAGGGCCACGTTCTGGTGGCGGTGAACACCATCGATTACCATATGAATCCCCAGGAGGCCCTGGACGCGCCCCGGATGCAGTGGATCGGCGGCAAGCACATCCAGCTGGAGCGGGAGGTCCCCGCCCATGTGGGAAAGAAGCTGGCGGAGATGGGCCATGAGGTGGAGGTCGTAAACAGCAACATCGATATGGGCCGGGGCGAGATCATCTGGCGGACGGACAACGGCCTGCTGGTGGGCGGCACCGAGCCCAGGTGTGACGGCACCGTGGCGGCCTGGTAACGGCCCGGCTGACCTGAGACAATGAGGTGAAGCGTTTGAAAAGCCTGTTTTGCTGTCCCCTGTGCGCCGGGCCGCTGGAGAGGGAGGAGCGTCAATACCGCTGTCCCGCCGGACACTGTTTTGATATTGCCGCCGCCGGATACACCCATCTGCTCCCGGCCAACCGGAAGCACTCCCAGAACCCGGGGGATGACAAGGAGATGGTGGCGGCCCGGTCAGCCTTTCTGGAGAAGGGGTACTACGCCCCCCTGCGGGACGCTCTGTGCGCCCTGGTAGTCCGGGAGTCGGGGGAGGAGCGGGAGCCGGTGCTGCTGGACAGCGGCTGCGGCCAGGGGTACTATACCGAGGGACTGTTCCGGGCCCTTGCCGGGGCGGGGAAGGAACCCGGGATCGCCGGGGTGGACCTGTCCAAATTTGCCCTGCGCCGGGCGGCCAGGCGGCTGCCCCAGGGGGAATTCGCTGTGGCCTCGGTCTACCGCCTGCCCCTGGCGGACCGGAGCGTGGACATCCTGACCAATGTGTTTTCTCCCCTGGCTGCGGAGGAGTTTGCCCGGGTCCTGAAACCCGGGGGACTGTACTGCTATGTGGTCCCGGCTCCGCGGCACCTGTGGGAGATGAAGAAAATTTTGTACGAGCGGCCCTATGAGAACCCGGCCAAGCGGGAGGACTACCCCGGCTTCCGCTGGCAGGGGGTGGAGCAGGTGCGGGGGCGGATCACGCTGGAGAATGGGGCGGACATCATGGCCCTGTTTGGGATGACCCCCTACGCCTGGAAGACCCCAAAGGCGGGGGTGGAACGGCTGAAAGAACTGGACCAGCTGAAGACAGAGATCGGGTTTGACATTCATTGGTACCGCCGGAAGGATGACTGAGTTTTAGTTTCGCTGTCCATGGAACCGGAAAACCATGTGATGTAGGGCAAGGGCTTTGCCCTTGCCTTCGAGGGATGTATCAGCATGAGAGGCCAGTTGATGAGGCAGGGACTATGATTTTTGGTGACCGTTGTTCAGCGTATGGTAGGGCGGCCTCTTGGGGCCGCCGTGGTAAGGGACCACGGACACTAAGCATCGCCTGCGGGCGGGACGGGAGATGGGGATGTTTCGCCCTGCGGGGCGAGTTACTTTGCCCGCGGCGGCAAAGTAACCAAAACGCCGCCGGGGACGTCGGCCAAAGAAAGCACGAAAAATTTCTCCCGCTGGAAATTTTTCCGCGCTTTCATGCCTCCTTTCCCCGGACCCCTGTT
>Ga0129308_1000714_pt1 | contig 44575 bp, 53 predicted proteins | sample L827metagenome_FD_94440 | JGI IMG/M metagenome (GOLD analysis project Ga0129308, IMG submission 94440) | Ring-tailed lemur group fecal microbial communities from Wisconsin, USA - L827 metagenome | ecosystem: Host-associated > Mammals > Digestive system > Large intestine > Fecal | place: USA... | reverse complement strand
TGCCCTTACTAACTTTGGTGTGGAGCCTTTCTTAGAATCATTCCTGGATATAACAGCACCACCAAGTCCTCGTAGCAGTAATTTAGGTGAGATTGATCCCAACTCTGAGAATTTCTCAGGATTTATATTCAAAATTCAAGCCAATATGGATAAGAATCATAGAGATAGAATTGCATTCCTTAGAATTTGCTCTGGTAAATTTGAAAAAGGTATGACAGTAAATCATGTACAAAGAGGTAAAAAAGTTAAGCTTTCTCAGCCTCAACAGTTTGTGGCACAAGACCGTGTTATAATAGACTCTGCTTATCCAGGTGACATTATAGGTATACATGACCCAGGAATATTTAATATTGGTGATACATTAAGTGAAAAACAATCAAATTTAGAGTACTCTGGTATACCACAGTTTGCTCCTGAGCACTTTATGAAAATATCTACAAAAAATGCTCTTAAAAGAAAGCAATTCGTAAAAGGTCTTACACAATTAGCTGAAGAAGGTGCTATACAAGTTTATAAACAACCTAACGGTGGTATGGAAGAACTTATTGTAGGAGTTGTTGGTGTGCTTCAGTTTGAAGTTTTAGAATATCGTCTAAAACAAGAATATGGTGTTGATATACTAATGTACGGACTACCTTACAGTCATGTACGTTGGATTGAAAATGACCTTTCTAAATTTGGTAAACTTACAATGCCAATGGATACATTACTAGTGGAAGATAAAAATAGAAATCCAGTAGTGTTATTCGCAAATGAATGGTCTGTTAGAACTCTTATGGATAGAAATGAAGGTTTAGTTTTAAGAGAAACTTCTTTATAGGAATAAAAGATAATCCCCCTTACGTTTAAAATAGACGTAAAGGGGATTATTTTCTATCCTTTTATATTTATATTATTATCAAAAATCCACTTTAAAATTTATCACTTACAATCTAAGGTACTATTATGCCTCATAAAAACTTTTACGAGTAACTTCAACTTTACCCTTATAATTAATCTCTGTTTTAAATTATTATATTAGCATTAGTTTTATATGTAATATGTGACTTGAATATTGTTATTTTATAAGTTCATACTATAAATAACTAACAATTTATAAGGACTGATTAATTTGGAATTGAAAAATATATTGCACATACTTGTTACTATCCTATATTGGTTATCTGTTATAGTAATAATTTATGGTGTTATGATACAGTTTATTGCTTTTGTAATATCTGAAGTAACCTCTAAAAATAGAAAAGCAGCTGTTGAAAAAGTTACTATGCTAAAAAATTTTTTAGGAACATATATATTATTTGCTCTTGAGATATTAATTGGTGCAGATATTATTGAATCTATACTAGACCCAACTATTGATCATATACTAACTCTGGCTGCTTTAGTTGTAATCAGGACTATCATATCTTATTTTTTAAATAAAGAAATTAAATCTGAAAATAAAAATAGTAATCCACCTAACAATTAAGTTGATGGATTACTTATTATTGAAGTTTTTGCGACTTGTGTTTATATTTTAAAATTCATTTAAAACTTATTTAAAAAATCTATTTTTTTTACATCATCTGTATTATTCATATTTTTTATTAATATGGTTCCTGTGTGCTTATTATATAAATCACTAATTTTTGATATTCCTTTAATAGTCAAAATATTATTTTGACTCTCTCCTCTACCTATAGTAACTTCAAAATCTACATTTTTTGTATTTTCTCCTATGGTTATATTTTTCATAGATAGGTGTAAATCTTTATCACTTTCGTTCTTTACACTTCCATAAATTTTAGCTTCATTGTTTACTATTTTTATTTCCTCTGCTGTAAATGTAGTCTTAGCTTCATCTATATATAAAAAAGTGTTTCCTGAGAATTCTCTGTAAGAAATATATTTATCACTGTCTATTTTTTCCATTTTCTTATTGTTTATTTCGTATGAAATTTCTTCTAGTATCTGACCATTTTCATTTTTTTTAGTAAAATTTAACATTTTAGTTGTTTTACTATAATCGGTTTTATAAATATATCTTTTTTTATTTTCTATAACTTCTCTAGTTCCAATATAATCAGGATATGTACCTACTTCTTTTAAATTCCATATGTTATCCAATGCAGATTCATCTATATTTTCTTTTTGAACATAATGATAAGTTACCTTCGATTTTCTGCCTAAACCTTCAACATACTTGGTTGCATCTTGGTTTATTTCTTCTAATAACTTTTCTGATTCCTTTGTATCATTTAAAATATCCAAAGCTTTATTTGCTTCTTTTCTTGGAAACATATCTTTTATGGATTTTTCCAAGTAACTTCCATCACTTGCCATTTTCATATCTACATAGTAATATTTATTATTATCTTTTAATTTGCTTCCTTCTGTAGAGTCAGTTGTAAATGTTATCTTTAAAGGTATTTCTAAGCTAGCTTTTACCAAATTAAATATATTATTTTGGAATTCATAATCTCCATAAGTTGCTATTAAGTAAATTTCTATTTTATTGTTTTTAGTAGATTTACCTAAAATTTTATGAGCTTCTACAGATAATTCTCCATCCCCTGAATATATTCCTGAATGGTTTTTTTCATATTCTGATCCATATTTTTCTAAAATTACATTTGATATGGCCGTATCTAAGTCATCATCCACTTTTATAATTTTTGCATTTGTAAGTAATACGCCACCCATTACAAGTAAACAAATTATACCTGTTACTGTAAATATCTTTTTTTTATTAGAGAAATTCTTACTATTTTTTATTAGTTCTACTCTTTCTCTCATAGTTTTCTTATCATTAGCCATATTTAATCCTACTCTCACTTTAGAATTAAAATTAATTTTTTCTAAAACGTTAAGCATTGTAATACCATATTTATTATGTTCATCTTCATTCAAAACACTTAGTACCCTTTCGTCACAGGCTATTTCCATGTCATTTCTCATTTTTTTGAAATAGTAGTGAATAAGTGGATTGAACCAATGTACACATTGTAACACTCCAAGTAAATTATCTATGTAATTATCTTTATTTTTGTAATGGCATAATTCATGTAAAAATATGTGAGTTAACTCTTCTTCACTTAAATTTATTAAGTGTCTTGGTAAAATAATTTTGACTTTAAACATTCCCACAAGGGATGGTGAGTTTATTTTATCATGTACTATTACTTGAATATTTTTATTTATATTTAATTGTGATTTACATTTTTTTAAAATTTTTTCAAGTCTTTCATATTTTAATATAGAAGATTTTTTTAAGTCTTTTATAAAATAAATATAAATTGCCATGTGAGTAACTATTGCAAATATAAATCCAAATAACCACACATATGACAATATTGTTGAAAGTTTATCTTTATTTGTACCTACTATTGGTCTTGAGGCAGTATTATTAATTACTTGACTATTTTGTCCAACATTTTCATTATCCTCATTATTACTACTGTAATTATATTGAGAAGTTGAGTTTGTACTATTTACTTCATTAGTATTATTGTCTGCCTCTATGTAGTCATTAGTTTGCGACGAATTTGAATTACTATTTATATCATCTAATTTAGTACTATTATTTTCTAGTTGACCTCTATTACTGCTCAGTATGTTTTCCATATTAGAATTTATTGGTATGCTATTAAACAAACTTATATTGCTTTCTGGTCCAAATGGAATTATTAGTTTTATTACTAATATAATCCAAAGTAGGTATGCATATCTTTTGTTAATTTTATTTTTTAGTAAGGTTTTTATTAGTAGTATTATAAGACCTGTCACACTTCCAAATATAGTAGCCTCCACTATATATCCCCAAATATTATCCATAATTCACTTCCTCTTTTATTTACCCTCTTAATATTTTAATTTACTTATCAATAGCATTTAATTTTTACTCGTCTTTTAACATGTCTTTTAACTCTTCTATTTCTGATTTTGATAATTTGTTACTTTTTACAAAGCTAAGTACCATTTTATTTATTGATCCACTATAAAGTTTTTCTAAAAATGACTTACTTGCATCATCTTTGTACTCATCTTCACTAACTGTTGTGCTATAGATATATGATTTTTTATTGCTTTTGTCTACTTGTACAACTTCCTTTGATACTAATCTTGTAATAAGTGTTTGAATTGTTTTTGGTTTCCAATCACTTTTATCTTTTAGTTCTTCTATTATTTCACCACTGGTTGCTTCTTGTTTTTGCCATAATATTTTCATTACTTCTAATTCTGATTCAGAAATATTTTGTTTCATTGATTAACCTCCTTTTAAAACTTACAGTTGTAATCTTTAATTAAATCTTACAACTGTAATCCAATAATGTCAATGGTTATTTACTAAGTAATTTTTTTATGGTTAGTTCTTCATAAACTTTGCATAAAAAAAGAACCAGATAAACCTGATTCTTTTAAAATAACAACATAATCTATTTATTTTCATTCTCAAAAGGAATATACCTTTCTTTTCTATACTTCCCAAAGTACCCATCAACAGAGTACTCAAAAACTTCATATGTATTTTTATCAACGTAAAACATCATATTACTTACTTTACCCATCTTAAAAATATAGTACTTTCCCTTTATTTTAGTTGGGTGATCACCATCTCCCTTGTATTCCACGTCTTTAAACTCCTTTCCACAGGAATTTATGATTGATTTCTTTGCTTTATTAATTTTGTCTGACTTTGTTTCTTTAGTAGTTTCTTGTTCTTGTAAATGATCATCTTCTTTTACGATGGATATTTTATATTTACTTATATCTTCAATTAAATTTTTCATGCTAAAATCAGTAAAAATCCCTATTTCCAGCCCTATAGAGATACTTATTATCACTAAGATCCATGGTATGTTTTTATTTTTTATTTTGTTGCCTAGAGTTTTTATAATGTTTTTCTTTTCTTTTACTTTTTTCTTGCTTTTCATGTTTTTAGGTCTTCGTCTTCTTTTTTGACCCGCCTTATTTGATTTATTGTTTTGTTCTAATCTTCTTCTATCTTTCACATCTTACCCCCACTTTAAATTACTAAATGTCCATATCAACTATATAATACTTTTCTTCTTTGCTTTGAATTACTATTTTTTTGTCTTCTTTTGATATGTCACCATTATTGTTAAGAGTTATGGAAAATTTCATATCTAAATAGTCTTTGTCTGGATTTTTTCCTTCATAATATTTCTCATCAACTAAGGGTTTTACACTTATGGATTCTTCTTTTATGTCTTTTCCTTTAGTGTCCATATTGTTTAGAGTAAAATCTACGTAAGCTTCAACAAGGTCGCCTTTCTCTATTTTTTTCATAGATGAATTATGGGCATCCATATCATCTTCTGAAAGCTCTTTTGGTGGATTTTTTTTGTAATAAAGATGATGTTCATATATAGCCAGTATATCTGATGCTGTTTTGCTTCCCTTTTCTTTAAATTTCTTCAACTTGTCCACGTTATTCAAATCTGGACTTAGGCATTTTATCATTGTGCTTTTGTCCTTGTTATAAGTTGCTTGCACAAAATGGGCTACTACACTTTGTGATGATGAGTTTGCTTTGCTAAACTTATTTTTAATTAACCTTTTGCTGTAAGTTCCTATAAATATTCCTATACTTACACATAAGATACATAACAACACATTCTTAAGTATTTTTTTCATTTTTATAATAGTACCTTTCTAAAATAGTTTTAAATTTAATATTTGAATTTTTTAGCTTGATGTTTTGAATAAAACTATTCACTACCTATTACTATATATACGTTAGTTGTTCATTTTTCTATATACTTTAAACATTGGCTAAAAAAAATTTTTCAAAAAGAAAAAACTATTCTGGTATATGTGCAAAGAACATATATCAAAATAGCCTTTTTAATAACTTTTTCATTTTTATATTAATAATCAATAATATTGGATAAATTATTAATCCATATCATCCACACTATAGTCGTCCATACTATAGTCACTTATACTTCCTTTAAAAACAACCTCATTGTCATAATTAAAAATAATATATTCAAAGGCCTCACTGCTATAGCCTAGATCTTCTCCTTTTTTAAGTTTATAATCAAAGTCTTCATTTATATGTAGGTTTCTTTTTTCCTTAGGATAGACTTTTACCTTATTTTTCAAAACAATATAATCTTTATTTATGAATTTTTTTACTAAGGATGGAGATTTAATTTTTATACGAAATTCTTGAACTTCATCACTACAATTAAGTATTGATATTTTCCCATTAAGACTTAGTTTATTTTTTTCATATTCAAATTCAACATAAGTTTCATCCCTATTCATATAAATTGAGTTTAAATTATGAGAAAAGCTTTTGTAAATTTTAGCGCCGTATCCTCCTAAGCCAATAAAAACATTCATTAGTATTATTGTTACAATAAATCTAAAAAGTGGTGAATTTATAAAATAATTTTCTTTTTCACTATTTATACCTTTCAAACAATAGTAAATTACAACCATAACTATAATTACATAGTAATAAAATGTGCTGTTGCCAAAAGTTATTGGCTTAAATATCCTTTCCATATATGGTGAAGGGTTATTATTGCTATTTCCCATTAGGATAAACATTAATATTAGTCCTATATAAGAAATGATTAGTTTTTTGTTATTAAATTTTTTCACTTTGTTTTCCCCCAATATGATTATTTAATTTAGAAATATATACCAATTATATACTAAAGATTTGTATAATTCCAACTTTATAGAAATCATATTTTATGGAAAAACCAAGGGTGTATCTTTTTTGATACACCCTTGGTTTTAAAACAAATCTTACTTATTTACTTTAACAAACTATACCCATGCAATTTTACACTTTATCCAAATGAAAAACTGGTTTCACCTGACCTATAGTATTTCCCAGACTATTTTTTAAATCTTCTCCCCTAAATCTTTCCAAAGCCTTAATTTCTTCCAAAGTTAGCACACCAATATCTTCCAGACATCTCATAACAACAGGAGCCACGGCCCTTGTGTAATTTCCATCTTCTATTTTTATGGCAATACCCATATCTGCACCCTTTACAGCCACACAGTAAACACCATCAGCTCCCAGCTTTCCTATAAGCTTTCCATTGGTGTTTTTTATTAATTCTGTGCAAAATCCATCTGTACCAGCAATCATCTCTGGTGCATTGTTCATGGACCTAAAAATTCTATCACAAGCATTTTTCACATCTATTTGAAAATAATCAGTATTAGTAAATTTGGCAAAAGCTAGAGCAGCATTGTAAAGAGGCATGCCGTGAACAGGAACGCCGCATCCATCTACTCCTATTAAAATTTTATCTTCATCTATTTCACAAAAATCAGCTACAAGTTTTTTTATATCTTTTTGTATGGGGTGATTTATTGAATTATAATTTTCTATGTCGTATCCTTTTGCTAAGCAAGATGCAAGCATTCCACTGTGCTTTCCTGAACAATCAGAGTTGGCTGGAATTAAGTGAATATGATTAGCTATTTGAAATGTTTTGTAATCTTCATTTAAGGAATATCCTCCTCTACAAAGAAGGTTTTCTTGTGTTAGTCCTATTTTCTCAAGTATTTTGTCTATCACTTTTTTGTGTATGTCTTGGCCATAGTGGGATGCACACATAAGTGCTATTTCTTCATCTTCAAAATTGTATTTTTCATTGGCACCACTTAAAAACACATTTATAGCTTGAACTGGTTTTAATGATGAACGTAAATATGCAACTTTGCAAGGATCCCCTTTGTAGTACTTAAGTTTCCCATCTTTTCCTACTACTGCCAAGTCACCTCTATGGATGTTTTCCACCAATGGTCCTCTACTTACTTCCAAAAGAACTTCTGACATTTTATACTCCCCCTTTTTTATTTAACCAAGCAACTGTGTATTTATCTAAAAATATTTAATATTTATACTTATATTATATATTTTTTCTTATTTTAAGGTTAAGCTTTTGGATTGTATACTTGAAGAAGAAATATAATACCTGTAACCTTTGTCTTATTTTCCTTATATGATAAAGTAATATTAATTTTTGAAAGTTGGTGATTATATGGAATTTGACCCAAACAAACTAGAAACCACATTCATACCACCTATGACACCCTTGGCCCCAATTGAAGGGAGAAAATACACCCTTACTCATTCAGATACTACCGGAATGCTTTTTTTAGATATTGGCCCTGAGTACAATTATTCTGCCATAAATGAAGAAATGAGAGATGAACTTCTGGGAAAATATAAAAGATACGGTTATAACTCTTATATATTGATTTTTTATGCTTATGTTGGTGATTCTGATTATTTTGCTGCATCAATGAAATACGGCGCTTTTAAATATCATCTACCTTTTGCTCTTCAAGCTATTTTTTATGGAGATAAAGAATTATTAAATGAGCATGATTTTTTACTTGATACACCTATTTACGTGAAATTTGATTCTGAAATTGCCATTTTTGATAACTATGAAAACTATGGTTATATAAGAGACTACATCTTATAGTATGTAAAAAATCCACTAACTAAAATTAAATTTTAGTTAGTGGATTTTCATCTATTTAACTTGCTTGATTTTCAAGTTTATTTTCATCATCTTTTTTTACTGCTGATTTAAACATAGTAACTGCTGTGTAAAGTACAACTGCAACTACTAACCAGTTTAACCAGTATACTGGAAGATTAGTAACAAATTTTAATGCAAGTATTGAACCTACTATACCACCTATAGTTATACCCATAGATACTTCTCTTACGTAAGCTCCTTCTTTAACAAACTTAGTACAAGCTATTGGTCCAACAAATGCACATGATCCCATCATTATTGGGAATGCTGCCTTTGGATTCATTCCAAGAAGTGCAACCATTGCCATACATGGTGCATATAATCCTATACCTGCAGTCATTAATGCTCCAAGTACAAAGTTACCTACAACACCTATTATTAACTTAGTTCCTTCAAGTCCCATAGCATCTCCACCTGCTGGCATTACTCCTAACTGTTTTGCTATTAGTAATCCTGCTGTACCAAGTAAAGCTATTCCCATAGTTAACTGAACTTTCTTTTCTGGTAATTTAGATATTATACCTGCTCCTATCCAAGAACCTGTTACTGCTGCAACTATCATACATACTAATGTAAATATATCAATTTCTATTACTGTTAATGACATAAGTGCTTGTGCTACCATTGGTAGTGCATGAGCTACGTTTAATGTTCCTGGTAATAATTTATCAGGTACGTTAACCTTCTTGTCAAATTTTAAAATTGCTGTTGTTGTTGCAAATGATCCTACCCCAATTGCATCTAGGAAATCTGTTACGAATCCTATGATTAAACTTTTCTTAAAAATACCATTGTTAGCTGAATCTCTGTTTTTTCTAAAGTCATTTACATAGACTGTTGAAAACCCTGCTGAAATTACTGCTATTGCCCCTAAAATTGCTTTTAACATAATTGTTTTGCCCTTCTTTCTTTTATTGTCGCGAACAAATTATATCACCTTCGAAAATGTTTTCCAATAGTATTAATATTTTTTTATATATATTTTTCATTAATTTTATATTTATTTTAATCATCGTAAAATTCTAATTTTTAACACAATTTAGAAAAATATACAATTTTAGGTAAACTACCAACTCAAAACTTTGTGGAATAATTAACTAAATATATCTTATTTTTCAATCGTTTCTAATTTAGTTAACTTATAAGTTTTATCTATGTCATTAAATATAAATTCGTATTTATTGTTAAATACTTTTTCCTTTTGCTCATCATCTTTTGTTATTTCATATACTTCTTTTACAGTTATACTACCTTTTCCTTCATCCTCATTATAATCAAAATTAATTATCTCATGATTAACATATCTTTCACTTACACCTTTTTCATAGAACTTAGGTACATTACCTTTTTGCTCATTATATAAATCACTACCTACACTAAGATAGTCTTCTATATATGAAAAATCATTGTAATTTACTGCATCTGCAAAGTAGTATAAATAATCATAAATCAATGTGGATACAGAGTCTTTCACTTCGTCTGATGATGGTGGCTTAGTATATTCATAGGTTAAGTATATATCTGAACTTCCAATAATTTCTACCATATTACTTTTTATGCTCTTTCCTTTATATTTTAAAATACCATATACAGTATCACCATCATTTAATCCTGATATTGTTTTAATTTCTCTTGCTGTTTTGCCTGTACTTTTGTGGTTTACGTAGATGATAGCCTCTGCTTCATCACTATTTATTATATTTTTGTTAATAGTTCCTTCCATGTCTATGTAGTTTGTTAGTTCTCCATAGAAAAGATCTATTTCTTTAGATGCTTTTGTCTTTGCAAATTCATTGTCACATGATATAACTAATTTGTATTTTCCTGGTAAAAATGGCCCTATTTCTCCACCTTTTAAATCTTCCTCTATTAAATCTTTCCCACTATATAAATCAATTTTTGCGTCTTTATATGTTGATTCTAATTGTATATATCTAGGATTTACACCTATATAGTACTTTTCTTTAAACAATACCTTCTTACTTACGATATTAAATGGGCTATTGTTATCTGTACTGTCTTCTACTGGATACATTTCTCTTAAGTATTGAACATCATTATTTAAATTTGATGGATTTTCTTTGTAGTATTCTATTATTAGTCCTAAGCTGTCTTGTGATATATTTAATCTTTTGTCACTGGAAATCATTATTTTTTTTAGTTTAGATGGATTGTCATTTATTATTGCTTCCTCAAATTGATTAATTACTTTTTCTTGAGTTTGTGGTATTGAAACAACTGTTACCCCTGCAATAAATAGTACTGAAATTGAAAGTATTAGAATTTTTTGTAGTTTGTTTAGATTTATAACTTTGTTTACAACTTTCTCCCCTTTTTCTTTAAGAAATGATTTTGCTTTTTTAGAGTTTTTTGATACTTCTGTGCCTATATGGCCAAATGTTGTATCTTCAACATTTTTGTATGTATTGTTAGAATTTGTATTACTATGATTGCCATTTTCCTTTTGTAAATTTATACTGTTTGTATTTTCTATTTTATTACCGCATTTATAGCAGTATTTTTCATTGTTACTTACTTCTGTGTTGCATTTATTGCACCTCATAATTTCCGCCCTCTCAAATATTTTAATTTTTTAAACATAAACTAAAAAGGACATTGAACCTTAAATCCAATGTCCTTATAATATAATTTTAATAGTAATAAGACATTGCCCCAAACATTGAGCCAAACATAACTACAGATAAGAATATTAATATAACTGCTAAAATTGCTGGTATTAAGAATAATACTAGTGGAAGCACCATATTTGTACCACCATTTTTGCTTATTAATGATTGTCTATAACTACTATCTGCACAATTAATTTCTTGGAATTTTTTATTTACATGATCTAAGTATAGTGAATTGGCAAAAGTACCTAAACCTATCCAAATGCATATATCTAATATCCATCCTATAATAGGAATAAATGATAATAGTAAACTTGCTAAAAAATATAATAAACCTTGCACATACATTTTTCTATATAGTAGCCAATAAGTACCTGCCAAAAATGCTGACCAGTTCCAAGTTTTTTTGTCTCCAGTCATTTTAATTTGCTCAAATTTTCCTAAATAGAACATTTGATTTTTTGAAATAAATATGTTCATTTCTTCTTCGCTATAATCAGTCCTATTATAACTGCCTCCAGAGTTTCCTCCCTCTGAATTATTTTTGCTAAGTTCTACCCTTTTTAGAGGCTTTCCACAATTGTTACAAAACGAACTTGTTGCTTGATTTTCTTTACCGCACTGAGTACAAAAAACCAGGTTTGAATCTGTTGATTCCATATACATCATCCTTTCTTAATAAATTACTTAAAAATAAAGTTGTAAATTTTTATATTAATTATCTATGTAAAACTTTACAACTTTATTAACCCGAAGAGTATAATATCATATATTATTTTCTAAATTTGTCGGAATTTGTATTTTGAATGTATTTTTTTAATAAAAATAATATTTTTTATCGTAAATAGTTTTATTTTAGCAAACAAATATCCAGCCTAATAATTTAAGCTGGATATTTTACTTATATATTAATTACTTTTCTTTTTTTCCTTACTGTCCGTATAAATTTTTGTTGTTACATTCATATTTTCATCTAACTTTTTCTTATTGTCATTTAATGACTTTAGCAAACTTCCTTTGTTGTTTTGATCATACTCATTATTTACTAACATTGTTGTATCTTTTATGTACTCTTTCATAACCTTAGCCACATCATATATGTCACCATTGTCAGAATCTGATTTGCTAACTATGTATGATGCCAAGTAGTAATTATCTTCCAAGTCATCTGTCAACTTTTCGTTTTTGTACTGATCAATTAAATAGTTCATTGCTTCTTGCTTTATATCCTTTGACGTATTTGCGTATAAATCATCTAAGGCTACTAGTTTATCAATCGTTTTCAACTTATCTACTGTTTGTTTTAAAGAAGAAGTTATTTCCTTTGATTTGTTAGCATATTTGGCCACTTTATCAAAAGATTTTATATTTAAATTCTGAAGTTTTTCTTCATTTTTTATTTTATCTTTATTTTCTTCGTATGCTTTGTTCACTTCTTCTGGTATTTTTAAGTCTGCTAAATTAACACTTGAACTATTTGAGTTACATCCTACTAAACCTAACATTAAAATACATAAGATACTTTTTTTTAGAATTGATTTCATAATACCCCCTGTTTACCATTTTGCCAAATTTTGTTATCCAACAATCATTATATCATTTTGTCTAAATTGTTTTGGTAGTATTTATAAGTATTACTACTTTCTACTTTGTATTCTAATAGAGTTTGCTTTTTCAATTTTCATTTGATGCATATTGACTGTTTTTTCCCAGGAAGTCATGTGTATTTCTATTTTGTTTAGTCCAGGCTATGTTAGCATTTTTGTAATATATTAAAATTATTTATTAATTACTTTGATTTTTATAAAAATTTTCAAGTATCATTAATTCTACTTGCAAATCTTCTTTTTTTCTTTTACTAGTAAAATAACCAATAACCATCCCTATAAATGCATATAAAAATACATTTGCTATTTGCCAAACTAAATTATCTGATACAATTGTATATAGCTCACCTACCAAAAGACCTACAAACCCTCCAATAAATCCTGCTATGCCCATTTGTTCTATTATAAATGTTGATAGTGATTTTCTTTTTCTTTCTATGACTTTACTTAATAGTTCTTTATCCATAAAATGTTCACGTCCTCGCTGTTTGTATTATGCAGTCATTGCCAACTATAGCTGAATTATATAATATATCAACAATCCTTGTATTTCAAGTATTATTTCTATTTTAGCTTAAATGTTAATTTAACAGGATTGTGATCACTATATATAAAGTCTTCATCTATATTTTCTGATCTAGCTTCAACATTGTCCGATACAATAAACCCATCTAAAACTGAAGTATAGTTAACACCTTTTTTATAAGGGATATCGCAGCTTCTACAAGTTGGAACTTCTGTATTATTTAAAGCTTTTACAACACTCATTCCTTTTACAATATCCTTGTCATTTAGCTTAAATACCCACTCAGGAATTTTCTGTTTACTTTCAAATGCATCTACAGTTCCTCCTAAAGCGTGATTAAAATCTCCACCAACAATTACATAGTTTCCTTTTTTATATTCTTCTTCCATGATTTTGTTAAGCAATTCCAGCTGGCGTGCTCTTATAGTACCACCTTTATCATAAGCAGACATGTGATTGTTTATAAGAACTAGTTCCTTATTATTTTCCACTGGGTAACGTGATATTGTAAAGCAACGGTCCAAGTCGAAGAATTTAGTAAAAAAGCTTTCATCTACTGGATAACTTTTTCTTGTTGCTGATGTAGCCTTGTATTTCGACATGGTAAGCAGTCCTGCCTCCACACTTCCATGGGGCTCATTTAAAGGATATAGCATATATGGTGCATGAAAATTCAGTGCAAATATGCTTGAGTAATTTGGAAGTTTTTCCTGGAAACTTTCCTTTTGATTTATATTATAACTACGAGTCGCATTCACATCTACTTCTTGTAGCAATGCAAAATCAGGTGAAAGTTTTTTTACTGTTTCTATGGATCCATTAGTATTTTTTAAAGCATTTTCTTTACTTACTGCTCTTGAATGTTTTCCCACAAGGGCAGTCCCATCTTCCATTTCTCCAGTATCCATAAAGAAGGAATAATCCTGGTCATAAGCTCCAAAGCCAATGTTGTATGTAACCGCTGAGTAATCTTCACCTTTTTTTAAGGTTTCTTTTTTATTGTTAGTTATGTCTAAGGATTGATCGTCTTCTATTCTATAGTAGTTAATTTGCATATAAACTATATAACCTACTACAAAAACTGCAAGTGCTACTAATACACCACCCGCACCAATAAGTACTTTATTTAAGGTTTTTATGTTCTTCGCCCCCTCTTTATTGTTTTGTCATATTTTATAAGCACTAATATTAATATTATATCAGCAAATTCCATTAGAATATATAAAATCCCTTTTACTTGGAGTGTATAATTTCCTTTATTAGTTAATTTTATTAGTTATAAAAGAGGTTGTTCCTAATATGCTGTTGTATATATTTATTATAATTAATAAATAATTAAAAAGGAGAGGGATAAAATGTCAAATGAAAAACCTGAATTAAAAAATGGAGACCAAACTTATAGAATAAATAGTGATGATTTTGGATTAAACCCAAGTGCAGTTGAAAGTGATTTTTATAGTAATTTTGAAAAACCAGATGATGATGACGACTACGATGAAATACCATTCTAGATAATAATAACAAATATAAATTTTTTGATAAATAAATTTCTCAACTGAGCATAAGAAAGCCATAAGAAATTATAACATTTCTTATGACTTTCTCCATTTACTTCATTAAACTCCTTGGCTATATTTTTGTTTCTTTCACGTATACGCAAAGTTTTGTGCAATGGTATATATACTTACACCTCCATATATTTTGACAACTATATAAGTTTGTCTATACCTATTATATCTACCATTTGTTGTAAGTTTACTGGAATATCATCTATTAATATATTCATAATATCATCCCATTTTTATATATTTATAATATTATTTCCTACTAGGTATTTTACAGCTACATTCCATTCCACATATCTGAAGTAATATTGGCACTTATAAGCTTTAACATGGCTGCTATACTCAAATGAGTTTTCCCACACCTTCTCTTCCACAGGTCAACAAAGAGGAGTCATTATTAGAAACATCACAGCAAAATTTCATCACTTGGTGTTTGACCTTAATTGGGTAGGGATTTTCACAGAGTAAATGAAAAGAAACTTTTAATGACTTTTAAAAACACTTTAGGTAATAACTTTTCTAGAGTCTAGTCAGGTGATTTAAATGGCTGATTTACAATCTCTCATAGCTAACCTTGGTTTTCCTATAGCAATTTTTCTCTATTTGTTAGTTAGAATTGAAGGTAAACTTCAAGCTCTGACAGATAATATAAGCGATCTGTCTCACAATATTACGAATATGACCAATAAATAAAGAGAAGGTGTGTATCTTTTTAATAAGATACGCACCTTTTTATTCTGTATAAAACAATATTATTCTAAATGCAATATATAGCAATGTTCCTGAAACAATGATATTTACTAACACGCTTTTAAATTTACTTGTATTGTTCAGCTTTGATAATATAAAGGATGCTAAATAATTTCCCAAATAAGTAATAATTATAGAACATAATATACAGGCTATAAAAAGCCACATTTTTAAACTCCCCCATTCTCTAATTTTAAATATTTCACATCTAAACATAATCTACTATCATCTCTTAGAAAATTCCCATAAAAAATCATTTTATCACCTACATGTATGCTTTCTACATATTTAATACATTTTTTATTAGCAAATATCACAGATGATCCTACACAATATTTGTCATCACTTGCCATTTCTATAAATATGTCTTTATACTCATCAAATTCAATATGTAATACTGTTCCTATTAACTTTATGTATTTATCACAATATTTTTTATCAGCTCTCTCTTCATTTTCATTATAGTCATTTAACAATTTACTCTCTTCTATTTCAATTTTTGCTTTTTTACCTTTAATAAGATAAGCCCATAATGTCAATGCTATTACAAATATCAAACTACTATATCTTAAGATTTCCATATAGTAACCATCTTTAAGTGTTGTAATTATACCTACTGAACACATAACCCAAATTGCTATAGAATCTACTTTTGGGTCATTGGCATAATAAAGTTTTTAACATCTAATTAATTTTTTCATTCTCATCCCCCATTACCTAAGCAAATATCTACTTATTATTTTGTCATATCAAATGATTTAGATATTTTTTCCATAGTTTCTTTGTCTACTGATTTATTTGCAACTAAGAATGTAGTGTTATAATCGTCTCCCTCAAAAAAAATAAGGTAATTATTAATGATCTTACCATTAAATTCAAATGTGCAAGTACTATAAGTTGCGCTATTAGAAAATGTGCAGGATTCTGTTTCAGGATATTTGAAAGGAGGTATAAATACGTTTTTTACACTTATATCATTTCCTAAGTCATAATTTTCAAAATAATACCCCTTATCATCCCCTTCATTTTCATCAAAATCTTCCTCATTTTCATATAAAGCATCATTTGAAATTAATTCATACTGAATCAAATAAACATTACTTCCTTTTTCTTTTATAGGCTTATCAGCAAAATATAATAATCCTTTTTCTGTTTTAAAACATTTCCACTCTTTTGGAACTTTTATGACCCCCACATTTTTTAACTTTATTTCTTTATAGTCTTTGTATTTATTAATATATTGATATAAAAGAATTGAAATTACAGATACAATTATTATTACTATAGAAATAATAATTCTTTTTTTCTTCATAATATCTCCCCTTTAGAGTATAATGTTTAAATCCATCTTTGTTATATGTTGTAGTATCCATAACTTTTTCTTTGGTAACTACAAAGTTTTAGCTTGTTTTATTTCCACCTCTATTAAAAAATTCCCAAGTATTTTTAGGTTTATAGTATCAGCATCATTATTGAATATCCTTTTAAAACTCATTTTTAAATCTATTATACTCCTCTGGAGAGATACTAATATTTTTCTGACTTCTATCATAAAGTTTAATACATAATTTTTCTCCAAAATAACCTTTATCCACATAATACGATTCTATGCTACTTATCTTAAACTTTCCATTCCACATACTTATAATAAAATTCTCACTTATATAAGAATAGGTTAGTATACTTAACAATAAAATTATTATTGATAATAATAAATAGATATCAATAATGTCATATATAAATTTATTAAAACTGTTAAATATCATTATTAAGATTAATATATTTTTTAAAATAATTAAGTATATTACACCTACCCATACTCTTTTAGGTAATTTTAAAGGCTTATATTTTAGCATTATTTTAATTCTTTTACTAATCGCTAATATTATTAAGATATATATTAAGTATTTAATGCATGCCATTATAGAAGTATTTATATATAAATTTTTTATATACACAATGACTATGATACATAATATATATGATAGTATTTTATCTATATATAATAGTTTCTTCATTTTAGAATATAACCTCCCTTTTATCTTATATAATTCAACTTTGGTAAACATCTTGTCTAAAAAAATTTTGAATTTAATAACTATTTAAGATAAAATAAATTTGTTTATTCTAATAATACATACCTTTGAATTTTCTGGTTTGTCTTTATGCCACTTTCTATTACAATATCAGTGTCTTTAATTGGAATATCATCGTCATCTTTATATATTCCTAATATGAATTGTGTTAGGTTCTTAATTTTAGTACCTGGTTTTATAACTTTATCTAACTTTTTTGTATACTCAGTATAAACCATGTCTGAATCAATATCTTCTTCAATATTAAATTCATCATCTTCTCTATCTTTCGTAATATTAGAAGATAAAGTAGTATTAAAAGCACATAAATCACTCAAACTTAACTTATCTCCTACTAAAGGTATTTCTTTGTCTCCTTCATATCTTAAATCAAAATATATGACAATATCAGGCTCATCTTTTACAATTTTGCTAATTGTAATGTATACTCTCTTATTCTCTTGAGAGTTATCTTTTTTATATATTAAAAATTCCTGTCCTACTTTAATATTATTGTGAGTTTTTTTATATTCCAAATTGATTTGAGTTATTATTTTCTTAGACATAGGAATTAATATAAAAATAGATATGATAACTACAAATAATATTTTTTTATTTTTTTTATCCCTTTGATTTACAGTTTTCAACAATATTACGCTTATATAAATAAATGTAATTATTATACTAATAGAAAATATTAGCATTGTTACAATACTTAACTTATCATTAAGTTTTTGAATTATTAAAGTTATTCCACCTAAAAATATGTTTATATACCCTATAATTTTTATCATGTTTATTGAATTGTTGTTTTTTGATATTTTATATATGAAAATCAGTACTGCTCCTACAATTATTTGCGTTATACTCATTGATAAAACCCACTCCATAAATATCCCCCTTGTATAATCTAGTTGTAACATTTGATAGAAAACTTTCTAATAATCTAACGAACATTAACAACTTTTCTAAATTTAAAAATCTTTGACGCTTACCTTTAAACCTTTAATTTATATTGCTATGAAAAATGTTACAAACTTAGTCGTCCAATAAGACCAATATCTATTCATTTCAATATTTCTACAAGATGAATAAACAAAATCTTCTACCTTTTTATTTAACCAATCCAATTTATTAGTCGTATGATTTATAAGATTTACTCAACACCTTATAGCACCATATCTTCTAATTTATTTACTATCCTTTTATATTCATCTAGAGACATTCCTATTTGTTTTTTGCTACTATCTTTTAATTCCAAATCTAACGTTTGAATAAGTAAGCCACTATTAAAATGAATTTTTTCAACATCATCCAAATTAATTATTCCATCCGATACTGTAACTATTTTATTCCCATATAAATAGGAGTAAAATAAAACATACACTCCATATCCAGGAAATAAAAAGATTTCGATTAAAGTAAATTCTACTATATTAGTAATACTCGTCCCTACTAAAATGAATATTAGTATTATTTTAACTATAATTAAATACAAACCTGCTAAAGTTTCTTTTAAAGGACCTTTTTGACTAGGTTTATATTCAGTTACAATCTTAAATTTTCTATTAATATAAATTAACATTAGTAATTCTATAATATAAATTAATATCTTATAAAAAGAAAAATTTATATATAGCTTTCTAAATATGAATATGGATAATATTAATATTAGTAACAATAGAGCGTAATCTATGTAGTATATTTTCCTCATTAAAAATCTATCTCCTTCGAGCAATTCTTATTCGTTTCTTAAGCTCAGCCGCATTTTTATTCCAAAAGCTACAGCACGTACTCTATCACATCCTGTAAATGTTATTTGTGGTCTACTAACAATCATAAGCCACTGGTGATGTTCCATTTTCTCTAATAAAATATACAGTTACTTTGTCATATCATATGACTTAGCTATTTTCTCTACAACTTCTTTATTAATTGATTTATCTAAAACTAAAAATGTAGTATTATAAGATCCACTATCAAAATTTATAAGGTAAGAATTAATACTTTTACTATTAAATTTTAATGTACAATGTTCATAATAACTACTATTGGAAAAAATATATGATTCATTATCAGGATAAGGAGGTATAAAGATATCTTTTACCCTTAACCCATTTCCTAAATCATGATTTTCTAAATAGTATCCATTATCAACATCATCTTTAGTATTTATATCATCTGAAGCAACTTCATATTGAATTAGGTAAATCTTGCAATCATCTTCTTCAATGGCTTTATCAGCAAAATATAATAATCCGCCTTTTGTTGTGTCGCAGTACCAATCTTTAGGGACTTTTATAATTCCTATATTTTTAATATTTATTTCTTTATATTTGCTATACTCCGTAAAATATTTATATGTAAAAAACATTAATATAGAAAGTGTAGCAAGAGCTACTCCTCTAATAATCTTTCTTTTTTTCATATACTCCTCCATAATATAAATAGAATAATTATATTCATCCGTACTGTATCTTGTAATACCCATAACATTTTCCTTGGTAACTACAAAGTTTGGGCTTGTCTTATCTACATCTTGATAAAAGAATTTTACTATTTTCTTTTTATCACTTTTGCAAAATATACCACATAAAAATATTAAACTCATTTTCTTTTCTATATAAATCTCCATATATCGTTATACATTGTCCAATATAAATATTTTTTGCATATTTTAAAAATCTTTTTGGTAGATATGATGAGTTTATATTTATTACATAGTTATTATCTGATTCAAGCATAATATATAAAGTTTTAGAATCTATAAACTCAATATTAGAAACTATTCCCGTCAACTCAACATATTTTTCATGATATTTTTTGTCTGAAGCAACTTTATCATTATTATAATCATCCAAAAGATTTTTTACAGTAATACTAAGATATCCTTTTTTGTAACTATATCTATAATGTAAAAATATAATTGATATCATTATTATAGTAGCTATATATTTAATAAAATCAAATATATTATCATCTTTATAGTTGCAATATTGCGCCAATATTTGCCAAAGAGCATATATTGCCATATATAACCAAACGTTACAGTTAATATTCAGCTTGTTACACCTTATAACTTTCTCCATATTTAATCACCTAACTTTAATAAAAACATAGTTATTATATCTGCTATATCCTAGTCTAGGATCTATATATCTATTTATTGCATTTGCAATAATGCTACCCATACTTGTTCCAGCCAATGTAAGTGCTATATTTATCACAGTGTTAACTACAGTTAACGTTACTGCAACTCTCCCAAGCATTTCATTAAGCTCGCGTCTTAAGCTACGTGATATAGACCTTTTACTTTGCTTGACTACTTTTCTTAAATACCTGATACCTGCATATGTACTTACACCTGTAATAAGTGTAATTATTGCGTCTATAATTCTCCCAGCCCAGGTTATGCTGACTTTAATCCATCTATGACCACTAGAGTCTACATAGTTTATAGGATTATTAGCACAATAAGCATATAAATGTAAAGCATCTGGTTCATTTATCTCTCCTCTATAAGTATCCCTCGTTATAAACCTTCCGTTTTTCGGATCATAATATCTAGCATTCAAATAATACAGTCCTGTACTTACATCATAAATAGCACCTGTATAGCAAATCTCATTAAAGAAATTACTATCACCTATACTTCTTGTCACCCCAAAGTCGTCATAATCATAAGCCACTGGTGAACTTCCATCTTGTCCTACTACACTTGTTATACTTCCTTAAATATCTTTGTTATAAGTATAATACTTAAATCCATCCTTATCGTATCTTGTAGTACCTATAACATTTCCTTCAGTACCTACAAAGTTTCGGCTTGTCTTATTTTTATCTTTATCTGTTGTATATAAAGCCACTCCATCTTGATAGAAGTAATTTACTACATTGTTTCTTTCTTTCTTTTGGATTCTCTTACCGTTTCCGTTGTATAGGTTTTCTTGATTTACAACTTCTTTTTCTCCATTCGTTGTTATGCAAGTAGAAAGTCTGTTGTCTACATCATAAGTATTTTCTACTGTTACCTTTGTCACGCTATCTTTTTCCATAGTTTGATTTCCGTTTTTGTCATAAGAGTAAGCCTTATTTGATGTTTCTTTTCCACTTTTATTTTCTTTAGATGATGTCAACTGATTCAGCTCGTTATATGACCAACTTTATCATATTCCTATGTCGTATTACTTTTCTTATTTGTAGCTTTGTTGGTAACTGTTGTTTTTGAGGAAAAACTCGCTTTCTCCTCTTGCTGATATCTGATTGTTATTTATGTTTTATGTATACAGGTAAAAACATAGCCTCTGGATCTTTTTCTTTCACTAAATTATAAAGTTTTTTACTTACAATTATTTTTTTGTTCTTTGAGAAATATTCATATGTTATATTTATATCTTCTAAATTATCTAATGAGTTTTCATCAATATATTTGTTTATGTATGTATCATCTACTTGTAAATTTTTATATAACTTTCCACAATTACTACAAATAAATGAATCAGAATATGAATCATCATAAAAGGCATTTACATCTAGCACATTGTCACTGTATAATCTGTAAGCAATTATATTTTTTATTTTTGTATAACATTCTTTAAAATATTTAGGATTAATTCCATTTTCAACTAAATATTCATACATTAAATGAGTTATAAAAAATACACTTTTATTGTCCTCTAATGTGAATGTATTATAACTATTTCTCTTTATTCCTTTAGATTGTATTTCTAAACTCTCTTTTAAGTCTATTGATTCACACAATTTACATGTGTTTTCATACTCGTTATTAGATTCTTCATCATAGTCAAAGCAATATCTATTAATAAAATATGGCTTATAAGCTACTGCTTCATCCATTTCAACACTACTAAACACTGGATATAACCATTCTATTGTCAATGTAATATCACCTTGATAATCGTACATTAATTGTTTAGCTTCTAGGAATATTGGATTTGTCTCATCTATTTTATATATAGGATCAATACCTATCATTTTCTTTAATTCGTATTTTTTTAACTTATTTTTAATACTATGTAATTTTCTTTGTATAATCCATGGATAATCTTTTGATGGATCTGCAAAACCTATTGTAAATTCTATATCTAGCTTCATTACTATTCTCCTTGATATTTTGGTATATATTATTATTTATAATACTTAGCTGTAGTATCTGTTGCTAATTTTTTTAGCTCTAGCATATCATTATAAACTATTCTACAATATCTAATAGAATCATTTGTCTCTATCTTATATGGATTTCGAGAAATAACTACCGTTATTAGGGTCATAATATCTAGCCTTTAAATAATATAGTCCTGTACTTACATTATTATAATCACCATAAAAAACATTGAAAAAGAAAATACATCCTCATTATATGTATTTTCGCAATCTATTTATCTATTACTTCCTAATTTTGTATCTATTATGTATTCTTTGTTTGCACTTTTATCCATAATCACCTCTCAAATTCTATAACCAAGTCCTCGGCATGTACCTTTATTATTGTATATTCATCTAACCCTAGTAATAATTGAAACTCTATGGAATTATCAAAGTCTATTTTTATACAGCAAGAATGAATAGAACCTGTACAATCAGCCTTCAGTTCCCTTACTCCTATAAATCTAACTTGCAATAATTCGACTTCTAGATCATTCTCATCAAATTCAAAATAATCAGCACCTTTTTCTATCCTAATATAAAAATCACCTCTATTTGTCATTCCAAAATCATTTACCGTACACTCTCTAAAATCAAAATTTTCAACGAAATATTGAATATCCTTTGATACCTTTAAACCTTTAGATTGCTTTAATGTATAATATTCATCTGTTATTACCTTACCCATTGATTCTAATTCATTGAATCTATAGTAATAACCTATATCTTCATTATCCTGCCACTGTTGTAGGGTTTTTAATTTGAACTTTTCTTCTGCCTTATAATCAATTATACTGTCCTCACTAGGATATATACTCTCTATTTCCTCTACTATTAATTCTTTAGCTTCGATTTGCGCTATAAACTCTTCGTTTTCTCCTTCCTCAATTTCATGCAAGTCTTCATTATAAATTGAAATTACAATTTTAAACCCACTTTTTGTTTTATATAATACAACTTTATCAAATTTTCTATCTATTAATCTGTATACATCATAATATAAACCTTTAAGTGTCAACCTTAAATAATTAAGTTCTAATTTTGTACCTCTACAATCTAATTCCATTATGTGTTCATTTGGAAAATTATATTTTTCATATTTAATTATTGCTCCATTTAATAAATTATTTTTAAATATATACTTATATTTATGATTATTCATAAATTCAGTATTTTTTACTTCATATTCCCAATCTATATCTTCTTTAATATCATTATAAAGTACTTCATGCATACTTTTTTTATACATATTTAATTTTCCTTTCTATTTCTCCTCCATTATTTCCAATAAACAGCGTGTGTGTGTCCTGGCTCAATTGCTTTAAATCCTCTACTTGATGCACTATTCGCAATACTCTCTGCATTTGATTTAGACATACACCATACATCTTTGTTTTTTTCAATCGATTTTTGCAGCTGTCTTACTTATCCCATTACTTAGATATAAGTTATGATTCTTAATCATTGCATTATAGTATGTATATTTCTTACTTTTTTTAGACATAGTATCTTTTACCCACATGGTCCCGTTATAAATAATTGTAGCCCCTGTTAAAATTGCATAAGCTATTCCTTTTATAATTTTAATACCTGTCGGTTCCCCTATTACATGTGAGTTATGCCCACTAGGGTCTACATAGTTAATAGGATTATTAGCACAATAAGCATATAAATGTTGAGTATATACTTCGTTTATCTCTCCTCTATAAGTGTCCCTAGTTATAAATCTTCCGTTTTTCGGATCATAATATCTAGCATTTAAATAATACAGTCCTGTACTTACATCATAAATAGCACCTGTATAACAAATCTCATTAAAGAAAGTACTATCCCCTATACTTCTTGTCACCCCAAAGTCGTCATAATCATAAGTTACTGGTGAAGTTCCATCTTGTCATACTACACTTGTTGTGCTTCCTTGAATGTCTTTGTTGTAATTATAATCCTTATCGTATCTTGTAGTACCCATAATATTTTCTTTGGAAACTACAAAGTTTGGGCTTGTCTTATCATTTCCTTTGTATAAGTTCTTTTGCATAACAACTTCTTTTTCTTTATTTATTGTTATGCAAATATATATAAGCTTTATTGTTTATATCGTTTTAATTTTGAGCCAATATAAGTAATTATTACAAAAGTATATAAAACTATGAAAATAATCTTTGCTAGGATGCCTCTATAATCAGTTATCTTACAAAACAACAACATGCAATTTGCAATTGTCAGAACTATGTTCTGATAATACTCTATTTTATTTTTTGATTTCTCAATACTTGAACCAAACAGAAATATACCAAATATTGAAAATATAATTAATGACATCAATCTCCTCCTATATGTTCTTATATAATAATCCCCTATGTTTATTAACAATAATCAATGTACATAGGAGATTGCTGTACCTTAAATTTTTTGATTTATATAGCTATGAAAAAAGTTACAAACTTAGTTGTCCAATAAGACCAATGTCTATTCATTCCAACATTTCTACAAGATGAATAAACAAAATCTTCTATCTTTTTATTTACCCAATCCAATTTCTTAGTCATATGATTTATAAGATTTACTCAACACCTTATAGCACCATACCTTCTAATTTATTTACTATCCTTTTATATTCATCTAGAGACATTCCTATTTTTTTTGCTACACCTAATTATTTTATCCATAATTTTCCCTCTATTTATAATAGTTATCTATTTGAAATAATAAAATTAAAACACAAAATTGGCACACCCCCATATATAGCAATGGGAGTGTGCCAATTAAACTCTAACTTGCTGCATTCATGTTATCTAACATTGACTGCATTTTTTTAATCTTGTAAGGATTTACATACTGTGGATTTAGTGTTAATACTATTTTGTCCATTTTTTTCAAATATAAGACAAATTTTATTTCTCTTAACTTAACTGGAGTATTGCGAGTATGCCCAAATGAAGAAAACCTTTTTTCATCTTTTGCTTTCATCTCTTCTATTCCTTGTAAATCATAATCAATCTCTGTTTTTAATATATCTTTTATATAAATTTTATTTTCGTAATCACAAAAACTGTATTTCATATAATCATCTATTATTGCTAAATATCCATTATCTATAAAATCCACAAATTTTACTTCCCCTATTTTCCCCAATTCATCTTTTATTGAATTTTCATAAGCTAATCTTTCTTTAACGTTATCCTTTCTATTTAAGCCTTTTGTCTGAACTAATGTTGCTATAAAAACTACAAATAAAAATAAACCCATTAAGCCAATTACCATATTTTTACTCCTTTACCAAACCTTTACTTATATAATAAGCCTTTAATCTTGCAATTTCAACATGATAGTTAATCTAAATATTCAAATTATTATTCTATATATATTATGAAAATTTTATACCATTTTGATAATCTTATTTTCTATCATAAACTTCCCCTCTTTAGTAATTTAAAGGCCAGATATAGTATAAGTTATTTATAAACTTTCATTAATACTAGTGCATAAATAAGCAAAATTATTAAAGCACTTACATTTATAATTCCTTGAATTTGGGGATTATTAAGAAATACAGTTGTAATAAAAACAACTCCTGTAATTAAAAGTAAAAAGTTATAGCTATTGAAAAAAAATTTTTTCATAGAATACCTCCAGATATATATCCCAGCTTTTAAACTACCAAATTTTGGATTATTTTCTCACTTTTATTATACATTAAATATAAATAAACTTATCTTAAGATTTCTTATTGTAATTAAAACAGGATTTATAATATTTTTTTAGTATAAATTAACTATTTCTCCAAGGTTTGTTTTAATCATCATATGAGTAATACATAAAGAAAGGTGGTATCCTTAATTAGATACTCACCTTTTTTCATAATTTTTATTAAGAAAAATGCTTTCTAGTTTTATTAGCTATCCATACAAGACAAAGCATTATAGTAACTTCCACTAACACACCTACAACTCTACATATAATTTTAGAATATACTATTTCCTATCTTTGTTAACATATCTATACCTTTGATTTCTTTATCATACATAGGAACTCTAACAACTTCAGAATTTGCAAAGTCATTTTTTATTTCTTGTAGATATTTTTCTTGCATGTTTCGTCTATTTCTAAAGAATGGTGAAGTTGCTTGTTCTTCTGGTATTATAAGATTAGCTATAACCATTTGTGTTTCAATACCAACAGTTTTAAGTTCTTCACTAGCTCTATAAGCCTCTATTATAGGAGTTTTTTCAGGATACATAACAAAACTGAAAGTAGTTTTTTCTTGATCCTTCATAGTAGCTATAACTCTATCAAACTTTTCTTTTTGTTTTTTATCCTCTTCACTAATTTCAGCAGTAACCCCAGCTTTCATTTGAATTTGTTTTGACCAATCCATAGGAAGTTCTAAAAGCCTTAATGTATGCCCTGTTGGAGCTGTATCAAATACTATAACATCATATTCTTCTTCTGAAGCATATGATATAAACTTTTGAAAAGCTGCCATTTCTTCTGTACATGGTGAGTTTAATTCTTCTTCCATAGTAGCTATAGTAGGTCCACTAAACTTAGATTTAGCATCTTTTAAAACCATTTCTTTATACTCTTCAAAAGCTACCTTAGGATCAATTTTAGCTGCATATAAATTAGGGCATCCATCTATTGGTGCTGGACTATCTTCTATTGGTTTATCTAAAACTTTGCCTATATGAGCGGCTGGATCTGTTGTAAGAAGTAAAGTTCTAAATCCTTCATTAGCAGATTTAACAGCCGTAATACAAGCCATCACAGTTTTTCCAACTCCACCTTTTCCTGAGAAGAACACATTTCTTATAGAACCTTTTTTAGGTTGTATAAGAGATTTAGCATTTTTATTTTTTTGTATTTTTATATCATCTATATTTTTATATTCTATTTTCGTAGTTTTTTCAGGTTTCTTGCCATCAAATAATATAGATGCACTTACTCTAAATCTATCTACACCTTTAAGCTCACTATCAAATAACTCCATAGTGTCTATAGGCCAACCTTCAAATATTTTTTTTGCTTTTTCTAAATAGCTTTGTTGCATTTCGTATCTTAATTTAAAAAATGGAGTTATTGCTTCATCTTGTGGTATAAATCCATTTATTATAACCTTTGTTGTTGATATTCCTAGTTCTTTTAATTCATTTGATGCTCTTAGAGTTTCGTCTAATGAAGTTTGTTCAGGTTGCATAACAAATATAAAATCAGTTTGAGAAGTATCTCTAAGCTTAGCTATAGCTCTATCGAATTTATCTTTGCTATCTTGGATCATAGATACCGGACCCATACAAGTTTGCCCACTTCCTTGTGCACTTTCTTCTATATGTTTAGACCAATCTATAGGTAGTTCAAGAAGTCTTATTGTATGGCCTGTTGGAGCTGTATCAAATATTATAACGTCATATTCATCTATTTCCATAAAGTCGATAAATCTATCAAATGAAGCCATTTCTTCTGTACATGGTCCACTTAGTTGTTCATCTGCTATTTTTATCATTTCTTCATCAAATATCTCTCTCATAGGAGCTAATAAATTTTCTTTATACTCATTAGTTGCTTCATCTGGATCTATTTCCATAGCATAAAGATTTTCTATATTATTAATCGGGGTTATTTTATGACCTATTTCTTGTTCAAAAACATCTGATAAATTAGCCGCTGGATCTGTTGTTACAATTAAAGTTTTTAAGTTTTTGTCTGCATTATACACCCCTGATGTACATGCCATTGAAGTTTTTCCAACTCCACCTTTTCCTGAGAAAAATAAGAACTGTGTCAATCTACTCACCTCTTAAGTTTGATTTTAATTCTTCTAATGTTGGGTATGATCCACTTTTTATTACTTTTCCATCTAATACTGTTATTGGAAGTATTTTTTGACTATTTTCTCTTACAAGCTTACCTACTTCCATATTAGCCATAAACTTCAGAGCATGAGTTTGTGGTTGATATCTCTCAATAATTATTCCTTCAAATTCTTTTTTTAAAGTTTCTATATCTTCGCTTATTTTAACTAATTTTTCATCTACACTAGGACCACAGATCCCTGTAGAACAACACATAGTAGGTTCAAATATTTCTAATTTCATTTTAATCACTCCTATATTTATATTTATTCAATCCATGAATTTCATTTTGTAAACCAATGCTTAGTATTATTAGCTATTGCAACTAGTGCAAGCATTACAGGAACTTCAACAAGTACTCCTACAACTGTAGCCAGTGCTGCTCCTGAGTTAAGTCCAAATAAACTAATAGCCACTGCAACTGCCAGCTCAAAGAAGTTACTAGCACCAATCATACCAGCTGGGGCTGCCACATTATGTGGTAATTTCCATACCTTACACCATCCATATGCTAAGAAGAATATAAAGAATGTTTGTATTGTAAGAGGTATGGCAATCAATGCTATGTGAACTGGGTTATCTATTATTTTTTGTCCTTGGAAAGCAAATAATATCACTAATGTTAACAATAATCCCACTATTGTTATCCCATTAAACTTGGCTAAAAATACATTTTCAAAATAATCTAGTCCTTTTTTCTTTATTATCATAGTTCTAGACAAATATCCTGCAACAAATGGTATTATTACAAATAATACAACTGATAGTAATAATGTATCCATTGGAACAGCTACATTAGTTACACCTAGTAAAAATGCCACAATTGGAGCAAAAGCTATTAATAAAATAAGATCATTAACGGCTACTTGAACTAATGTATATGCAGGATTTCCTTTTGTTAAATGACTCCACACAAATACCATCGCTGTACAAGGGGCTGCACCAAGTAGCACTGCTCCTGCCAAATATTCCTTAGCCAAATCAGCTGGAATTATATTTTTAAAAACAATTATTAAAAAGAAATAAGCTATTGCATACATGGTAAAAGGTTTTATTAACCAGTTAGTTCCACAAGTTACAATTAAGCCTTTCTTTTGTTTTGCTGCATCTTTTATGGCCGAAAAATCTATTTTTAACATCATAGGATAAATCATCAACCAAATTAATATGGCTACAGGTATGGATACTTGGGCATAAGTAAACTTATCTAAAGTTTGTGGAATTTGTGGTAAATATACACCAATTAGAACTCCTACTACTATACATAGTGCTACCCAAATTGTTAGATACTTTTCAAATAAGCCCAGTCCTCCTTCTTTATAGTTTTCATTAACATTTTTATTACTCATAATTTTCCTCCTTATTTGCATAATCATATTCAAATATATGAATATGTTATTTTAAAATTATACTAAGAACAAAGTAAGTTCCTTTATCCTTAGTTAATATATAATCTTATAATTTATTTGGTAGCTCTAACAGAGGCTGACATAATATACTCCCCTACCTTTAAGTTATGTCCCCACTTAGCTTCATATTCTTTAGACACAGGTTTTACATCTATGTTTATATTTTTAAATCCTGATTTTTCTAAATAATTTTCCAATTCTTCAACTGAAGAAGCACCTGTAACTCAGCCACAATACAGCTTTTCATCTTGTTTCATTTCACAAGTTAGCTCTTTCATAAGCACTATATCTGATATAGACACCCTTCCACCAGGTTTTAATACACGATAAGCTTCATCGTATACTCTTTGTTTATTTGGAGATAAATTTATTACACAGTTTGATATAATTATATCTACAGTGTTGTCAGCAACAGGTAAATTTTCTATTTCACCCAGTCTAAAATCCACATTAGTATAATTATTATCCATTGCATTTTTTCTTGCTTGTGTTAACATTTCTGGTGTCATGTCCACACCAATAACATATCCATTTTCCCCTACCTTTTTTGATGAAAGAAAACAATCAAATCCTGCTCCACTACCTAAGTCTAGAACAGTTTCCCCTTCTTTTATATTTGCTATAAGGTGAGGATTTCCACAACCAAGGCCCAGATTAGAATTTTCTGGAACAACATCTAACTCTTCCTCTGAATATCCAATACTCTTTGAAATATCTTCTCCGCAACATCCAAGTTTTGACTCTTTAGTTACTATTTTTTTATAGCTGTCTCTTACAGTATTTCTAATATCACTTTTATTAAAATCATTCATTTTATATATACCTCCTGCATTAAATTTCATAATTAAATAAGAACTTTATTTTCCACTGCCTTTTCTTAAAAGATCTGCAAAGCTATTTGGTAATATTTCATTTTCTTCAATTTCTTTAGCTATTGTTTCATAATCATAACTTACTTCTACTATTTCAACATTAATTGTAGAAGGTGTTTTACTTATTTCATCATCATTTTGAATATCTATTATTACATAATTGGCGTCAGGTTTATTAGTTTTGGGCTTTCCCACACTTCCTGCGTTTATCAGTAGTTTTGATCCATATTGCTTAAAATAAGGAATATGAGTGTGACCACAAACTAAAATATCTTCTTTTATTTCATCCATTACTTCCTCTGCTTCTTTGGAGTTTTCTTTTAAATATTCATTAATTAGCCTAGTGCTGCCATGAACAAATCTTATAGTCTTGTTGTTAAAAGAAAGCACTAATTCCTTTGGCAAGTTTCTCAAATAAGCTTTGTTTTCATCACTAGTTTCTTGTAAAGTAAAACTCATAGATGCACTGGCCTTTTGTGCGTCTTTTGGATCTGGGTAATCACATCCACAAACAAGTCTATAATTTCCTATGGCGTCATCATAGTTACCCATTATTGTTAGAACTTTATTTTTTCTTATGGTATTTATAACTTGGTTTGGTCTAGTGGCATAACCTACTAAATCTCCTGTACACACAATCAAATCAACATTTTTTTTTTCTATGTCTTCTAATACTGCATCCAGGGCGTAAATATTACTGTGTATATCTGATATAACTCCTATTTTCATTGATTATTCTCCTTGTCTTATGTTGTCTTATTATTTTTATATTTCTCTATGGATTCACAGCACATTCCATCATTTTTAAATTTTTTAAGATTTTCATAGTCATTATTTAGATTGTCTATATTGCATAATTCCTTTTCAATAATCTCTTTTAGGAAGTTGTGCTTATTAATTGTTTCTTCATTTATTTTGTAATAAACATATTTTGCTTCTTTATAATAAGTAACTAACTTGGCATTCATCAATTTGTTCAAATGCCTAGACGCATTTGATTGGGAAATTCCTAAAACTACTTCTATTTCACAAACACATAAGTCACCATGACTTAGAATATTAATCATTCTCAGCCTGGTATCATCACCCAGAGCTTTTAACATTTGTATTAATTCCACTATGTCACCTCATTTATATATAATCATATTCACTTATACTCATATGATATGTTATAAGTAAAGATTTGTAAACTGATTTTTCTAAAATAAATCAATTTTTTTTGATTTAATAACTATATTTTGTCCATATTAATAATAAATATTTTTATTAGTTTCAAATAATTTGATATAATAATTAATAATGGAGGTATTATTATGGAAAATTTAGAATTAATCTTTAAAGCATTATCTGATCCTATCAGATTACAAATATTAAAAAAACTATACTCTGAGGAAAGTGTGTGTGTTTGCAAGCTAGTAGATATGTTTGATATATCCCAGTCAAAACTTTCATATCACTTAAAAATGCTACTTTCCGTAAATCTTATAAGTAAAACTTCCATGGGAAAATGGAATTATTATTCTGTTAATAAAGATAGTATATCAAGAGTTTTAACTTATGAAGTAATTCAAAAATTATTTTTATAAAAGGTCTCAAATCAACTTTTTTTGATATAATAAATATAAGTATATTCAATAACAATTGGATATACACTTATTTATCATTTTAACATCAATTTTTTTCGATGTATAAACAGGAGGTTTTATGAACGCTTTTAATTTTTTTACATAGCAAATCCTAGGTATGAATTAGTTTTATATTAATGTAGTGAATTTAGTCCAATACTTTTAAATTCACAGTCCTTTCCTAAATCTTCATATTATTTTAAATACGACATACTATTGTCTTGTAAAATGTTATAAAATAATATGAAAGGAGATGATTTGAAAGTGAGGAAAATAATTAATGATTTCGAAACGAGCGGTGGTAAACATTGTATAACTACTGCATTAAAACAAGTATTTAAATACTATAACTATCCACTTACAGAAGAAATGATTTTTGGAATTGGTTCAGGGCTATCTTTTGTATATATTAATTTGTCTAAATCTCCAATGGTATCTGGAAGAATAAAACCTTTTGAGTTTGAAAAAAAACTTGCTGAAAGACTTAATATTGAAATAAAATGTAAATCCAGTAGTAAATATAAAAATGCCTTTGATAAAACACTAAAACTATTAGATAATAATAAACCAGTTTTAGTTTATGTAGATATGCCTTATCTTGATTATCTAAATTTGAGTGAAGATAACCATTTTGGTGGACACGCAGTTGTTATATTTGGTTATGATAACGAAACTCAAAAGTTTTATATAAGTGATAGAGACAACTCTGACAATGCTATTAGAACGCCAAATGGTCTTATATCTAAAGATTATCATTTGGTAGATTATAAACATGTAGAAATGGCTCGAAATAGTAACCATGGACCTTTCCCTGCAAATAATAAATATCTTGATATAAATTTTGATGATTATAAACAAGTGACATCCGATATAATATTTTCAGCCATAAAAGAAACTTGCAATAATATGTTAAATGCACCTGCACAATTGTTGGGTTTAAATGGTATTAATAAATTTTCTAATGAAATATTAAAGTGGCGTAAGTTTGATGAAGAAAAATTAAAAATAGCAGGAATTACGAATTACTTTATGATTAGTGCTGATGGTGGCACAGGTGGTGGTATTTTCAGAAGGATGTATGGTGATTTTCTAATACAGGCAAGTAATATTATTAAATGTGAAGAAATGAAACAATTAGGTCTAGAATATATCACTATCTCCCAAAAGTGGGATGAGATTGGAAAATTAATGTGGAGATTATCTGAAACAGCGGACAAACAATTATTACAAAAAATGTCAGATCTAATAAAGGAAATACATACTCAAGAAACTGATGTATTAACTAAATTGCAACAAATAGTTAAATAGATAATAAATCACCTAGATACTTAAGGTGTGGGCGCTATGAAATTTCAGGCAACGACCTTGCTCAAAAACCAACTTTTTTACATCTTAATATTTCTTGATATTACTTAATTCTAGCAGTTTTTCACAGATCTGAAAGTAATATAATGTCCTTGTATGTAAAAATACCTCTCAATATTCATAAAATATTAAGAGGTTTTCTTTATATGTATCACTAAATCAAAAGTATTGCACTACTGATTTACATTTTTTCTTTTTCTAATATAAAATATTATCATAGCAATAACTACCAATAAGCCCACTACCAGTGAGTAATCTTTAACTATCTTAGTTATTAAAGTCAGATTATCTCCAAGTACATAACCTAAAGATATTAGTATGGTGTTCCACAAACTTATACCTATAGTAGAATAAAGTATAAAAATATTTATGTTCATCTTATTTATACCTGCAGGAATGGATATTATTGTCCTTGCTACAGGTACCATTCTTGCCAGCATAACAGACATTTTTCCATATTTGTTCATCCACCACATGGACGCCTTAATTGAAGGTTGTGTTCTAGGATATTTCTTTGACATATATTTAAGTATAGGTTTACCAAAATACAATCCTAGCAAATAGTTTGTAATACTACCAACTATTCCCCCCAAAACTGAAATCACAAGAGCTAGGGCAAAATTCATATTTCCGCTAGCTGCCATTATACCTATAAATGGTAACACCACCTCACTAGGTAGTGGAAAATTTGCATATTCAAGTAAAACTACTAAAAATATACTTATCATTCCATAATCTTCTATTAAATTTTCTGCTACTATACTAAAATCCAAACCTCATCCTCCTATAATTCATATCATCAAATTTATCTAATCATTTACATTCTTAAGATTCTTTAGCAAAATCATTCCCACTGCACCACTTGCACAAATAGCCGTAATTATCATCCACGCCACAAATATACCACAGGCATCTATTACATCCCCCATTATCATAGGACCAATAGCATACCCTGCACCTGATATCATGGGAAAAATCGAACTTATCCTTCCTCTATGAGATGAGGGCGTATTATTTGCAATAAAAGCTTGGGCATTTGTTACTATAAGAACTTCACCAATAGTTAATGCCAATGTGGCAACAAAAAAAGATATTTTATAATATGCAAAGGCATATATAATAAAACTCAATCCATATAACATTCCACCTGCACTCATAATATTCAAAGTTCTGTATTTTTTAGTAAAATAAGTTAATATAGGTGTAAAAGTAATTACTATAATACCATTGAATCCACCTAAAAAACCATAAAGTCTAGCTCCACCTTCATTAAACAATTCACCTAACTGAATAGGTAGTGTAAATACCCATTGACTATACGCAAATTGAAACAGCAACATCATTAATGGAAATAAAAAAAGTATGGGTCTTTTTAGAATAACACTTAATGTTGATCTTTGTAAATCTTCTTCTTCAAAGTCTAACACTACTTCCTCTTGTTTATTTGGTTCTTTTATATAAAATATAATTAATAAAAGGGCAATAACAGTTGTGGCAGCATCACCTATAAAAATCAAAGGCAAATAATTGTTGTACAAAAACCCTCCAATCATGGATCCTATGGAAAATCCTATGTTCACACCCATATATAGTAATGAATAAGAACTCTTTCTATTACTTTCATTTGTTAAATCTGCATTTAGGGCATCATAGGCAGGCATTGAGATAGAATAAAAACAAGAAGACAGTATCATAAATTTAGCTGTTGTGATTGATAGTGGAATTATTCCACAAATTATTAGCATTATAATGCCCATTGTCTGAAATATGGTTATTACTTTTTTTCTTCCTATGGTATCTGTTAATTTTCCTCCCATTATAATACATGGCACTTGACATACTGCCATAAAAGTAACAAGTTCACCAGCTTCTCCTGCACTCATTCCCAGTTTTTGCGTTAGTATTAATGACATTAAAGGTTGAACAAATGCCCCCATTGCATTAACTATTTTCCCTAAAAATAATATGTAGATTTCTCTTGGTAAGCCTTTGTAGGTACTTAATAGGTTATTCATCTTATCACCCACTTAATTTTAATCTCACTATTAAGTTTAGTTTATACGTTGCTTCAACACAATTATTTTTATATAAATATAAAAAAAAGACCTTCTAAAAAGATCCTCTTTAAAACAACTTATATAATTTTTAGTCTCCTTCGATTTGCCAAACTAAAAGTTCATAGCCTTTACATATATTATTACTGTGTTTGTGGCATTTAGGGCATATTTTATTAGTAAAATTAATTTCAAATTCCTCATTACAATAATCACATCTAGCTTTTGCTTTTACTTTGTCAATAATTAAATCTGCATCTTCACATATAGTATTCTTTTTTAATGTTTCAAAAACAAATCTCATGGAATTTTCATCTACACAAGTAAATTCACCTATTTTCATATATATTTTATGAATTCTTTTTAAATTATTATTTTCTCCACTTTCTTTTGCTATCTCTAAGGCGCCATATATTATAGAAGTTTCATGCATATTTTCCCCCTAATTTTTTTAAACAATATTTATAGTAAAAGGTGAATATTTATCGCTTGTAACATGAGCTGCACAATTTAGACATGGGTCAAAAGATCTTACAATTCTTCCTATAATACTTGGAGCTTTGTTTATATCATTTATTTGTGTACCTACTAAAGCTTCTTCAACTGGACCTCTAACATTGTTATTGTCCTTTGGAGAAAAGTTCCATACAGAAGGAGGAATTAAATTATAATTTTTAACTACTGAGTTTTCTACTTCTATAAAATGAAGTAAGGTTCCTCTAGATGCTTCCATTACACCTACGCCTTTAGCTTCTTTTGGTATGTCATATTGACTTTGATATGCTGGTTGCAATTTAATATAATCCAAAAGACTTTCCATACACTGGCATATTTTTTCAGATTCTAATACTCGTGCTATTATTCTATCCATTGCAGAAATTCCATGGTCATAATATCCTCCAATAGTCATTCTTGCAAGGGGGCCAACTTCCATTGCAAAGCCTTTATATCTAGCTGCTGCTACCCATGAATAAGCATCTTCTTTGTCTGTATCTATTTCTGGTGGGTTTTGAATAGGGATTGCCATATTGTTATGGGTTGTTAACCATGTGTGTCTGTATTCCTCCACTACATTTTTTATCAAAAATTCTTCTAATTGATTATTAATAAGCACCCCACCTTTTACATATTTTATTGGTATGTTTTTATTGTAAAATAGTTTTGTACACATCAGATTACCATAACCTTTTCCCATATAAAAATACTCTTCATAATAGTTTGCTATTGCATTGATATCCGGTATCAAACAATCTGTTATGAATTTTTTTATATTATATAATATAGCTTTGACTTCTTGATATTTTTGAATATCTAGGTAAGTTGTAGTTCCTCCCACAAATACACCATGATTATGAGGTGCTTTTCCTGCTAATATAGCTTCGGCTTTATGAGCATTTCTACTATTTTGTATTGATTCTAAATAATGATTTACAATTGTATCATTTATATTATCAGGTAATCTATAATCTACATTACTTTTATTTATGGGTTTGTGAAGGTCGCTTATGCTACTTAAATCCACGTAATCTGGAAAAACAAATTGATAAATTTGTCTTAAGTGATTTTGTAAGTATTCAAACCCATTTGTCAATTCTCTTATTAACTCTCCATTTGGATCAGGGGTTACTTTCAATGCCTCTTCCAATGCTTTTGATGAAGCAGTAGCATGATGACAAGAACAAATACCACAAGTTCTACATGTTAGTCTTATCATATCTAAGGGGGCTCTTCCTTGAAACATCTTCTCAAATCCTCTAAACTGCATTCCACTACTATTTGCCTCTATAATTTTGTTATTTTCTATATTTACTTCAATTTCTAATAAGCCGCTTATCCTAGTTATAGGATCAATAGTTATTTTTGCCATATTTTCCTCCCCCCATATTTTTAGTACCTTACAAATGGTTCCATTCCATCTGGAAATTCTTTGCTAGCACAACCTATACAAGTTGTATTATCTCCTATTGGCCAATTATCACTTTGATTCCATCTATTTAGGGGACATTTAGTCTTTGTTATAGGACCTCTACATCCAAGTTTAAACATACACTCCTTATCACCAAACTTAGTTGCAAAAATTTCATTATCGAAATATTTCCTTCTAGGACAATTATCATGTATAGTTGAGGCGTAAAATGCTACAGGTCTTTGCTGACTATCTAAAACAGGTCTTCCAAAAGATATTATATAACCTATAGTTCCAAGAACCCATATAGGATTTGCTGGACATCCTGGTACTCTAATTACTTTCTTATCTTGTAAAGCTTTTGATACATCTACTGCCTGAGATACGTTAGGCCTAGCTGCCGTTGGCCCTCCATAACATGCACAAGTACCTACAGCTACTATATACTTAGCCTTTGGAGCAATAGTTTTCACCGCTTTTAAAGCACTTATTTCTTCTCCCTTGTATTTTGCTACTATGGCGCATTTTTCTTTTAAAGGAATTGCTCCACTAACAATAAAAATCAACTCTTCTTCACTACTTATTGTTTTTAATATTTGTTCATAGGCTTCTTCTCCTTGAGCTGTCATCATACTACTATAGTAAGTTAAGTTAACCATATTTTGCAAAAAATAAATAATACTTGGATCTTCTCCATTCATCATAGAAATAAATGTTCCAAAACATTCTGAGGTTTCAAGCCAAATACAATTTGGTTTTTTTGCCTACCATCATTTATTATTTCTATAGCACTATTTATTATAGGAAGATGCATATGCTCTTTGCTATCTCTAATAATGCATTTCATAAGTTTTCCTCCAATACTTACTGTTTTAGATAACCCACCATAGGTACTCTATCTTTTAGTAGTTGTATATTACCTAAGTGATGTCTATTAAATACTTCTGTATGATTTTCACCTGCATAAATTCCAAAGTGAGTACCTCCACCCCATGCACCTATATTGCTTACGTCAAATACTATTTGATCTATTGCCACATAAGCAGGTCTACCATTTTCTCCATTATAATATTCTTTTAATTCTTCTGGTGTAAATTCCCTATTGGGTGGCTGAACATCTTTTGTATCTCTTTTTTCAATATTATAAAATTCCTCTATACCTTTTATTGGTTTATTTTCTTTTAGATTATTGTATACTTGTGTCAGTATTTTCACATGCTCTTCCTCGTCCATTATTACTCTTGTTAAAATAGCAATTATATAATCATCATTTATAAGTTGTAAATGTTCTTTATATTGCTTTATTGCTGCTTTTTCCCCCTCAATATTAGATTCTATTATTTTAAATATGTCCTTTTCATAATCCACATAAATTGGGCTCCACCATACTCTTACATTATTATCCTTTATTACCCTATATTTAGGATTTACACCTAATAAATTTATTAACTTTGCCAAAATTTGAAGATGATTCGTCTCTACAAAACCTATATATGACAGTATTTGTGCAACTTGTGGATATTGCTTAAATATTACACCCTCATGATTAAAATACTGAGTAAGTGCTGTTAGCTCTGATACTGAACCCGTATAATCTTCTAGTAATAATTTTGCATAATTTATATTTTGTTTTTCTACTTTTATTTCAGGGTAATTTTCTTTATTACTGTGCATATTCTTGATTCCTCCATATTTTTACTTTATATATATATACTTACTTTCAACTTGTCCATATTACTTAAATCAGATTATGTTTGTATTACTAGAAATTTTTTCTATAATATAAAAAATTTCTTTGCATAAAATATCAAATTCCTTCTTTAATTCATTAGATATTTCTAAAGAATACTCAACCTTATGAACTTCGACTCCTATTAAGTAACCTTTGATATAACTTTTCTCACATCTAAGGGCTTTTACTAAATTTATATCATGTTGTGAGTTTATATTATCTATAAAATGGTCACATTCTTTTAGGTCAAAAAGTGTGATTGTTCCAGCTTTCTTCCCAAAATAAGTGCTATCTACAATAATAACTAAATCATCTTTGCTTATTTCTTCTAAACAATATAAATAATCTGTTTCTCCAATTATAACGTTTATATTTTTATTTAATTTTAATAATTTTTCTTTTATATTTTCTATTACATATACACCTATTCCATCATCACCTAGCAAAATATTTCCTATTCCAAATACTTTTATCATATTTTATCCACCTAGCATATTCTTGGTAGTATTTCACCTTGTGCCATTTGTAGTATTTTAGTTGCTCCCAACTCAGTTTTCAAATATAAGTTAGCATTGTCCGAGTTAATAACCTCTCCGATTATACTTGCATCTTTTCCTAACTTGTTTTCTTTCATAGTTTTTAGTACTTTAGGTGCATCCTCACCATTAACTATACAAATTAATTTGCCTTCGTTGGCAATGTATAAAGGATCTAATCCTAATATTTCACTAAAGTTTCTTACATCTTCTTTTATTTTTATAGATGCTTCATTAATTAATATACTTTTATTTGTAGTATTTACTATTTCTTTTAATGTGGTTGCTAGGCCTCCCCTTGTGGGGTCCCTCATTATCTTTATATTATTACTGGTACTTAGCATATTTTCTACTAATTCATTTAAACAAGCACAATCACTTTTTATGCAGTTTTCTACTTGAAAATATTCTCTTTGACTCATTATACTTATTCCATGATCTCCAATAGTTCCACTTAGTATTATTTTATCTCCCACTTCTATATCAGTTTTATCAATACTCTTAGAATAATCTATAACTCCAACTCCTGTAGTATTTATATATATTTTGTCACATCTTCCTTTATCCACAACTTTTGTATCTCCTGCTATTATACTTACTTTGGCTAAGGAGGCTGTATCTGCTATGGATTTTACAATTTTCTCTAAATCACTAATAAGAAGTCCTTCTTCTATTATAAACGCCACTGTAATGTACAAAGGTCTGGCACCGCTCATAGACAAATCATTTATAGTTCCACATACAGACAGCTTTCCTATATCTCCCCCTTCAAAGAATATGGGATTTATAACAAAGCTGTCTGTGGTAATTGCTATTTCACCTTTAATTTCATTTATTATACTGGAGTCATTTTGTTGAAGTAAGATGTCATTTTTAAAGTATTTATAAAACAATTCATTTATTAACTTGTGAGTTTCTTCTCCTCCACTTCCATGAGAAAGCATTATTCTATCCATAATTTTCCCCCTCTAGTTTTCAATTTCTTTTATTATTCATATTTATAAAAATTGGCACAAGTTCCTTCTCTTGACACCATGCAAGCTCCCATTGGGTTTTTGGGGCTACATTTAGTTTTAAATAATTTGCAATCCTTAGGCTTTTTTATTCCTTTTAATATTTCTGCGCATAAACATTGTGATGATATTTGAGTTTTCTTTTCTTTTAAGTTAAACTTATGTTTTGTATCAAAATTTATATATTTTGAGTTAATTTTCAAGCCTGTATTTTCTATAGTTCCAAGTCCTCTCCAATTACTACTACTTATTTCAAAAACCTCTTTCATAAGATTTAGCGTCTTTTTATTGCCCTCTTCTTTTACAATTCTTTTATATTCATTTTCACATTTAAATTCTTTATTTTCTATCATTTCACATAACCTATAAATGGCATAAACTATATCCATATGCTCAAATCCACTCATTACCATAGGTAAATTATAGTCTTTTGCTAATTTATGAAAAGGTTGATTTCCTATGATACTTCCCACATGGCCAGGACATATAAAACCATTTATATTAATGTTTTCATCTAATATTATTTTTTCCATTACCTTTGGCATCGTTTTAAATGATGAATATACACTAAAGTTGCTTATTTCATAATTAAAGGCTTTTTTTATAGTAAGACCAACTACAGGTATTGTTGTTTCAAAACCAATCCCTAAAAAAATAACTTCTTTATCTTTATTTTTACTTGCTATATCTATACAATCTAGCGGAGAGTAAATATTAATTATATTTCCTCCCTTTGACCTCTCTTTTTCCAAAGTACTCTTACTCCCTGGAACTCTTATCATATCTGAAAATGTGCAAATTATATTATTTATGTTTTTGGATAGGTCTATGGCTGTATCTATATAACTTATGTCAGTTACACATACAGGACATCCTGGACCTGACAATAAATTAATATTTTTAGGAAGTAGTTTGTCTATGCCATTTTTGTAAATAGACATGGTATGAGTCCCACAAACTTCCATTATATTAATAAATTTATTATTATTTTCTCCTTGAAATTTTTCATTAATTTTCTCAATTAGCTTTTGGGTAATATCCACATTTCTAAATTCATCAATATACTTCATAAAATCACCAAAGTTCTTCACTTATACTTTTAAATATATCCATGGTCTCAATTGCCTCTTCTTCACTTACTTTTTCAATGGCACATCCTGCATGTATTAATACGTAATCTCCCACCTGTATATTATCAATAAAAAAAGTATTTACTCTTTTTTTTATTTTTCCAAAATCTATTAAAGACTCTCCTTCATAAATTTCAATAACCTTACCCGGAATTGCTACACACATGGTTTTCCCTCCTATTATTAGCAATTATAAGTTGACCTACTGATATGGAACTATCATTGCAGGGCAAAAGCTTATGTGTTAATACTTGAAATTTTTCTTCTTCCAATTTATTATGTAATTTAGTAAAAATTATGTTGTTTTGAAATACTCCTCCGCTTAAAGCCACCTTGTTTATTTTATATAAGCTTCTTATTTTTTTGCATAAATCTAAACTAAACTCTACTACAGTATTGTGAAACTTTATGGCTATAAACTCCAAGCATTTATTATTCTTTAGATCTTCAAGTATGGATTTTACAATGGAATTGGTATTTATAATAAACTCATTATTTATATAATTTATATTAAACTTATAGAAATCATTACATTCTACGTATTTTTGTGCCAAATTTTCAAGTGCTATACATGCTTCTCCTTCAAAAGTAATTTTTTCTTCAAATCCAAGCATTCCACTTACACCATCAAAAAATCTTCCCATGCTACTACTCAAAGGACTCTTTATATTATTATTTAACATTGATAAGATTAATTTATAATTTTTATTTTTTAAGTGATTTAATCTGCTATAATTTAAGATTTCATTTATAAACTCACTTTTTTCATCTACTTCATTTATTAAACTTAAAGCCATTTTCCATGGTTTTTTTGTTGCATTATCTCCTCCTGGCATTTTAAAGTCTTTTAAATGACCTACTCTTATAAAATCCTTGTAATCACATATTAAAAACTCACTTCCCCATATATGATTATCTCTACCATACCCTACCCCATCAAAAGCCAGACCAATAACTTTTTCCTCAACCTTATTTTCAAACATACAACTAACTATATGAGCATGATGATGATATACTCCCACTTTTTCACAAGGTATTTTTTTTATATAATCTTTATATATAAAACTCGGATGATTATCATAAGCTATCATTTTTGGTTTTATATCATATATTTTTATAAACTTTCTTATGTTTTCTGTAATGTTATTTAAGGTTTCTATAGAACTTATATCTCCTATGTACTGACTCATAAATATATAGCCTGATTTTGATATGCTAAATGTATTTTTCAGCTCACTTCCCAAAGCTAGAGTATCTTTCACCTTATGTCTATAATTCATAGGTGAGTATCCTCTTGCACTTCGTATTACCCTTTCTTCATTCAATACAACTTTTACAACAGAATCATCTACGGGCATGTGTATATGTCTGTTATGTACTAAGTAATAATCTGCCACATTGCCTAAAGAATTTACTGCCACTTTATTTTCACTAATCATAGGTAATCCACTAATATTTCCACTTGTCATAACTAAAATATCTAATTCCTCATCAAATAATAAATAATGTAGTGGTGTATATGGAAGCATTACCCCCAAAGTTGGATTGTTATAAGAAATGTTTTTAGGTAATATATTATTTTTTTTATTAAGTATTAATATAGGTTTTTTAGTTCCTAGTAAAATATTTTCTTCTATGGCATTTACATAACAGTATTTATTTACAGTATTTAAATCTTTCATCATTAAGGCTAAGGGTTTTGATTTTCTATGTTTTCTATTTCTCAATAATTCTATGGAACTATAATTTTTTCCACTACAAGCTAAGTGAAATCCTCCCAGGCCTTTAATGGCAATAATATTTCCTTCTTTTAATAATTTTTTAGTTTTTTCCAATATATTTTCATTAATATTATTTTTATCTCCTTCAATTTTAATTTCTTCTCCATATTTGTCTAATAATCTTAAACTGGGACCACAATCTTTGCAACAAGTTGGCTGGGCATGAAATCTTCTATTCAAGGGATTATTATATTCATCTTCACATTTTTCACACATAAGAAATTCTTTCATAGATGTTTCTTTTCTGTCATAGGGTAAATTTTTTATTATGGAAAATCTAGGTCCACAGTTGGTACAGTTGGTAAAGGCGTATTTATATCTTCTTTTATCATTAATATTATCAATATCCTTTATACAATCCCGACAAATGGCTATATCTGGTGAAATTATAGTCAATCCATCTTCTTTGTTGCTTTTTATTATTTTAAAATCTTTGTAGTTTCTAATTTTTTT
>Ga0129308_1000713_pt1 | contig 44583 bp, 34 predicted proteins | sample L827metagenome_FD_94440 | JGI IMG/M metagenome (GOLD analysis project Ga0129308, IMG submission 94440) | Ring-tailed lemur group fecal microbial communities from Wisconsin, USA - L827 metagenome | ecosystem: Host-associated > Mammals > Digestive system > Large intestine > Fecal | place: USA... | reverse complement strand
GCTTGGGAACAGCGTAAGCTACTTGATATTGTTCAGTTATACAATGGCTTAACCTATTCGCCGGACAATATTGTAAATTCGGAGGGAACACTTGTGTTGCGTTCTTCGAATGTAAAAAATGATGAAGTTATTGATGCGGATAATGTATATGTGAAAAGTGATATTGTAAATTGTGAGAATGTTAGAGCAGGCGACATAATTGTAGTTGTTCGAAATGGTTCACGAGCACTTATCGGGAAACACGCACAAATAAAGCATTCTATGCCTAATACAGTAATAGGTGCGTTTATGACTGGGATGAGGTCGGAACATCCGCAATTTGTCAATGTGTTACTGAGCACACCAGCTTTTGGTTACGAAGTTGAAAAAAATATGGGTGCAACAATTAACCAAATTACTAATGGAATGTTTGCAGAAATGCAATTTATGATTCCAGGTGAAGCAGAGGAACAGGATAGAATTGGAGAGTATTTTCATAACTTAGACCACCTCATCACTCTTCACCAGCGAAAGCCTGAAATGTTGAAAAATATAAAAAGGCAATGCTTGAAAGGATGTTTGTTTAAGAAAAGTAGAGAAAAATAATTAGATAATATGCGCATAAGGAGATGATACAATGGAATTAGTTCTATATCATGGAAGCGACCAGATAGTTGAGTTCCCGGAAATAAGGAAAACAAAGTATACAAAAGATTTTTCATGGGGATTTTACTGCACAAAAAGTTATGAACAAGCATATAGATGGGCAGAACGTAGGCATGAAGAAGGAATAGTCAATGTTTATTCGTATAAGGAGAAGCCAGAATTAAAAATATTGAGATTTGAGGTAATGACGGATGAATGGCTGGACTTTATTGCTAATTGTCGTTCGGGTAAAATTCATGACTATGATATTGTCGAAGGACCTATGGCAGATGACACAATTTGGAATTTTGTGAACGAATATTTGAATGGGAATATTAGCAGAGAAGTATTCTGGGATTATGCAAAATTTAAACATCCGACGCATCAGATGAGTTTTCATACGTTGAGGGCATTAGATTGTTTGAAATTTGAAAGGAGTGAACAGATTCATGGATGATAAAAGGAAAGATGATATCTATTATGTATGTACTTTGATAGAGTTTGTTGCAAGAACTACAAATAATCACAGAAAAGACATTGTAAAAAGACTTTCAAAAGAGAACATTGAACATCAGTTAAAAGTTGCGGAGGTAAATCATTGTTTGAGCTTTGAACAAGTTTGTGATGAATGGATTGAGCAGTATAACATTCCTGTTGGTACTTACAATACAACAAGTAATTGTAAATATACTGTACCATCGGTTACCGCCATTGGAAGGGTATATCAACAACTTGTAATTGAAACTGCTAAGAAAAATGAAGAAGCGCAAGCTATTATTGATGTTTTTTCATCATTTATTAGTGATGAAATATCAAATTTTAACTCCAGTGTGTATTACAGTAATCCAGATTATTTAAGATGTTCTTATGAAGCGGGCGTTTTATTGGCATAGTATTAGAATTTAGGTGATAATAGATACAAATGCTTGGGAACAGCAAAAGTATATTTGCACCAAAATAACTTTATAATACACAAAAATAGAAACATTAACACCAAAGGAGACAAAAGAAATGCCGGAATTAGAATCAATGATAGAAAATAAGTTGATTGAACAGCTGGTTTATGGGGATTCTCAGTGGGTTTATAGAGAAGATTTAAAAACAGAGGAGGATTTGTGGGCAAACTTCAAATATATTCTTGAACAGAATAATAAGGATCGGTTAAATGGAGAACAGCTTTCGGAGGCTGAGTTTGAACAGGTAAAAAACCAGCTGCAGTTTTCTTCATTCTATAAGGCTGGCGAGTGGCTGGTTGGAGAGAATGGAAAAGTTCAGGTGCACGTTCAAAGGGACACAGAGCGTTTGCACCTTGTAGTGATGAACCATGAGCATATTGCCGGTGGCAGCAGTGTGTATGAAGTAATTAATCAGTATAGCGCATTAAAGACCGATGAAGATACCAATGCGCCTGCAAGAGACAGAAGATTTGATGTAACTCTTTTGATTAACGGACTTCCGATGATACATATTGAATTGAAGAATAAACAACATTCTTATATGGATGGCTTCTGGCAGATAAAGAAATACATTGGAGAGGGAAAGTTTACAGGTATTTTTTCGGCTGTCCAGATGTTTGTCATCAGCAATGGTGTAGATACAAAATATTTTTCAGCAGCAAGTGATACGGAATTAAATCCGAAGTTTATCAGCGGCTGGCTGGATAAAGATAACAATCCGGTTTCGGATTACATTGATTTTGCGAAAAGTGTGCTTCGTATACCGCAGGCACATGAAATGATTGCAAGATATACCGTATTAGATGAGGATGCTAAGAGGCTGATATTACTCCGCCCATATCAGATACATGCTATCGAAGCAATACGTGAAGCCTCTAAAACAGGTAAGTCAGGGTATGTCTGGCATACAACCGGTTCAGGAAAGACCCTGACTTCGTATAAAGCTACAAGAAATCTTTTGATGGATATTCCGGCGATAGATAAGACTATTTTTCTGATTGACAGAAAAGACCTGGATACCCAGACTACGATGGCATTTCAGGCATATGCGAATAATGACCTTATTGATGTTGGTGAGACAGAAAATGTAAATGATTTGAAGAAAAAATTGAAGTCAGGTGACAGGCAGGTGATTGTAACTACAATTCAGAAGCTGCAAAGATTGATTACCAGGAGACTAACGGAAGATACTCCGGAGTATAACAAAATTAAAAACCTGAAAATTGCTTTTGTCGTGGACGAGTGCCACAGAGCGGTCACTCCGGGGACGAAGAGAGAAATAGAGAGATTTTTTGGCAATTCATTATGGTTCGGATTTACAGGAACGCCAAGATTTGCAGAAAATCCTTATCCGCAGCTGGGGGATTTGCCGCGTACTACAGAAGAATTATATGGTGAGTGCCTGCACAAATATACAATACAGAATGCGATTCATGACAATGCCGTTCTTGGATTTCAGGTAGAACACAATGGACCTAAAAATATAGTGGATGAAACAGACAGCAGTGTTTATGAAAATGAAACACACATGTTAAAAGTGCTTGATGTTATTTTGAATAAGTCTTATCACAAACTTGGTTTTCAGAATGGGAAAGGAAAAACATATGAGGCGCTCCTGACAACAAGTTCCATTCAGTTAGCGCAGAAATACTATGAACTGTTAATAAAAGTAAAAAATGGAGAAACTTCACTTAAGATAGATGAGAAGATGAAACAGGTTCTGCCGGATTTTCCGAAGTTTGCTATTACATATTCTGTATCGGAAAATGAGGAAGGCTCTCAGGTGAATCAGCAGAAAATGCAGAGTTCGCTTGATGATTACAATAAAATGTTCGGAACAACGTATGACCTTTCTCAGATACAGGGATATAATGCAAATCTTAATAAAAGGCTTGCCAGAAAAGATGCAGAATTTCAGAGCAGACAGAAACAGCTTGATTTAGTGATTGTTGTGGACCGCCTGCTTACAGGTTTTGATGCGCCCTGTATGTCTACCATTTATATTGACAGGCAGCCAATGGGACCGCATGATTTGATTCAGGCATTTTCAAGAACAAACCGTATTTTTGACCCAAATAAGACATACGGGCAGATAGTTACGTTTCAGGCACCAATATTATTTAAGAAATGTGTGGATAATGCAGTGAAGCTCTATTCCGCAGGCGGTACAAAAGAGGCTCTTATGGCAGAGTGGGAAGAGATTGAACCGGCATTCAGAAAAGCTCTTGCGGCACTCCGTGTTTGTGCGGAGACACCTGCTGAAGTTCCGGGAATGTCTTTAGCTGAGAAGAAATCGTTTGCAAAAATATTCCAGAATTTTGACAAGCTGTTTGCTCAATTAAAATCATTTACAAATTATGACGATTCCATGCTTGAGGAATATGGAATTACGGAAGATGAGTATTATGATTATGCGGGACATTATCTGAATGTATTAGAAGAGATAAAATCGGGATCAGAGCCGGACCCTGATCCGGGAACTGAGACAGGTTCCGATCCGGACCCGGATTATGAATTGATGGCATACAGCAATACAAAAATTGACTATGAATATATCATTCATCTGATTCAAAATATTGTAACGCCGGGGGATGACGCAGAGAATATTACGCCGGAAGAAAGACAGAAGAAAATTGATGAAGTAAAGCAGTATGTAGAAGAACTTCGCAAAGAAAATCCCAAGGTTGCAGATATTATGTCGAACCTTATTTATGAAATTGAACTGGATGAGAATAGATATAAAGGTCAGTCTATTCTTAATATTGTAGAAAATATGAAACACGATTGTATTGATAAGGTAATCACAGATTTTTGTATTATGTGGTATGCTTCAAAAGAAGATGTTATGTATGCAGCAACTCATTACAGAAATGGTGAGATTCCAAATGAAAGTGCAATTAAGGCAACGGTTGATTATACAAGCTATAAAGAAGCACAGGAAAGAGCGTTACCAAAATTCAAATATTATACACAACTGATGTCAGAACTAAAAAAGACGTTGGAGGAAGAAATTAAGCCACTTACAAACCGCTAAATAAACAGCGTAATCCCGCCTCTGCTATTCTTAATTGTTTATATCAGCGTAAGCCATTTTGAAAAATGGAGGTAGCTTATGCAAAATGATATGGACAAGGCATCACTCTTTAGCGAGTATTATAAACATTGGGTGGATGTATACAAAAAAGGTGCGATTCGAGAGGCAACAATGTCAAAGTATTTGATGACACAGAAATGGGTAGAAAAGCTTGTACCGGAATTAAAGGTTTCGGAGCTTACAAGAACGATATACCAGCAGCTTTTGAATGACTATGCAAAAGAGCATGAAAGGCAGACAACGCTTGATTTTCATCATCAGCTCAAGGGAGCAATTCTTGATGCTGTTGATGAAGGTCTGATAGAAAGAGACCCTACAAGAAAGGCAATTATTAAGGGTAAAACACCAGGGATAAAGAAGATTAAATATTTGAATCAGTTTGAACTTCATACATTGCTTGCACACTTGGATATTAAAGAAGAAGCTAGCTGGGACTGGTTTATTCTTTTGGTTGCTAAGACAGGAATGAGATTTTCAGAGGCACTTGCAATCACACCGGAAGATTTTGATTTTGCAAGACAGACATTATCCATCAGTAAAACATGGGATTACAAAGGCGAGGGAGGCTTTTTACCTACGAAAAATAAGTCATCAGTGAGAAAGATACAAATTGACTGGCAGATAGTAGTTAAGTTTTCGGAGTTGGTGAAAGGATTGCCGGAAGATAAGCCGATTTTTGTCGGGGAGAAGAAAATATATAATTCGACAGTAAATGATGTGCTTGCAAGACACTGCAAAGCTTGTGGAATTTCAGAAATATCTATTCATGGGCTTCGCCATACTCATGCTTCTTTGCTATTATTTGCCGGAGTGTCGATTGCGAGTGTTGCGCGTAGATTAGGTCATGCAAGTATGACAACAACACAGAAAACGTATTTGCATATTATTCAGGAACTGGAGAATAAGGATGTGGATTTGGTAATGAGAACATTATCAGGATTATAAGATTTTATTGATATTGTAACAATAGAAGTGCTTACGCTGATTTTAAATTGTATGTAGAAAACTTAGGGGGAGACATTAAAATGGGCAAAAAGAATCCGCAGAAGAAAAACAACCGAACAAACATTATCCAGGTCATTCTGGACGATTACGAATCCGGCACAAAAGATTGGCGTACTTACCCCGACAAAACTGCAAAAGGAAATCGCACCATCCGGATATCCCAGGAACTCTACGACGAAATCGGAAAGGACACCCTGAATCACCAGGTCTTAGAACTGCAAAAAGAACACCTTCTTTCGGACGGAAACGGCAGAGGCGTCAGCGGCTGGTATGAACGGGGCAGCCAGTTAGAGAAAATCGTATACAACCTTGCAGATATCCATACCTTTTACGCCCGCGACGGACGCACCCCCAAATACATCCTTCACTACGAACCCATCCACCAGCTCCGGAAAGAAATCACCGCCTTAAAAGCCAGCCAAAGACAATGGAAACCATGGCTTTTAAGCTGTATCGAATCCTTAGAGCAGGATTTGGAAAAAGAAAAAATTCCGCAAATCTGCACAGAAAAAAAGGAAATCTATTTCAAAACCCTCACAGGCCTAAACCAGCTGGAAGAACCCACATATAAGCGGATTTTCAGTAAACGTTACTTAGACAATTCCAAAACATTTGAAAATAATATCCAAACCCGTATCATCGCCGACGCAAGAAAATGGAACCCATTCGCAGACGAGGACAAAGAAGTGATGACAGATGATGAAGTATTATCTGAAATCGGCATAGAAACCTATCATCAGGAACTCTCTGTCAAAGGACCCTTAAAATTTGAATTAAACGGGCAGATCATAGACACTTCCCTCTGGAAATGCGGCACCGTATTAAATGCGGAAGTTCTGAAAAATGCATGGCTGCTTCCGGAGCAGAACATAACAAAAGTAATCACCATAGAAAACAGGGCAAATTTCATGGCAGAGCCCTTTGAGGAACATACCCTCTATATTTTTTCCCACGGCTTCTTTTCCCCGAAAGAGCGTACCTTTTTAACAAAACTAAGGGAAACATTAGCGGGCGCCAACACAGCCTTTTGCCACAGCAGCGATTTAGACTACGGCGGAATGCGGATTTATACCTTTATCAAAAATAACATATTCCCGGAAGTAAAGCCTTATAACATGAGCGCCGAAACATTTACCCGGTACAGGGACCGAGCCGAGCAGCGGGAAGAAGCGTATTTAGCCAAAATCCGGGAAATGGACGTGCCGGAAGAATTGCAGGAATTAAAAAACTGCATTTTAGAAACAGGAAGTACCCTGGAGCAGGAGAGTATGTTATACTAGAGGTGCACGCTAAATGTTACAGAATTTTTCAGGATAGAAATTAACTGGAAAATTAGGTTACAGTGAAACAGATATTCAGATTCACATTTGCTGTCAGGGAAAACATACTTTAAATTTAAAAAATATATTTTCAGGAAAGGAACGTAACATCATGCAGTCACAAAATGAATTAAGAAATATATTACAGCGTATCGACCACCGGGGCTACCCGGCATACAAGGACACCAGAGGAGCCTACGAGTTTCCGGGCTACGTCTTTTCCATCGACCATGTGCAGGGCGACCCTTTTGCAGCTCCTTCAAAGGTCAGTATCCATATCCGTGGGAAGGCAGCCGGATTTCCGGAAAACCTGTGGAAAGAAAAATGCAGGAGAGTTGCCCTGCAGGATTATCTTCTGCGGCAGTTTGGAAAATCCTTAGAGAAAGTCTCCTTCCAGGCAAAGGGTTCCGGAAAAAGCGGTCTGATGGCAGTGAGCCGTCCGGGGCAGGAAGTGTTAGAGCGGAGCGCCTGCGAGCTTGACCCGAAAACCGGGGATATCGTGCTTCGCATGGAAATCGGTTTTCCGGCAAACGGGCGCAGTATCAATGCCGGGGAATTAGAAAAAATCTGTTTCAAATTTCTGCCGGAATCCGTGCGGAAAGCCCTGTTTTATAAAGCCTTAAACGCCCAGGAGGTAGAAGCAGTCTGCGACCTGTCGGAGGACCAGCAGTATATCAGAAAACAGCTCAGGGAATTAGGACTTGCAGCCTTCGTGGCAAACGGCTCCATTCTTCCAAGGGAATCCGGTATCTCCGGCAGACCTATGAAAAATGCAGTGGCATTTACCGCGCCGAAATCCTTAGAGGTCACCATGGAACTGCCCCACCACGGCAGTATTACGGGAATGGGAATCAAAAAAGGCATTACCCTGATTGTGGGTGGCGGCTATCACGGAAAATCTACCCTGTTAAAAGCCTTAGAGACAGGCGTATACAACCATATCCCCGGGGATGGCAGAGAATATGTCATTACCGATGACACCGCCATGAAAATCCGTGCCGAGGACGGCAGAAGCATTCGCAACGTGGATATTTCCATGTTTATTCACGACCTGCCAAACGGAAAAGACACCGTTTCTTTTTACACGGAGGACGCCAGCGGAAGTACTTCCCAGGCGGCGAATGTGGTAGAGAGCATGGAGGCGGGGACAAAGGTATTTCTGATTGACGAGGATACCAGCGCCACTAACTTTATGATTCGCGACGAACTGATGCAGCGGGTGGTGCACCGGGATGCAGAGCCTATTGTGCCCTTTATTGACCGGGTGGAAGAGCTGTACCGGAAACAGGGCATTTCCACCATTTTAGTGGCAGGAAGTTCGGGCTCTTATTTCCACAAGGCAGACTGCATTATCCAGATGAACCGCTACGAGCCGGTGGAAATCACAGAATTTGCCAAAGAGCAGGCGAAGCAGTTCCCGCTGCCGGAGCAGAAAATCGAAGAAGCAGACGCCCCGGATTTTGCCCGCAGAGTAAAGCCGGATAAAATGATAAAAGAGGATAACCGTCTGAAAATCAAGACCATGGGACGGGACGGCATTTCCATCAATAGGGAAACCATTGATGTCCGTTATGTGGAGCAGTTGGTGGACAGCGAGCAGTTAGCCTCCCTGGGATATCTGTTGAAATATGCCAACCAGCATTTATTTGACGGCAGGAAAACGCTGCAGGAGGTGACGGAAAGCCTCTATGAAATCATGGAAGAGAAAGGCATGGCGGCAATCTGTGAGGGCAGCTATCTTCCCTGCGGTCTGGCAAAGCCGAGAAAACAGGAAATTTTTGCCTGCATGAACCGTTATCGGAGATTGGGCTTATGAGCAGAAAGAAAATGTGGATTGTGCAGACACTGTCTGCACAATTTAAATGGATAATGCAAGGAGGAGCAGAATGGCTCACAAAGAAAGCGAAAATCTGGATGATTTGTTTGAAAAATCAAAAGCAATGATTCTGGCAGCACGGCAAACAACCGGAATTGTTGCGAATTTAACTACTGTGATTTCGAATTTTGAAGTGGGACGCTATATTATTGAAGAAGAACAAAAAGGTACTATTCGGGCGAAATATGGGAAAAAGATTCTTGATGAGTTGTCAGATTTTCTTACAAGCGAATTTGGGAGAGGTTTTTCGAGGACAAATGTTGCGTCTATGAGAAAGTTTTACCTTGTGTATAAAGAGCGCAAGGATTATCTTCCACATATAAAAAATGAAGATAAGTATATGTTGGTGCCAATGATGCAGACACTGTCTGCACAATTTGATGACAGTAAAATTCCATTTAAACTTTCATGGTCACATTATCAGGTATTGATGAGGATAGAAGATGAGCATGAAAGAAATTTTTATGAAAAAGAGGCAATCGAATCCAACTGGGATGTGAGGACGCTAAAAAGGCAATATAATTCCAGTCTTTATGAGCGATTAGCCATGAGCAGAGAGAAAGAAAGAGTAATGGAATTGGCGAATAAAGGAATTACGCTTTATAAGCCGCAGGATATATTGAAGTCACCTTTTATATTAGAGTTTCTTGGTTTAGATGAGAAAAGTACTTATCAGGAAAGTGACCTGGAAAGTGCAATTATTGGAAAATTACAAAATTTTCTTTTGGAATTAGGAAAGGGATTTTTATTTGAAGCCCGGCAGAAACGCTTTACTTTCCATGAAAAAAATTTCTTTGTAGACCTGGTATTTTATAATCGTTTGCTTAAATGCTATGTGTTAATTGATTTGAAGGTGGATGAATTGACGCATCAGGATTTGGGACAAATGCAGATGTATGTTAATTATTATGACAGGTATGTGAAAACGGACGAGGAAAATCCTACTGTCGGAATTCTGCTTTGCAAAGATAGTGATGAGGCGCTGGTTGAGTTGACTTTGCCTCAAGACGCAAATATATATGCAAAAGAATATAAATTGTATTTGCCGGATAAGAAGGTTTTACAGGAGAAATTTAAGCAGTGGCTTCAGGAAGAACAGGAATAATGGAGTATTATGATAGTGGAAAGGGGGATTTTCGATGGGAGAAACGTCTGGTCATAAAATAAAAAAGCACATCTGCGCAGCCGTACTAGCCCACGTAGACGCCGGGAAAACCACCCTTTCGGAGGCAATGCTCTATCTTTCCGGCAGTATCCGCAAAATCGGGAGAGTGGACAATCAGGACGCCTTTCTCGATAATTATGACCTGGAGCGGCAGAGGGGAATCACCATTTTTTCCAAGCAGGCGGAGCTTTTGTTAGGGGAAACGGAGGTGACGCTTCTTGACACACCGGGGCATGTGGATTTCTCTGCGGAAATGGAGCGCACCCTGCAGGTGCTTGACTATGCCGTACTTTTAATCAGCGGCGCCGACGGCATTCAGGGACACACGAAAACCTTGTGGCGTCTGTTAAAGCGTTATCAGGTTCCAACCTTTCTTTTTGTCAATAAGATGGACCAGCAGGGCACGGATAAGGAAAAGCTGCTTTCGGAAATCCGGACGCAGTTCGGCGATGGCTGCGTAGACTTTTCCAAGGATGAAAAGGGCAATTTCTGTGATGCGGATATCTGGGAAAATATTTCCGTCTGCGATGAGGCAGTGCTGGAATATTATTTGGAGCAGGAAACGGTGGAGCAGAGCGAAATCCGCCGTCTTATCAGAGAGCGGAAACTGTTTCCCTGCTTTTTTGGTTCGGCGTTAAAAATAGAGGGCGTCGATACCCTGATGGAGAGTATGGATACTTATACCGAAATGACGGAGTATCCTTCTGAATTTGGAGCGAAGGTTTTTAAGATTACCAGAGACAGTCAGGGAAACCGCCTGACCCATATGAAAATCACGGGAGGCAGCCTTAAGGTTCGGGAAAATATTTCTGCAGTGCAAAATGTCCAGGGCAGCGGGAAGAAAGAAAATGCGGGAATTGCAGGGGAAAATCGCAGCGGAAAAGATACAGTGGCTTTTTCCGTCAAAGAAGAACCTGCCTGGACAGAAAAGGTAAATCAAATCCGCATTTACTCCGGCGAGAAATACGAAACAGTAAATGAAGTAACGGCAGGCAGCATTTGTGCCGTCACCGGACTGACTCAGACTTATCCGGGGGAGGGAATCGGCGGGGAGACGGAATCCGAACTCCCTATTTTAGAGCCGGTATTAAATTATGAATTAGAGCTGCCGGAGGGGGTATCTCCCCAGACGATGCTGCCGAAACTCCGCATGTTGGAGGAAGAGGAGCCGGAGCTTCACATTGTCTGGGACGAAGCGCTGCAGGAAATCAAAATCCAGATGATGGGGGAGGTGCAGATAGAGATTTTAAAGCACCTGATATGGGAGCGTTTTGGCGTGGAGGTAGCCTTTGGCGCCGGGAAAATTGTATATAAGGAAACCATTGCAGACACGGTGGAGGGGGTGGGGCATTTTGAACCCCTGCGCCACTATGCGGAGGTACATCTTCTCTTAGAGCCGGGAGAGCGGGGCAGCGGTCTTACCTTTGGGATGGACTGCAGCGAGGATATTTTAGATAAGAACTGGCAGAGGCTGGTGCTTACCCATCTGGAAGAAAAAGAACATGTGGGAGTGCTGACAGGTTCTCCCATCACCGATATGAAAATTACGCTGGTGACCGGGCGCGCCCACAATAAGCATACCGAGGGCGGAGATTTCAGACAGGCGACTTACCGGGCGCTGCGCCAGGGATTAATGCAGGCGCAGAGTGTTTTGTTAGAGCCTTACTATGAGTTTCGTCTGGAAATTCCGGAAAGTACCTTGGGGAGAGCCATGACGGACATGGAACGGATGAAAGGCACCTGTAATCCGCCGGAGCTTCTGATTGGGACAGGCACGGAAGAAAACAGGGCAGTTCTGACAGGAAGGGTTCCGGTGGCGGCTCTGGGTGATTATGCCAAGGAGGTCACCGCCTACAGCAAAGGTCACGGCAGCTTAAGCTGTACCCTCTGGGGCTATGAGGTCTGCCACAATCAGGAGGAAGTGGTGGAAAGTATTGGTTATGACCCGGAGCGCGACACAGCAAATCCCACCGGCTCCGTGTTCTGCGCCCATGGGGCAGGCTTTGTGGTGGAATGGGACGCAGTTAAAGATTATATGCACATGGAAAGCGTCTTAAAGCCGGAAAGGAGGAAGGACGATGGCGGCTGGATTCCGAGGAAAACCTATATGGAGCAGAAGCCGGAGGAAGAACGGTGGATTGGCACGGAGGAAATTGACAGCATTTTAAACCAGACTTACAATGCAAACCGCCGGAAGAAAAATGAGGAAGGGCGCAACAGCTGGAAATTAAAAGGGCGTAGTGACAGAAATTCCGTCTCTGCGGTGACGAGAACCTATCAGCCAAAGCCGCAAAAAGAGGAGTATCTGCTGGTGGACGGCTATAACGTGATTTTTGCATGGCAGCAGCTAAAGGAGCTTGCGGCGGTCAATATTGACAGCGCCAGAGGAAAACTTTTAGATATCCTGAGCAATTATCAGGGGATTCGGGGCTGTCATCTCATTGTGGTTTTCGACGCCTACCGGGTGCAGGGGCACAAAACGGAAATTTTTGACTATCACAACATTCATGTGGTTTATACCAAAGAGGCGGAGACTGCCGATGCCTATATTGAGAAATTCGCCCATGAAAACGGGAAAAAATACCGGGTGACGGTGGCAACCTCTGATGGATTAGAGCAGATTATTATCCGGGGAGCGGGCTGCCTGCTGCTTTCCGCAAGGGAGTTAGAGCAGGAAATTTTTCAGAAAAACCGGCAAATCCAGAGCGACTATCAGGAAAATGCCCCGAAGGGGAAATCCTTTCTTTTCGATAATCTCTCGGCGGCGTCGGTGGCAGAATTGCAGAAGCTAAAGGAAGAGGAAATTTAAAAATGCTTTTGCTGCCGGAAAACAGACAGAGCAGATGTGTACGTTATTTTAAAGGAAAGAGATGACATAAATGGAAAATTTCAATTTTCGCAGTACAGATTCTAAAAACAAAGGGTCTAAGAATATAAATTCTAAGGACATGGCTTCTAAGAAGATACACTCCGAGAAAAAAGAGACAGCCGCAGATGAAAAAGAAGAGGTAAAGCTGACCCACTCCGGTTTTCTGTCCGTCAACGGAAGAAGGGCGGTTTCCGTCCGGTTTGAGCGGGGAGAGGACGTGGCGGAGGGTATGCTGCCGCCGGGGAAAATTACGAAGAACAAGGGCTTTACCGAAGAGGAAATCGCAGGGCTGGAGCTTTATCTGGAAATGCAGTGTGACGAAATCTACGCAAAAGCAAAGGAACTGGGAAAATTTAAAAATCTGTTTTAATGTTTGAAACGCCTCCTGTCCGCATATAATAAATACATAATGTGAAGGAATGCAAATGCTTGAAAATGGCGGATGGCAGAAAATGTTTCATTCCTGAAATTTTCAGGTGTGAATTTCATGAATGAAAAAGAAGAAAGGACAGAGAGGCGGAACATACAGTGAAAACATTTCATGAGCTATATTTGGAAATCTTAAAACAGGAGGCGAAGGAGGGCAGGCATCTGCTGGAGGATTACAATCCGTACCACATGGACTGTCTGCTTCACCCGGAGAAATATGCCCCGGTGATTCACACGGAAAAATGCGAGGAATGTGCTTATGAGAAAGCCTGCGTCAGCAGTTGTGTCTTTGACGCAATCGAAAAAAGGGAGGACGGCACAGTTCACATTGACCCGGAAAAATGTGCGGGCTGCGGCGTCTGCGTGGACGTCTGTAAATTAGAGCGGTTAGCCGCAAATAAAGACGTATTTCCGGTATTAAAAGCTGTCCGGGAAGAGGGGCGGGATGTGTATGCCCTGATAGCCCCGGCATTTACGGGGCAGTTCGGAGAGAAAGCTACTCCCGGCAGACTGCGCACCGCCTTTAAGGCACTGGGCTTTAAGGGAATGGTGGAGGTTGCTGTGTTTGCAGATATTCTGACCTTGAAGGAGGCGCTGGAATTTGACGCCCATGTGCGGACAACCTCGGATTTCCAGCTGACAAGCTGCTGCTGTCCCGTGTGGATTGCCATGATTAGAGGAATTTACAAGGATTTGGTGCCCCATGTCCCCGGAGCAGTTTCCCCTATGATTGCCGCGGGGCGTGTGGTAAAGAAAATCCACCCCGACGCTGTCACCGTATTTATCGGTCCCTGCATGGCGAAGAAAAAAGAGGCGAGAGAGCCGGATATTGCCGACGCGGTGGATTACGTGCTGACCTTTCAGGAGGTAAAGGAGATTTTTGAGGCGGCGGAAATTCACCCGGAGGAGCTGACGGAGGAAGCGAGCGAGCATTCCTCAAGGGCGGGAAGGATTTACGCCAGAACCGGAGGCGTCAGCGAAGCGGTGGCAAAGACCGTGGAGCAGCTGAATCCCAACAGGGAAATCAGTGTCCGTGCCGAGCAGGCGGATGGCGTAAAGGACTGCAAGGCGCTGATTGAGCGTATTCAAAAAGGAGAGGTGAATCACGCCAATTTTTTTGAGGGAATGGCGTGCCCCGGCGGCTGTGTGGGCGGACCAAAAGCCATTATTGATAAAGAGACGGGGAAGGAACAGGTGAATGCCTACGGTGACAAAGCCATTTATAAGACGCCGTTGGAGAATCCCTATGTCATGGAATTGTTAGCAAGGCTGAATTTCGGTTCGGTGGAGGAATTTTTGGAAAAGAGCGATATTCTGACCAGGGATTTTGGCAGCTAGAATGGAATTTGTCTGGGAAGATTTTGGAGATACGTGCAGCTTCATTATGTGAGAAGGCTGCATCAGATAAATAGCAGGATACAGAAAGGAAAAAGTCATGCTTCCACAGGAATTTTTAAATCGAATGGAGCAAATGTTAGGAGAGGAATATCCGGCATTTTTAGAAAGCTACGAGAAGGAAAAACAGCAGTCTCTCCGTATCAATCCCATCAAGGGAGAAACGGAGCAGATAAAAAATAAGCTGCCCTTTTCCTTAAGCCCGGTGCCATGGGAGCGCCATGGCTTCTGTTATGGCGGGGAGGACGCTCCCGGCAGACATCCCTATCACGAAGCGGGGGTGTATTATATTCAGGAACCCAGCGCCATGGCGCCGGTGTCCTATCTGATGTCGGATGTTTATGAGGAAAACTCCGGGGAAGAACACGGTTACAGTGAGCGCATTTTAGATTTGTGCGCAGCCCCCGGAGGGAAGAGCACCCAGATTGCCGGAGCGATGTATGAGGCATATCAAAAGGGAAGCTGGCGGGACAGAGGGATTCTTATTTCCAATGAAATCAACCCGGCACGGGCGAAAATTTTATCCGAAAATGTGGAGCGCATGGGGATTTCCAATGCAGTGGTGACGAATGAGACGCCTTGGCATTTAGCGGAGCTGTTTAAGAGCTATTTTACCAGAATTTTAGTGGACGCTCCCTGCTCCGGCGAGGGAATGTTCCGGAAAAACGAGGAGGCGTGTACGGAGTGGAGCCCCCAAAATGTGCAGCTGTGCGCAGACAGGCAGGATGAAATCTTAGACTGCGCCGCCTCCATGTTAGCGTCGGGCGGGAAACTGGTGTATTCCACCTGCACCTTCGCTCCGGCAGAAAACGAGGGCAGCATGGCGCGGTTTTTGCACCGTCACCCGGAATTTTCCATTGAGCAGGTGGCGTTAGCGGAGGGAATGTCCCCCGGAGTGCCGGAGTGGGCGTATTTTGATGAGGCAGCACAGGGACAGGAAAGCCGGATGCTGCAGGGAAAGCAGGTGCCACAAAGACAGCAGGCAGCGCAGGAAAATCAAGTGCCGCAGGATAAAAAATTATCTGGTGAGCAGGCGGAGGAATTGCGAAAAACAGTCCGCTTATTTCCCCACAAAATAAACGGAGAGGGGCATTACCTTGCAGTTTTAAGAAAAGAAGGCAGTATTCCCAAAGGCTATCAGGGCTATTACAGAAACGGTATAGAAAAAGGCGTTTCTGAAAAAGAGAAAAACGTTCCGGGGAAAGGCTGTGTGGAATTTTACGAATTTGCCAGAGAAACCTTAAGGGGGGAATGGCTGCAAAAGCAGGAAGAGGAAAGCCTGTATCTCCGGTTTGGGGAGCAGCTCTATTTCGCTCCAAAAGAAATGCCCTCGGTAAAAGGCTTAAAGGTGCTGCGTCCCGGACTTCATCTTGGTACCATAAAGAAAAACCGCTTCGAGCCCTCCCATGCCCTCGCACTGGCGTTAAAGCCGGAGCATGTGGTACATAGCATGGATTTCCCGGCAGAAAACAGAAAGAGCGGGGAAACGGCAGCGGAGGCAGGCAGTCAGGTTCGCAATTATTTAACCGGCGGCACCTTCCCGGCGGAGGGGGAAAAGGGCTGGTATCTGATTTCAGCGGACGGCTTTAGCATTGGCTGGGGCAAGCTGGCGGGGGGCGTGATGAAGAATCACTATCCGAAGGGTCTTAGAAAATACTGAAATATAGGAACATGGAACAGGAAATATCTTGCTAAAATGTAATATTTTTGTTAAAATTTAATTAGCTTGAATGCTTCATAAAATTTGAAAAGCTGTGAAACATTCAGGCTGATTTTATTATCGGGTATTTTTAGGAGGGTATTTTGTATGAGGAAAAGCATTACGTTAAAAGTAATGGTTCCGTTGGTGATTATTTTTATCCTGACGGTAACGGTAAATGTGAGCACAACCCGCAGTCTGCAGGGCGTCAGGGCAAGCTGCCGTGAAATTGCGGCTGCCACCGAGGGGGAGGTTGCCGAGAGGACACAGGGGATTGCGGATGAGATTTCCGCCTGTCTTTCCATCAACGGAGCGGTGTCATCTCTGCAGCTTGCCATGGTAGTGGTGGCTATCATTGTTACATATATCACGATTGTGAAAGCCTTAAGGGAAATCAAACAGCAGTTAGACCAGCTGATTTCCCGTCTGGAGCGGGGCGAGGGAGATTTAGGCGAGAGAGTGTATACAAAGAAAACGGATGAAATCGGTGATTTGGTATACGGTATCAACCTGTTTTTAGAGAAGTTGCAGGGAACGATGAAACAGATAAAACATCATTCCGGCTCTCTGGATGAGTCCTCCCAGAATATTTTTGTAAAGGTATCGGATTCTACAAAAGAGACGGAAGTGGTTTCTGCGGAAACCCAGGAGCTGTGCGGAGAGATGAACAGTGTTGCCGAGATGGTTACAGAGATTACCGGGGATATGCACCTGTTAAATCAGAACAGCGAGGAGATTTCAGAGGAATCTCTGTCCGGCAAGGCGTACACAGCCCAGATGAAAAAGAAAGCAAACCACATTAAAGAGATGGCAAATAACAGCAAAGCGGCGTCCCGGAATATGACAGCCTCCCTGAAAGAGGATTTGGAAGCCTCCGTGGAAAAAAGCAAGAGCGTCAATGCAATTCAGAGCCTTACCGACGAGATACTTTCCATCGCCAGCCAGACCAATCTTCTGGCGTTAAATGCCTCCATAGAAGCTGCCCGGGCAGGGGAAGCAGGAAAAGGCTTTGCAGTTGTGGCGGACGAGATACGTGAATTGGCGGACAGCAGCCACAATACGGCAAACAGCATTCAGCAGATTAGCAACGAGGTAACTTCTTCGGTGGAGAGCCTGGCAGCCACCTCAGACAAGCTGCTGGAGTTTGTTACCACAGGAGTTCTGGAAGATTACGACCAGTTTGTGGAGGCGTCGGAAGAGTATCTGAAGGATGCAGACACCATGGAGCAGATGATGGCAGGATTTAATGACAAGTCTGTATTTTTGGCGGACTCTGCAAAGGAAGTAAACCGGAAGTTAGATGAGATTTCCGGTGTGATTGAAGGGGAGACTGCAAGGGCAGCCCAGCTTTCCGATACGATTCACGGTCTGGCTTCTAATATGACCCAGATACAGGAGCATACCGCAGTCAACGACGGAGTATCGAATGCGTTAAAACAGGAAATTTCAAAATTTAAAGCGATTTAGCCGCAAAAAAGCTGCTGCAGACTGAAAATCCTGCACAGGATAAGCCATCGGATATGGTATCCTGTCGGAAACGTTCGGTTTGCAGCAGTTTTCTATTGTGTTTGGGAGTTTAAACACCGGAAAAATTTATTTCCCGGCAGCGTTTTTTACCGTGAAATATCCGAACTGCGCCACCAGCTTTCTGGAAAAAGTCAGCGCGAAGTACAAGATAGCGCTGTCGATAGGCAGCATGATGGCATTTTTCAGCACACGCATAGGCAGAATGGCGAGGAACCCCTTTCCGTAAAGCATGGAAATCCACAGAGTATTTAAGATGCAGTTTACCAGCACCTTTGTCAAAAGTTCTGCACAGACAATCCTTGGGATAGAAACGGGTTTCTTATAAAGAATACTGCCGTAAATCACTCCCGCCAACATGGCATTAAAGGTAAAGCCGAAGAAAAACGGTCCGTCGGGCTTGATGATATATTTTAAAATATCCAGCGCACCGCCGAACAGACAGCCTACCACCGGGCCGAAGAGAAACTCCACGATGCGGTTGGGCAGCCCCGAAAATCCGATTTTGATGTAAGGACCGATGGAAATGCTTGCCACGGTACCTAAGACCACGGCGAGAGCAGCCAAAAGACCGCAGAGCACCACATTTTTGGTGCTCTTTAGCTCATGAAGTGAACTAAAAAAAGTTTCTTTGATTTTTTTCATAAAAAAAGCCTCCTTCCTAGCAGTTTTCCTAAAACTACATAAAGGAGACAGATAGATATATATATCCAGTATGTAGCAGCGGGATGCGAAAACTGTACCGCAAGCAAAAGGATAGAGCCTTTTTGCTTTTCGTCCATGTGACAACTCCCTGTTCACACGGCACTTAACGCACAGAATTCTACTCTGCTAATAGAAATATTAATTTTGGAACAAGACAGTTATAGCACAGAAAGAAAATTTTGTAAATACCAAAATAAAAAATAGTACAGAAAGGATTTTTTTCTGTGGAAAATTGTCGTCACATTGTAAATCACAAAATTCTGTGATACATTAAAACATAGAAAAGCCATATGTTGGGAAAAAAGTTCCGAAGAAAGTGAGGCGGAAAATCCATGAAGCTGCGTTCCCTTTATATTAAAAATTTTAAAGCCATCCGTGAAATGAAGTTAGAGAATATCGAAAACGCCCTGATACTTGTGGGACAGAACAATACGGGAAAAACCACGGTTTTAGAGGCAATCAGGGCAGTGTTAGGAGATTACCATACGGCGCCGGAGGACTTTGACGAGGATTCGGCAAACATGGAAATGGAGGCGGCGCTGGAGCTTTCGGAGACGGATATCTGCTATCTGCACCAGAACGGCAGGGTCAGTTCCTATAAGAGGATAGAAACATGGTATCAGGATTTTTGTAAAAAGCTGCCCTCCTTTGTGCCGGAAAACGGAAAAATGGGAGGCTGCTTAACCTACAGCTTTACGGCGCACCGGGATGGCTGGGTACGGTTTTCTGACGGGAAGAGCAAGCACAATCCCCGCCTGGCGGAGGTGTTTCCAAAGATTTATTACATAGACGCAGAGCGGGATTTGCACCAGCTGCAGGAGGATTTGCTGATGCTGCAGGAGGATGAGCTTTTAAAGCGGATGCGTGCCGACACCTGCCTGTTTAATCAGGCGAAAACCTGCAGCCATTGTTTTTCCTGCATCGGGCTGATTCACCAGAAAAAGCCGGAGGAACTGGACGCCTTTGAGACGGCTAAGCTGTTGGATTATAAGCTTTACCAGTTGAATCTGGACGATTTTGCCAAAAAGGTCAACCGGAATTTTAAGAAAAACGGCGGTCAGGACGAAATCCGCTATTCCATGAACCGGGATGTGGAGCGGATGTTAAAGGTCACCACGGAAATTTATCAGCCTGCCGGAGAAAATACAAGACCCATCAGCCGCATGGGAAAAGGAATGCGCAGCATTTATCTGCTGTCGCTGTTGGAAACCTACACCGAGGCGGAGAAGAGGATTCCCAGCATTATCATGATTGAGGACCCGGAAATTTTTCTCCACCCGAAGCTGCAGAAGGTTTCGGGAGAAATACTATACCGCCTTTCCAAGAAAAACCAGACGGTTTTCTCCACCCACTCCCCGAACCTGCTGGCGAATTTTAACAGCAGGCAGATACGGCAGGTGGTGTTGGATGAAAACGGGATTTCCAAAGTCCGGAAAAAAACGGATATCAGTGCAATTTTGGAGGATTTGGGCTACACGGCAAACGATTTGATGAATGTGAATTTTGTCTTTATCGTGGAGGGCAAGCAGGATAAAAGCCGCCTGCCGCTTCTGATAAAAAAATATTATTCCGAGACTTACGACAGCGAAGGAAAGCTGTCGCGGATTGCCATTATCACCACCAACAGCTGCACCAACATCAAGACCTATGCCAACTTAAAATATATGAACCAGATTTATCTGCGGGACCAGTTTCTTATGATACGGGACGGGGACGGGAAAGACCGGGCGGAGCTTGGCAGGCAGCTCTGCAAATATTATGAGGAGCGCAGCTTAGAGGATGCGGACACGCTGCCGAAGGTGCGCCCGGAAAATGTGCTGATACTAAAATATTATTCCTTTGAAAATTATTTTCTGAATCCCAAGGTGATGGTGGAGCTTGGGGTGATTCCCTCCGAAGAAGCTTTTTATGAGATTTTTCTGGAAAAATGGAAGGAATACCTTCACCGCATTACCAGCGGCAGGCATCTGACGGAAGTGATTGGAAAAGACTTAAAGACGGTGGAGGATGTGAAAACCTATTCAGAGGAAATTAAAATTTATCTCCGGGGGCACAACCTTTATGATATTTTTTACGGCAGATACAAAGAGCAGGAGACGGAGCTTCTGACACGCTATATCGAGCTTGCGCCCCGGGAGGATTTTGCGGATATTTTAGACGCCATCGAGCATTTTATCTATTTTGAGGCGAAAGTGTGAGGAGAACTTCTAAATCGACGCTGCATGAAAATGAATTTCATGCCGAAGAAGTTCTAGTGTACTGAACATGTCAGTACACTAGCTCTGCATGGCAGAGCTTTTTCAAACAGGGGCGGCAGGTTTGAAATTTGGAAGAAAGGAAATGGAAATTGTGAAACAGAGGAGTGGAAATTTGACGGAGGGCAGTCCGGCAAAGCTTATTTTGCGGTTTGCCCTGCCGATTTTTCTGGGAAATCTTTTTCAGCTTTTTTACGGGCTGATTGACACGAAAATTGTGGGAAGCACCATAGGGGAGGAAGCGTTAGCGGCGGTGGGCTCTGTGTCTACCCTGTATACGCTGCTGACGGGCTTTTTTAACGGGCTGACCCTGGGCTTTTCCGTGCTGACGGCGCGGTATTTCGGGGCGAAGGAGATGGAGCGGTTAAAAAAGAATGTGGCGGGCAGCATTGCCCTGGGGTATCTGCTGGCGGCGGTTCTGATTCTGGGCGTCTTTGTTTTTCTGCGCCCGGTGCTTGGGATTCTCCATGTGCCGGAGGGACAGGTTTCCATGGCGTATTCCTATATCAGCATTCTGGTGGTGGGAATGTTTATCACCTTAGCGTATAATCTCTGTGCCAATATGCTGCGTGCCATCGGGGATTCCGTGACGCCTCTTTTGTTTCTGGTGCTGGCGTCGGTGGTGAATGTGGGATTGGATTATCTTTTTATCCTTACCTTTGACATGGGAGTGGCGGGAGCGGCGGCAGCCACGGTGGCGGCACAGCTGTTGTCGGTGGCGCTCTGTATCCTGCATATCGGGCGGAAATTCCCGGTGTTACGGATTGAAAAAAAGCATTTTAAGCTGAGCAGGCGGGAGGTAAAGGAGCTTCTCTCCAGCGGACTTTCCATGGGAATGATGTCAAGCCTTGTAAATTTCGGGACGCTGATTTTACAGTCCGGAATCAATGCATTGGGAACCTCTATTATTGTAGCCCATACGGCAGCACGGAAGGTCTTTGAAATCTGGGGGCTGCCCATTAGCGTGTTAGGCTCCACCATGGCAACCTTTGGAGGGCAGAATTACGGAGCGGGAAAATATGAGCGTATCCGTCAGGGAGTAAAAACCGCCCTCTTGATGGGGTTAGGATGGAGCGCAGCGGTGTTTGTGATGGCGCACACGATTTCGGAATATCTTATCGGGTTTATCGCCAGTACGGACAGCGCGGAAATTTTATATTGGGGCAGCACTTATCTGAAAGTGGATATGACCTTCCAGATGGTCTGCGTGGTGATTGTGATTCTGCGGAATACCATGCAGGGAATTGGGGACTATGTGACGCCTATTGTTTCCAGCTTTATTGAGCTGGTGGGGAAGGTGGTCTTTACCTTTGTCTTTGTGCGGCTGTTCGGTTACTGGGGCGTTATCTGGACAGAGCCGGTGAGCTGGATTCTTATGGTGATACCGCTCATTGTGATGATGGTGAGAAATCCGGTGATGAGGCGCCGGGAAGAAAAGAAACTCTAAAACGAAACAGAAGCCAGAACCAGGTGGCTGCATTTGATGGTAAAGGAAAATACTGTGAATGAAAAATAGTAAATTATCTTGCGTGGCATAGGTGATTTTGGTATAATCTTCCCTTGATGGGAAAAATGCCCTAGTTTATGAAAATGGAAAAGGAGAGAGTAAGCATGAAAAAATTATGCAAAGAGACAAGAGCGTTTCAGCTTGTGATGGCGCTGCTTTTGACGGCAGGCTTGATTTTTGCTTTTGGAACCACCGCTAAGGCAGCTACGCCGAAGCCGGCAGGTGTAAAACAGATTGAGGATGACTGCGATTCGGTAAAGGTAAGCTGGGATACTGTTTTCGGGTTAAACGGCTACGTGTGCGCCAGAATCAGTCCCAATCCCCAGATGGATGTCTGCCAGGAAGAGCGGGTTGGTTATAAGAACGAGACAACGGAACACGCGTTTTATGGTTTAAATTCGGGAAAAACCTATTATGTGCAGATAGGTACCCATGCCTCCGGATGGGATTATACGAATGGATGTGCACCGGCGGATGTGGTATGGTCTGACGCCGTGGAGGTGGTAACCCGTCCTAATTCAGTGGAAGGTAAGAATATTACCGTCGAGGGTGCGACAGAGACTTCTATTACAGTAAGCTGGAAAGCCGTTGAGGGAGCAACCTCCTACCGGGCGCTTGCTTATAACAAAAGGGGAGGGGAAGATGAAAGCAATGCTGTCTCCGTTATTTCCAATGGTACTTCGGCTGAAATTACAGGCTTACAGAAGAATGTAAAGTATATGGTTAAGGTTTTGCCGCAGAAAACCAACAGCAGCAATACTTATACAACGAAGGAACCTTATGATTATGGATTGGAGGACGTACCAACGTTACCTACCAAAATTACAGGGGTTAACTGTGAACGTTTTGACATGTCCGTAAAAAAAGGAGTGGCACGCTTTGCCTGGGATGAAAACCCGGCGGCAGTCGGTTATCAGTATGAAATTTATAAATATAACGGAAATAAAGTACTGACAAAGGGATATGTGAATGGTCTGTACCAGACGGTAACCAACAGTAAATTAAAAACCCGCCAGGTTTATAAAATCCGCGTCAGAGGCTACATCAATAAATCGAATGGCGAAAAGGTATACGGCGCATGGTCTGATTATGAGTATTTCTGCCGTATGGCGGGAAGTGACGTATCCTTAAAGAAGAGCGGAAGCAACAAATTAAAGACTTCCTGGAAAAAAGTGACAGGCGCTACCGGCTACACTATTTATCTTGGTACTTCTTCCGGTACAGCAAATGTAAAGTATAAAAAGGTAGGAACTACAAAGAAAAATTCTTATACGATTAAAACAAAGATTAAAAAAGGAAAATACTACTATGTGAGAGTTATTCCGAATTACAAGAAGGGCAAAAAAACATATTCAGGTACTGTCAATGAGAAGGATTCCTACTCTGCTTACGCACGCTGCGGCAGCAATGGAAAATGCTATTATTACAATTAAAAACATAGCATGAGATAAGGAGAAAATGTAATGCTCGCCTATGGATACGGCGTTAATGGGAAAATGCAGGGTGAATGGGAAAACAGCAAATTTTCTTGCGTTTCATAAATCCTTCTGGTATAATTTGCCTTTGATAGGAAAAATGCCCTATCTGAAATTGGGAAAAGGAGAATTGATATGAAAAAATTAGGGAAAAAAGTAAAAGCGCTTCAGCTTGTACTTGCAATGTTTCTCGCAATAGGCGTGATATTTGCCTTCGGAACCAGTACCAAGGCAGCTACGCCGAAGGTGACAGGCGTAAAACAGACTTATGCCAGTAACAGTCAGGTGAAGGTATCCTGGGATACTGTTTTCTGGTCAGAGGGCGGCTGGCTGTACGGCAGAATCAGTGCAAGCCCACAGATGGACAACTGTACAGAGAGACTGGCAGGAGGAGACCGTCAGACAGAATTTTACTTTAACGGTTTAAATCCGGGAAAAACATATTATGTGCAGATTGGCAGCTCCGATGCCTTACGGTCCAGTGGCAATGCCCCGGAGAATACGGTATGGTCTGATGTAGTAGAAGTGGTGACAGCGCCGGATAAGGTAAACGGCACCAATATCCAGTATGTTGGTGCGACAGAGACGTCCATTACTGTAAGCTGGGCAGCTGTGGAGGGGGCAACCTCTTACCGCATTCTTATTTATAAGGATACTAATGAAAACGGATTTACAGTTACCTCGAACACAAATTCCGCTACGATTACAGGGCTGGAAAAGAATACGGAGTACAATATTCGGGTTTGGTCGGAAAAAAGTAACAGCAGTAATACTTTTACGGCAGATGCAGGTCAGTATAATTATGCAGTGAAGCATGAACTTCCAACGCTGCCCACGAAGGTTACCGGATTGGACTGTGATTATTTTGATATGTCTGTGAAAAAAGGAAGAGCTACTTTTTCCTGTGACAAAAATGCGGTAGCGGATGGCTATCAGTATGAGATTTATAAATACAACGGAAAAAAAGCCCTGATAAAAGGGGAGGTTGGCAGTGGTTATTATGGCTCTATAGATGTAACCAACAGCAAATTAAAAACCCGCCAGATTTATAAAATCCGTGTCAGAGCTTATGTAAATAAATCCAATAATGAAAAAGCATATGGTGCATGGTCATCCTACGATTATTTCAGCCGTATGGCAGGGCAGGATGTTTCCCTGAAAAAGAATGGAAGCAATAAAATAAGAACTTCCTGGAAAAAAGTGACAGGCGCTACCAGCTATACCATTTATCTTGGAACGACTTCTGCTTATTCGTCATCTAATGTAAAATACAAAAAGGTGGGAACTACGCAGAAAACGACTTATGATATTAAAACAAAGATTAAAAACAATAAATATTATTATGTGAGGGTTATTCCCAATTATAAAAAAGGTAAGACCACTTATGCGGGTACCGTAAATTCTACAAGTTCCCGTTCTGCTTACGGATATATGGTAAGTGGAAAAAGATGGTATTATTATAACTAAACAGCTTATGCAGAATCAAAAAAGCAGCCGGATATTTTCCGGCTGCTTTTTTGGAAGTCCTTATTTTTTCCGAACCTTTGAGGGCGGAACGCCGTACCGTTTTTTAAACAGCTTGCTGAAATGATATACGTCATCATAGCCCACTGCGGCGGCAACCTTCTGAATGCTGCCGTTTTCCCCTTGCTCTAACAGCTCCTTTGCCCGCTCTAAGCGGATATTGATGAGATGATGGATAGGCGTATCTCCGGTTTCGCTCTTAAAAATCCGGGAGATATAAAAGGGGCTTAAATACATATTTTCCGCAATCTGGTCCAGGGAAATCTTTTCTGCATAATGCTCCTCAAAATAGCTGACTAACTGTTCCACCACATATTTTTTGTTGACGGAATCAAAGGAGTATCTGGTGTCAATGGGGATGGGTCTGGTCTGCTCCCGGAGCAGCAGCACTAACATCTGCACCAGATAGGATTTCAGCATGAGATAGCGCCCTGCCTGGCAGACGTCGTTTTCGGCGGTCATGGAGGTACAGAGCTTAAACAGCTTCTGACGCAGCTCACCGGTGGTGTGAATCACCGGAGTGTTGTCATTTCCCGGCAGATGGTTTTCCGGCAGCTCCGGAAAACGGATATCAGAAAAGCCCACGAAAAATTCCGTGGTGGGGTCGGCGGGATTTACAACCAGCGCCTGGTGCTTCTGTCCGGCATTTAAGAGAATCAAATCCCCTTCGCCCACGTCATAGCAGACGTCGTCAATCCGGTATCTGCCGTGACCGGATAAGACAAACGCCATCTCTGCAAAATCGTGGCTGTGGTAGTTGTCCTCGTCTTTTATTCTTGTGCCTTTCCAGGTAAAAAGGAAGGTGGGATTCAGTTGGTCTAATAATTGTTCGTAGTTGTCGCAGTACATGATGTTCCTCATTTTCGCAGTTGTATTCTGGTGTGCTTCATTCAGTCTGCCAATATTATATCATGCGCAAAATCAGAAACCAATGATTGTTTTTGCAAAAAATCACATGAAAGGTGCAAGATAGTACATTTCATTTTTCTGTAAAAGAGTTATACTTAAAAATCCAAAGAGAAAATTGTGTATGGTATCGTGCATAGTCTGCCAGATGATTTGTTTCAAATTCCCGCCGCTGCGTCGCCTGGCTGAATTTGATTGATACCGTGCATTAGGGAAGATAAAGGAGGAGTAGTTATATGACGCCAATGAAATGGTTTTTCTCGTTTTTGAAAAAATACCGGGGAAAGATGATATTAGGACTCTGCATGACCACGGTGGTGTCCGTGCTTTCGGTGGTGAATCCCTATCTGTCGGGACAGATTGTGGACCGGGTCATTCAGGGAGGGGAGTATGATTTGCTGCTGCCTATGATAGGCTGCCTTCTGGGTGTGACGGTGGTGATGGGCGTACTGCGGTTTCTGTTTCAGGTGGTGCTTGAGACAGCGTCTCAGGGAGTTCTCTATGATATGAGGGATAAGGTTTACCGGAAACTTTTAGAAGAGGATTTTGCCTTTTACAATAAAAAGAGAACCGGGGATTTGATGAGCCGCCAGACCGGAGATATGGACGCTATCCGTCATTTTGTGGCTTATGTAATTTATGTGGTATACCAGAGCGTGCTGATGTTCGCCTTTGCGTTGTTTATGATATTTACCGTCAATACGAAGCTGGCGGCGGCAATGCTTTTAGTGCTGCCTTTTACGGCGCTCACCACTTATTTTCAGTCAAAGGAAGTGCACCCGGCGTTCCAGAGAAACCGGGACTGTTTTTCTTCCCTGAATACCTTTGTGCAGGAAAATGTCAGCGGAAACCGGGTGGTCCGGGCGTTTTCCAAGGAAGCCTATGAGATGGAAAAATTTGAGGTGGAGAACGACAAATTCCGCGATGCCCAGGTGGCCGCCTCTAAAATCTGGATGAAGTATGTGCCTGTGTTTGAGGTGTTGTCCTATGTGCTGAATATTATTTTAATGCTTTACGGCGGTTATATGGTGATAAATGGAGAAATCAGTTTAGGGCAGCTGGTAACGGTCAACGGCTACCTCTGGATGTTAAATAACCCGCTGCGCCAGGCAGGGTGGCTGGTCAACGACACCAGCAATTTTGTCACCTCCGTGGAAAAAATTTACAACACCTACATGGAGGAGCCGAATGTGAAAACTCCGGTTTCCGGTGTGGTGAAAAAACATCTGAAAGGCGCTGTGGAGTTTAAAAACGTGTCCTACCGCGCCGATGATGAGGACATTGTGATGAATGTCAATTTCAAGGTGGAGCCGGGGCAGACCGTGGGTATCATCGGTTCCACAGGCTCCGGGAAATCCACCATTATGAACCTGCTGTGCCGCTTTTATGACACCACAGAGGGAGACGTGCTGGTGGACGGAATCAATGTGCGGGATATGGATTTATACAATCTGAGGGATAACATCGGTATGGCAATGCAGGATGTCTTTCTGTTCTCAGATACGATTGAAGGAAATATTGCATATGGCAGACCGGACTGCTCCTTTGAGGAGGTAAAGCGGGCGGCGATTATGGCGGACGCCAACCATTTCATTTCCGCCCTGCAGGATGGGTATGACACCATTGTAGGGGAGCGGGGCGTCGGGCTTTCCGGCGGTCAGAAACAGCGCATTTCCTTAGCCCGCGCCCTGTTAAAAGACCCGTCCATCCTGATTTTAGACGATACCACCTCGGCGGTGGATATGGAGACGGAGAGCTACATACAGAGCCAGCTGAAAAAGATAGAAAAGGACTGCACAATTTTTGTCATTGCCTACCGGATTTCATCCATCAAGGATGCGGATTTGATTCTTGTAATGGACAACGGGCGGATTATCGAGCAGGGAACCCATGAGGAACTGGTGGCGGCGGGCGGTTACTACGCCACGGCGTTTCAACATCAGTACGGGGAAATCCCGAAGGAAATTTTAGAGAGAAAGGGGGAGAGGTAACATGGCACGGAACAGATATGATATGGACGAAGTGTTGGAGGACAGCTTTGACGTGGGACAGTTAAAGCGGCTGGCAGGCTATATTTCGCCCTATAAAAAGAAAATGGCGGGGGTTATCGCGCTTATGCTGACTTCCTCGGCGCTCACCATGGCAATCCCCATTTTTTTACAGCTGATTATGGATAAGAGCATTCCGGCAGGGGATATGAAATCCATCTGGATTTACAGCGGACTGACGCTGCTGATTGCCATTTATTCCGCATTGGCGCTTCGGATAAAGATTAAGACCATGAGTGTCATTGGACAGAATATTGTCCATGATATCAGACGGGATATTTTTCAGCATTTGCAGGAGCTGCCGTTTTCCTACTATGACGACAGACCCCATGGAAAAATCCAGGTGCGGGTGGTAAACTATGTCAACAGCTTGAGCGATTTGCTGAGCAACGGTATTATCAACACCTTTACCGACCTCTGCAACCTGATTTTTATTCTGGTGTTTATGTTTGCTTTAGATGTGCGTCTGACGCTGGTATGCCTCTGCGGGCTGCCAATTCTGGCGCTGGTGATTGTTTTCATTAAGAAGCGGCAGAGAAAGGCGTGGCAGATACAGAGCAACAAGCAGTCCAACCTCAACGCCTACATTGCGGAAAGCATTAACGGAATCCGTGTCACCCAGTCCTTTGTGAGGGAGCGGGAAAATACGGGGATTTTCAACCGTTTGAGCGCCAATTACCGCAGCTCCTGGATGAAAGCGGTTATGTACAATTTTACCATGGGACCCAGTGTGGACGTTATCTCCACCCTGACCACGGCGTTTATCTATGTGCTCGGCGTAAAGATGATTTTAGCGCCGGACATGACGCTGACCGTGGGCGTTCTGGTGGCGTTTACCGCTTATATCGGGCGGTTCTGGGCGCCCATCAACACCCTGGCGGGCTTTTACAATTCCCTTTTGACGGCGATTTCCTATCTGGAACGTATTTTTGAAACCATTGACGAGCCGGTAAAGGTAAAGGATGCGCCGGACGCTGTACCAATGCCGCCGGTGAAGGGCGAGGTGGAATTTCGCCATGTGACCTTTGGCTATGAGCCGGGGCAGAAAATTTTAGACGATATCAGCTTTACCGCCAAGGAGGGGGAGAGCTATGCCATTGTAGGCCCTACCGGGGCGGGGAAAACCACGATTGTCAACCTGATTAGCCGTTTTTACAATGTGGATTCGGGAGAAATCTTAATTGACGGTGTGGATATTTCAAAGGTGACGCTGCATTCCCTGCGGAGCCAGATGGGAATTATGATGCAGGACAGCTTTATTTTCTCCGGCACGATTATGGACAATATCCGCTACGGCAACCGGGACGCCACCGATGAAGAGGTCATCCGGGCGGCTAAGACGGTCTGCGCCCATGATTTTATTATGGAGATGGAGCAGGGCTACGAGACGGAGGTCAACGAGCGGGGCAGCCGCCTTTCTGCAGGGCAGCGGCAGCTGATTTCCTTTGCCAGGGCGCTGTTGGCGGACCCAAAAATCCTGATTTTAGACGAGGCGACCTCCAGCATTGACACGGAGACGGAAATCGTGCTGCAGAGAGGGTTAAATGAACTGCTGCAGGGAAGGACTTCTTTCATTATCGCCCACAGGCTTTCCACCATTAAAAATGCGGACTGCATTATGTATGTGGATAAGGGCGGCATTTTAGAGCGGGGCAGCCATGAGGAGCTGATGGAGCAGAAGGGAGAGTATTATAAGCTGTATATGTCGCAGTATGATTTTTTGCGGGATGGGAAAAACAGTTGATGAAACAGGAAGAATTTTTTATAACCACTGGTCAAAGTGGCGGCATTGGTATATAATATCGAAAGATATGGTTGCTGTGCCGCCGCCAGAGCGTGGACAGTAACGGGATATTTCAGGAAAACAACATCCGGTTAAGGTGTCAGAGCAATCTGATGAAAAGGGAAACAGGTGCAAATCCTGTACGAACTCGTCACTGTGATAAAGAAGTTGCGGCAAATGCCACTGAGCCATCGGGAAGGCGCCGCAAACGATATTCTTTCAGTCAGGAGACCTGCCTTAGCTGAAGGAAGTACCGCCACGAGTAACTGGTTGGGGAAATAAGGCAGGTCTGAAACGGGATTGCCCCGTCTTAATCTATGTCTATTCGCCTCTGTGCCATGATTTGTGGCACGGAGGTTTTTATTTTGGCAAAATCAATTATGATACAGGGCACCATGTCCAATGCAGGAAAAAGTCTCATTGCGGCGGGCTTGTGCCGTATATTCAAACAGGACGGCTATCGCGTAGCCCCCTTCAAATCCCAGAACATGGCATTAAATTCCTACATCACCGAAGAGGGCTTAGAGATGGGACGCGCCCAGGTCATGCAGGCGGAGGCGGCAGGCGTGCGCCCCATGGTGGAGATGAATCCCATCCTGTTAAAACCCACCAACGATACCGGTTCCCAGGTCATTGTAAACGGAGAAGTCCTCGGCAATATGAAAGCAAAGGACTATTTTTCCTACAAAAAAGAACTCATACCGGAAATAAAAAAAGCCTATGCCAAATTAGAACAGTGGGCGGACATCATCGTCATCGAGGGAGCAGGCAGCCCCGCAGAAATCAATCTGAAAGAAAACGATATTGTCAATATGGGGCTGGCAGAGCTTGTAGACGCTCCGGTGCTGATTGTAGGAGATATCGACAGAGGCGGCGTATTCGCCCAGCTTCTCGGTACCTTGCTTTTATTGGAAGAACAGGAAAAAGAGCGGGTAAAAGGCTTCATCATCAACAAATTCCGCGGTGACGTCTCTATCTTAGAGCCGGGCATCCGTATGTTAGAAGAAAAAGGAGGCATTCCCGTAACAGGCGTTGTCCCCTACATGCAGCTCACCTTAGAGGACGAGGACAGCCTCACCACCCGCTTTGCAAACCACAAAGAAGCCCTAATCGACATTGCCGTCATCCGGTTTCCCAGAATTTCCAACTTTACGGATTTTATGGTATTTGAGCAGTACGAGGGCGTTTCCCTGCGTTACGTCACCACCCCGGAGGAACTTCATCAGCCGGACCTGATTATTCTCCCCGGCAGTAAAAACACCATGGGCGACTTAAAATGGCTTCGTCAAAACGGTTTAGAAGCCGCCATCAAAAAAAAGGCAGAAACAACTCCTATCTTCGGAATCTGCGGCGGCTACCAAATGCTGGGCGAAACCCTAAGCGACCCGCATAACATAGAAGAGGGCGGCACCCTCCGAGGCATGGAGCTCCTTCCCATAGAAACCGAACTGACAGAACAGAAAACCAGAACTCAGGTACAGGGCTCCATCGGAGAACTGACCGGAATTTTTTCTGTTCTGTCCCAAACTAACATAAGCGGCTATGAAATACATATGGGAAAAAGCAAAAAAACAAAACCCGCCCCGGATTTCTGCACAATAAGCAATAAAAGCAATCCCATTTCCTCCATATCCAGTCATTTGAAATCGGCTGCGGATAAAATGTCGGAAGACGGGAACAGCGAACCTGCTTTAGACAGAATACAACCCCCAGGGCGAAGTCCTGCAACTCCAGACGGTACATTTTGTAATAATGTCTACGGCACCTACGTTCACGGCATTTTTGATGAAGGAGATATTGCATATAAGATAGTAAAATCCCTGGCAGCCAAAAAGGGAATTTCCCTAGAAAATCTCACCAGCCTGGATTACCAGACATTCAAAGAAAAAGAATACGATAAACTGGCAGCAACTCTGCGGCAATATCTGGACATGAAAGCAATTTACAAGCTATTAGATATTACATAAATAACGTAAAATAACATAACAACGAAAATAACGTAGCAACATAACAAAAGATTCGGGTGACAAAAGGGGCAGGACATTAACCGATATTGGCAGATTGTACCGGGCGGGGGGTGGTTTTGTGACTATGGGAGGAGATTAGATGTTCTTAGAAATCTGCTCATTATCCAGTGACACCCAGCCATGGAAGGCTGGGTGAGGTACAGCGCCGCCATGGAAGGCGGCTCTGTACCGTTCACGTCCCTTAACCATAACTCTCAGGCAGATTTTTTAGAACATCTTATCTCCGTACATCGGAACAAAACCACCCCCCGCCCGGTACAATCTGCCTCATACCCCTAAACTCCAGCCCCCCTTTTGCCACCCGAATCTGTCCCCCACACATAGTAGAAAAGGAAACCACCTCATGACAAAAACAGAATTAGAAACCTTAAAAATAACCCCTCCAGACCCAGCCGTCTATGCAAAAGTAAAACAAAACTGGGACGCCTTAGCCAAACCTTTAGACAGCATGGGCGAATTTGAATCCCTCTTCGCCCGCATAGGCGCAATCACCTCGGACGAAACCGTCCCCCTTCAAAAAAAGGCGGTCATCGCCATGTGCGCCGATAACGGCATCGTAGAAGAAAACATCAGCCAGTCAGGTCAGGAAGTAACCGCAAGGGTGGCGGAAGCCATGGGAAAAGGGACAAGCTCCGTCTGCCGCATGGCAAAGCGTATCGGTGCAGATGTAATTCCCGTAGACGTAGGTATTGCCACAGAGGAAACCATAGAGGGCGTTCTGGCAAAAAAAGTGCGCCGCGGAACAAGAAACTTCTTAAAAGAAGCAGCCATGACAGAGGAAGAAACCTTAGCAGCAATCTCCATCGGCATAGAGGTGGTAAAATCCTGCAAAGAGGCAGGCTATAACCTTCTTGCTACCGGAGAGATGGGAATCGGAAATACCACCACAACCAGCGCTGTTGCGGCGGCAATGTCAGGCTGCCCGGTGGAACATATCACCGGAAAAGGCGCCGGGTTAAGCGATGAGGGACTGTTACATAAAATAGAGGTTATCCGTCAGGGAATTGCAAAGCACAAGCTGGAAGGCGCAGATACTTTTACAATTTTATCCTCCGTGGGAGGGCTTGATATTGCAGGGCTTTGCGGTGTCTATATCGGCGGAGCATTGTACCATCTTCCGGTGGTGATGGACGGCGTTATCAGTATTGTCGCGGCGTTAGCGGCAGAGCGGTTAGTGCCGGGGACAAAGGAATTTGTCATTCCCTCCCATCAGAGCAGGGAACCGGCAGCAGAGCTCATGTTAAAAGAACTTGGAGTAAAGCCGCTGATACATGCGGGACTTGCTTTGGGGGAAGGCACGGGAGCGGTACTGATGTTCGGAATGCTGGATATCGTACACGGGCTGTATGAAAATAAGACTACTTTTCAGGATATTGAGGTAGAGCCGTATACAAGATTTTAGGAGCCGGGGATTCATGACAATCTCATAGGTGGGAGAGAAAATGCTGGTAGTTATTACAGACCAGATTGCCGCTGTCATGAAAATCAACTGATAGATGGGAGAGAAAATGCTGGTAGTTATTACTGGGGGGAGCGGCAGTGGAAAGTCTGCCTATGCAGAGAAGGTGACGCTTGCCCTTGCTGAAAATGATAGAGAAAAGAACGATTGCTATTATCTTGCCACCATGATGGTTTACGGCGAGGAAGGCAGAAGAAAAGTGGAGCGGCATAAAAAGCTGCGGGAGGGAAAGGGATTTATAACGGTGGAACAGCCTGTGGATATTGCAAAATCTTTTTGCGAGTTTGCGGAACCTGTAGCAATAGAAGGGAAAGACATAGGAGAAAGCAGGGGAAATTTATTTTTGCAGTCTTGTATTGCAGATTCAGAAAAAGCCGTGGCGCTTTTAGAGTGTATGTCAAACCTTGCGGCAAACGAGATGTTCCGGCAGGAAATACCGGAAAGAGCAGAAGATGTGGCGGAGAAAATTATTTCAGAGATAGATGTGCTAAGGAAACAGCTGCAGCACCTTGTGATTGTAACCAATAATGTTTTCGAGGACGGCATTTCCTATGAGCCGGAAACCATGAATTATATCCGTGCCCTGGGAGTTATCAACCGGAAACTGGCGGAGCGTGCGGAGGTTGTCACGGAAGTGGCAGCAGGCATTCCTGTAGCGGTAAAAGGAGAAAAAATCCTATGACTTTTATAAAATCAGCGGTTATCGCATTTTCCATGTATTCCAAAATTCCTATGCCCCAGTTTACGTGGCAGGAAAAAGAAATGAAATATGCCCTCTGTTTTTTCCCATGGGTGGGAGCCGTCATTGGGGTGTTGACCTGGGGCTGGTGGAAACTCTGTGAAAGTTTTGGAATTGGAGTTTTTGCACGCACCGCCATCGGAACAGCACTTCCTCTGATTATCACCGGGGGCTTTCATGTGGACGGCTTCATGGACACTATGGACGCCTTTCATTCCTACCAGGAACGGGAGCGGAAACTGGAAATTTTAAAAGATTCCCATATAGGAGCGTTTTCTGTCATATGCCTTCTGCTCTACTATTTGATTTATGCAGGCGCTTATTCAGAGGTAGAAATCGCCGGAGCACCGCTCCTTGCCGCAGGCTTTTTTGTAAGCCGTGCCTTAAGCGGTATCGGAGTAGTGAGTATTCCTTCCGCCAAAAAATCCGGTCTTTTATATATGTTTTCCAGCCGCGCCCATGAGCGTGTGGTAAAGACAGCCTTGTATGTGCAGCTTTTGCTTGCGGCAGTATTTATGATGGTATATTCCCTTCCGGCAGGAGGATTGACGATACTGGGAGCAGTTCTCACTTATGTTTATTATCGGCACCGCAGTTTAAAAGAGCTGGGGGGGATTACAGGGGATACTGCGGGATATTTTCTGACGTTATGCGAGGGCGTGATGGTGGTTGTGATTGCGGGGTGTAGTGTGGCGGGGGTTATTTGAGTGGGCGAATGATTCGGGTGGCAAAAGAGGGCTGTTGGGAAGGTTATGTGCGGCGGATTGCACCAGGGAGGCTCTGGTTTTGTTCCGATGTCCAGAGATAAGATGTTCTAAGAAATCTGCTGCCGGGGTTTATGTTAGCGGGACGTGAACGGTACAGAGCCGCCCTCCATGGCGGCGCTGTACCTCGCCCAGCCGTCCGTGGCTGGGCGTCACTGGGAATCGAGCAGATTTCTAAGAACATCTAATCTCTTCCCATAGTCACAAAACCAGAGCCTCCCTGGTGCAATCCGCCGATATAAGTTTTCGAGCAGCCTCTTTTGCCACCCGAATCACAGGTGTTGGATGGATGTGTTGGACGAAATTACTTGTATATTTATTTGCGGCGTTGCATTTTTGGTTGTAGTTACCACTATGGTGCCGGACACCAGTGATGTTTGTTTAATACGAACCGGAGTGGAACGCAGACTATCAGAAATTTTCTTTACAGATGAACGATTATCTTGTGTAGTTTTACTAAATATCAGTGATATGACACACTGGGGAGAAAAGCGGTATTTTTCGTAAAAACAGCCTGTTACATATTGTTATTGTAACTAAAAGAGAAACCTACAAAGCGCCATATTACTAAAAAATAGCCGATAAAGTAAATTGGCAGATTGCACCCGGAGCAGAGGGATTTTGTGACTATGGGAAGAGATTAGATGTTCTTAGAAATCTGTTCGATACCCAGAAACACCCAGCCATGGACGGCTGGGTGAGTTACAACGGCGCCATGGAAGGCGCCTTTGTAACGGTTGCGTCCCGTTTGGATAACCGGGGTACAGATTTCTTAGAACATCTTATCTCTGGACATTGGAACAAAATCCCTCTGCTCCGGGTGCAATCTGCCTCACTCACTCTTATCTCTGGACATTGGAACAAAATCCCTCTGCTTCGGGTGCAATCTGCCTCGTGCACTTTAACGCCATTATTTTTTGTCATATAGAAATTTGTAAAATAAACTGGAGGTCACCACTTATGCACTTACTAATAGGAGGCTATGCTCAGGGGAAATTAGACTACGCCAAAACAAAATACAACATACCAGCTTCCGAAATCTGTCGCGGCGAAACCGAAGATTTCGAAAAATTTCCCGGGAAAAAAATTTATTACAACCTGCACCTCTATCTGAAACGAAAACTAGACCAGGACGCCGATATTCCTGCATTGATGACCGATTTTCTTCGGACAAATCCCGACTGTATTATTATCTGCGATGAAGTGGGAAACGGCATTGTCCCTGTTTTAGATACGGAACGTGCTTACCGGGAAACAGTAGGCAGAGTGCTTTGTACAATAGCGGAACAGGCAGAAAGCGTGGAGAGAATTATATGCGGAATTTCACAGAAAATCAAATAGAACTCATACTAATCCGTCATGGAAAAACAAAGGCAAATGAGGAAGGGCGTTATCTGGGAACAACGGAAGAATCTCTTTCGCAGATGGGACGCACAGAACTAAAAGAAAAAAACTATCCTAACGTGGAATACCTTTTTACAAGTCCTATGTTAAGATGTATGCAGACCGCAGAGCTGTTGTATCCGGGACAGCAGTTTGAACGTATTGCGGAATGGCGGGAAATGGATTTTGGACGGTTTGAGGGGAAAAATTATGAAGAGTTAAAAGGGAACAGGGAATACCAGAAGTGGATTGACAGCAATGGAACCCTGCCATTTCCGGAGGGGGAAAGCAGGGAAGCGTTTATAGGACGGTGCAGCGGGGGATTGGTGCGTTTGCTGGAGCTTGTGATAGAGCAGAAAACAGCAGAAAAATTTTCGGTGGGGGCGATTGTCCACGGCGGAACAATTATGGCGCTGTTAAGTCATTATGGCAGTCAGGGAGATTATTTTGATTATCAGTGCAAAAACGGAGAGGGATACCGCTGTGTGGTAAAATTTTCGATGGGGGAGGACGGAAAAGTTTTACAGGACAGTATTTGTATTGAGAAGATTACAGTACTTTTTCCTTCTGTTTGATGAGGGGAAGTACTGAGTTACATAAAAAATACCGCAGGAAGAAAGGAAAGCCTATGACATACCATATACTTGCATTTTTTTTCGGATTTTTACTGGATTTGCTGCTCGGCGACCCGCACTGGCTGCCTCATCCCATTCGGCTGATTGGAAATCTGATTAGCGGTCTGGAACGAAAACTGCATAGAGTAGAAACGCCCCGGCAGGAAAAAAGGGAGCGGCGGCAGGGGGCTTGTATGGTGACGCTGGTATTGCTGGTGACAGGGGCGGTGACGGCGGTTATTCTCCTGGGAGCGTATTTCCTACATCCTTATGCCGGGCTTTTGGTGGAAACGGTGATGACTTACCAGATTTTAGCTGCGAAATGCCTGGAAGTGGAAAGCATGAAAGTGTATGACTGCCTGATGGAGCAGGATTTAGAGAAGGCGAGATATGCGGTGTCCATGATTGTGGGAAGGGATACGGAAAATTTAGATGAAACCGGAGTGGCGAAGGCTGCCATTGAGACAGTGGCGGAAAATACTTCTGACGGGGTGATTGCGCCCATGTTTTATTTGGCTTTGGGCGGACCTGTATTGGGATTTTTATATAAGGCAGTCAATACCATGGATTCCATGGTGGGGTATAAAAATGAGCGTTTTCTTTTTTTTGGAAGGACAGCGGCAAAATTGGACGATGCGGTAAATTATTTTCCGGCGAGAGGGGCTGCGTTTCTGATGATTGCGGTGGCATATCTGCCGGGGAAGGAATTTTCGGGGAAAGAGGCATACCGGATTTTTAAAAGAGACCGTTATCATCATGCCAGCCCCAATTCCGCCCAGACAGAGTCGGCGTGCGCCGGGGCGCTGCAGATACAGCTAGCGGGGGACGCCAGTTATTTTGGAAAAACAGTAAAGAAACCTTATATTGGGGACGCCAGCCGTCCGGTGGAAACGGAGGATATCAGAAGGGTAAACCGATTGATGTACCGCACGGCGTTTTTGGCAGAAGAGATTTGTCTGTTGGTTTTGCTGGTTTTGCGAGCGGTAATCAGATATTAATGGAAAGGCAAGGTTTTAAAATGACACATGGTGGAGATATTTACCGCAATCAGGTGAAAATGGATTTTTCTGTAAATACCAATCCGCTGGGAATGCCGGAGCGGGTAAAGCAGGCGCTTATGAGAGCGGTGGAAGAGAGTGGAAATTATCCGGATATCCGGGCGGAAGCGCTTGTGGCGGCTGTGGCGGACTGGGGAGGTTTTCGAAGAGAAATGCTCGTTTTTGGAAATGGTGCGTCAGAGCTTTTGCTTGCGGCGGTTCATGCGGTAAGACCGGAAAAGATACTGATTCCAACGCCCTCCTTTTTCGGCTATGAAAAGGCGGCGGAGGCGGCAGGGTGCGAAGTAGTCTACTGGGAGATGAAGCCGGAAGAAAAATTTTGTCTGACAGAGAATTTTCTGGATTGTCTGACAGCGGATGTGGATATGGTATTTCTGGCAAATCCCAACAACCCGGTGGGGAATCTTTTGCAGCCGGAGCTGTTGGAGAAAATAGCGGAAAAGTGCCTTACCAATCACTGTTTTCTGGTGTTGGACGAATGTTTTATAGAATTGACGGGAAAGGAAAAAACGTATTCTTTTGTGGCAAAACTGGGGCGGTACCCGAATGTTCTGGTGCTGCGGGCGTTTACAAAGTTATTTGCCATTCCGGGGGTAAGGCTCGGCTATGTGGTTTGCGGGGAAGAACTGGCGGAGAAAATAAGAAAGCAGCTGCCGGAGTGGAATCTTTCCGTTTATGCGCAGAAAGCAGGGGTGGCGGCGACGGAAGAAAAAGGGTTTGCAGAGCGCTCTGCCGCCTATGTGGCAAAAGAGAGGGCATATCTGACGGAAGTGCTGGAAAAAGAAGGATTTTCTGTTTATCCGGGGGAGGCAGATTACCTGTTGTTTTCTGTTGAAGGATATGGCGGCAGCGGAGAGCGGAAACCGGGAAAATATTTGCGGGATGGGAACCAGGAAAAACCGGGAAGAGAATTTTTGGGTGTCGGCAAGGAAAATGTACAAAGAGATTTTCAGGATGGAAAACAGGGAGAAACAGAAAAAACGCTGTATGAGTTATTGCTGGAACGGGGAATTTTAATCCGGGATTGCAGTAATTTCCGGGGACTGTCTCAGGGATTTTACCGGATAGCCGTAAAGTCTGCCGGAGAAAACAGGAGATTTGCAGAAGTACTTCATGATGTAATGAGCGCAAGCGAGAAGAAAGCGCTTGCACGTCCGGCGGCGCCAGATGTCCGGTGGACATCTGCCTGGCACAGACCGGAGCGGAGTGTAGACAGTGAATGCGGGTCAAGTCAAGTTCCCGTACAGGATAAAATGGAGATAGAGTTCCCCCAAATGGAATATGTCCTGCCCGGCGATATTGAAAAGCGCAGCTTTGAGATTATCAGTGAGGAACTGGCAGAGCGTGGAATTACCCTGCCGGAGGAGAATGCTCTGGTGATAAAACGGGTCATTCACACCAGCGCAGATTTTTCCTATGCCGATACCATGACTTTTTCAGAAAATGCGGTGTCCGTGGCAAAGCAGCTGCTTTTGCAGGGGGCGGATATTGTAACCGATACCAATATGGCGTTGTCCGGTATCAACAAAAAGGTGCTGCACAGTCTCGGCGGTGAGGCGCACTGTTTCATGGCGGACGAGTCGGTGGCGAAAGAGGCAAAAGAAAGGCAGATGACACGGGCGGCTGTCAGTATGGAGCGGGCGGCGGAATTGGGAAAGCCTGTGGTTTTTGTGGTGGGAAATGCACCCACTGCACTGGTAAAATTATATGAAATGGTAAAAGAAAACAGATTTTCCCCGGCGTTTATTATCGGAGTTCCGGTGGGCTTCGTCAACGTGGAGGCGGCAAAGGAAATGATATTGACAACAGAGGTGCCTTACATCATCAACCGGGGCAGAAAGGGCGGCAGCAATGTGGCGGCGGCAATCTGCAATGCTATTTTGTATTCCTTATAAGATTCGGGTGTCGAAAAGGAAAGGAGTTTCTTATGCGGTATGGATTTACAACCGGGAGCTGTGCGGCAGCAGCGGCAAAGGCAGCGGCGTATATGCTTCTGATGGGACGGGAGAAAACGGAGATTACCATAGACACCCCGAAGGGCATTCCCTATCAGGCGGAAATAGTGGATATCTGCCGCAGGGAAAAATCCGTAAGCTGTGCCGTTATCAAAGACGGCGGGGATGACCCGGATATTACCACCGGGGCGCATGTTGTGGCGGAGGTGAGTTTTTCGGATAGTTCCGGCATTGCCATCACAGGAGGGCGGGGAGTCGGCGTAGTGACAAAGCCGGGGTTAGACCAGCCGGTGGGAAATGAGGCAATCAACCGTGTTCCCCGCGCCATGATAGAGAAGGAAGTAACGGAGGTCTGCCGGTTTGCAGATTATCACGGAGGGCTTTTAGTGGAAATCTCCGTGCCGGAGGGGGAACATTTAGCGGAACAGACCTTTAATCCAAGGCTTGGGATTGTGGGTGGAATTTCCATTCTTGGCACCAGCGGGATTGTGGAACCCATGAGCAGTCGGGCGCTGCTGGATACCATACGGGTGGAATTACAGCAGAAACGTGCCCTGGGGCAGAAAATTGCGGCGGTGTCACCGGGCAATTATGGCTTGGAATATATGAAGCGAACCTACGGCTATGATTTGGATAAAAGTGTAAAATGCAGCAACTTTATCGGGCAGACTATTGACATGGCGGCGGAATGCGGCTTTGAGGCAATGCTTTTGACCGGGCATATCGGAAAACTCATTAAAGTTTCCGGCGGTATCATGAATACCCATTCCAAAGAGGGAGACTGCCGAATGGAGCTTTTGGCGGCGGCAGCGTTAAAGGCGGGGGCGGACAGGGAAACACTGCTGGAGCTGTTAGATGCGGTGGCAACAGAAGAGGCAATCCGTATTTTAAAGGAAAAGCATCTCTGTGAGAAAACCATGGAGATTGTGATGGAAAAAATCATGTTTTACCTGCAAAAGCGTGCCGCAGGGAAAATGAAAATTGCCTGCATGATGTACGCCAATGAGTTTGGGGAACTGGGGAAGAGCAGCGAGGCGGAGCAGTTTTTAGAGACAATAATGGAAGGATAGGAAGATTATGGTATTTTTTGTGGGAGCGGGCTGCGGAGCGGCGGATTTGATTACGGTGCGGGGAATGCGGCTGTTAGAGCGGGCGGATGTGATTATTTATGCGGGTTCTCTGGTAAATCCCGAGCTGCTTTCCTACGCCCGAACTGAATGTGAAATTTATAACAGTGCGAAAATGACCTTAGAGGAAGTGATAGAGGTGATGAAGGCTGCAGAGCGGCGGGGAGCTGTGACGGTGCGGCTTCACACCGGAGACCCCAGCGTTTACGGTGCGGTTCGGGAGCAGATGGACCGGTTAGAGCAGGAGGGTATTTCTTACGAAAGCTGTCCCGGAGTCAGCGCATGTTTTGGGGCGGCAGCCTCCCTGAATTTAGAGTATACTCTGCCCGGCATTTCCCAAAGCCTGATTATCACCAGAATGGCGGGGAAAACGGAGGTGCCGGAAAAGGAAAGCATCGAGAGCTTTGCGGCGCACCATGCCTCCATGGCGATATATTTAAGCACCGGAATGTTAGAGGAATTATCTGCAAGGCTTATTGCAGGAGGCTATGACAAAAACACTCCGGCGGCAATCGTTTATAAGGCAACCTGGCAGGAGGAAGAGGCGTATCTTTGTACGATAGAAGAGCTTGCGGCTACGGCGGAAAAACATCACATTACGAAAACTGCCCTGATACTGGTGGGGGAGGCTTTGGCGGGCAGAAATTATGAGCGCTCGAAGCTGTATGACCCGGAATTTTCCACGGAATTTCGCAAGGGGAAAATGGAATTGCCGGAAAAATAGGGTAGTTTCTGCCGTTAAGGCGAAAGAAAATCGGATTGACAGTTAGCAGCGTTTGAAAGAGGAAAGAAAAGGTTATGCGAGCAGCGATTATCAGTTTTTCGGGACGGGGAATGAAGCTTTCACGGCGTATCAAACAGAAGCTGGAAACAGAAGCGTTTTATGAGGTGGTTCTGTATACGAAATGCGCAAATTGTCCGGTGATGGATGAGGATGTTTGTTTTGTAGATGAGCCTTTAAAGGAATGGATGGGAAAGCAGTTTGCAGAAGGAGAGGCATTGATTTTTGTGGGGGCGTGCGGGATTGCGGTTCGCTCCATTGCCCCCCATTTACAGGATAAATTAAAGGACATTCCGGTGCTGGTGGCGGATGAGGGAGGTAGTTATGTGATACCGATTTTGTCTGGTCATTATGGCGGTGGAAATGAGCTGGCGGTTTTGGTGGCGGAACAGATAGGGGCAGTTCCTGTGATTACCACGGCAACAGATGTGAACGGGCTGTTTGCAGTGGATGTGTTTGCGAAAAAAAACGGGCTGATTATTGGAGAGAAAAACGGTATAGCAAAGGTTTCCGGAAAAATTTTAAAAGAGAAGCATATCTCATTTTGGATAGACGGGGAAGTGTGTGGGAATGTCCCGCCGGAAGTAGAATTGTTACCGGATGAAAATGTACCGTCGGAAGCAGAACTGTTACCGGAAGGAAATGTCCCGCCGGAAGCAGAAATGTTACCGGAAAGGTGGTTTGCAGATGTTGCAGTATCAGTGCGAACTGTGGAGGGGGCGTTGTTACAGCTTTACCCGAAAACGGTTATTCTTGGCATGGGGTGTAAAAAGGGAAAAACCTGCGAGGAAATAGAAGCTTTTGTATTGGAGCAGTTAGAATTGCTGCATATTCCTATGAAAGCAGTGCGGGCACTGGCAACCATAGACCGCAAGGGAGAAGAGCCAGGATTTTTGGAATTTGCGGAAAAATACGGGTTGTCTTTTCTGACCTATTCCAAAGAAGTTTTAGAGGCGGCGGAGGGAAATTTTTCTGCGTCCTCATTTGTAAAAAATCAGGTGGGAGTGGATAATGTCTGCGAACGCGCTGCTGCAGCTGCGGTAAATGCAGATAGAAAGACGGCAGAACACACAAACGGGACGGCAGTGGAAAATCCAGAAGCCGGGAAAGCAGCAGGGACGGTAACACAGCCGGAAAAAGCAGATGGTAAAACAGAGGATAACGTAAGATTTCTGCTGAGAAAAAGGGCGAAAGACGGAATGACGTTAGCGGTTGCCGAAGAGAAATGGAGTGTGACTTTTGATGAAACATAAAATTTATATCGTGGGTATGGGTCCGGGAGCAGAGGAAATGATGACAGGGCAGGCATACCGTATTTTAAAAGACAGTGATACCATCATCGGGTATCAGGTATACTTAGAACTGTTAGGAGAGGAATTTGCAGAAAAAGAGCTGCTTTCTACTCCTATGCGGAAAGAGATAGAGCGCTGCCTGTTGTGTTTTGAAAAAGCGAGGGAGGGCAAAAAAGTAGCGTTTATCTGCAGCGGAGACGCCGGGGTCTATGGCATGGCGTCCCTGATGTATGAACTGCAAAAGGATTATCCTGACTGTGAACTTGAAGTAATACCGGGCATTACAGCGGCAAGCAGCGGCGCGGCCTGCCTCGGCGCGCCCATCAACCATGATTTTTGCGTCATCAGCTTAAGTGATTTGCTTACCCCCTGGGAAACCATTGAAAAACGCCTGCGAGCAGCGGCAGCCGGAGACTTTGCCATTGTTCTGTACAATCCTTCCAGCAAAAAGCGTGCGGATTATCTGAAACGCGCCTGTGATATTTTGCTGGAACATGTGGAAGAAACCCGTCCCTGCGGTTACGTGGAAAATATCGGACGTGAGGGCACAAAAACAGAAGTCTGCACACTGGCGGAGCTGCGGAATTGTCAGGTCAATATGTTTACGACGGTTTTTGTTGGAAATTCCCAGACGGTTGTGCTGGATGGAAAGCTTGTTACGAAGCGGGGATATGAGGTCGGCAGCCGTATGGAGGTGTAAAGAGTAATTTATTTGTGGCGAAAGCTTGTTCAGGTCGATTTCAGGGATAATGATGCATCGGGAAAAGCAGGGGCAGAGTGTTGTTTCTGCTTTTTTTGTGAAAAAAACTATTGCATTTTTTTACAATAATCATTAAAATGATATTGTTATCAATTCTGATATCAAAGCAGTTATCCTATCAAATTTGTCTGGAAACAGGCAATGACCGGGCGTATCGCCCAAGTAATTCAAATCTAAAACATCATAAAAGGGGGATTTTATGGCAAAAGAAAAACCGTTTGTAACAAATGCAGCAGAATTTTTTCCGGAGGGTTACGCATTTAATTTGAGTGACTTTGCATTGTTTTTATCGGTGATGAAAAACAAGCAGGCTTATAAGTGTGTGCTCAGTATCATTTTAGAGGAACCGGAAATCGAGATGGAAGAGGTTAAGGTGGAGCAGGTGATACTCAACAAATTTGGAAAGCGTGCCATCCGTCTGGACGCATGGGGAAGAACCACGGATGACAGGCAGGTAAATATGGAG